>Ga0070698_100000472_pt1 | contig 42620 bp, 37 predicted proteins | sample KBSK1502metaG_FD_65477 | JGI IMG/M metagenome (GOLD analysis project Ga0070698, IMG submission 65477) | Corn, switchgrass and miscanthus rhizosphere microbial communities from Kellogg Biological Station, Michigan, USA - KBS K1-50-2 metaG | ecosystem: Host-associated > Plants > Roots >...
CGCAGCGGCCGAACAGGCGGGCGTGGTGCACGTCCCACGCGGCCAGGTAGGCCAGCGCGCCGCGGCGCTCTACTCGTGCTCCACGCGCATGCTACGGGCCCTGCCTGGCGGGAGGGTGGGGTGGCAGCGGCAGCGGGCCTGGATCGAGGTCTTCTCGTCCGCGCTGATGACATGGTCGCCCGCGCCCAGCGGTGCACCGTCGAAGCTGCGCTGGTACAGGTCCACCACGACGGTGGCCTTGGCGGCAAAGTTGGGGTCGCGGGGAAAGATCCACGAGTGGTGCTGCCACGGCTTGATCGGATCCTCTGCCAGCCAGCGCCACAGCGTCGTGGTCGAGATCTCGCTGACCAGCCCGCTGGCCAGCAGCTCCGCCAGGCTCCAGCGCGACAGCGGCACCCCGCGGGTTGCGGGCAGCTCACAGGCGACCGCCTTGGCGTAGGCGACCACCGCCGCTGGGAAGGCGCGCGGGCGGCCAGACCGCTTGCGGTCGGCCAAGCCGTCGAAGCCTTCCAGGCAGAACCGCTTGAGCCACTTGCCCACGGTGCTCGGCGCGATCCCAAGCTTGCGGGCGATGTGGGCGTTGGCCAGCCCCGCGGCGGCCCCCAGCACGACCCTGGCCCTGGTCACCTGCCGCTGCTGCGCGGTCGGCCGGCGCACCAGGGCCTTGAGGAAGCGCCGCTGCGACGCGGTCAGCGTGACCGCAAACGGCTGCGCCCGCCACCTCGTGCCACCGTCCCTCCCTTCCACCAGCCAGCCCCGCCGGCTGGCCGAGTAGGGAGCCTATGCGACAGCGGGCACGCCCCGGGCGGATCAGGCAAGATGACGCGATGCCACCGGTGATCCCCGAGTCCACCAAGACCTCCCTGGGTCAGCGGCTGCGCCAGCGCCAACGCCAGCGGTGGCCCGGCCTGGCCGGTGTCGAGGTCCGCTTCCGCGGCCGGTTCGCCTACGTCGACGGTGAACTCGAAAGCGGCGAGGCCCTGCCGCTGTGTCGGCTGCGCTACAGCGGCTCAGCCAGCCTGTGGGGGTTCGCCATCTACCTGGCCAGCCGGGATGGCTACCAGGACTCGGTGCTGCCAAGCGGCCTGCCGATCGGTGAGCCCGAGGAGGCCCTGGACTGTGCCTGCGGCCTGTACTTGAACGATCCCAGCGCCTGGCAGGAGCACCTCCCGCCAGCCAATCCCTGACCACGCACGAACTTCTATACGTGAGTACTTACTCTGAGGTCGTATGAGCCGTACTCTGCGAGGGTCTGCATCGCTCGTGGAGGGTGGCTCATGGACACCTACGGGACCGCGCGGCTGGCTGCCAAGGACGCCGAGTCGGCGATCGTCGCCAGGATCTGCGAGGACTTCAACCTCACCCCGGTGCTCGCCCCAGAGCCCACTACGAGCAGATGGCGCGGTACTTCGCCGACTACGGGCAGGCGCCAGCCCGGCCAGGCGAGCTGTGCTACCTGGCGGTCGACGCCGAGGAACCGCCTGGCAAGCCGATCGCCGCCTGCCGCAAGGTCCAGGTCCACCTCGAGCTGGCCGCCCCCGTGGACCGCGCCGTCCTTGCCGCCCACGGCTTGGCGGCGATGCGTCAACGGCGCCTGGCCCGGCTCGCCCGCCAGGCCCGGGTGCAGGGCGCACTGCTCACCGTCGAGGATCTGGCCTGGCTCACCTGCTCATCGCCAGCGACCGTGAAACGGGACCTGGCCGAGCTGCGACGCAGGGACGAGGCGGTGCCGACCCGCGGCCAGATCCGCGACATCGGCCCGGGCGTGTCCCACAAGGCCAAGGTCGTCCAGCTGTACCTGTGGGGCCTGCAGTTCACCGACATCGAGCGCCGCACGGCCCACTCCGAGGGGTCGATCCGCCGCTACCTGGCCGACTTCCGCCAGATCGCCGCCCTGTACGCCCGCGGCGCCACGATCGCCGAGATCCGGGCCGCGACCGGCCGCTCGGCCGCCCTCATCAGCGAGTACATCGGCCTGTACGAGCGCGCCCGCCGGGAGTTCCCGGCCGCGCCCCGCCTGTAGGACCTACTGGACGCCGAGCGGGGCACGGCGAAAAAAGGGGGCCGCCGGTGAGAGGCGAGAGCCGCGCTGCGATCGACTACCGGCGCCTGGCCCGGCGCAACCTGGCATCGCTGCTGCGCTACAAGTTTCTGCACGACTACGGCTACGACAAGGGCCAGGTGGTCGCAGCCGCGATCGTGGCCGACATCTGCGAGACGATCCGCCGCTACTACGCCCGCCCCGGCGACCTCGAGCCCGGCCAGCTGCTCTACAACGCTGCGGCAGCCACCGAGCGACCAGGCCGCGGCAAGACCATCGCCAAGACCAGACTCGTCCCGGTCCGGCTGACCATCGTGGCCGACGAGGACGTCGAGGCCATCGGTGCGCACCTGCCGGCGGCCCGCCGCCGCGAGATCCGGGTCCGCCGGCTCACCCATGAGGCCTACCGGCAGGGGGCGCTGCTCTCCCAGGCCGACATCGGCCTGCTCACCGGCTACTCACCGGGCGCGGTGAGCCTGACCACGGTCGAGCTTCCCCAGCGCGGCGAGTTCCTCCCCCTGCGGGGCTACGTGGCCGACATGGGCAGCTACCCGACCCACAAGGCAGCCGTCATCCGCCTCTACGTCTCCGGGCTCACCACGCCCGATATCGCGGCGCGCACCTACCACTCCAAGGAGGCAGTGGACAACTACATCCGCGGCTTCGAACGGGTCCGGCTGCTGGCCGCCAACTACGCCCGCGAGGAGCTGCCCCTGCTCACCGGGATGTCGCCCGGGCTCGTCGACCAGTACCTCGCCCTCATCGACGAGCACGGCCTTGCGGCCAAGCAGACCAACGAGGAGGCGCAGCGTGCGTCCTGCTGACGGCTCGCTCAACCGCCCTGGCCCCTTCCTCCTTGTCGGCCGGCTTCCCGCCAGCCCGCCGGCGGGGTCCAGGTGGAGCGCCCGCAGCAAAGCGAGGACGAACGACCTGGAGGCCGCCAAGGGCTGGCGCAGGATCCACCCCGGAGGAAGGGACCTTCTCCACAAGCCGCCCCACGAAGTGGGGCTCCAATGAGCCTATTTAGTCTCAGCTGAGCCCCCGGCAACCCAACTATCCCGACAAACCCGCACTATGCCGAGGCCCTGGCCGATGCTGCGTCCCTGCGGGTGCTGCGGGGTGCGTGGCTGCGGCGGCTGCTGCGCCAGATCCGGCTGATCGCCTTCGCCGTGGAGGGTCTCTCCGGGGTCCGCGCCCTCCTGCGCCGGAGACCTGGCCGAACACCAAGGTCGAGCTGATGCCATCCCGAGGCTCGTTCGAGCCTCGGACGGAGTGGGCTGCATGGCCATGGAGATGCCAGCGTGGCTTGGGGCCGCGTGGTGAGGTCGCGTGCGGCCCCGTTTGCGTGGAGGGACGGCAACACTGCGGCCACGGACGAGCGCGGGCAGGCCTGCTAACGGCTTGCTAACAGCAGGAGCGGACGCATGCGGATGAGTACGGACGGAAAAGCCGGATATCCGCAGGTCAGCGATACTGCTCCGGATCGGTCCGGACGGCAGCGGACGGCCGTCACGAGCTTCCCAAGCTCGCAGTGAGGGTTCGATTCCCTTCGCCCGCTCCATTCGGCCTCTCGGGTGATCGGCCCGCTACCCGGTTCAGATACCAGCGCGGACCGTCGTGCCCTCCACGGACCCTCAGCCTCGACCATCTTCCGTCCGATACCAGCTCAGGGCGATCGTCCTGATCGGCTGGAGGAGGCGTGATGCGCGGAAAGCGGCTGAGCCTTGCGGGCCGCTGGAGCTCCGGCCGTGATCGCCGGCCTGGTGGCCGGCACGATCTTCTCGGGCTTCGGCGGGCTCATCCAGGCCAGGGAACCGGGCCGTCTGGGATGTCCCCGGCGGTGGGGAGCCCGACCTCGGCCGGCACGTCGTCTGCCGAGCTGGACCTGCTGCACACCCCACCGCTGCTGGTGCTGCGCGGGCAGGCCGTCGAGCTGGGCTACGAGTTGGTGTGCCCCGCGGCGGAGGCCGCTGCGCCCCCGAGGGCGCCGTGTACCTGCGCCGCAACGGCGATGCGGGGTTCACCCCGCTGCCGCTCCGCGCGGGCGGCCCGGTACGGCAGGACCACTGGCCCCATGCGGTGACGAGGCCGCCAGCCTGGACGAGGCGTATGGGGCCGAAGCGGCCGGGACCCGAGGCGCTACACCGGCAACACGCAGGTTGGCTTCCGCGTCGTCATACGGCATCCCGCCGAGCCGAGGCTGCCGTCCGCCGGGTCCACCGCCATGCCCACCACCGTGTCCGTCTGCTGATTGGCGACCCAGAGCAGCCGGCCGTTCCCCTGGAACGCCAGGTCCCTGGGGACCTGGCCGCCGCACGGGTAGGTGGCGAGCAGCCGCAGCCCAGCCTCGGTCGACAGGACGCCGATGCTGTCGTGACCCCGGTTGCCGACGTAGACGAACCGACCGTCCGGCGACACGCGCACCGCTGAAGGGAAGTTCTCGAAAGCGACGTCCTCCGGCACGGTCCGCACAGTCTCGCGCGGCTCGACGCGGCCGGTGGCGGGGTCGTAGCCGCAGGCGGTGACCGTCGAGTCCAGCTCGTTGACGACGTAGACCATCGTGCCCCGGGGATGGAAGGCCAGGTGCCGAGGGCCGGCCCCATGGTGCAGCGCCAGCTCGCTCCGAAGCCGCAGCCGTCCCGACTCGAGGTCCAGATCGTAGGTCGAAACCGTACCGGCGCCCAGATGTACCGCGAGGACAAAGCGGCCGGCCGGATCCGTCATCACCATGTGCGCGTGCGGTTTGCGGTTCTCGACCACGTCGGTCGCCGGACCCAGCGTGCCGCCGCGCCCGATCCGATGGACCACGATGCTCCCTGAACCCCAGTTGGCCGACAGCACGTACCGGCCGCTCGGGTGCACCGACAGATGGCAGGGCTCCGCGCCAGCACTCGGCTGGGTGCCTCGCGGGCGAAGGCTCCCGTCCTCTCCGATGGCGAACCCGCTGATGAGCCCGTCCTCCAGCTCGTGCACGGCGTACAGCGCTCGACCGTCAGGCGCCGCCGCCAGGAAGGCCGGATGCGCAGGACACTCGACCGTCGAGTCGAGGGCGAGCACCCCGTCGCGCAGCGCAGCCACGCCGATCCCCCGGGCATCGCCATCGGCGTAACTGCCCAGGTAGATCACACGGTCATCCGCGGATCAGCGTCGCCAGCGCCGCCGCCGAGATCAACAGGCCGATCAGCACGTTCGTCAGCACCCGCGTCCGCGACGGCAGCTTCGACCCGGAGCGTGTCGGCTCGCGCACCCTTGCGTTCACCCGCCCCGAAGAGCCGGCCCTCGGACCAGCCGCCGGCTTGGCACCCGCCGACCCCGAACCAGCCGCGTTGGCACCCGCCGACCCCGCCGCATTCGCATCCCTCGACCCCTGACCAGCCGCCGCGTTCGCGCTCTCGGGCCTCACCTGGCCACGCCGCCCCTCACCGGATCCGGTCTGCCCAGGTGCGGTCCCGGCTGGGCGGGTCCCCCGGCCGGTCCCCGGTCCGGTCCGGCCAGCCTTGCCCCTGGTCCCTGTGGTGGCATTGACGGCCTGCCCGCCACCCTTCACTGCGCCGCGCTCGGCCGCCTGCGCGCCCTGAGGCTGCTTGGCGTTCCGCTTGGCGGCCTGCCCGCCGTGGCCCTCCTTGGCGTCGCGCCACGCGGGGCGGAGCCGGATGTAGGCGGCGAGGTTGCCGAGCAGGTAGGCCCCACCGAGGGCGAGCAGGCACTCGGGAATGAGCTGGTTCAGCGGAATCACAGCAGCCTCCCGATGCCCGACGGATTGCCAGCCAAGGCTACTACTCCCCTCGCGGGTCGGGGGAGGCCGTGCCGCGAGACTGTGGACGACCGATCGCAGCAGCTCCTGGGACCTGTGGACAGTCGTTTGCCGCGGATCCGAGTTTCTGGAAACCTGCGGGACGGCATCGTCCTCGACCGCATCAAGGAGCGTCCCCCCGTGGCCGTCGCCGTCTCCCGAACCAGGCCGTCGACCCAGGTCAGATCCGTTCGACGCGGGCTGATCCTCGCCCTGTTCGTCGGCTCCGGGGCGGCTGGGCTCATCTACCAGGTCGTCTGGTCGCGCGAGCTGGTACTGGTCTTCGGCAACACGACCCAGGCGGTCTCGACGATCGTGACCGCGTTCATGGCCGGCCTCGGCTTCGGGAGCCTGGCGGGCGGCCGCTGGGCGAGCCGCGGCTTGCGACCGCTGCGCCTGTACGGCGCGCTCGAGCTGGCCGTGGCGGTCTTCGCGGTTCTGCTTCCATTCGCCTTCGACGACCTCGCCGAGGTCTACCGTGGCGCGTACCCCGGCCTGGTGGACAATACGCTCGCGCTGACCGCCGTCCGCTTCGCGCTGGCGCTCGCCGCGGTCGCGCCGGCGACCTTCCTCATGGGCGCGACATTGCCGCTGCTGGTACGCCATCTCGTCCGCACGCTCGACGAGACCGGCGCCCGCCTCAGCGAGCTCTACGCGGCCAACACCGCAGGTGCCGTCGCCGGGACGGTCATCGCCGGCTTCGTGCTGATCGAATTCCTCGGCCTACGGCTCACCAGCTACGTCGCCGTCGCGCTGAACCTGCTCGCCGGCTGCGGCGCCCTGGCGTTGTCACGATTGGTCAGCCCAACCGCGGTGTCCAGTGGTTTTGGTGCGGAGGCCGTCGGCAGCCAGTCCGCAGATGACGACTTCGGTGTGGTGGATGACGGCCCTCGCCTCGATCCCGACAGCGTCCGGCTCGCGCCACGCTGGGTGATCCTGCTGGTGACGTTCGTCTCCGGGTTCGTCTCGCTGGCCCTCGAGGTCCTGTGGACGCGGATGCTTTCGGAGGGCACGGGATCCAGCATCTATGTCTTCACCACCATCCTGGCGATCTTCCTTGCCGGCATCGCCATCGGCAGCGCGGTGTACCGGCGCTGGTCCAGGCCGCGGCGCGAGCGCGCGGCCACGCTCGGCGTGTGCCTGGCGGTGGTCGGAGCGCTGGCCCAGGCGACGGTGGTGCTCGGTAGCGGCGTCGTCGGCGCGGTCCCCTTCGCTGTGCGCACGGTCGTGGTGCTGCTCCCGGCCACCATCCTCATGGGCTACGCCTTCCCGCTGGCCGGCCGCCTGGTCACACGGTCCGCGCGCGCCGCCGGCGGCAGTGTCGGGCTGCTCTATGCGGCCAACACCGCCGGCTCCATCCTCGGCGCCTTCAGCGCAGCCTTCATCCTCGCGGGCACGCTGGGCACCAACGGCTCGGTGCTGTTGCTCGGCGCCCTCAACCTGCTCGTCGGCGCCACGCTCCTCGCCGCCGACCCAGCCTGGCGCGCCCGCGCAGCCTTGGCCACCGGCGCCCAGGCCCCAGGCACCAACACGGTCGACGCGGACTCAGCTCCCGCGGCGGCGACCCCACCGCTCGGGGTGGCTGGACCGGGCGCCGATTCGGCTGGGCTGGGCGCCGGCGCGGCGGGCTCGGGCGCCGGCGTGGCCGGGCCGGGCGGAGGCAGGACTGGGCGGAGGCGGGGTCGAGCGCGGGTGGCGGGTGGCGCGTTCGCCGCGCTGGCGGTGCTCGGGCTGGTCGCGTCGTCCCTCGATCTGCCGGTCACACGGACCGCCACCGAGAACCGGCTTCGCGCGCTCGGCCTTCCGGTGACGCATGCCGAGGACGAGCTGGCAACCGTCGACACGGTCGGGGGCCCGGCGAAGGATCGGCGGTTGCTGATCGGCGGCGTCGGGGTGACCTCGCTCACGGTCGACACCAAGCTGATGGGCTACCTGTCGAAGGCCTTGCGACCACAGGCGCGGGACTTCCTGGTGATTGCCTTCGGGATGGGCAGCACCTATCGGTCGGCACTGGAGCTTGGCATGCGAACAGACGCCGTCGAGCTGTCCCCGACCGTGCCGAGCCGCATGCCCGTGTTCTTTCCCGACGCGTCCAGCTACCTGCATCACGCCAACGGGCGGGTGATCACCAGCGACGGGCGCAACTACGTCCGCCTGGCGCGGGACCGCTACGACCTCGTCGCGGTCGACCCGGCGCCACCGATCGAGAGCGCCGGATCGGTGGTGCTCTACACGCGGGAGTTCCTGACTGAGGGCAAGGCGCGGCTGCGGCCCGGCGGTGTGTTCCTCCTGTGGGTGCCTTACGCGCTGCCAATGGACGACCTGAAGGCGCACGTGCGGACCTTCCACAACGTCTTCCCCCACGTCAGCCTGATGCTCTCGCCCGGCGGGCATGGCATGTTCATGTTCGGCTCCGAGGCACCGCTCCAGTTCACCGGCCAGGGGATCCTCCAGGTGCTCGGGAACCCGGCAGCCATGCGAGACCTCGCGGATTCGCCGGACTACCCGCCGACAGATGGTCTCGGCTGGGTCCGAGCGGTCCGTCATGCCGAGTGGTTGGCCGACGACCGGGTGACCGCGTTCACAGGTCCGGGACCCGAGATCACCGACGACCGACCCCGCTCCGAGTACTTCCTGTGGCGGCGCGCCTTCATGCACGACAAGGCCTACGTGAACGAGGCGATGCTGCGCGCCGCCACTCCGAAGTAGCAGACATTCCATCCTGGTCAGCTCCAACCGTCGTGGCGCGAGGACGCTCAGGTCACGATTGGGCTCAGCTCAGAAAATGCCGGAACGCGGGCCATGACTCGAGCGGGATGCGCATGGCGCGGCAGAGGAAGACCGGGCCGCCACGCTCCTCGTTGTCGGCGCCGGCGTTGTTGGTGACGGTGCCGACCTGCCGCAGGTCACCGCAAAGGGTTCGCAGCTCGGGAGCCTGATAGCCGATGGTGATCAGCGGACCGACCGTCTCGTGGCGGGGGCGCCAGAACCAGAACGTGTCGTGCCCACTGATGGCGGCCGGCAGGCCGAGCCGAGGACCGAACCAGTCCACGGCACCGGCCTCGCCGTAGTTGGAGGCCAGGACCCGGGCGGTCGCCCGCTCGTCCGGCGGCAAGGAGCGGTAGGCCGCGGCAACCGTTCCGACCAGCTCGGGCCAGCCGACCATGTCCGCGTAGTCGGTACGGAGTTCATCCAGGTGGAACCGGACCATCTGGTCGACCGGCAGCACCGGGAGAGCGAACGGGGCCGCGACGACCGAGCTGATCGCCAGCGCGAAGATCATCGAGCGAACTTGCCGGCGCCTCCTGCGGGGGCTCTTGTGTCTGGTCAGGGCGCGCTCGAACGAGATGGCTCCCGCGGCGAGCAACAGCGGGTACACGGGTCCGGCGTAGTAGCTCTTCGCTCGCTGGACGAGCAGGACCAGGATGACCACCGCGGCGGCCAGGCCAAGCATGCGGAAGCGTGGACTCCGCAGCAGGTGGACGAACCCGGCGATCCACAATGGCACCACGGCGAACCCGATCAGGAGCAGCTGCTCCGAGAGAAAGCGGCTGGGCGGGTTCTCGGCGGCCATCTCCGCGTTGTGGTTGCCGAGGAACTCGAGCGTCGGCCAACCATGGGTGGCCTGCCAGACAAGGTTGGGAGCCAGCAACGCGGCGGCGATCAGGGCGGCCAGCCATGGCCACGGCGTGAGGAGCCAGCGCCGCTGGGCCCCCAGGACGAGGCCAACCGCCAGTCCCATGCCCAGCACCAGGATCGTGTACTTGGTCTCCAGGCCGATCCCGAAGGCCACACCGATGGCGAGCCACAGCCGCGGAGGGCCGCCGCGCGCGAGCAACCGTGCGGCCAGGTACAGGCAGACCGCCCACATGAGCTCATCGAACGTGACCGTCTGGAGCATCGAATTGCTGCCGAGGAACATCGGCGAGCAGAGCACCAGGAACGCGGCCAGGACCTGCGCGAACCGGCGGCCGCCAAGCTCGCGCGCGATCAGCCCTCCGAGGACCACGATCGCGGCGCCAGCCATGGCGGGCCAGACCCGCAATCCCACGAGCGAATGCCCGAACACCTGGGTGGACAGCCTCGCCACCATCGCGGTCACCGGCGGATAGTCGACGAAGCCGAGGCTGGGGTGCTGGCCGGCGGCGAGGTAGTACAGCTCGTCCCGGTGGAAGCCGTACCGGCCAGCGACCGCCAGCTGCACGATCAGCTTGACCAGCGCCAGCCCCAGCAGCGCCAGCATCCCGTCCCGGAGCCAGCGATCCAGCACCGCCACTCGCCGCACCAGGGGCGTACCGGGCAAGCGACGTGCCGGGCTCGCCGCCCGCGGCGCCGGCTCGCCCGCATCCGCCGGGGACGCGCCCGGCCGCGGTGCGAGGAGCCCGGGCGCGGACTCCTGCGCGTCACCCGACGACGGTGAGCCGGACGCGGGAGGGCCTCCCGGCAAGGCTGAGCCGGGCACGGGCGGGCCTCCCGGCAAGGGTGAGCTGGACGCGAGCGGGCCTCCCGGCGGGGGTGGGCCGGATGCGAGCGGGTCCGCTGGGGGTTCGTCGGTGGGGGAGTTTGGCGGGAGAACCTCGGGGCGGCGGAGCATGGCGGCCTCCTTGGCGTGCGGGGCTCGGACCGGTTGGACCTGGGTGCACGCTAGGTCGCCGGGTGCGCACGCGTCGTCGGCCTCGCTCGGGAATCAGCGCATGGCTCTGGGGAGGGAGGCGGTGAGGATCTCCCCCTCGAGAGGGAGCCGGGGCTCCATGGTGCGCGTCAGGGGAGGGCGCACGGATGGGGGATCCGGGTGGCCGAGGCCCGCACGGTCAGAGGCTGCGGGCCGCCATGGCGGCGAAGCGGGAGTACTGGCCCTGGAAGGTGACGGTCACGGTGTCGGTGGGCCCGTTGCGGTGCTTGGCGACGATCAGGTCGGCCTCGCCCTTGCGAGGAGACTCCGGGTCGTAGAGATCCTCGCGGTAGATGAACATGACCATGTCGGCGTCCTGCTCCAGGGCTCCCGACTCGCGAAGGTCCGAGAGCATGGGCTTCTTGTCCGACCGGGCCTCGGTCTGGCGGGAGAGCTGTGAGATGGCGATCACCGGGACCGCCAGCTCCTTCGCCAGCAGCTTCAGGGCGCGGGAGATCTCGCTGACCTCCTGCTGGCGGCTCTCCACCCGCTTGCTGGGCTGCATGAGCTGAAGGTAGTCGACGACCACCAGCCCGAGCCCGTGTCGCTGCTTCAGGCGCCGGCACTTGGCGCGCAGCTCCATCATGGTGATCGCGGCTGAGTCGTCGATGAACAGCGGGGCCTCGGCCAGCTTGCCGAGCGAGCGTGTCAGCCGTGTCCAGTCGGAGTCCTCCATGCGGCCGGTGCGCAGGCGCTGCATGTCGACCGAGCATTCAGCGCACATGAGCCGCTGGACCAGCTCGGTCTTGCTCATCTCCAGGGAGAACACCACCGTGGGGACGCCCGATCGCACCGCGGCGTTCCTCGCGACGTCCAAGCCGAGGGTGCTCTTTCCCACGGCCGGTCTGGCGGCCACGATGATCAGGTTGGATGGCTGCAGACCGGAGGTCAGGCGGTCCAGCTCGGGAAAGCCGGTGGGGATGCCGGTGATCTCACGGCTGTCGTTGTGGAGGCGCTCGATCGCCTCCAGGGTGCTGGTGAGGACCTCCCGCAGGGCTTGATAGTCCTCGGTGACGCGACCCTGAGCGACCTGGTAGACCCACGACTCGGCGAAATCCACCGCGCGCTCGGTGTCCTGCGGCGTTTCATATCCGAGCTGCACGATCCTGGTGCCGACGTCGATGAGGCGGCGCAGGATGCCGGCCTCCTTGACGATGCGCGCGTAGTAGCCGGCGCTGGCGGCGGTGGGCACGCTCGACACGAGCGTGTGCACGAATGGGGCACCGCCGACGTCAGCCAGCTCACCGCTGCGTCGCAGCTCCTCACCGACGGTCACGGCGTCGACCGCCTGGCCGTGCGAGTACAGGTCCAGGACCGACCGGAATACCGTCCGGTGCGCTGGCCGGTAAAAGTCCTCCTCGTGCAGCAGTTCGAGGACCTCGGCGATTGCATCGCGCGACAGCAACATCGAGCCGAGAACCGACTCCTCGGCTTCGACGTTGTGTGGGGGGACGCGCTCGTAGGTCGGGGAAGCGTTGGGCCGAGGGCCTCCGTCTGGGACGGAGCGCATGGCCATAGGGTTGGGCCTCCTTACGCTTCCATGATTACGCGGGCACGACCTCCACGGTCATGTTCGCCTCGACCTCCGGGTGCAACCGGACGGTGACGCGATGTGGGCCGGTGTTCTTGATGGCGGTGTCGAGGTGGATGCGGCGCCGATCGATGCGGGTCCCGCCGGTCTTGGCGACCGCGTCGACGATCTGCGGTGTGGTGATCGAACCGAACAGGCGGCCTTCCTTGCCTGCCTTGGCCGGGATCACGACCCGGAGCGACTCGAGGTGGGCGGCCACGGTCCTGGCCTGCTCGAGATCGGCGATCTCCCGGGCGGCGCGCCGGGAGCGGATGCCCTCGGCCTGCCGCACCGCACCCGGCGTGGCGAGCCGCGCGAGGTTGCGGGGCAGCAGGTAGTTGCGCCCGTAGCCGTCGGCGACCTCGACGATGTCGCCCGGGGCGCCGACGCCCCGAACCTCCTGGTTGAGGATGACCTTCACGTCGTCGACCTCGCGCTAGCGAATGGTGTAGGGAAGCAGCGCCATCTCGCGGGCGTTCTTGACCGCCGTCGCGACGTCGCGCTGGTGCTGGGCGCAGTTGCCCGTGACTCGCCGGGCGCGGATCTTGCCGCGGTCGCTCATGAACTTCCGCAGCAGGTTCACGTCCTTGTAGTCGATGTAGTCCTGCTTGTCAGCGCAGAACTGGCAGAACTTCCGCTTGGGCTTGCGCTGGAACGTGCTCTTTGGCATGCAGCCGGTTACCTCCTCACCGGCCCGCGGGCTCCTTCGCCCGGGCCGGTCCTCACTCGTCTCGAATCATGCAGGTCCATGGTGCTCCGTCCTGGGGCGGGATCGCCGTCGCGAGGAGCGACGGCCTCGGCGACCTGGGGCGAAGGCGGCGTGGCCTCCGCCCAAGGTCCGCGACCCAACCCCGCGCCGTCATCGCCGGCACTAGAACGGCGGCTCGTCGTTGAACTGGCCGCTGTTGCGTGAGCCGCCCCCGGCGTTGCCGGCATTGCCGGCGTTGCCGGACCACTCACCGCCGCCGCCACCGCCGCCACCACCACCGCCGCGGGAGGCCCGCTCGACCTTGGCGGTCGCGAACTTCAGGCTGGGGGCGACCTCGTCCGCCTCAACCTCGGTCACCGAGCGCTTCTCGCCCTCGGGCGTCTCCCACGAGCGTGTCCGCAGCCGGCCCACCACCACGGCACGGCTGCCCTTGGTCATGGACTCGGCGACGTTCTCAGCCATCTGCCGCCAGACGTTGACGCGGAAGAACGAGGTCTCGCCGTCCTTCCAGTTGTCGCCGTCGCGCACGCGCGGAGTGACCGCCAGTCGGAAGTTGGCGACGGCAGCCCCGTTGGGCGTGAACCGCAGCTCTGGGTCGTCGGTCAGGTTGCCGATCAGGACCACTTGGTTATCGTTTGCCACTCGAAGAACACCTCATCGCACATCCCGCGCCGGCGCGCGGCCGGACACGAACCGGTAGAACGGGCCGCGGATCGATCCGGTTCCCCGCACCGAAATGTGCGGAGGCGCGGACCCGCGGGCCAGCGGGGAAGGAGACGTTGCAGGTCGGCTGATCAGGCGGCCTCGGGGCGGACCACCTTGTGCCGGATCACCTCGTCGGCCAGACCGAGCACTCGTGAGAGCTCGTCGACCGCTGGGGGTTCGGCTTCGACCACGACCACGGTGTAGTAGCCCTCGCTGATGTGCCGGATCTCGTACGCGAACCGGCGCTTGCCCCAGTGGTCGATGTTCTGGATCTCGCCACCTCGGCTGCTGACCGTGGTCAGAAACCTGTCGACCGCCGCCTTGGCGTCCTTGTCTTCCAGGCTGGGGTCGAGAATGACCATGACTTCGTAACGGCGCATGTCACCTCCTCTGGACTGAGCGGCCCCCGAGGGTCGGGAGCAGGAGTGTGAAGCCGACCGAGGGTAGCAGCCGACCGTTGTCCTCAGCAACGCGCACGGCCACCGCCCTTGGCAGGCCACCACTCCGGCACCGTCCCGCCGGTTGATTCCGGATGATCGCCCCAGCCATACCCGGAGTCTCCCACTCCCCCCCGACAGTCGCAGACGGCTGTCCACACCCCCTTGCAGGTGGCGTGAGCAGTCCGATCCATGGCCCGCCGGGGACTTCGAGCCCTGTCACGCCTGCCCGGTGGTCACCACCTCGGGACCCTCTTCGGTGACGGCGGGCTCGACCTCCGGGGCCCCGGCGCGGAACGCTCGGACGACCAGGACGAAGGCTCCGACCAGCAGGAGGTTGCGGCAGGTCAGCAAGCTGATGTCGAACCAGTGCAGGTGGCGGAGCTGGCTGTAGCGGAAGGGGAACTCGAGCTGGCTGAGGGCGGCCGCGGCGGCCAGGGCCCACATGGCCTGACGGCCGAGCCGCCGGTCGGCCAGGCCTGCCACCGGGGCGGCCAGCCAGACCAGGTACTGCGGCGAAAGCACGCGGGTGGGCAGGACGAACGCGAACACGCCGATGGCGAAGGCGCCGGCCCAGTCGGCGGGCCCGAGACCCCGACCTCCGGACGCCGCCGAGCGCCGCCAGACCAGCCACGCCGCTCCGGCCAGCGCCACCACGGTCGCGATCGTCGAGGCGAGCTTCATCGCGCCGGAGAGGTCCGACCGGAGATCGTAGGCGCCGAACCCGTAGACCGAACGGGCAGTCACGCCGAACGCCAGATGGGCGAGGTCGATCAGATTGGCGGGCAGGCTCTCGATCTGGACCCCCCGCCGGACGTGGTAGAGCAGCGAGCCGAGTGTCCCCGAGGGGGAAATGGCCAGCGCGGGGACCAGGGTGACCGCGAAGGCGAGCAGGAACGGCGGCACGGTGCGCCGCAGCGACCGCCGCCAGCCCTCGGCCGGCACCAGCCCGAGCACCAGCAACGGGGCGAGCACGGCGGGGAACAGCTTGGCGGCCGCTCCATAGCCGAGCGCGGCCGCCGATGGCCCGGCTCGGCCCTCCGCGGCCAGCGCGGCGGCCAGCAGCACGCAGACGGCCGGGATCAGGTCGAACCGCAGCACCAGCAACGGCCCGATCACCACCATCCCCAGCGTGTAGGCGACCGGGATGCGTCGCCGTCCCCGGTCGGCCGCCCGGGCCAGCCGCCAGGCCGCGTACAGCCCGAGGGCGTCGACCAGGATCATCTCCAGCGTGAAGGCCAGCCGGTAGCCGGGTCCGGTCCCCACGACCAGGGCGGGCACCAGCGTGAACGGGACGCTCCCTGGCGGGTACTCGATGGCCACGTCGCGGTAGGGCAGCTCGCCCTGGAACATGCGCTCGACCTTGGCCCCGTAGGCGCGGACGTCCCCGTACACCCCGGACGAGTACAGCCGCGGGTTGAGCGAGATGACCAGCAGCACCAGGCGCGTGACGACCCAGAGCCACACGAATGCGGGAATCACCCGCCGCGCAGACCAGCGTGGCTCGGCGCGTTCCCGAGCGGTCGGCTCGGCGGTTGCGCTACGCACGGCCATGGCTTACCCGCTATCGATCGGATCAGACGAGCGCACCTGCTGCGCGCCCTGATTCGTCGGGCCGGGGCCTTGCAAAAGGGTGGTCGTCGGGACCGGGGCGGTCGAGCTCGGTGCCGGTGGTTGGGTCGTCTGCGGTGGCAGGGTCCGCTGGGGCTGGGTGTCCGTCGGCGGAGGGGCGACCGTGGTCGCGGTGGTGGTCGTCGCCGAGGTGGTCGTCGAATTCAGCACCAGGCCGCCGAACGTGGGCTGCGGGAACGGCTGCGGCGGGAGGTTCCTGGTGGCCTCCAGCATGAAGTTGTGCCAGATGACCGCCGGCAGGGAGCCGCCGGTCACCTCCTTGATGCCGTGGATGTGGACCAGCGGCCGCGGCTTCTGCCCCGGCTTGTTCTCGTAGCCGACCCACACTGAGGTCACCAGGTTCGAGTCGTAGCCGACGAAGCGGGCGTCCCTCGAGTTGCTGGTCGTCCCGGTCTTGCCAGCGACCTCGCGGTCGGGGAGTCGCGCGGCGGTGGCGGTGCCGCTGTCCACCACGCCGCGCAGGGCCGCTGTGATGGTGTTGGCGATGTTTGGCTGGACGATCAGCGTCGCGCGGCTCTGGTGCCGTTCCACCAGCTGTCCGCTCGAATCGGTGACCTTCTCGACCAGGTAGGCGGGGTTGTGGATGCCCTGGTTGGCCCACGTGCCGTAGGCCGAAGCGAGCTGAAGGGTCGAGACGGAGGCCGGGCCCAGCGCGACCACCGGCGACGTGAGGTTGGGGTTCTTGTCCTGGGGGTCGTAGAGCTCGTTTGGCTTCTCGCCGTTGCGGACCGCGTCGGCGAGCCCTGTCCGCAGGGACAGCTCGGCCACCTTCCTGGGGCCGACCTTCTCGGCGAGTTGCACGTAGACGGTGTTGACCGAGTGCCTGGTCGCGTCCATCAGAGTGATGTCGCCGTAGTTCTCCCGCCCGAAGTTCGAGTACTCCTCGCCCTGGACCGTCAGCTTGTTGGGACCGCGGAAGACCGAGTTCACCGAGTAGCCCTCGTTCAGCGCCTCTTCCAGCACGAACGGCTTCATCGTCGACCCGGCCTGGCGCAGCGCGTCGGTGGCGTAGTCGAATGGCTGCCTGGCCTGGTTGCTGCCGCCGTACATGGCACGGACGGCGCCCGTCTTCGGGTCGATCGCCACCAGCGCGGCTCTGGGGTCGCCCTTCTTGTTCAGCACCCCGTGGACCGCGGCGTCGGCCTGTCGCTGCATCGACATGTCGACGGTCGTCTGGACCCGAAAGCCCGATTGCGCGACCCGGGTGGCTCCGTATTTCGCCACCAGGTATTGGCGCACCTTTTCCAGGAAGTAGGGCGCGCGGGACTCCGCGATGCCGCTGGATGGCTCCTTCGTGCTCTCACGCACCCGGGTCTGGATGGCGGCGGCCGCCTGCTTCTGCGTGATCCAGCCGCGCTGCTCCATGACCCGCAGGACGAAGTCGCGCCTGGCCTTGGTGGAGGTGAAGTTCTGCTGCTTCGAGTAGTACTCCGGTGCCCGGATCGTGGCGGCGAGCAGGGAGGACTGCGCGAGCGTCAGCTTCTTGGCCGGCCGGTTGTCGAAGAAGACCCGCGACGCCGCGTCCACGCCGTAGGCGCCCTTGCCGAAGTACACCGTGTTCAGATAGAAGCCGAGGATCTGGTCCTTGGAGTATTTCTTCTCGAGCTTGACCGCGATCACTGCCTCTTTGAGCTTGCGGAACAGGTTCCGCGAGCGCCCGACGCTCGGGTAGGCGTTCTTGACGTACTGCTGGGTGATGGTGGAGCCGCCCTGGCTCACCCCCGCGTGGCGGAGGTTGGCGAGAGTGGCGCGCAGCATGCCCTTGTAGGAGATGGCGCCGTGCTTGTAGAAGTCGCGGTCCTCGGCCGCCAGCACCGCCAGCTGCATGTTCTTGGGGATGTCGGAGAGCGGCACGATACGGCGGTTCTCGGTGGGGGAGAGCGTGCCGATCTCCGCGCCCTTGCGGTCCAGGAAGACCGTGGTCTGGGCGGCGGGGACCTGGTCGAGCACGGGCACCTTGGCGAAGGCGTAGATGAGGCCGACCAGCGAGCCGGCGACGACGGCGAGCATCGGCACGATCAGCCACAGCGCCCAGCGCAGGACCCGTTTGAGGCGGCTGCGCTCGGGTGGTGGCGCGTGGCGGGCCGCTCGCGACGGGACAGGGGCTCGCGACGGCGGCGTGAAGGTGGGCGGTCGTGCGGCCATGGCCGGACGACTCTACCGTAGCTCAGCGGAAAGGCCGAACCGGCGCGGCCAGCGAGCGTCCGGCGGTTCGGCCGCTGCGGCGGCGCACCCAGCTCAGCCGGCGTGCCTGCGGCCGAGCAGGTAGCACTGGGTGAGGTGGTTCCAGAAGCACTCGGTGCAGACCTCGACCACGTAGCAGGCGCATTCCTCGACCGAACGGTGCAGGTCCGCCAGCCCGTCGCTGGGCCAGACCCTGCCGGAGAGCTGCCGCAGGGAATCCCCGAACACGTAGGTCACGTGGACGAGCGAGCTCTCGGCGCACACAGGGCAGGGCGCCATGGTCGCCTCGCCGACGTTGCGGGCGGCGCGCAGCAGCTCCGGATGGGCGTCGCAGACCTCTTGCCTGGACAGGCGTCCGCCGCGAAGGTCTCGCAGTGTCGCCCGCTTCATCAGCGTGTAGTCGACCAGCCGCATGCTTCTCACGTTTCCGGCAGGGATCGGATCAGGGGGAGATCCCTGACCGCGGCTCCAGTTTACCCACCGGTCCAGCACAACAGAACGGTCTGCACCACGGTAACGGCTCGGCAACGCGGCCGGCCCAGTTTGACAGGCAACCGGGATCGTACCTATCGTGGCGATACATCGGACCGATACATTCGCCAGACGATGGCCGCCTTCCGGCCACCAGATGGCCACGTAGGGGGACCTGCTCGTGCTCGAGCTAGCAGTACTTGGGCTCCTCAAGGAGGCACCGATGTCGGGCTACGAGCTGAAGAAGCAGCTCAGCGTCAAGCTCGGCGCCTTCTGGCGAGTCAGCTTCGGATCACTGTACCCATGCCTCAAGCGGCTCCTCGCGGACGGCGCGCTCGAGGTCGAGGAGAACCGCTTCACCTCTCGCAAGAAGCACGTCTACCGGTTGACCGAGCGCGGCGAGCAGCTCTTCCTCGAGCTGCTCGAATCCGCCGACATCCACGACCTCGAGCAGGACCGCTTCTCGATGCGCCTGGCCTTCTTCCGGTACCTGCGCCCCGAGAAGCGGCTCGACCAGCTCGAGCGGCGCCGCGGTTACCTGCAGGACCGGCTCAGCCACCTGCGCGCCTCGTTGCGCGCCGTCCGCGACCGGCTCGACGCGTACACCCTCGAGCTGATGGACCACGGTCTGGACGAGCACGAACGTGAGATCGCCTGGCTCGATCGGCTGATCGCCGCGGAGCGCGGCTCCGCGTCCGGCGACGCCCGACCCGCGACCAGGTCCCGCTCCACCACCACCCTCCAGGCCGAACCGGTGCCCGAGGGCCCTGGGCTCGCGGCCCAGAACACAACCGTCCCGCGCGATCCTCGCCTGCCCACCCAAGCCGGTCAGGCCGCGCCAACCCGATAGAGGAGTAGCGATCAGGAATGGCAAAGATACGCGTCGCGTTCGTCGGCGTGGGCAACTGCGCGTCATCGCTGGTACAGGGCGTTCACTACTACCGTGACGCCCAGCCCGGCGCCGACGTCCCCGGTCTGATGCACATCGAGCTCGGGGGCTACCACGTCAGTGACCTCGAGTTCGTCGTGGCCTTCGATGTCGACGCCAAGAAGGTCGGGCGCGACATCTCCGAGGCGATCTTCGCCAGCGAGAACAACACCATCCGCTTCGCCGACGTCCCGCCGCTCGGGGTGGAGGTCCAGCGCGGTCCGACACTGGACGGGCTGGGCAGGTATTACACCGAGACCATCAAGGAGTCCGAGGCGCCGCCGGTCGACGTCGCGGCGGCGCTCCGGCGGGCGCGCGTCGACGTGCTGGTCTGCTACCTGCCGGTGGGATCGGAGCAGGCGGCCCTCTACTACGCCGGCGAGGCGCTCAAGGCCGGCGTGGCGCTGGTCAACTGCCTGCCGGTGTTCATCGCCGGTACCCCGGAGTGGGCCGAGCGCTTCACCAAGGCAGGCGTGCCGATCGTCGGCGACGACATCAAGTCGCAGGTCGGCGCCACTATCGTCCATCGCGTGCTGGCCCGCCTGATGGAGGATCGCGGCATCACCATCGACCGCACCTACCAGCTCAACTTCGGCGGCAACATGGACTTCAAGAACATGCTGGAGCGCGACCGGCTGGAGTCCAAGAAGATCTCCAAGACCCAGGCGGTCACCTCCCAGGTCGACCACGACCTCGGCAAGCACAACGTGCACGTCGGCCCGAGCGACTACGTTCCGTGGCTGGACGACCGCAAGTGGTGCTACATCCGGGTCGAGGGCCGGGCCTTCGGCGATGTGCCGCTCAATCTGGAGCTCAAGCTCGAGGTGTGGGACTCGCCGAACTCGGCCGGTGTGGTGATCGACGCGGTGCGCTGCGCCAAGCTCGCGCTGGAGCGCGGCATCGGCGGCCCGCTCCTGGCCCCGTCCGCGTACTTCATGAAGTCGCCGCCGGTGCAGTACACCGACGACCAAGCTCGCCGCATGGTCGAGGACTTCATCGCCGGCGCCGAGCCGGCGGAGCCGGTGACGGCCGCCAGCTGATCCCGCGGACGCCCGAAGGGGCGACGGCGTGGCCTGTGGATGACGGGCCGGAGCCGTCGCCCCTTCTTGCTACCTTGAGACGCCAGAACGGGATGAAGCAGACTCGGGCGGACTCGGAGGCTGGTCGTGGCAGCAGGCGAATGGTGGCGGCATGGGGTGATCTACCACATCTATCCGCGCAGCTTCTCCGACTCGAACGGCGACGGCGTGGGCGACCTGGCGGGGATCACCGCGCGGCTCGACTACCTCAACGACGGCACGCCCTCCTCACTGGGGGTGGACGCGATCTGGCTGTCGCCGTTCTACCCCTCGCCGATGAAGGACTTCGGCTACGACGTGTCCGACTACACCGGCGTGGACGCGCTGTTCGGCACCCTCGAGGACTTCGACACGCTGGTGACCGAGGCGCATGCTCGCGGCATCCGGGTGGTCGTCGACCTGGTGCCGAACCACACGTCCGACCGGCACCCGTGGTTCCTCGAATCGCGCTCCTCTCGCCAGAGCCCCAAGCGGGACTGGTACGTCTGGGCCGACTCCAAGCCCGACGGCCAGCCTCCGAACAACTGGATGAGCGCCTTTCCCCGCGCCGGCCGGGCGTGGACCTTCGATCAGCGCACCGGCCAGTGGTACCTGCACTCCTTCCTTCCCGAGCAGGCTGACCTGAACTGGTGGTCGCCAGCGGTCCGCGAGGCCATGGACGAGGTCATGCGCTTCTGGCTGGACCGCGGCGTCGACGGCTTCCGCGTCGACGTGGCGCACCGGATGGCCAAGGACCCGCAGTTGCGGGACAACCCGCTGGTGGCCATGGGCGACGATGACGACCCCGCCGGCCCGTGGCGCGCCAGGCGCGTGGCCGAGATGCAGCTCGAGCTGTACGACGAGGACTGGCCGGAGGTACACCAGATCCTCCGGCGCTTCCGCCGCACCCTGGACGGCTACGACGACCGCATGGCGGTCGGCGAGGTCTACCTGCTCGACCTGCGCAAGCTGGCGCGTTACTACGGCAGCGGCCGCGACGAGCTGCATCTCGCCCACAACTTCGTCTTCCTGCACCAGCCCTGGAAGCCGGAGGCGTTCCGGTCGGTGGTGGACGAGTACGCCGCGCTGCTGCTCGCGGACGCCTGGCCGGCGCAGTTCCTGGGCAACCACGACCACTCCCGGGTCGCCAGCCGCTACGACGAGGGCGGCAACGGCCTGGCACGCGCGCGGGTCGGCGCGATGATGGTCCTGACCCTGCGCGGCACGCCGTTCCTGTATTACGGCGAGGAGCTGGGCATGGTCGACGGCGAGATCCCGCCGGACCGGGTGGTCGACGTGGACGGCCGGGATCCGGAGCGCACGCCGATGCAATGGGACGCCTCCCCAGACGCCGGCTTCAGCCTCCCGGGCGACGCCTCGGCGCGGGCGGCGCCGTGGCTGCCGGTGGCGGCGGGCGCCGAGCGGGTCAACGTGGTGGTCGAGCGCGACGACCCGACCTCGATGCTGTCGCTGTACCGCCACCTGATCTGGTACCGCAAGGGCTCGGCGGCGCTGCGCTGGGGCGGCTATCGATCCCTGCCGGAGGTTCCAGAGAGCCTCTACGCGTTCGTGCGCGAGGCGCCCGAGGAGCGGCTGCTGGTGGTGCTGAACTTCGGCGACGCGCCGGTCCGGTGGCCGGCCGGGCCCGGTCCGGGTGACGCCGCCAGGGTCGAGCTGTCCACCGACCCGGCCCGCCAGCCCGGCCCGGTTGCGCTCCCCGACCTGGTCATCGCCGCCGACGAGGGGGTGGTGCTGCGCCTGCCGTGAGCCGGCCTCAGGTCTCCTGGGCGGGAAGGTCGAGGCCTTCCTGGTCGCGGGCCCAGTCGAACAGGGCCTCGGTGGCCTCCTGGGTGGACATGGGACCACGGTCCAGCCGCAGCTCCAGCAGGTGGTTCAGGGCCTTGCCGACGATCGGGCCAGGGGGGACGCCGAGCAGCGCCATGACCTCGTCGCCGTTGAGCGGCGGCTTGATCTTGGCGAGCTCCTCCTCGGCCTCGAGCCTGGCGATCCGCGCCTCGAGCTCGTCGCTGGCTGCCGCGAGCTGCTTGGCCTTGAACGGGTTGCGCGTGGTGCAGTCCGAGCGGACCAGGAAGTTCAGCCGGTCCAGCAGGTCGCCGGCGTCACGCACGTAGCGGCGCACCGCCGAGTCGGTCCAGCCGAGCCGGTAGGTGTGGAACCGCAGGTGCAGCAGCACCAGCGTGCGGACCTGCTGGACCACCTCGGTGGGGTAGCGCAGCTCCACCAGCCGGCGCTCGGCCATATTGGCGCCGACCACCTCGTGGAGGTGGAACGACACGCCGTCTGGCCCGACCCGGCGCGTGCGCGGCTTGCCGATGTCGTGCAGCAGCGCGGCCAGACGCAGCACCAGGTCCGGCCGGTCGGCGTCGAACGCCGTGGCCCGTTCCACCACCGCGATGGTGTGGGCAAGCACGTCCTTGTGCCGGTGGACGGGGTCCTGCTCCAGCGCCAGCGCCGGCAGCTCCGGCAGGAACTGGCCGGCCAGCCCGGTCTGGACCACCAGCCACAGGCCCTTCCCCGGGGCCCGGCCGAGCAGCAGCTTGCTCAGCTCGTCGCGGATGCGCTCGCGCGAGACGATCTCCAGCCGGCCGACGCGCTTGGTGATCGCCTCGACGGTCTCCGGTGTCGGCACCAGCTCGAGCTGCGACACGAAGCGGGCGGCGCGAAGCATCCGCAGCGGGTCGTCCTCGAACGAGGTCGCGGGGCTCGACGGCGTGCGCAGCCTGCGGTTGGCCAGGTCGGCGAGCCCGCCGAACGGGTCGATGAAGCGCCCGTCCGGCAGCCGCACCGCCATCGCGTTGACGGTGAAGTCCCGCCGTGCGAGGTCCTCCTCGATGCTGCGGCCGAAGCTCACCTCGGGCTTGCGCGAGTCCTCGTGGTAGACGTCCGACCGGAAGGTGGTGATCTCCAGCCGCAGCGAACCCTTGCGGACGCCCACCGTGCCGAAGCGGGCTCCCTGGAGCCAGACGCCGTCGTCCCAGCCTCCGGCCTTGACGATCTCGAGAATCTGGGTTGGATCGGCGTCGGTGGTGAAGTCCACGTCGGGCGGCGTGCGCTCGAGGAGGGCGTCCCGCACCGTGCCGCCCACCAGGTAGAGCTGGTGACCGGCGGCGGCGAAACGCTCGCCAAGCTCGCGCGCGACCTTGGCGAACGGCGACGCCCGCAGCAGCGCTTCGAGCGCCCGCCGCTGGGCTGGGGATAGGGAGCTCATGACCGGAAGGATACCGACTCAGGGTGCAGTCCAGACCTCGTCTGACGACCGGCGTGACGATTGGCTCCAGGGAAATCCTGATTCAAGTGGTTTAGGAGGAACCAGGCAGGGCAACCACCTTCGGAACAGGAGGTGGTCGGATGCAGGAAGCCAGGAAGATGAGCCGCGCCGAAGCGGGCCGAAAGGGTGGGCAGACGACAAAGAAGCGCTACGGCGACGACTTCTTCGGCAAGATCGGACGGCTTGGTGGCCGGAAAGGTGGCGAGACCACCAAGCAGCGGTACGGCATCGAGTTCTACCAGCGGATCGGTCGCAAGGGCGGCTCTCGCTAGACAGGGGCGCGCCCCACGGGACGCTGGAGTCCATAGCCGCGGGGGCCGAGGGTTCGACCTTGGCCCCCGCGGCTATACTCTGCTCTCCGTCTCGGTACACGATGACCGAATCCCATGGTGGAGAGGCACGTGCGCTCCAGCATCGACGTCCACAACCATCTGCTGGCTGACGACATCCCGCATGAGGTCTCCCAGCTCTCCGGTCCGCTGCGCGATCTCAGCGCGGCGCCGGCGGTGCTGGGCCTGGACGCGGTTACCGTCGCCAGGCCCACCGTCCTGGCCGACAGGGACGGCGTGGTGCTGATCCTCGCCCCGGCCGAGCTCGAGGTGGACGTCGCCCAGGTCACTGAGCTGCTGGGCCGCGGGGAGCTGCACCCGATCGAGCCGGACGAGGCACCCGGCCTCACCGGCTATCTCCTGCCCTTCGTCCCCCCGGTGGCGCTCGAGTCCCCGACGACGGTCGTGCTCGACGAGCAGGTCGCCCACCAGGACGTGGTCTACACCACGGCCGGCGAGCCGGGCGTGATCCTCAAGGTCAGGGGCGTGGACCTCGTCAAGGTCACCAGCGCGGTCGTCTCGTCCGTGACGACCGAGCGGTAGGCCTGGCGGCGGGATAGGCTGCACTCCATGCGAACCGCCCGAGCTGTCTCGGCCGGTGGGGTGGTGCTCAGCGAACCGGCGGCCGACGCTGAGGTCGCGCTGATCGCACGGCGCTCCGCCAGCGGAGAGCTGCAATGGACACTGCCGAAGGGGACACAGGAGCCGGGGGAGAGCATCACCGATACCGCCATGCGCGAAGTGCGCGAGGAGACCGGCCTCGAGGTCGAACTCCTCGTCGACTTGGACACTATCGACTACTGGTTCGTCTGGACTCCTGAGCAGACCCGCTACCACAAGTTCGTCCACTATTTCCTCATGCATGCGAACGGGGGAGACCTGTCGCGCCACGACACCGAGTCGGAGGAGGCGCGCTGGTTCTCCATCGACGAGGCGAAGCGGGTCATGGCCTTCGACAACGAACGGCATCTCCTCGAGCTCGTGCCCGCCGCCCTCGACCGGTGGAGGGCCGGCCGGTGAGCGCGGACCGGACCGCCCCCGCGGAGCCCGGCGGGCGCCGCGGGCGGCAAGCCGCCACCCCGGGGCGGCGCACGGCCACCCTCGGGCTGCTGGGAGCCGTGCTGGCGATCGTGGGCACCGGGCTGCCGGCACGCGCCCAGCAGACCTCGGCATCCAGCAGCCCCAAGCCCAAGATGGAGCTGATCCTGCAGGCCATCTCGCCGGTCACCGGCCCGAAGACCCCGCTCAGCTACCGGCTGGCGGTGCGCAACTCCGGCTCGGAGGAGCTGCGAAACCTGCGGGTCCAGGGCAGCATCGGCCGGCCCATCGGCACGCGCTCCGAACTGCATCAGCTCGCCGAAGACCCCGACAGCGGGCAAGGCGGCCTGGCCCCGATCCAGTCGTGGGGCCCGGCCGACGGCAGCGCCGTGGTCGCCCCGGGGACCACGCTCGGGCTGCCGGTGCACTCGGAGCCGCTGCCCACGTGGCTGTCGATCCGCTCGCCAGGGATGGTCCTGCCGCTGGCCCTCCAGGTGACCGCGTCCAGCGACCAGGGGCCCGCCTCCAGCCACCTGACCACTTTCCTGGTCGCCACCGCCGGCCAGGTCCACAGCCCGCTCCAGGTCTCGCTGCTGGTGCCGCTGCACGAGCAGACCCATCGCAACCCCGAGGGCGACTTCGTCGACGACCGGCTCGGCAAGCTGCTCGCCGCGAACGGGTCGCTCGGCGCGATCGCGGCGGAGCTGGCCCGCCCGAACGCGCCCAAGGTCACCTTGCTGATCGACCCGCTGCTCACCGACGAGGCCACCGCCATGGGCGGGAGCTGGAAGCTCAGGCGAGGCAGCCGCGTCGAGACGGTCTCGGCCGGGGACCCGCGCTCCCTGGCAGCCAAGAAGTTCCTCCAGGACCTGCGCATCGCTGCCGGCCGCAGTCTGCCGGCCGCCCTTCCCTACGCCAATGCCGACCTCCCGTCGCTGGTGGGGGCGGGCTCGGACGCGGAGGCGCTGGCGCCACTGCTGTATGCGCGCAAGCACCTCAAGGAGTGGCTCGGACCAGACCCCGACGCCTCCCTCGCCTGGCCCGTCCCCGGCGCGATCGACGCCGCCACGCTGAAAGTGCTGGCCGACGCCGAGGCCGAATCGGTGGTCCTCGACTCCCACCTGTTGCCGACCTCGGCCTCGACCACCCAGAACGCCACCGTCGACCTCGGCTCGGGCTCCGGCGGGCTGGAGCGCGCGCTGGTCCCCGACCCCGCGCTCTCGGCGGCGCTGGCCGATCCCAAGGGAGGCTCCGAGCCCGCCCAGTGGGCCCAGCGCGTCCTGGCGGAGACCGCGATGACCTGGCTGGAGCTGCCGAACGCCGCCAACCGCGGGATCCTGCTGGCTCCCCCGCAGGTCTGGCGCCCGGCCCCTGCCTTCCTGCGGCCACTGGTCAACGGCCTGGCGGGAGTGCCGTGGGTCAAGCTGGAGCCCGCCCAGGAGCTGGCGGCCCAGGTCCCGCAGGGACCGGGCAAGGCCGACCGCCCCCTGGTGCCCTACACCCAGGCCGACGTGAACCTCGGCCTGCCAGCCAGCTACCTGCGCAACGTCTCGAACGTGAACTCGCGGCTGACCAGCTTCCGCCGGATGGTCCCCGGCTTCGCCGCCCTCGACGAGTACGACCGTGACCTGCTGATCGCCCAGTCGAGCGACTGGCGGACGCCTCGGGGCCGGGCCAGGGGCTCCAGTTTCATCCGCGCCGTGGGCCAGGGCATGCACGAGGTCCAGCGGCAGGTCGGGGTGCAGCGCACCCGGGTCACGCTCACTTCGCGGAACGGCGCGATCCCGATCACCGTCACCAATGCAAGCTCCCAGCGGCTGACCGTGGTGCTCCGGCTGTCGTCCCCACGGGTCGACCTGCCGAGCATGAGCGAGCCGTTCACGGTGAACCCCAAGGAGCAGGTCACGCGGAGGGTCGAGGTCGGCACCAGGGCGACCGGGACGTTCCCCATCCGTGTGGACGTCTTCACCCCCGACGGCAAGGTGAATGTCGCCCGCGATCAGGTCACGCTGGTCTCGACGGCGTTCAACCGTGTGGCGCTGATCCTGGCTGGCGGCGCCGGCGGGTTCCTGCTGCTGTGGTGGGGGCGCAAGACCGGCTGGCGGCGCCGTAAGGTCGACCCTCCGGCCAAGACGCCGGAAGGCGTTTCCTGAAGGCGTTTCCTGAGGAGGACCCCGCTGGAGCCGCAGCCCAACCAGGAGCCGGAGTTCGACCCGGAGGCGCTCGCCACCCGGGAGGCCCGGGCCGCCGCGCAGCCGGCCGAGCCGAGCCTGGCGCGCTCCACCATGGTGATGGCCAGCGGGACGCTGCTGTCCCGCATCACCGGCCTGCTCAGGGTAACGGTGCTGGTCGGCACCCTCGGTGTGACCGAGAGCCGGCTGGCCGACGTCTACAACGTCGCCAATACCATCCCGAACATCGTGTACGAGCTGGTGCTCGGCGGGATCCTCTCCTCGGTCTTCGTGCCGGTCTTCGTCGAGGTACGCCGCACCCGCGGCTTCCGGCAGGCAAACTACGTCGCCAACGCGGTCATGACCGTGGCGTTCGTGACCCTCACCCTGCTCGCCCTGGTCACTGTGCTGGCCGCGCCGTGGATCATCCGCCTCTACATCCACTCGGGCAGCCCGGCCGAGCGCGCGGAGGCTCAGCGGCTCGGCGGCCAGTTGCTGGCCATGTTCATGCCGCAGATCGTGTTCTACGGCGTCGGCTCGGTCATGACCGGGCTGCTCAACGCCAACCGCCGCTTCGGCGTGCCGATGTACGCGCCGGTGCTGAACAACCTGGTGGTCATCGCCGTCGGGCTGACCTTCCACGCGCTGATCGGCGGCAAGGTCCCCGAGCTGAGCGAGGTCACGGGGGGCGAGAAGGCCCTGCTGGGGATCGGCACCACGCTCGGCGTGGTCGCCATGACGATGGTGCAGTGGCCGTTCCTGCGGCGCATCGGCTTCCGCTTCTCGTTCGTATGGAACATCCGCGACCGGGCCATCCGGAAGATGGCGCGCCTGTCCGCCTTCACCATCGGCTACGTGGTCACCAACCAGCTCGGCTACCTGGTCATCCCGTTCCTCGCCTACGGCGTGCAGGGCGGCTACACCGCCTACACCACCAGCTTCACCTTCTTCCAGCTCCCGCACGGCGTGTTCGCGGTATCGGTGATGACCGCGCTGCTGCCGCCGCTCAGCGAGCAGGCCGTCGCCAAGGACTGGCATGCGTTCCAGGTCACGCTGGCGCGCGGCATCAGGCTCACCGCCGCGATCCTGTTGCCGGCGACCATCGGCTACCTCGTCCTGGCCGAGCCGATCGTGCACCTGCTGCTGGCGCACGGCGTGGTCAGCCCGGACTCCAACAGCACGCTCCTGCTCACCAGGACGATGGTGATGTTCGTGCTCGGGCTGGTCCCGTTCTCGACCTTCCAGCTCCTGCTGCGGGCCTTCTACGCGCTGCAGAACACCCGCACGACCTTCCTGGTGAACATCGTCGCGACGGGCACCAACGTGGTGGCGGACCTGCTGCTGTTCTGGCTGCTGCCCGAGAACTGGAAGGTGGCGGGCCTGGCGCTCGGCAGCAGCATCGCCTACACGGTCGGCTCGGTCCTGCTGCTGTCGCGGCTGATCCCGAGGATCGGCGGCCTGGAGCTGCGGCCGCTCCTGCGTGTCCTCGCGCGGATGCTGCTGGCCAGCCTGATCATGGGCGCGGTGACCGCCGTGGTCGCGGGGCTGGTCGCGGCGGCGATCGGCGAGCGCACGGTCGGCTCCCTGTTGACGGTGCTCGCCGGCGTGACCGTCGGCGTGGCGACGTACCTGGCCGCGGCCAGGCTCCTCGGGATCGGGGAATTGGGGCTGGTGCTGAACATGGTCCGACGTCGAGTCGGCCGTACCGCCTGAATTCCAAGGCTCGCGCTGCCGAGACGGCATCTACCTCGGCGGGGGCTTGATGGTCGAGGCACCCTTCACGGCGCCAACGTCCGGGTCGGCTCGATCGGCCGGAGCGACGACGTCGGCGCCGTCCGCCCAACCGGTTGGGACGACCTGGGGATGATCGTGCGGTGAGGTCCGGATCGCCTGCTAGACTTCCATGGTCAATCGAGTCCAGGGATCGGTGTCCCGCTGCCCTCCAGATGAGCATGTCGCAGGTCGGCTCCGGTCTACCCCGTCTCCTCGCTGAGCGCTACGAGCTCGTCGAGCAACTTGCCTCGGGGAGCATGACGAGCGTCTGGCGCGGTCATGACCGCGTCCTCGGCCGAGACGTGGTGGTCAAGGTGCTGCATCCCGATCTGGCCGCGGATGCCGGCCTGCGTGGGAGTTTCCACCAGGAGGCCATCAACGCGGCCCGTCTCACGCACCCCAATATCGTCGCGCTGTACGACACCGGCGAACAGCAGGGCGTGAACTACATCGTCATGGAGCAGGTCGACGGGCCGACACTGCGCGACGTGCTGAACAGTCATGGCGCGCTGCCCCCCGCAAGGGCGGCGCACCTGGCCAGCGAGGTCGTTCAAGCACTCGAGTACGCCCACCAGGCCGGTGTCATCCATCGCAACCTGAAGCCCGGCAACATCCTGTTCTGCGACGACGGCAGCGTGAAGGTCGCCGACTTCTCCATCGCCAAGGCAGGCACTGGCGAAGACGCGGGCCGCACCGGGGAGCTGTTGGCCGCCAGCGGCTACCTCGCGCCAGAGGCCGCGGACGGCAACGTCCCGGACGGGCGCGCCGACGTCTACGGGCTCGGCGCCTGCCTGTTCGAGATGCTGACCGGGCGCCCCCCCACGACGGCGCCGTCCCGGGGCAACAACGGCCCGCTGTCGCCCAGAGCGATCCGCGCGGGCGTGCCCCGCGAGCTGGACGCGGTCGTGCTGAAGGCGATGATGCTCGATCCCCGCGACCGCTACCCGACCGCCGCGGCCATGGGCGCCGCCCTGGCCAGCGCCGCCGCCTGGGATGGCGAGCGGGGGTCGCTGCTGGTCGAGCCGCCGCCGGTGCTGCCCCCGCCCAGCGAGGCCGCGCACGCCCCGGGCTTCCTGCGGCACGAGGGCCGCTGGCTCGGCTGGACCCTGGTGGTCGTCGCCCTGGTCGCCGCGCTGGTGGTGGTCGGCGCCAGCCTCAACGGCAGCGGCCTGATCAGCCTCCCGGGCACCCACCAGACACCAGCCAGCACGCCACCCAAGACCACATCGCAGCCGGCCGCGCCGCTCCAGATCGTCGCGGCGCATTCCTTCGATCCCTTCGCCAACCCACCCACGGAGAACGACGAGCGAGCGGGCAGGGCGATCGACCACGATCCCCAGACGGCATGGGAGACGGAGCGCTACAGCTCGGCGGACTTCGGCAGGCTCAAGCAGGGCCTGGGGATGGTGCTCGACCTCGGCAGCCCGCGGAAGGCGCGCCAGCTCGATCTCCAGCTGCTCAATGGCGGATCGGGTATCGAGGTCTATGGATCGAACTCGGTGCCGACCAGCTTCGACGAGTGGACCACGCACAAGCTCGCCACCAACTCTGACGCCCCCCAGGACTCGACCCTGGACTTCGCCGGCAACGGCAGCTACCAGTACTACCTGATCTGGTTCACGCGGCTGCCCGCGGTCCCGGGCGGCTACAAGGATGGCATCGCCGAGGCCACCCTGAGGTCGTGAACGGCGCCAGCGACGAGGAGCTGCTGGCCGCCCATCTCGAAGGCGACCGGTCGGCCTTCGCCGAGCTGATGACCAGGCACGAGCGACGCATCTACGGGCTGTGCTTTCGGATCCTCGGCAGTCGCGAGGACGCCGAGGACGCCACCCAGGAGGCCTTCATCGGCGCGCTCCGCCGAGCCGGCTCCTTCCGCGGCGAGGCCGCCTTCTCGACCTGGCTGTACCGGATCGCCGTCAACGCCGCCACCGACCAGGCCCGGCGCCGCGGCCGTGCCCGCACGACGCCGCTCGAGACCGATGACACCGGCCAGACCGTCGCCGCCGTCGGCGACCCCAGCGGCGCCGTCGCCACGGCGCTGACCGTGCAGGCCGCGCTGCGGGCGATACCCGAGGACTTTCGGGTCGCCCTGATCGTCTGTGACTTGTACGGGTTCGGGCACACTCAGGCCGCCGAAATCCTCGGGATCCCGGTGGGGACGGTCAAGAGTCGGGTCTTCCGGGGCCGGCTCGCGCTTGGGGAGCGGCTCGCCGAGCAGGACCCCCCGGGAACCCGGGCGACCGTCGCAACGTCCGAATCAGCGGAAGCAGAGCGTCACCAGAGCAAGGAGTAGGTGCAGCGTGCCCGTCCATCCATCTCATCCCGATCCCGAGGAGCTCGCCGCCTGGCAGGCCGGCGACGTGTCCGGGCCCGGCGGCGCCCACGTCGAGGCGCACGTCGCCGGCTGCGCGGACTGCGCCGGGCGGGTCGCGGCGGTGGAGCGGGGCCGCGCGGCGCTGGCGGGGCTCGCCGAGGTGGAGCCGCCCGCTGGCCTGCACGGGCGGCTTGCGGCCGCCATCGAGCACGAGGCCGCCGCGCCCACGCTCGCCGGCGCCGGGGACGGGCCGCGGGAGCGCCGAGCCGCGGACGAGCCTGGAGGCGCCGAGGAACGCCGCGTCGCGGCCGCTGGTCTGGGGGCGGACGGGCGCCAGGGGCGTCGCCAGGCGGCCACCACCAATGGGGACGGGCTGGGGGAGTCCGGTCCGGTTGCGGAGCCGATCCCGCTGGACGGCCGGCGCCGTGGTCGCCGGTCGCCGTCCGGCCGGCGCCGGATCGCGGCGCTGAGCACGGCCGCCGCCCTCATCCTGCTGGTCGTCGGCCTCGTCCCGCTCCTGCGCCACGGCGGCGGGCAGACCATGGCCACGCAGGGCGCCGGTCGTGGAGCCAGGGCCACGTCGAGAGTCCTCGGCGGAAGCGCCCAAGGGTCGCTGCCCGTCTTCTCAGCACCCGCCGGCTACTCGGGCACGGCCCTGCAATCGGCCCTCACCACCAATCCGGCGGTGCGCTCCGCCTACCGGCGAGCAGCCGAAGGAGCCGCTGGCGCGCCGCGGCCTACCCCTCCGGAGCAGCCCGGGTCCGGAGTGTCGTCTCAGTCGGACTCCAAGCGCGGGTCCGGTGGTTTAGTGAACGGGGGCCCCGGGGTTTCCGGCGGCAATCCGGAGGGTTCGGGCAGCACGGCCAAGAGCCAGACCGCCGCCGGCGCGGCGCCGACGGGCGGACTCCAGCAGGCTACCTGCGTGGCGAGCGCCCGGGACCAGGCGAGGGACCAGAGGCTGCAGCCAGCCTTCTTCGTCGACACGCAATACCGCGGACGACCCGCGACGGTCCTGGTCACCGTCAAGCCGGGCGCACCGGACCAGGCGGACCTGTGGGCGTTCGCGCGCGGCGACTGCTCCGCGCCACCGTTCGCGCACGAACCCGTGACGGTCACACCTCCGTGACGCCGCTTCGCTCGCGGTGACCGCAGGGCTCGGTCACCACACGCCGCTGGCACGCACGAACGCGACGCCGCCGCCGACCACCAGGAACAGCAGTACCTGCGGTGCCAGCGGCGGGACGCTGAGGACGACCGCGATGCCGCCGAGGCCGATCACCACCGACGCCGCCGCGATCGCCCCGAGCCTGGAGTGGACCCGCTTGCGGGCCGCCCGCCGAACCGCCTCGCCGACCAGGAATCCGTACCCGGCGGCCAGCAGGATCCCCCCGAACAGGCCGACCTTGAGGAGCAACAACGCACCGACCGCCGCGACCGCGACGCCGGCACCGAACGCCCGAAACACCAGGAGCGGATCGGGCGTGCCCCGCGCCCGGGAGGACTGTCTTGCGCAACGCGGACATTTCTGCCCGACGACCGTGCTCACCATGCAGCGCGCGCAGATCGGATCACCGCAGCTCGAGCAGGTCAGCCGGGTCTCGATCTCAGGATGGTTGACGCACGCGGGGACCACGGGCGCCGAGTCTGTTGCCATAGCCTTCTCAATATACGAGGAATCCTCAATTACGGCGCGGCGCTCTTTGCGTCCTTTGACCCGCTGGCCGATGGCCGTGTGGAATATGGATTCGATGGAAACCGTTTCTGGTAGGAGTGTTACCGGGAAGGCCGGACACCCACTGATCATGTTTCGAGGAGGCTCCCAGAGCTGATGGCCACGTCTCCAACCAGCGCTCCCGTCCTGATCGTCGGTTCGGGCCCGGCTGGCCTGACCGCCGCGCTCTACGCGGCACGGGCCAACCTGCACCCGATCGTCATCGAAGGAGCCGAGGCAGGTGGTCAGCTCATGCTGACGACCGAGGTCGAGAACTACCCGGGGTTCCCGACTGGCGTCCTCGGTCCCGAGCTGATGGCCAAGATGCGCGAGCAGGCCGAGCGCTTCGGTGCCGAGTTCGTCACCGCGGATGCGGCCAAGGTGGATCTCTCCGGCTCGCCGTTCCGGGCCTGGGTGGACGACGAGGAGTACTCGGGCAAGGCCCTGATCATCTCCACCGGAGCCAAGGCCAAGATGCTCGGACTCGACTCCGAGCGCAAGCTGCTCGGGCGCGGCGTGTCGACCTGCGCCACCTGTGACGGCTTCTTCTTCCGCAGCAAGGACCTGGCGGTCGTCGGCGGCGGCGACTCCGCGCTCGAAGAAGCGATCTTCCTTACCCGATTCGCTACCAAGGTGACGATCGTCCACCGGCGGGACCGGCTGCGTGCCTCCAAGGTCATGCAGGACCGGGCGTTCGCCAACCCCAAGATCGCGTTCGCCTGGAACTCTGTGGTCGAGGACGTCCATGGAGACCAGTCGGTGAGCGGGGTCAGGCTGCGCAACCTCGAGGACAACAGCGAGTCGAACCTGGACGTGGCCGGGGTGTTCGTGGCCATTGGCCACCTGCCGAACACCGAGCTGTTCGCCGGCCAGGTCGAGCTGGACGATGCGGGCTACATCAAGGTCAACGCCCCCGGGACCGCCACCAGCGTCGACGGCGTCTTCGCCGCCGGCGACGTCGTCGACCACATCTACCGGCAGGCCGTCACCGCCGCTGGCACCGGCTGCGCCGCTGCGATCGACGCCGAACGCTGGCTCGAAGCCCACGGCTACGACTCCGGCGCCACCACCGACAACTGGGACTGACCCGAACGCCGTGGACCGGGTCTCGGGTGTCTTACGGACCTCGGGACCTCGGGACTTTGAGGATCGGCCAGCCCCTCTTGGGCGCCGTACGGACCCTCCGGATCGGCCAGCCGGTCCGGGGCGCGCAGCGTCGGGCGAGCAGCCTCAGCGTGATGGTGCCGAGCCGTGGGGCCGGCCGGTGCCGTCGTCGCCGCGTCCCGGCTCCCGGTCCCCCGCTGGCGCTCCCTCCTCCTCCTCCAGTGCCTCCTCTTCCGCTTCGTCGTCCTCCCCTTCGTCGTCTTCGTCCAGTTCCTGGTTCTCCTGGTCCTGGTCGAGGTCGCTGGGGCGGCGTTTGGGCTGGTAGGGCCGGACGAGTCCTTGCCGGTCCGCCAGGTAGTCGGACAGCGCCAGACCCACCACGGCGGGAACGGCCAGGCCGAACAGTGGGACGACGGCCTGTACGGCGGTGGGAACGGTCGGGCCCACCAGCGCACGGACCACGATGGCGAGCAACGGGATCCACAGCTCGAAGGCCACGAAGGACGCCATGATGGCCAGGACATAGCGAGGAAGGGGACGCACAAGTCGCTCCGATGGGTTACGAGGCAAGCAACCGGGGCAGTATAGGACGGCCCACCAAACGCACCCCGGAACGTCCGGTCCGCCATACGATGAGTTGGACCTGGAATACCGGCCACTCGCAGAGCCGTTAACGCACGTGGCGGTCGATACCGTCAAACGCACGACTTCAAGGAGGTGGAGGTGCCGAGGGCGCAACCCTCGCCAGCACCGAACATATGAGCAAAGCCGTCAGCGACGCCACGTTCGAGACCGAGGTGCTCCAGTCCGAGGGGCCGGTTCTCGTTGACTTCTGGGCTGAGTGGTGTGGCCCGTGCAAGATGATCGCCCCGGTCCTCGAGGATATCGCCAAGGAGCACGAGGGCAAGCTGGCGATTGCGAAGCTGAACGTCGACGAGAACCCCGACGTGGCACGGCGGTATGGGGTCCTCAGCATCCCCACCCTGGTGCTGTTCGTCGGTGGGGTCGAGAAGCAGCGCGTGGTCGGCTTCAGCTCCAAGCGCGACCTGCTCGCGCAGTTGTCCGAGTTCGTCGCCTGACGAGCTCGCGGCGCCTTCACGCAATCAGCACCCTCAACCGCCAGACACCAGTCCCGAGCCCGGCCTCACAACGAGGCCGGGCTCGTCGTTTCCGGACCCTGCGTGGGCGCAGGGCTCGACGGCACCGGCCGAAGCACTGGCTGGGCGGGCACCGGCACCCGAAGTGCCTCGAGTGCGGCCTCACGTGCATCCTTCCACCGCAGGACGGTGCGGAGATCCATGCGCAGCAGGGGATAGCGAGGGTGCTCCCGGACGACCTGGAAGCCGCATGCCTCGAGGAAGTCGATCGGGATGTGACAGTTCCGGCCCGTCCATACCCGGTCGGCGAACGCCTCGACCGCGCGCACCTTCCGTTTGATCAGGTCGCGGGCCATCGACTGGAGCAGGACGCGGCCGATCCCCTGACCCTCGAACCGAGGTGACACCGACAGCGTGGCCAGCAGCACCGCGTCCCTGCTGACGGGCCTGGCCGCCTGCGAGCTCGCCTGCTCCAGGAAGCGCGCCGGCGCATACAGCGAGTACGCGGCCGGCTCCCCGTCAACCAGCAGGACATGCCCTGCGGCCCCCCACTCGAGAACGATCGACGAGAGCCACGCCTCCTTCTGGAGTCCTGCCTCCTCCGAGCCGATTGGGCGAGCCTTCGGTCCAAGCTCCCAGAACACGCATTGCCGACATGGTCCTGGCAGCAGGTCGAGTGTCTCGACGTTGAGGGCGACGACCTTGCGGCCCACCTATCCAGCTCCCCTGACAGGATGCGCTCGACGCGGGATCGACCAGAGTCCCCAGAGCAGCCCGGCGACCGTGCCGACGAGAAATCCTTTGGCAACGCCTCTCAACAACCTGGGCAAGAGCAGCTCCCATCGAGCGAGCTCCCACGGCGACCCAACCGCCGACCTGTACCGCCAGAGTAGCAAGACAGATCTGCCGGACTGGTCGAGGCGACGGAAGCGTCTGACGTATGCTACCGCCCATGCGCGCTGATGACCCTTTCCTGGATCGCTACGCCCACGGCACTCGGGCCATGACCGCGTCCGAGATTCGCGCCCTCTTCGCGGTCGCATCCCGTCCAGAGGTGGTGAGCCTCGCCGGCGGCATGCCGTTCACCGCCGCCTTGCCCTTTGACGTCATCGGTGAGGTAGCTGCCGAGGTCCTCGACAAGGAGGGACCGAGCGCCCTGCAGTACGGTGGCGGGCAGGGCGACCCACGCCTCCGCGACGTGCTCGTCGAGTTGATGAGCATGGAGGGGATCCATGCGTCGGGCGAGGACGTGGTCGTCACGATCGGGTCGCAGCAGGCACTCGATCTGCTCGCCAGGATGTTCTGCGACCCGGGTGACGTGATCGTCGCCGAAGGCCCCTCCTACGTCGGCGCCCTCTCCGCCTTCTCCCAGTACCAGGTGGAGGTCAGGCATGCGCTGCTGGACGATGACGGTCTCGATCCCGATGCGCTCGCCCAGGAGCTGAGTCGGCTCGACCGCGAGGGCAAGCGTGTCAAGCTCCTCTACACAGTCCCGAACTTCCACAACCCGGCCGGCGTGACCATGAACGCCGAGCGCCGAGGCCGCGTGCTCGAACTGGCGCGGCAGCACAACGTCCTGGTCGTCGAGGACAACCCGTACGGCCGCCTCGGCTTCGAGAGCGACCCGCCGCCCGCGCTGCGCTCCCAGGACGCCGACAACGTTGTCTACCTTGGCTCGCTCTCCAAGATCTTCTGTCCCGGGCTGCGCATCGGCTGGGCTCTGGTCCCACCCGCTCTCCGTGAGCGAATGGTGATTGTCAAGGAGGCGGCCGACCTCTCGTCATCCAACTTCGCGCAGGCGATGGCCTTCCGCTACTTCGCCGAGTACCCCTGGCGCGAGACCTTGAAGGAGCTCCGAGTGATCTATCGGGAGCGCCGCGACGCCATGCTCGAGGCGCTCGACGAGGAGTTCCCGGCCGGAGTTCGCTGGACCCGTCCGCGGGGCGGCTTCTACGTCTGGGCAGACCTCGGACCGCAGCTCGACACGCGCGCGATGCTGGCAAAGGCAATCGCCGCGCGAGTCGCGTACGTTCCGGGTGGAGCGTTCTACGCGGATGGGCAGGGCGCCTCATTCCTACGCCTCTCCTACTGCTTCCCGAGCCCAGAGCGGATTCGTGAAGGCGTGCGCCGACTCGCCGGCGTGATCGCCGAAGAGTTCGATCTCGTGCGCGCGCTGGGCGGCGTCCCAACGCCCGATGAGGACGTCGACAAGACCCCGCCCGCCGGCTGGGGAGGAGTGTGACGGCGTTGGAGACCACAGTGGCCGTCATCGCCGGCGGCCTTTCGTTCGAGCGCGAGATCTCGTTGCGCTCCGGCCGCAGGGTCGCTGACGCCCTGCGAGATCGCGGGTACGGCGTCACCGAACTCGACGCCGACGAGCAACTCGTCGAATCACTGCGGACCGGTGGCGCCGACGCGGTGTTCCTCGCCCTCCACGGTCGCTTTGGCGAGGACGGCACTGTGGCGGCGCTACTCGAACTGCTCGGGCTGCCCTACACCGGTTCGACGTTCGACGCCAGCAGGCTCGCCTTTGACAAGCTGGCCGCCAAGTCCGTCCTCGGCCGCGCCGGTCTCGCGGTCCCGACCGCGATCCCGGTTGCCGAGGGAGCGCTTCGGGAGCTGGGCATGGGCACGCTGCTGGACCGCGCCATGGACGAGCTTGGCCTGCCGTTGGTCGTCAAGCCGAATCGAGGCGGTTCCGCTCTTGGGATCCGTCTGGTCGAGCGGCCCGATCAGCTCGCCGCCGCGTTGATGACGGCGTTCGGGTACGACGACACCGTTCTTCTCGAGCGGCATGTGGCCGGGACCGAGCTGGCCTTGGCGGTCGTCGATGGACTGGCGCGGCTCCCGGCGGTCGAGATCCGCCCGAAGGAAGGCTGGTACGACTTCGCCGCTCGGTACACTCACGGCGCCGTCGACTTCCGGGCTCCCGCTGAGGTCGCCCCGTCGATTGCCGAGCACTGCTTCGAGGCCGCCACCTCTGCACACCTCGTACTCGGCTGCCGAGATCTCTCCCGCGTTGACGCCATCCTCGATGCTGATGGCACTTGCTGGATCCTTGAGGTCAACACGGGCCCCGGGCTCACCAGTACCAGCCTCGTGCCCATCGCTGCCGACGCCGCCGGCATCTCCTTCGAGGACCTGGCCGTGCACCTCACCAATCGAGCCATCGCCCGCCGGCCTCGCTAACCCCGCACCACACCGATGCACCGCTGGTGCCACACTGCCTCGAGCGCTACCGCCGTACCTCCCTGTGGCCGGACGCGCGTGCGGCGCAGTCCGTCCTCGCGCCGCCGCATGAACCTTGGGAACTCGAATTTCCGCGTTCCCAAGGTTCCGGGTCCGGCACTGCTCCCCAAACCACCAGGGTCAACCTGGAGGCACCGAGAGACCGAGCGCCGGCGACAGGGCACTGGGGGCAGCGTCATCTGACGCAGCGACGATGCTCGCCCCGACAGACCTCGTCGTGAGCGGTCGGTCGTCCACCGGTTGTGGCTGTGGACGCGGATCATCCGCTTCGTCCGTGGAATCACCAGCGACCAACCCGATCACATCACAGATGCGCTGCAAGTCATCGAGCGTGGCGAACTCGATCAGGACCTTGCCCTTGCGCTTGCCGATCTGAACCTTCACACGCGTGTCCAGCCGGTCTGAAAGCCGGTCCGCGAGCTCGGCGATCCCTGGCGCCTGCGGCACTGCTCGCGCACGCGGCCGTCGCTCGGCCTCCGGATCCGCGGTCCCGACGGTCTCCCCAGTAAGCCGGCTTGCAAGCTCCTCGGCCTGCCGGACCGTCAGACCCTCAGCGACGATCCGATCCGCGAGGCGTTCCTGCTGCTCATGGTCGATCAGCTTCATGACGGCACGAGCATGGCCCGCGGAGAGTGTCCCCGCCGCGATGCGTCGTTGCACGCTCGGGGCTGCCTTCAGAAGACGAAGCGCGTTGGTGATCCCTGAGCGGCTGCGGCCCAGCCTGGTTGCCAGCTCCTCGTGAGTGACGTCGAAATCGGCGAGGAGTTGCTCATAGGCGGCGGCTTCTTCCAGCGGGTTCAGGTCCTCGCGATGAATGTTCTCGATCAACGCGTCGCGAAGGAGCGAGTCCTCCTCGGTGAGGCGGACGACCGCTGGGATCGTCGTCAGGTTGGCCAGCTTGGCGGCGCGGACTCGCCGCTCGCCCATGACGATTTGGAAGCGATCATCCCGAGGCCGAACGACGATCGGCTGGAGGACCCCCACCGCCTCGATGCTCGCCGCCAGCTCTTGAAGGGCGTCCTCGTCGAATGCCTCTCGTGGCTGCCGAGGGTTCGGGTCAACCCGGTCCAGCGGCACGTCAATCAGCGTCGCGCCCGCAAAGGAGGCTCTGGTCACCACCGGAGACCGGCCGGTACTCTCCGCTTCCTCGCCCGCCGGCTGGTTCGTCGCCTGCTCGCCCTCGGTTTGGGCGTTGTTGGGAATCAGGGCCTCCAGTCCACGACCAAGGCCACCTCGGCGTCGCATTAGTTGGCTCCTTCTCGAGTAGGCGCGAGTAGGCCGGTTCGGTCCGCGAGTTCCAACGCAAGGTCTCGATACGCGATGCCGCCGCGGGAGAGGGGATCGTAGAGGGCGATCGGAACCCCATACCCAGGAGACTCAGAGAGTCGAACGCTCCTGGGAACGACGGTCTGGTAGACGAGATCCGTGAAGTGCTTGCGTACCTCCTGGACAACCTGCTCTGCCAGCCGTGTTCGGCCGTCGTACATGGTCAACACGATGCCGCCGATGTGGAGCGCCTGGTTGAGGTTGACCCGGACCAGATCCACATTCCGCAGCAACTGTCCGAGCCCTTCCAGGGCGTAGTACTCGCACTGAATCGGGATCAGCAGTTCATCGGCCGCCGCGAGCGCGTTCACCGTGAGCAGGCCAAGCGATGGGGGACAGTCAATGAACACATAGTCATAGCCGTAGCGAACAGCACCGAGAGCTTGGCGGAGCCGGGTCTCACGCGAGAAGGCATTGACCAACTCCACTTCCGCCCCTGCCAGGTCGATCGTGCTCGGTAGAACATCGAGGTTCCTGACTGGCGTCTGCCGGATAGCGGACGCCGCGTCCGAATCTCCCATCAGAACGTCATAGATCGATGGCTCGATCTGCCGATGATCCAAGCCAAGCCCGGTCGAGGCGTTTCCCTGCGGGTCAAGATCCATAACCAGCACCCGCGCGCCGGCGAGCGCTAGGTACGCTCCAAGGTTGACCGCGGTTGTCGACTTGCCAACGCCGCCCTTCTGATTGGCGACCGCGATCACGAAGCGGTTGTAGGCCCCGTGGGCAATCCGGAAGGTGACCCGAGCATCACGGGCTGCGCGCTCGATATCGACCTTGGGCGCGCCCTCTTTGGGGAGGGAGGAGCTTTCCTCGACTATCTGTGTCTCGGGGGAGGATCCGCCGGAAGCTTCTGGCTGACTTCGGGATGTTTCACGTGAAACATCGTCCTGAGGGTCAGCCGCAGCGTTCCGTTGCCCAGGATCGTTCGCGCCCGGTACCTCCGCCGCCGCCCGTAAGGCCGCCTCGCGAACGGCAATGGCGGCTTCGTCTTCCATGACCTCGTCTTCGCCCACGTTGCCGGCCACCTCTCCGAAGCTCAATGTTTCACGTGAAACATTGAGGCGGCGCTTACCGTCGGGCGATGATCTCTGATTCATCTGTCCTCGCCCACGCTTCGATGCACTCCGCGCGGGCGATATGTTCTCCTTATACGGGCTGTTCGCGCTAGCCCCAGACGGCCGCTGAGCGGCTTCGGACTGCCGATCGCCTTGCCCCTCGACCGCCAGGGTCTCGCCCTCAGCGTCTGGTTCGCCGGCGGCCACGCCGTCGTCGCCGTCTGCGTGGGCTGCATGGGCTGCGTTCGCTGGTCGCTCGCCGTCCATCGACCTCTGCGCCGCGCTGCTCCCGGCTGGTGACACGAGCCGCCGCACGATCTCCTGCAACCCGGGGTCCAGCCCGGGCGGAACATCCTCGACATCCCCCAGAGCAGGCTTCGCCTCGCTTTCACTCGAGCTCAGTCTGTCTCCGCCCGGTTCCGTGGACTCCAGCCCCACCCTCGGAAGCGCCTGATCCACCTCCGCCGATTCTGGCCCATCCGTTCTCTGTCCGGCGCCCGTCTCTTCCGGCGCTGGGCCGGCCGTTTCGGGTGACAGCCCCGCCGGTTCCGGGGGCAGCCCCACCTCCGCGGCCGGCGCACCGACCCCCTGGGATGCCAGCCCTAACCCTTCGACGGCCAGCCCCGTCACTTCGGGGGGCGGCCCCACCTCCGCGGCCGGCGCGCCGACCCCCTGGGATGCCACCTCCGCATCTTCAGCCGCTAGGCCGCCGCTTGCTGCGGCCAGCCCCGACCCACCGGGTCCAGAGTCCACAACACCGCGCTCGGGCACTGGGCTCTGGGTGCTGGACGCCGATCCACGCAGCCCAACTTCTGGCCGATTCGCCTTGGGTGTCGGCTCGGGTTCTGAGACCTCAGGCTCTAGCTCGTCGGAATCTGGCCTCGACTGCACCTGTTGCGGTTCGACGGATGCCGACCGCTCAGGCTTCTGTCCAGACAGCCGCTTGGCGACATCCCTTGACTGACCGCTCGGCGTTTCCGGCACCTGAGCACCTTCCGGGGCCGACGCGAGCCAGTCGGGCGGCTCACCACGCCGTCGAGACATTTCGGCCGGACGGCCCGGCTCGAACCAGATGCTGTGAGTTTCCGCCTCGAGGCTCCGAGTCCCTTGACCAGGTTCGCTGTCCCCAGACCCAGCGCCATCCTGCACCGCGCTGTCTGAGTTGATCTCCGAGGGACTCGCGGCCGGCGTTTCGGCCCCTGGATTGTCGGTTCGTTGTTCGACCACAGCGTCTGTCGACGTGAGCCCAATGGTCACCGATCGCGGCGACCCGGAGGCGTTGGAGCCGGGACGCGAGTGTGGTTGGCCTTCGTCCTCGGTCCGGCCATCACCGGCGCTTCCTGGTGTGCCTCCATCCGCGGACGTTGAGGACGACGAATCCACCTGTGCCGGCGCAACGTCCACTCCGCGGTCGTCGGCGTCCGCCAAGAGAGCACCAAAATGCTCACCCGTCTGGCCGCCGTGCACCGTCGCCGGGGTGTGCATCGTTTGCCCCTGCGGAGCGATGCTTTGGTCGATCTGCTGGCGCATCAGGACCCCGTCGGAGTCCTCGGGCCCAGCGGACAGAGCAATCTCAGCGTCCGGCGGATTCGACCCGTCCTGGAGGTCCTGGACGGGGGACTGGCCTGCCACGCCTGCCGCGATTGCAGTCGTCTCAGCATCGTCGATCGAGGGGCGACTCTTGTCGGCGTCTGACCGAGGCGAGTCTGAAGATGACGCCGCCGCAGCAGCGGGGTCGCCTGCTGGCTTCGGGTTCACCGGCAGAGGACGTGGGACTGGTTCGGCTGAGCCAGTCGACCGCCGATCTCCTCCTGAAGCCGACTCCTCTACAACGGATGCTCGAGGTGGCTCGCCGCTGGCGTACCGCTCCGGCTCGCGTTGCGGTGGCCGCTTGCCGATGCCAAGTGCCCGAAGCAGTCGCGTCATCAACCCTGGTTTCGATGAAGGTTGAGCCATGGGCC
>Ga0070698_100000473_pt1 | contig 42612 bp, 42 predicted proteins | sample KBSK1502metaG_FD_65477 | JGI IMG/M metagenome (GOLD analysis project Ga0070698, IMG submission 65477) | Corn, switchgrass and miscanthus rhizosphere microbial communities from Kellogg Biological Station, Michigan, USA - KBS K1-50-2 metaG | ecosystem: Host-associated > Plants > Roots >...
GCCGCGCCCGATCGGCTGATCTGGCTTGTCGTTGGGGCGATTGTTCTCTGGGGAATGTGGGCGTTCGGATCGGAATTGGTACTCAACCTGCGGCTGAATCACGAGGTGCAGACGCTGCGTGACGGAAACGCACAGATCGCCGCCTCGAATGAGCAGACGAAGAAGGAACTCGCCATCGGCAGCTCGCCAGGCGCCATGGAGGAAGCCGCCCGCAAATCCGGCTTTGCCCGGCCCGGCGAGCAGGTTTATGTCATCGTTAAGCCAAGTGACTCGGCAACGCCGGCCGCCGTTGGAGGATCGGCATCTCCGCGGACGGCACCAAGCGCGAAACGATCAGCAGTCAAGCAAGATCGCGGGATAATCGGAACAATCGAAAACTGGTGGAGGAATTTATGGCATTAGGAGGGTCTGCGGGTTAGGTGGCTGTAACGCCTGGAACGGTCGTAGAAGGGACGGTCGTCGGGATTACGAACTTCGGGGCTTTCGTACAGATCGAGGGATCGGGGACAGGACTGGTTCATATTTCGGAGATCGCGAACGAGTACGTCCGCGATGTCAACAACCACGTGAAGATGAACGACAAGGTCAAGGTCAAAGTCCTCAACGTGGACTCGACCAACGGGAAGATGGACCTTTCGTTGAAGCAGGCGGCCGTGCCAGACGGCCCCGTCGGAATGTCCGCGCCCGTCCTGCCGCGTTCGTACCGACGCGGCGGCCGCGGCAAGCGCGAGCTGCCGGAGGGCGCCGACCCGGTCTTCGAAGAGAAGCTCTCAAAGTTTTTGAAGACCAGCGAAGAGCGCCTGCTCGACATCAAGCGCAACATCGAAGCCAAGCGGGGCGGCCGCTTCAAGTAGGGCCGGCCGGCGGCTTGACGGGGGCGAGCGGACCCGCCTAGAATGACGCTCTCGCCTCGATGCGAGGCTGCGCGCGGCGTGGAGCAGTGGAAGCTCGTCGGGCTCATAACCCGAAGGTCGCGAGTTCGAATCTCGCCGCCGCAACCAAGCGAGTAACAGAGGAGCCCGCGGGCTCCTCTTTTCATTTCCGGGCGGTGAGGATCGCCCATTCGGAGCGCTGCGCCAGCCGGATCGAGCGGTCCTGCGCCAGCATTTCCTCGAGTCGCTGCAGGCCCAGACGGTACTCGAGGGGCGGCAGCATGGCCAGGGTCGAAATATACCGGCCGCGCACGCGGTCGACGACGTCGGCGATGTCCAGTTGGCGGCGCTCGTCCATCAGCTGGACCCGCACCTCCTCGAACCCCGCCCGTCGCAGCTCGGCGCTCAGGACCGCCACCGACGGAAAGCGCGGTCGGTCGATGACGGCGATGCTCGGGAAGTAGGCATTCAGATAAAACTCCTCGACGTGGCGCGGGGTGAACGTCCAGAGGCTCAGCTGCCCACCAGGTCGCAGGATGCGCCGTGCCTCCGTAAACGCGCGCACCCGCTGGCGCAACAGGTGGACCACCATAACCATCACCACGAGCGCAGCGGTCCCCTCGGGTAGCGGTAAGCGGTAGGCGCTGCCCCGGACCCATTCGACGCGGCCGGCTGTGTCCTTGCCCCGCGCCACTTCCAGCATCCGCGTCTCCGCGTCCACACCGGTCACGCGCGCCGGCGTCCTTGCCGAAAGTGGCAGCGTCAACCGCCCGGTGCCACACCCGACCTCGACAACCTGCTCGCCGGGCTGCAACGCCGCCTCACGCAGCATGGTTTCCAGTCGCGTGCGATCCCCTGCAGAGAGTGGCCGCAGCGCGTCGTATCGGGGCGCAATCTCAGCGAATGACGGCGACATCCTTGCTAAACTAACCGATGCTCGGGGCGGAGTAGCTCAGTGGTAGAGCAACCGGCCCATACCCGGTATGTCGCAAGTTCGATCCTTGCCTCCGCCATTTCCATGATGCTCCCCAGCCGGGTCGCCATCGCCATCAGCCTCCATCACATCTTCGAGCCGGGCGAGCGCGTCGTGGTCGCGGTCTCGGGCGGACCAGACTCGCTGGCCCTCCTCTCGATCTTGCGCGAGATCCTTCCGGCCGTTCCCTTGCACCTCACGGTGGCCCATTTCGACCACGGCTGGCGCGCCGACAGTGAGGACGACCGCGACTTCGTGGCGTCAATGGCGGCGAAGTGGGGCTATGAGTTCCACACGGCTCGCGCGGCTGACGGCACGCCACACACCGAGAGCGCCGCCCGTACCGCCCGCTACGCGTTCCTGCGGCGAACCGCGGCCGGCACCAACAGTACCGTCATCGCGACGGGCCATACGCAAGATGACCAGGTCGAGACACTCTTGCTCCATCTGCTTCGAGGGAGCGGCTCCCGAGGGCTCGGTGCCATGCGACGACGTGACGCCGGCCTGGCGCGGCCGCTCCTCGACGTCTCGCGAAGGGAGATCGAGGCCTACCTGACGCGACTGCACCTCACGCCGCGCCGCGATCCGAGCAACGAGGACCCGCGATTCACCCGCAATCGTCTGCGGCAGCAGGTGCTCCCGGCGATCGATGCCTTCGATCCCGCCGCGCGCGAATTACTGGCGCGCACAGCCGACATCCTCAGCGAAGAAGACCGCTTTCTCGAGGAGGCGATTGCCCAAGTCCCCGACGACCTCGCCCGCGACCGCGTCGCGTTCGCGAAGCTCCCGCCCGCGCTACAGCGGCGCGTCATCCGCAGGCTCGTTTCCGATGCCGGTTTCCTCGAGGTCGAAGCGCTCCGCCGCGGCGAGCCCGCGGCAAGCGCTGCACTGAACCCTTCCCAGCCCGCGCGCCTTACCGTCAAGACCTGTGCCTGTGATCCGGCGGCCTTCAAGGCTCGTGACCAGGTCGGTCACCTCGATGCCGACCGCGTCCGGATGCCGCTGGTGGTCGGCACCCGCCGGCCCGGCGACCGCATGCGACCGCTCGGGCTCGAGCAGGCCAAGCGCCTCCAGGACATCCTGGTCGACGCCCACGTTCCGCGACATCTCCGTGACACCCTGCCGGTCGTTTCGGACGGCGAAGAAATCGTCTGGATCCCCGGCGTAACGGTGGCCGAGAGCAAGCGCGTCACCACCGCGACACGCCGCCAGCTCCACCTCGAAATAGAGCCCCGCTGAACTCGTTCTACTTCGTGTTGGCTAACAGGATTCTTAAAAACCCGGTGTTAAGATAACGTGGCCATGAGAGGCCGAAACCGCAACATCTTCTACTTCATCCTGCTCGCCGGTTTGCTGGCGATCATCTGGGCGAGCTACAAGAGCTTCAATACGATCGCGGCGCCAGGCGATAAGACGACGTCCGAGCTGATTCAGGCAGCGGACAAGGGCGACATCAAGCAGGCCGTGATCAAGGGCAACGGAACGGAGGTCGACTGGACCGACAGCAGCGGTCAGCGTTGGAAGACGACCTTCCGCGACACCTACCAGATCGAGACGAAGCTGCTCGCGGACAACGTCCCCTTCAGCACCGAGGCGCCCAGCTCGTCCAACCTGCTGCTCTCGGTCATTCTGCCGAACGTCATCCTCTTCCTGGTGATCGGCGGCTTCATGTGGTACATGCTTCGCCAGACGCAGAGCGGCAACAACCAGGCGATCTCGTTCGGTCGCAGTCGCGCCCGTCTCCTCAGCGGTGACAAGCCGGCCGTCACCTTCAACGACGTCGCCGGCGTCGAGGAGGCCAAGCAGGAGCTCACCGAGATCGTCGAGTTCCTCAAGTTCCCGGAGAAATTCACCGCGCTCGGCGCCCGCATCCCCAAGGGCGTGTTGATGGTCGGCCCGCCTGGCACGGGCAAGACGCTGCTGTCCAAGGCGGTCGCCGGCGAGGCGGGCGTCCCCTTCTTCAGCATCTCCGGCTCCGAGTTCGTCGAGATGTTCGTCGGCGTGGGCGCCTCGCGCGTCCGCGACCTCTTCGACCAGGCGAAGAAGAACTCGCCCTGCATCGTCTTCGTCGACGAGATCGACGCGGTCGGCCGCCAGCGTGGCGCCGGCCTCGGTGGTGGACACGATGAGCGCGAGCAGACGCTCAACCAGCTGCTCGTCGAGATGGACGGCTTCGAGACCAACACCCACGTGATCGTGATTGCGGCCACCAACCGGCCCGACGTTCTCGACCCGGCGCTCTTGCGGCCCGGCCGTTTCGACCGCCACGTGACGCTGGACCGCCCCGACATCCGCGGCCGCCGCGCCATCCTCGAAGTGCACGCGCGCAACAAACCGTTCGACGGGCAGGTCGACCTCGAAGTCCTCGCTCGCCAGACGCCCGGATTCAGCGGTGCCGACCTGAGCAACCTTATTAATGAGGCGGCGATCCTCGCCGCGCGCAACAACAAAAAGGCGATCGGCCAGCTCGAGCTCGAGGAAGCGATCGCGCGCGTGATCGCCGGCCCCGAGCGGAAGTCGCGCATGATCACCGAGCGCGAGAAGAACGTCATCGCCTACCACGAGATCGGCCACGCGCTGGTCGCGAAGTCGCTCCCCAACGCCGACCCGGTGCACAAGGTCTCGATCATCTCGCGCGGCATGGCACTCGGCTGGACGATGCAGCTTCCCACCGAAGACCGCTACCTGGTCTCGCGCAGCGAGCTCAACGATGACATGGCCGTGATCCTGGGCGGCCGGGTCGCGGAGGAGCTGATCTTCGGCGACATCACCTCGGGCGCCTCCGACGACATTGGCAAGGCCACCAAGCTGGCGCGCCGCATGGTCACCGAGTGGGGCATGTCGGAGAAACTCGGTCCACTCACCTTCGGTCACAAGGAAGAGCTCGTCTTCCTCGGCCGCGACCTCGGTGAGCAGCGGAACTACAGTGAAGAGGTCGCCGGCGAGATCGACCAGGAAGTGCACCGCCTGGTCGATGCCGGCTACCAGCGGGCCAAGAAAATCCTGACCGAGCGCCGCGACAAGCTGGTCCAGCTCGCGGAGTACCTCAAGACCGAAGAGACGATCGAGGGCTGGCAGATGGACGCCGTCATCAACTCGCCCGACGGCAAGGTGCCGCCGGTGCCGGAACGCCCCAAGGCCGAAACGCCGCGCCCGGCGCCGACCCAGCCCAAGGCCGATGACCGCGGGCCCGAAATCCCGCCCGGCCGGCTAGAGCCAACGCCCGCGTAGAGCGAACGCTCGCCCGGCTCAGCAATAAGAGGGGAGCCCATCGCGTCACAAGCCGTGTGAGCTATCTGAGAAGGCTCGCCCGGCCACAGGTCGTGATCATCGCCGTCGTCGCGATCGTCCTGTTATTCACGATGTTGTTGGGCGGCAGCCTCTACGTACGCTGCGGGCTCCGCTGTGACGCTCACGGTCTACCGGTTGGGTTTGTTACCGAGATGAACCTCAGGTCGCACCCCGAGGCGTCACTCTATTACCCAGACTCCAAGGTCCTGGAGACTCGGGTATATCCCGAGCCAACAACAGACGACGATGGGCCCGCCGAAGCCAGTATTCAGACCCACCTGGAAGCCACCGGCAAGGTCGGGGAAGCGGCCTCGGACTACCAGGCCGTTTTCAGCTGGTACTCCGCTTACCTAACAGCGCATGGGTGGCGGGCCGTAGGGCAGCCGGGCTATCAGTCGTTCGTCAGAGGCCTGCGCGAGCGCTTTGAGGTGAATTTCGACACGAACGTCTCCGCGCATGGATGGCTGCAGTATTCGACCGCCTACCGGATCGAAGGATGCAGGTTGCTCAAGCACTTACACCCCACCGTGGCCTGCTAGCCCGACACGACGGAACGGCCGCCCAGAAGTAGGACAACGGCTTCCATCCGCGTTATATTGGAAGCGACCGCTTGGATCCCTGGGACCGAGACGGAACCATGCAGAAGCCGACTATCGCCATCATCGGACCCGGCCGCGCCGGATCGGCGCTGGGACGCGCCCTTCGTCAGGCCGGCTACACCATCGCCGCGATCGGCGGCCGCAACCCCGACAACGTCCGCAACCTGGCGGACGAGCTGGGCGCAAGGGCCTGCCAGAGCCCGGCGACCACCATCGACCTGGCCGACCTGACGATCCTCGCCGTTCCCGACGACGTCATCCTGCCGCTGGCCGCCGACATGGTCGACTCCCTATGCTCGGCCGCCGGCAAGGCCGCCGTCCATCTCAGCGGTGCCCAGGATCGCACCGCGTTGCGGCCCCTCGCTAAGCAGGCGAGCCTTCGAACCGGCGTCTTCCACCCGCTCCAGACGTTTCGGCGCGGACCGGAAGCGGTCCAGAATGTGGCCGGCACTTACTTCGGCATCGATGCCGACGCGCCGCTGCGCGACCAGCTGATGCAGCTGGCTCGCGATTTACGCGGCCATCCATTCGACTTGAGCGGTATCGACCTTGCCCTTTACCATGCCGCGGCGGTCTTTGCCGCGAATTACCCAACCACGCTGCTGGCCGAAGCGATCACGCTGGCGGTCGAGGCCGGTCTCGACGGTGACACCGCGCGCCAGGGCATGACGACCCTGCTCGCCGGTGCCGTCAACAACCTTCGTAACCTCGCGCCTGCCGACGCGATCACGGGGCCCGCAACACGTGGCGATCAGGGCACCATCGAGCGTCACCTCGAGGCGCTGAAGGGCGATCCCGAACTCCAGCGCCTGTACCGGCTCCTCGCCGACCGCACGAAACTGCTCAACCTCAACAAGGAGGCCGCCGCATGACGACCAACGTCCGTGACCTGCGCAGGTGGAAGACCGAAGGTACGAAGTTCACGATGCTGACTGCCTACGACTACACGACGGCGCGCTGGCTGGATCAGGCCGGCATCCCGGTGCTCCTGGTCGGCGACAGCCTGGGAACGACGATGCTGGGCTATCCCGACACCCTCAGCGTGACGATGGACGACATGATCCGCTATGCCGGCGCCGTGGTCCGCGGAGCACCCAACGCACTGGTCGTCGGCGACATGCCGTTCATGGCCTACCACGCCTCCGCGGAGGACGCGATCCGCAACGCCGGGCGGTTTCTGCAGGAAGCCCGCGTCTCGGCGGTGAAGATGGAAGGCGGCGGGCGCGTCATCGACTACACGAAGCAACTGACCGCGATGGGCATCCCGGTGATGGGGCACCTCGGGCTGACGCCGACCTTCGTCAACCAGTTTGGCGGCTATCGGGTGCAGGGCCGCAGCGACGAGGCGGCGGAGCAAATCCTCGACGATGCCAAAGCCCTGGAAGAGGCGGGCGCGTTTGCGGTGGTGCTGGAAGCCATCCCGAGCCAACTTGGCCAGCGGGTCACGCAAGCGCTCACGGTCCCCACGATCGGCATCGGCGCCGGACCCCATTGCGATGCGCAGGTGCTCGTCATTCAAGATGTCCTCGGCTTGAATCCGGACCATGTCGCGAAGTTCGTCCGCCAGTACGCCAAACTCGGTGAGGCGATCGAAGCCGCCGCGCGCCAGTTCGACCAGGACGTGCGCAGCGGCGCCTTCCCCACCCCTGAGCACGAGTACTCCGCCCGCTAGCATCGCCGTCATCGAGTCGGCGAACGCCATGCAGGAGCAGGCGACCGCGTGGCGCCACGCCGGAGACGACATCGGCGTCGTGCCCACCATGGGGGCGCTGCATGCCGGCCATGACAGCCTGGTCGCTCGGGCGCGACGGGAAAACCAGCGCGTGATCGTCACCGTCTTCGTCAACCCGGCGCAGTTCGGGCCCAACGAGGACTTCGCAAGATACCCGCGGCCCTTCGACCAGGACCGCGCCCGGCTCGAGGCCCTCGGGGTGGACGCGATCTTTCACCCGCCGGTGGAACAGATCTACCCGCCGGCGTTCAAGACCCGGGTCGATCCCGGCCCGTTGGCGGAGGTTCTCGAGGGAAAGAGCCGGCCGGGCCACTTCGCCGGCGTGCTCACGGTCGTCCTCAAGCTCTTCAATTTGACGCAGCCCAAGCGCGCCTACTTCGGGCAGAAGGACTTTCAGCAGGTGGTCCTGGTGCGCCAGCTGGTTCGCGACTTCGGGCTCCCGGTCCGGATCGTCGCCGTACCCACCGTCCGGCACCCGGACGGCTTGGCCACGAGCTCCCGAAACGCCTATCTCGACCCGTCCCAGCGGCAACTCGCCCCGGCCCTCCACCAGGCCATCACTGAGGTGGCACGGGCATTCAGCGCCGGTGAAACGGACCCCGCCCGGCTGGAGGGCCTGGCCCGTCAGCGCCTGGAGGCGGCATCCGGCCTGGCCATCGATTACGTGGCGGTGGTCGACGACACCACGCTGAGTCGCCCCAAGCGCGCCATCCCGGGCAGCGTTTTGGCGGTCGCTGTTAAACTTGGGTCAATCAGATTGATCGATAACGTGGTATTGGGAGCGGAGCGCCTCTGAGTTCAGAACGGCGCTCGAAGGCGAAGGGGCGAGTCACAACTTCAAAAGTCAAAGCGAAGCCGACCGCCAGGCCGGCACGCCCAAAATCCGTGTCCCCTGCCAAGAACGGGTCGTCCGTGGCCCGGAAGACGGCAGTGGCCGCGGTCGCCCGGCCTAAGCCGGCGGCCCCGCGGAGCCAGCCGGTGGCGCAGAGCCCCGTCGTGAACACGCCACCGGCTGCTCAGCCGGTGCCAATCCAGCCTCCGCTGGCTCCCGGCGTTCCCATCATGCCGTTTCCCCGGCCGACGATCCTCGGACTCGGCTCGCCGTGGCGGACTGCCGGCCGCCCGCCCGGGATGCCGCCGCGCCCGGCACCGGTACCCCACCCGACGCCGGCACCGCAGCCGCGTCCGGCCGCCGTCCCGGTCGTCACCATGCGCTTCCCGATGAGCGCCGTGGACAAGTTGATCAAAGAGGCGCTTGCCGAGGACATCGGTGATGGCGACCTGACCACCGAGTCGCTCTTTCCGGGCAAGGTCAAAGCCCGCGGCAAGCTGATCGCCAATGAGGAGGGCGTGCTCGCCGGCCTGCCCATCTTCAAGCGCGTCTTCGAGCTGGTCGACAAGAACATCAGCTTCGAGCCGCGCGCCACCGACGGCATGGCGCTCGCCGGCGGCCAGCTCGTGGCTCGCGTTTCCGGGCCGGCGGTTAGCGTCCTCCGGGCGGAACGGACCGCCTTGAACTTCCTGCAGCATCTATCGGGCATCGCGAGCCAGACCGCCAGATTTGCCAACGCGGTGAAAGGCACCAAGACCCGAATCCTCGATACCCGCCGCACGACACCAGGGCTGCGCTTCTTGGAAAAGTACGCGGTCGAGGTGGGCGGGGGTGTCAGTCTCCAGAAGGGGCTGTCTGACCGCCTGGTTGTCACCGAATCGCACCTCGCGCTGAGCGAGGGTGTGCCCAACATCGTCCGCCAGCTCCGCAAAGCCCACTCGGGCAAGCGCATCGAGCTGACGGTGACGAACATGCAGGAGCTGGACCAGGCCCTGACCGCGAAAGTCAATGTCCTGCTGCTCGAGAACTTCCCGCCGGGACAGGTCCGCCAAGCGATCGCCCTCGTGCAGGGCCGGGCCAAGGTGGAGGTCACCGGCAAGGTCGGCCTCGACAATGCGCGAGCTTATGCCCTGGCCGGCGTCGACTACATCTCGGTCAGCCAGCTGACCCAGTCGGTCAAGGCCTTCGACTTCAGCTTCCGCGTCTCCCGCTAACCGAGCCGCGTTTCCCTCCTGCTGGGGGAAGGCAAGGACGGGGTGCATGGACGTTTCCGACATCTTGAAGAAGCGCCGGATGGTTCGTCGTTTATCGACCGATCAGGTTCCGAGGGAAGCGCTCGAGCGGATCGCGCGAGCGGCCAAGCGCGCGCCAAGCGCCGGCTTCAACCAGGGCCAGCGGCTCGTGACAGTCACAGACCCAGCACTCATGGCGCGAGTGGCCGAGGGCGCGGACGAGGAAGGATACGCGGATATTGGGTACTCCCGTTGGGTCAGCCAATGCGGCGCCCAGTTCGTGCCCTGCGTCAGTGAGCAGCTCTACCACGAGCGCTACCGGCAACCTGACTAGCTGGCAGACGGTATAGAGTTGACCTGGCCCGTTCCCTACGGGTGGCTGGACATCGGCTGCACGGTCATGCTGATCATCGTGGCGGCGATCGATGAAGGCCTGGCCTCCGGGTTCGCGGGGCCCTTTCCGCATCCGGAGGGCATGAACCTCGTCCAGTCGACGCTCGGTATCCCGGCGCACTTCACCCCGGTCGGGATCATGCCGGTCGGCTACCCGCTTCCCGATCCGCCGTCGCCCTCGCTCAAGCGCGGCGTGGTCAGGCCGGAACACTTTGCCCGCTGGAACGGCTGGTAAGCCGGCTCGAGCGGCTCACACCCAGATCTCTGTCGTGGGTGCAAGGAAGACGACCTTGCGGAGGTCATCCTTGGCCTTGAGGGCGCGCGGTTTGCCGTTTCCCTCGAACAGCGGTCGGTCAGCGGGGTCCTCCGCCAGAGCAAGCCAGCGGCCATTGTCGAGGACCGCATTAAGCGATCTCCGGTTGACTTCGAACGTAACGAAGTGACGTCCGATGAACAGGCTGCGGCGAACTTGCAGCGGCTCAGCGCTCCAACCGGACGGACGACCGTGTTTCTCGCTAAACGTGTCGTCTAGGAGCCGTCCATCAAGGCGAATCCACATGTCGGCGCCCGATATCGCCACGATCAACCATTCGGTCGCCAGCTGGAACCCTAAGAAACCGGGCCCGCCCATGCCATACGTCCCTGCGTATGGCACCCAGTCCGTGATTTCTCTTCCGACTATCCGGGCGGGGTCGAACGGCGGAGGCTTAAACGGGACAAGCTCGCCTGAGGGACCATGCAAACCACGAGAACGTGGTCGGCTGGGATCAGGTATCTCGAATTCGTAGATCAGCCTGGCCAGGAGTCGTTCCCACTAGTGGTAGACGGGCGCCGCGATCGGCGCCAGCCCGGGAGTCCGGCCGCGCTTGCCCCGCGTGTCGAGAGCCTCGGAGGCGAAGCGATAGCCCTCTTTCAGATAGAAGTCCGTGGCGCCGAAGTCCATCGAATGGCCCAAGAACCCGGCATCCGGCCGCAGGTGGATGATCTCCACGGAGCGACCCATCTGCTTGATCGTCCAGCGGGTGCGGTGCTGGGCGGCGATCTGGAACGTGTGGTCGACGATGGCGTTCATCGACCCGAGCGGGGCTGGTAACCGGCCGGCATAGCCCGAGTCCAGCACGTAGACGCGCCGGGCCCCGAGCTCGATGGCGGTGTCCAGCCCGGTGGGATCGACCAGGCCACCGTCGACGTGTTGCCGCCCGTCGATGACGACCGGCGGGAAGACGCCCGGAATGGCCGAGGAGGCGAGGACCGCCGGTCCCAGCGGGCCGTGGGAGAAGACGGCCTTTGTCCCCATGGTCAGGTCGATCGCCACCGTATGGAGCGGGACCGCGAGATCCTCGAAGTTGTGCACCTGGAGGTGCCGGGCGACGAAGCGGGACAGCCCGCCGCCCTCGTACAGGGAGGGCTTCCGCCGCACCATGTTCCGGGCGGCCCGCCACCAGACCATGTCCAGCGTCCGGCGGCTGACCTGGCGCCAGACCTGCTCCAGCTCCTTCACCCACTCCAGGTCCGGCCGGTAGGCGACCCAGGCGCCATTCCAGGCGCCGATCGAGACCCCCACGATCAAATCAGGCGCGATACCACGCTCGATGAGGGCGCGCAGCATACCCACCTGGGCGGCCCCTCGTGCCCCACCACCAGAAATCGCGAATGCCGTCCGGTCGCGCCGCCAGTGCAGCATGACCGTTTTAGTTTAGGCACATACCGCGCTGACGTCCATGTTGGAGTTCGTTTTCGCGAATGACGACAAAGGCCGCTTGCTATACTGCAGGGGACTCGCGCTCCTGCTAACAACTTGACGACCAACGAGTTCCAATAACACAAGGTGGTGGCCTACTGGATTGTCTGATTTCGAGCTTTCTCAGGACTCGTCCGACTCGCAGAATGGAAGCGCCGCGACGATGGAGGAGTTCCTCAACCAGGAGGAAGCTTCAAGTAAGCGCCTAGCCCACGGTGACATCATCGATGGTGTCGTGGTGCGGGTCGATCCCGATGAGGTTCTGGTCGACGTCGGCTCCAAATCCGAAGGCGTCATCTCCAGCCGGGAGCTGGGGACCCGCGAGGCGGGGACGCCTGACCTGCACTCCGGGGACCACATCAAGGTCTTCGTGCTGCAGCCCGAAAACGAGGACGGCAACGTCGTCCTGTCGCTGCGCCGCGCGCGCGCCGAGTCGGTCTGGATAAAGGCGCAGGACCAGCAGGCCTCCGGCGAGATGATGGACGCCGAGGTCCGTGAGCAGAACAAGGGCGGCCTGATTGTCAACATCCTGGGCCTGCGCGGCTTCTTGCCGACCTCCCAGGTCTCCCGCACCTACAGCTCGAATCTCCAGGAGCTGGTCGGCCAGCGGATCGGCGTCAAGATTCTCGAGGTCAACCGCAAGCGCAACCGGCTGATCGTCAGCCAGAAGGCGGCCTTCGACGAAGACCGGGCCCGCCAGCGGGGCGAGCTCTTCGAAAAACTGAAGATCGGCGACGAGATCCAGGGCAAGGTGTCCGGACTGACGACCTACGGCGCGTTCGTCAACCTGGGCGCCGCCGACGGCCTGATTCATATCTCCGAGCTTTCCTGGGACCGCGTCGCCAACGTCGGCGATGTGCTCCAGGTGGGACAGGATGTCCAGGTCAAGGTCATCAAGCTGGACCCGGAGACCTCGCGGATCTCCCTCAGCCTCCGCCAGCTGGGTCAGGACCCGTGGGATCACATCGAGAAGCGCTTCCCGCCCGGCGCCATCGTCGAGGGCGAGGTCACAAAGATCAAGAAGTACGGCGCCTTCCTCCAGATCGGCGACGGTATCGAAGGCCTGCTGCACATTTCGGAGCTGGCCTGGGAGCACGTCGAGCACACTGAGGATGTCGTGCAGGTTGGACAGAAGCTTCGAGTGCGGGTGCTCCAGGCAGATCGGAGCCGGCGCCGCATCAGCCTCTCGCTCAAACAAGCGGAAGAGCCGCCGGCTGGAGGCCGCGCCGACGAGGCCGAGGTCTCCGACTATCCCGGAGAGATCGAGCGGGTTCCACAGTCGGAACGCCAGCCCGTCTACGCGGAGGTCAGCGCCGCCCCGCAAGAATAGGGCCGCGACCCTACCCCAACGTCTCAAACGCTCGCCTGGCACTAGAACGTCTCAAACGCTCGTATGGCACTAAAGCGCCACTCGCGTGGGGCGACGCCCCGAGCGCCGCTCGCGTGGGCCGACGGGCCCGCCCCAATGGGGGAGGCAACATTTCGAGCAACCTCCCCAAAGGGGGAGGAAGATGTTCGACCGGAACCTCCCACGGAACTTTTGCGGGGGATTTCGGCTAAGGGATTATTAGAGTTGGCGCGTATTCAAACTGTGTTTGCGCTATGCTTCCGGGAACGATTGTTTAAACCTACCCGAGCAGTGGTAACTCCCTAACGTCTCAGCAGGCGCATCGCCGCAGTTCCAGACGGGAAGTCTTTTGCGATTCCGGGTATCGTAATAGGTAGCAGATAAAGTCAGTCGGAGGATTTTGGTTGTACCCCTTTGAGAGATTTACGGAGCGAGCGAAGAAGGTCCTGACGCTGGCCCAGGAAGAGGCCGAGCGCTCGCACCATTCCTATATCGGCACCGAGCACCTGCTCCTTGGTTTGCTGCGCGAAGGCGAGGGCCTCGCCGCCAAGGTGCTGAACAACCTCGGAGTCGAGATCAACAAGGTCCGCGCCACCATCGAGTCGGTGCTGGGCCGGAACGAGCGCATCATCATCCAGCAGATCATCCCCACCTCGCGGGTGAAGAAGGTCATCGAGATCTCTTTCGAGGAAGCCCGCCGGATGGGCAACAACTACGTCGGCACCGAGCACCTCCTCCTCGGCCTCTTGATCGAGGGTGAAGGCATCGCGGCCCACGTCCTCGAGGACCTGGGCGCGAACCTGGAGAAGGTCCGTGGCGAGATCGATCGCCTTCTCCACGAGAGCGGCCTCGACGAAGAGGCGGCGACCACGAAGAAGCCGTCGAAGACTCCGCTGCTCGACCAGTTCTGCCGCGACCTCACCGACCTTGCGGCGAAGAATACGCTCGACCCGGTGATCGGCCGCGAGACCGAGATCGAGCGGGTGGTCCAGATCCTCTCCCGCCGGACCAAGAACAACCCGGCGCTGATCGGCGAGCCTGGCGTCGGCAAGACCGCGATCGCCGAGGGGCTGGCCCAGCAGATCGTGCTCGGCAACATCCCGGAGTCGCTGCGCGGCAAGCGGGTGCTCACGCTGGACATGGGCGCGCTGGTCGCCGGCACCAAGTATCGCGGCGAGTTCGAGGAGCGCTTGAAGAAGATCCTCGATGAGATCCGCTCCAGTCGCGAGGTGGTCCTCTTCATCGATGAGCTCCATACGCTGGTGGGCGCGGGCGCGGCGGAAGGCGCGATCGATGCCGCCAACATCCTCAAGCCCGCCCTCGCGCGCGGCGAGATCCAGTGCATCGGTGCCACCACGCTAAACGAGTACCGCAAGTACATCGAGAAGGACGCGGCCCTCGAGCGCCGCTTCCAGCCGGTCTTCGTCGACGAGCCGACGTTGATCGAGACGATCTCGATCCTTCACGGCGTCAAGGCGCTCTACGAGAAGCATCACCGCGTCACGGTTACAGACAAGGCGATCAAGGCGGCGGCCGAGCTCTCGGTGCGGTACGTGTCCGATCGCTCGTTGCCGGACAAGGCGATCGACCTGATGGACGAGGCGTCGGCCCGGGTCCGCATGAAGCTGACCACGACACCGCCCGATCTCAAGACGATGCAGAAGGAGATCCGCGAACTTCAGATCAAGAAGGAAGAGGCGATCGCCAATCAGGACTACGAGACCGCTGCCTCCTTCCGCGACAAGGAGAAGAAGCTCAAGGACAAGTACGTCAAGGAAGAGATGGAGTGGCGCGACAAGCTCGGCGCCACCGTCCCGGAGGTCAACGAGGAGCACATCGCCGAGATCGTCAGCTCCTGGACCGGCGTGCCGGTGTCGCGCCTGGTGGAGGAGGAGTCGACCCGCCTGCTCCGCATGGAGGAGGACATCCACGCCCGCCTGATCGGCCAGGAGGATGCGGTCAAGGTCATCTCCCAGGCGGTGCGCCGGGCGCGCGCCGGCCTCAAAGATGCGCGCCGGCCGATCGGCTCGTTCATCTTCCTCGGGCCCACCGGCGTCGGCAAGACGGAGCTGGCCCGGCAGCTGGCGCGATTCCTTTTCGACAATGAGGAGGCGATCGTTCGGCTCGACATGTCGGAGTTCATGGAGCGCCACTCGACCGCGCGGCTGGTGGGTTCACCGCCCGGCTACGTCGGCTACGACGAGGGCGGTCAGTTGACCGAAGCAATCCGCCGCCGGCCCTACTCGGTCGTGCTCTTCGACGAGATCGAGAAGGCGCATCCCGAAGTCTTCAACATGCTGCTCCAGATCCTGGAGGACGGCCGGCTCGCCGACGCGAAAGGCAAGCAGGTCAACTTCGCGAACACGATCGTGATCATGACCTCGAACATCGGTGTGGCGAACCTGCAGCAGGCGACGACCTCGATGGGCTTCCAGCCGTCGATGCCGAGCACGAGCCAGGAAGAGAAAGAGCACGGCAAGATGCGCGAGAAGATCATGGACGAGCTGAAGAAGACCTTCCGGCCAGAATTCCTGAACCGGGTCGATGCGGTGGTCGTCTTCAAGGCGCTCACGCCGGCCGAGATGCGCCAGATCGTCGACCTGCTGGTCATCAAGGTGGCGCAGCGCCTCGAGGAGCACGAGATGAAGCTCGAGGTCACCGCCGAGGCCAAGGATTATCTGGCCAAAGAAGGCTACGACAAGATCTACGGCGCCCGCCCGCTGCGGCGCGTGATCCAGCGCCTCATTGAGGATCCGCTCTCGGAAACGCTGCTGACCACGAAGTTCGGCGCCGGCGATACGGTGCTCGTCGAACTGACCGATGGCCAGATCAAGCTGACGCCCATGATCAAGCCGCGCGAGCCGAAGGCGGAGAAGCCGGAAAAGCCCGAGAAGCCACCGAAGGAACCCGTCGCCGGCAAGGGCAAGGGCGAGAGCTAAGGCAGGCTAATCCCAGAACCGCCGGGATCGTCCCGGCGGTTCTGCATTTGTCGAGTGGAACCTGTCTTGACAGGCCGGGCAGCCAGTCTATAGTCGGCTCTGAGGAGTAGTCATCCCGGCCGTCCGCCGGGTCGAGCTCGATCGGGCTCAAAGGAGGGCGCAAATGGCGGAAGCCGGTACGAAGGTCAGCCTCGACCAGAAGATCCAGCTCGTTCGCGATGCGTTCGCAGCGTTCAGTCGGGGTGATATGAAAGCCCTGAGCGACGCGTGGACCGACGACTTCGTCTGGCACGCACACGGCAGCGTATTCGGCGGCGACTTCAAGGGTAAAGAGGCCGCAATCGGGGCGATTGCGAGGTACCCGCAGGAGTTCGAGGACATCAAGCTCGACTTCCACGACATCGTCGCCAATGACAAGCACGTCGTCGCCCTGGTGAACGCCTCGTTCAAACGGAATGCCAAGACGTACCAGGACCAGATCGTCTACATCTTCCACGTCAACGACCAGGGTAAGACGACCGAAGCCTGGATCATCGCCGACACCGAGCTGACGAAGAACGCCGTCGGGAGCTAAGCAACCACAACAAAAAGCCCGCCGACGTGAGCCGGCGGGATTTTTGTTGCACAACCGTCACGGAAGTTCGGTTCGTCTCGACCGATATAGGTCCATGGCCGTCTGTAAGACATGCGGCTGCGCCATTCCGATCGGGAGCAAGACCTGCGACATGTGCGCCGTGGTTGGCGCGGTCGCGCCGGCCCAGCAACCCCCGGTGTGGCAGGCACCCACGAACGCGGCGGGTCCGACCGAATTAGCCTCCTCCGCCGCCAGCTGGGCTGCCCTCCCGGGTGCGTACCGGCCGCCACCGCCGACGGACGTTCAGAAGGCGGAGAAGAGCGTTCGGGGGGCCTGGCGTTACCTGGGGTTCCTCGGGGCTCTCTACATCGTTCTCGGGACCATCACCGTGCTCGGGTACGCCGGTGACCTGCTCAGCCTTTTCGGCTGGCCGGCGATCGCGATCGGCGCCGCTTTCGCGGTGTGTGCGTACTTTGTCCGGAAGGGCTCGCTGGCCGCGCTCGCGATCGCCATCGGTATCTACGCGCTGTACACGGTGGCCTTGTTCCTCGCCGGCTATTTCGCCATCTTCCGCGTCATCATCGTGCTCCTCCTTCTGCGAGATCTCGGGCACATGAACACCTTGCGCGAGTACCGCCAGCACGTTCAGAAAGCATCGCCCGCGGACCAGTCGCGCGCGGCCTGATCTTCGTTAGCCGCCGCCGACGATCTCCACGAGCGTGTCGGGAAGCCCGAACCACGCGCGCAGCACCGGGCCGCTGATCTCATCGGTCTGGCTGCTCCCACGGAGGCGAAGACCCAGTACGCGCCCGGATGGGCCCTTCTGCAGGATGTCGATCCCGACCAGCCGATCGCCCAGGTCCTCGTCATTGTTGCGGAGGATCTGGGCGGCATCGGTTGCGGAGAAGGGGCCGACCTGCCATGACGGCGCCCGGTCCAGCGGATCCGCGATCCCGCGCAGGTAAGGCAGGTTGACCGCCGGCTTGAGTCCGTGGTTCCAGTGGATGAAGCCGTACTCGCTGTTTTCGGTGTGACCGCCGCCCGACGCCATGTAGAGCGCGCTCAACAGCTGCCCGTTGTAAGTGAGCACCTGGCCCCGGGTCGCATCGACCGCGTCGCTGCTCGCCTTGACCTGCTCGGTCAGGCCGCTGTAGGCCTGGTCGAACTGGTTGCCCTCGAGGTCGAAGTCGCCGCCCCCCGAGATCTTGTGCATCGCATAGGTGCGCGCGGCGATCGCCTGCGCCTTGAGCGCCTCGACACCCCAGTAGGGGGGCATCTCGGCGGGAACGACGCCTTTGAGATAGTCCTCGATCGGCAAGACGTTGACCGGCAGCACATTCGCAGCGCCCTTCGGAATGAGCCGGAGCTCGCCGCTGTACCGCCATTGCTCGGCGCCCGTCCGGAAATCGCCCCCCATTGTCTGCAGGATGTTGGTTCGGATCCCCGCCGGGCTGGCGCTGTGAATCACGAGCGGGCGGTTGAACGAGACCGATGTGCGATGGACGCCGTCGGGCGACTGCAGGAAGGCCTCGGGGAGTCCGCCCTGCGAGGTGTCGAATCCGAGGAGCTGGCCGGCCGCACCCGACAGTTGAGGGTAGCCGTCGACCGTGACGGGCTCGGCGACGAATGGCATTGGTCCAAACACGCGCGGCCACGGACGTGCCAGGTCGATAGGCCCGTGGGTGAGCGCAATCCGCACCATTGCCGAGGTGTCGCGGCTATCGATCCGGCTCTTCTGGTAGTACGCGGCGAGGATCTTCGTGTCGTCATCCCCGGCAGCCGCGCGCCCCCGCGCGCCCCACTGGCTCATGCCGAGCCCATGGCCGTTGCCCCGGCCTTTGAACAGGAACCCGCTCAAATGGAAGGGAGTCGGATCTCCGATCTGGAGTTGGCTACCGCGCGTCTCGAGCTCGGTCGTCAATGTGAAGTCGCCGACCGCCGTCGGGGCGAGCGTCACCAGCGTCAACGTCACCGTCGCGGCGGGAGCGACGGCCTGATCCAGGGGGCGGGCGTCGGCCGTGACCGGCTTGCCGTCGGCGCCCTTCCAGGTCAGGTGGACGAGGTCTCGGGCCGCCCACGCGCTCGCCGTATCGTTGCGCACCTGGAGGTCCAGACGCACGACGCCGTCCATCGGCGGGTTGCGCGGAACGACCGTCCCGGTCACGAGGGTGGCCGCCGTGGCGGCGCTCGCAGGGGTGGCTGGGAGAATCCACACGAGCAGCGCCACGAGCGCGATCAGAAGGAGGATTTGGCGGCGCGGCACCTTGCTAGTATCGGAAAAATGATCGGCCGCGCCAGCTGCGCGGTGGGGCTGGCGCTGGCGTTGCTACTGAGCTCGTGCAACCTCCCCGGCCTGCCCCCGCCGTCAGTCTCCGCCTCGCCCGGGAATACGAGTCGCGTCGCCCATCTGCAGCTGAGCGAGGCTGAAGATGCGCAAACGCTCGACCCGGCGCTGATCAACGACCCCACCTCGCTGGCCATCGGCGCCGAGCTCTTCCAGGGGCTGACTCGGCTCGATGCGACCCTTCGTCCGGTGCCGGCCCTGGCTCAGAGCTGGGAGATCGCGGATTCTGGCCGTGTCTATACCTTCCATCTGCGTGCGGCGAAGTACCAATCGGGTACGACCGTCCAGGCCCAGGATGCGGTTACCGCCTGGACGCGGGCGCTCGCGCCCGAAACCGCGAGCCCGCTTACGAACTTTTTCGCGCCACTCGGCGCCCGCTACCCCGGAGACGCGGCGACTGGCGTACAGGCGGTCGACCCGAAGACCCTCGTCGTGCGCCTGCCCCAGCCCGACAGCTCGCTGCTGACGCGGCTCGCGTTGCCACCCTACTGGATGGACGATCCCGGCCTCAATGGAGCCGCCTCCTCGGGGAGCGGCCCGTACCGCCTGGATAAGTGGGACCGCGGCCACGGCCTGCAGCTCAGCGCGTTCCCCGACTACTGGGGCCCCCGACCGCAAGTGCGCAAAGTGGATATCGAGATCGAGCCGGACTCGGCCAAACGTCTCGATCGCTACACCAGCGGGGCGGTAGACATCGCCCACGGCATCACCGGCCCGCAGTTGCTCGTTTTTGCCCGCGACCCGCAACGCCTGTCGCAGCTGCACAAGGTCGCGAACACTCGCACCACTTATCTCGGCTTCAACACCATTGCCGGCAGCGGCTACGGACCTCCCGAGCGGATGGCGATCGCGCAAGCGATCGACCGGGGGCGCCTCACTGACCTCGCGCTGTTCGGATCGATGCTGGCGGCTCCGGCGACCGACCTGATTCCGCCCGGCGTGGCCGGCCATCTCGATCGTCCGCTGACCGCCTTCGACCCGGTCGCCGCCCGCACCGGTCTCGACCAGGCAGGGTTCCCGGCGCAGATCGGGCTCTACTTCTCGACGAATTCAACCGTCGGACGGGTCGCCCGAGACCTGCAAGATCAGATCAGCAGCGCGACGGGGCGCACCGTCAATCTTCATCCGACCGGCGATTTCTTCTACCGCGCCGCGCTCGACCAGCTGCCCGTCTTCATCGATACCTGGAGCGCCGACTTTCCCTACCCGTCCGATGTGCTCGACAACCTGCTCGCCTCGAATGCCCAGTTCAACAACCTCCGCTTGAGCGACCCCCGGATCGATGCCGCCCTGGCGACGGCGAAGGCCGCGCTTAATTGGGACGACGCGATCAGGGCGTATCAGCAGGCCGAAGAGGTCGCGCTCGCCGATCACCGGCTGATTCCCCTCTACAGCGGCGTTGAGCCCTACCTGGTTCGGCCTGGGCTCCAGGTGCCGTTCAGCGGTGGTACCCTCGCCTACCGCTGGGAGGATGTTCGCTAGGATCAATTCGATGAGGGATCGGAGCTCGCATCGCGCGCGGGTGCTTCGCTACGGCGATGAGGCCGGCGTCCGCGTCGACGATCAGCTCGCCGCTGAGGAGCCGATGGAAATCCGTATTGGCGGAACCCCGCTGACGGTGATGATGCGAACGCCGGGCCACGAGCGCGAGCTCGCGCTCGGATTTCTTTTTGGGGAAGGCATCGTTCGCGGGGCCGGGGATGTCGCCCGCATGCAGGTGCTCCCGAACGGCGAGCATCCTGACCTGGAGAATGTCATCGACGTCGATCTGGCTCCGGGTGCGCCGGGGGTCGACCGCCGCTGGCAACGGAATTTCCTCGCCGCGTCCAGCTGCGGACTGTGCGGCGTCAGCAGCATCGAGGCGATCCATGAGTCGGCGCCGCCGCTGCCGGACGACGGTCTCGTCATCGACCGCGAGATCATCTACGGTCTCGACGCGCGGCTCCGGTCGGAGCAGGCGATCTTTGCGCGCACCGGCGGCCTGCACGCCGCCGGCCTGTTCACCCTCACGGGCGAGCCGGTGGCGGTCCGGGAGGACATCGGACGGCACAACGCGGTCGACAAGGTTGTCGGTCACGCCGTCGAGCGGCAGCTGATCCCGCTCGACCGCCACATCCTGATGGTCAGCGGCCGGACGTCGTTTGAGATCGTCCAGAAGGCGCTCCAGGCGCGCATCCCGGTGCTCGTCGCGGTCTCAGCCCCCTCCAGCCTTGCGCGCGACCTGGCCCAGGCGTCGAACCAGACCCTGATCGGGTTTCTCAGAGGCCGCAGCCTGAACGTCTACAGCGGCCGGCAGCGTATCCAGGCTTAACGGTCGACCAGCTCCGGCATGACCTTCTCGACAAACTCGTTGAGCCTGCCCTTGCCCTCCGACGGCCACTCCGCAATCAGGTAGCCGAAACCAGCCGCGCGCAATTGCGAAGCCCGGCGGCGCACCTGGTCCCAGGGCCGCGAGAGCGAGAGGGACGCCGAGCGAAGGATCGCCTTCGGGTCTCGTCCGGCCGTTTCCGCCAGTTGGTCAAGAAGTCGGGACTTGCGCACCATCGATTCATCGGAGCCGAAGGCATGCCAGGCGTCGGCCTGGCGAGCGACGATCGGTAGCATCAGCTGCTCACCGCTGGCGCCGATCCAGATCGGCGGCTGAGGTCGCTGAACGGGTCTCGGATGATAACTCGCGCCCGCGAGCTGGTAATGCCGGCCCGAAAAGCTGGCGCGGTCTTTCGTCAGCAGCAGCCGGATGACCTGCACGCCTTCCTCGAGGCGCTCCGCGCGCTCCTTGAGCGGTGGGAAGGCAATCCCCAGCTCCTCGTGCTCCGGCTGGTGCCAGGCGGCGCCGATGCCGAGCTCGAGCCGCCCGTTGGAGATGTGGTCGACGGTGATCGCCTCGGTCGCCAGGACAGATGGGTGGCGGTAAGTGATCCCGGTCACCAGCACCCCGAGGCGGATCCGCGAGGTGACCGCTGCCAGGCCGGCCAGCAGCGTCCACCCCTCCATGCAGGGGCCGTTCCGATCGCCGTAAAGCGGCGTGAAGTGGTCGAAGACCCAGGCGCCGTCGAAGCCGGCCGTCTCGGCGAGCTGCACTCTTTCAACGAGCTCCGGCCAGAGCAGCTGATGCTGCGCGACGTCTAGACCAATCCGCATTTCTCTGCCACAATACACACCGGTCCGCGCTGAGGCTTAACCGAACGTTCATTTGGCTTTGGCCAAAGCTTTGTGGCGGAGGCGTCAAACTGCCGGAGGGGTCGACGGAACGCATTCAGGGGAGGAGGAACATGTCATTTCACGCCGTGCTCAAGGGTTCGCTCGCGGGGTTGATGACCGTCGGTCTGCTGTCGGCGGTGGCAACCGGCTTCGCGCCCGCCGCGGTTTCAGCCAACGGCTCAAGCAACCTGGAGGACAACGCGAGCGGCTGTCGCCTTTCGCAGGACAGCGGTGTCCAGCACGTCATCTACGTCCAGTTCGACAACACACATTTCACCCGCGACAACCCCAATGTTCCATCCGACCTCGAGCAGATGCCCAACCTGCTCAACTTCATCAAGAACAACGGCACGCTCGACACCAATCACCACACGCCACTTATCTCACACACCGCGACCGACATCCTGACGTCGCTGACTGGCGTCTACGGCGACCGCCACGGCGTCCCAGTGTCCAACAGCTTCAAGTACTTCACGCCAGCCGGTAAGGCGCGGACGGGCGTCTCGTTCGCCTACTGGACGTCGCCGATCTTCGACGTCAGCCCAGGCACGCCGACCGATACCACGACCAACATGCTGACTGCGGAGGGCAAGAACGCTCCCGCGCCATGGGTTCCGTTTACGCGCGCCGGCTGCAACGTGGGCTCGGTTGCGACCGCGAACACGATTCTGGAAAACATTGGCATCGACGTTCCAACCGTTTTCCCGCCCGATCCCGTGAGCCATCAGCCTTCGCCCGAGATGCAGGAGGTCGCGAGTAATCCGGGCCAGGCATTCGCAGACTTCGTCGGCATCGGGATCCATTGCGCCTCCGGCAACGTGGTTTGCGCCGGTGTGAATGGGCGTTCCGATCCTTTGCCGGCCGAACCCGGCGGTTACACCGGCTTCAAGGGCTTGTTCGGCCACAAGTACGTCGCTCAGCAGGTGAGCCCGAGCGGGCCGCTCACCGACCTCAACGGCCATGTAATCCAGGACTCGAGCGGCCACGTTGGCTTCCCTGGCTTCGACGGGATGTCGGCTGCGGTTTCCCTGTCCTACGTCGCCGCGCTGCAGGAGAACGGCGTCCCCGTCACCTACGCCTACATCTCCGATGCGCACGACAACCACGCCGCCACTCCTCCCTACTCGTTTGGTCCGGGCGAGGCGGGCTATGTCGCGGCCCTGAAGGCCTACGACGACGCCTTTGGCAAGTTCTTCACCCGCCTGGCTCACGACGGGATCAATAGGAGCAACACCCTGTTCGTCTTCACCGCGGATGAAGGCGATCACTTCAGCGGCGGCACGCCGGCGCCCGCCGGCTGTGACGATGTCAACACACCGTGTGCCTACAGCCACGTGAACTGCACGGCCACCAACCCGACCTCCTGCCCGGCGAACAACGTGGGCGAGACCAACGCCAACCTGGCCGGCCTGCTCGCCACCCAGCAAGGCATCACAACGGCCTTCACGGTGCATGCGGACAGCGCCCCAACCGTCTACATCACCCAGAGCCCTGGGAACCCCCCGCGCGACGCAGCCGTTACGCGCGCCTTCGAGCGGGCCGCCGGCAAGCTTACCGGCATCAACCCGCAAACCGGCGCGACGGAGCAAATCATGCGGGCGATGGCCGATCCGGTCGAGATGAAGCTGCTTCACATGGTCACCGCAGACCCGTTCCGCACGCCGACGTTCACCTACTTCGCCGACCCAGCGTACTTCCTCTTCGCCGGTGCGCCGAGTTGCACCTCGCCATGCGTCACGCAGAATTTTGGCTTCGCGTGGAACCACGGGGACTTCCAGCCGGAGATCGTCAACACTTGGCTGGGCCTGGTCGGCCCCGGTGTACGCCACCTCGGCGCAACCGGCAAAATCTGGTCGGACCACACTGACATCCGTCCCACGATGCTAGCCCTGACCGGTCTGCACGACGACTACGCGAGCGACGGTCGTGTCCTGCTTGAAGCGCTGAAGGGCGAGGGCCTCGCGGATTCGCTCGGTGAGAAGCGCGGCCTGTTCATCAAGCTGGCGCAGGTCTACAAGCAGATCAACGCGCCGGTCGGGCAGCTGGGTCTCTCGACCCTAGCTCGGTCCACCCAGGCGCTGCAGGGTGACGACGCCTTGTACGCGACGATCGAGGGCCAACTGATCGCACTCAATGCCCAGCGCGACACAATCGCGGGCCAGATGATTGCGATGCTCAACGCCGCCGCATTTGACGGCAAGTCGATCAACGCAGAGCACGCGCACGACCTTATCCAGCAGGGCGAGAACCTGCTTGGCCAGGGTGACGACCAGGAGGGCGACTAAGCGAGTTGGCGAGGGCCGGCGCGGTCGCCGGCCCCTTGCTCATGAAGCCGACCTTCTTTGCCACCGCGGAGAACTGCGCGACTGGCTCGAACGAAACCATGCGACGGCAACCGAGTTACTCGTCGGCTTCTACAAGCGAGGCTCAGGAAAACCGAGCATCACCTGGCCGGAACTGGTCGACGAAGCGCTCTGCTTCGGCTGGATCGACAGCGTCCGACAAGGCATCGATGAGATCAGCTATTCAAACCGGTTGACACCTCGCACACAACGCAGCGCCTGGAGCGCGATAAACATTGCGCGTGCGAAGGAGTTGATCACGCTCGGGCGCATGCGCCCGGCCGGCATTAAAGCCTTCGAGCGGCGGACCGATGAACGGTCGGCGATCTACAGCTACGAACAGCGAAAGAAGGCCAGGCTCGATCCAGAAGCAGAGCGCTCGTTTCGGGCCAGCAAGAAGGCCTGGGCGTTCTTCCAGGCGCAGGCGCCAAGCTATCAGAAGGCCGCAATCTGGTGGGTGATAAATGCCAAGCGTGAGGAGACCCGACACAAGCGGCTGGCGACGCTCATCCGCGATTCGCAGAATGGCCGGACGATCGGGCCCCTCAGCCGCAGGCCGCGACCGGGCGCCTAGAACTCGACAGGCAGCTGTCGCGACCCACTTCTATAGTTACAGCCAAACGTGAAGACAAAAGCGAGCCCCGGTGTGGAAAGGCGAGCGTGACATCAAGGCCACGGACGATCTTCGCCTGCCAGGAGTGCGGCAACCAGTCGTCGAAATGGGTGGGCCGGTGTCCCGAATGCGGTAACTGGAACAGCTACGTCGAGGAGCAGGTCCGAGCAGAATCGGCGTCGCGCTCGAGCGCTCGGCGTGTCAGCATTTCGACCGCCCAGCCGATGCCCCTGGCGCAGGTCCGCTTCACCCAGGCCAACCGGCTCAGGCTCGCCATGCGGGAGCTCAACCAGGTGCTGGGCGGCGGCATCGTGCCGGGCTCGCTGGTGCTGGTTGGTGGCGACCCCGGCATCGGCAAGTCGACCCTCCTGCTGCAGCTGGCCAGCGAGGTGGCCGGCTCCTACGGCCCGGTTCTTTACGTGTCGGGCGAGGAGTCGGTTCAGCAGCTCAAGTTACGGGCGCAGCGTCTTGGCGTCGAGGGCGATCGCCTGATGGTGCTGGCCGAGAACGATCTCGACGGCATCATCGAGCATCTCGAAAAGGCGCGACCCATGATGGCCGTCATCGACTCGATCCAGACGGTGTTCATGGGCGGCATCACCTCCGCGCCCGGCAGCGTCAGCCAGGTGCGGGAGTGCGCCGGCAGGCTGATGCTGCTGGCGAAGAGCAGCCACATCCCGATCTTCCTCGTCGGCCACGTCAACAAGGAGGGCGCCATCGCCGGCCCGCGCGTGCTCGAGCACATCGTTGACACGGTGCTCTATCTCGAGGGGGAACGGCACCACAGCTTCCGCATCTTGCGCAGCCAGAAGAACCGATTCGGCTCGACCGACGAGATCGGTGTCTTCGAGATGCGCGACAGCGGGATGCACGAGGTCAGCGACCCCAGCCGGGCGTTCCTCCAGGATCGCTCGTTGAGCGAGGTGGGCAATGTCGTCCACGTCGCGCTCGAGGGCAGCCGGCCGCTCCTTGTCGAGTTGCAGAGTTTGACCACGCCGAGCCGGTTCGGCGCGCCGCGCCGGTCCGTCAACGGCATCGACCTCAACCGGCTCCACATGCTGGTCGCGGTGCTGGAGCGGCGCGCGCACCTCGACCTCGGCGGGGACGATGTCTTTGTCAACGCGGCGGGTGGCGTTCGCTTGACCGAACCGGCGGCGGACCTGGCAGTCGCCCTCGCGATCGCCTCCAACAAGCGCAACCGGCCCGCAGGGGCCGACCTGGTTGCCATCGGCGAGCTCGGCCTCAGCGGCGAACTCCGCCGCGTCAGCCAGATGGAGCGCCGCCTGGTGGAAGCGCACCGTCTCGGTTTCAAGCGGGCCGTGATCCCCGCCGCCACCGAGCTCCGCGATCCCGAGCTCGCCGCTATGACCCTCTGTCGCGCGGAAACGATCTCGGACGCGCTCGAAAGCTGCTTCGGCTAGCCCCCGAGGCAACCGGCGACCGGTTTGGGGACGGGTGTTAGCCGCACAGGAAACACACGCTCACAGGCCAGCAGGATGACATGTTGCGCCGATGTCGGCCGGCTTCGACGCGGAGTCATGCACTGCTGGTTGATGCGCGACACGACATCGTCCTCGCTCTTGTCGACCGCCTGCGAGAGGATCCGGTCGATGCAGCGTCGCTGCATGATCAGCACCTGGGGGTCTTCGGGAGGGGCCGCCGCCGAGGGTCGGGGCGACGCCGCGGCAGCAGGCCCTATACCGAGTGCCAACGACAGGAGCAGGCCGGCGGCCGCCAGCCAGCATGATCGCTCGAGTCTTTGAGCGGCGGCGGTTGGACTCAGGGACCAAAAGAGACGTCGGCGGCCAGATTTCATGCTTTAATTAGGGCACGATGGCGGTCTTGTTTGCGCGCCTGCGCGAGATTGCGTCCCCCATCCTGAGAAAAGGAGGTGATAGCGATGCGCGTGGAACGCGTCTTCCGGCTGCTGGGCCTGTTGCTTGGACTTATAGCGGGCGTCGAGTACGCCTCATTCATCATCTCGGAAGCCAAAATCGACGGTTACACGCTGAGAGCGATCGTGCTGTTGCTGACAGCATTGGCCGGCGCGCTCTTTGGCTTCTTTGGGCTCCCGTACGTTACGACCAAGCCCTTCTTCTGGCTCGAAAATAAGCTGAATGTCACGCCGCTGCCAGATCTGGTTGCGGCGACGGTCGGACTCCTCGTCGGGCTGCTGCTGGCGGCGCTCGTCGGCGTCTTCCTCGCGACGCTGCCATGGCATCTCGGCTTCGTCATCTCGCTGATCGTAGCCCTGGTGTTTGCCTATTGGGGCCTTACCCTGGGTCTCAGCCGGCGTCACGAGATGATGGCTCTCGTGTTGGGGCCGGCCCGTGCCGCCGGCGTGTTCCCGACCAAGACCGTGGATGCCGGCGTTCTTCTGGACACCAGTGTGATCATCGACGGCCGGATCATGGACATCGCTCAAACCGGTTTTCTTCGGGACAAGATCCTCGTGCCGCATTTCGTCCTTGCCGAGCTCCAGTACATTGCTGACTCCAGTGACGCGCTGCGTCGAAACCGCGGACGCCGTGGGCTGGAGGTGCTCAACATGCTGCAGAAGGAACCGCTCGTCGACATCGAGTTCATCGACGAGGATGTGCCCGAGGTCACCGAGGTCGATATGAAGTTGATCAAGCTGGCCACGAAGCGAAACGCCGCGATCATGACCAACGACTACAACCTCAACCGCGTGGCGCAGCTCGAGGGCGTGCGCATCCTCAACCTGAACAACCTGGCGAACGCGCTCAAGCCGGTTGTCATCCCCGGCGAAGAGATGAACATCCAGGTGATCAAGGAAGGGAAGGAGCAGAACCAGGGGGTGGCGTACCTCGATGACGGCACCATGATCGTGGTCGAGAACGGCCGCCGCTACATGAACCAGACGATCGGGGTGATCGTGACCTCCGTGCTGCAGACCGCCGCCGGGCGCATGATCTTCGCTACGCCGGCCAGCGAGTCGACCATGGGACGGCCGAAACCATTGCGGAGAGCCTCGGGCGGCGGCGGAACCGGTCGCTGACGCCGCCGTTCTGACGGTCGAGCCTGGCCCGGGCTTCGTCACGCGTCTGCGCGAGGCCCTTCGCGAGGCCCCAGACGCAAAACGCATCCTGGTCCACACTGATTACTCCTCCCACGTGGGCGGCGCGGATCACCCTCCGCCTCTGTGGGATATGGCTAATCAACGTCCTCCTCTGGGGGAGGGCAGGGTGGGGGAAGTCGGCGTAGTAACCATCCCTATCAGCGATACCGTCAAAGAGGTTGTGGATGGAAGGGTCCGCCGAACCGTTCCTCGCGAAACGCTCGTCGAGGTTATCGGCCCGTGGGTCTTCGATCGAGAGTCGCTCGCCGATGCCCTGGCCCAGGTCGCGGGAGGGGAGACGCGGATTACCGACATGATCGGGTTGTGCGAAGTGGCACGCGTTCGCGTGCGCGTGCTGCCGGTGCGATGAGAGCCGCCGCCGTCATCGTGGCCGGAGGGGAGGGGACGCGAATGGGGGCTCCCGTCAACAAGGTCTTCATGGAGGTCGACGGGCGATCCATCCTCGAGCACTCGCTTCACCTCTTCGAGTCCACCCCACTTGTCGATGAGGTCGTGTTGGTCGCTCGTCGCGCGGATCTCTCGCGATGCGAGCCGCTCCGGGCACGGTTTCCAAAGCTGAGCAATGTCGTAGCAGGCGGCGACCAGCGTCATCGCTCGGAATTTGCCGGAATCCGCGCGCTTGCGGGTCGCATCGACGCCGCCAAGGTCGACACCGTACTCGTCCACGACGCCGTCCGCCCCTTCGCAAGCCGCGCGCTGGTCGAACGACTGATTGCAGGCGTCGCCCAGACAATCGGCTGCGTCCCGGGACTTCCGGTGGGGCAAGCGACTGCGCTCGTTGCCGACGGATGGATTGCCGGATACCCGCGAAATCTCTGGACGGTGCAGACGCCGCAGGCCTTCCAGGCGACCTGGCTGCTGGAAGCGCACAACAAGGCCGCTCGTCAGGGATTCATCGGCACCGACACCGCATCGGTCGTCGAGTGGGCGGGTGGCGACGTGTCGGTCATCGAGGGCGAACCGGACAACATCAAGATCACGACGCCGGAGGATCTGGCGCGCGCCGAACGGATCGCTATTCGGCTCGCGTTGGGGTCAGGCGGCTCATGAGGTGGAGCAGCAGGAGTCCCGCCGCCATAAGGGTGAGTAGCGGACCCAGGGTGAGGACGCCAGCGGACTGGAGTACCAGGCCCGTCAACGCCGGAAATCCGCCGCCGCCGAGCGTACCGACCGCCAGCTCATAACCGACCGCGTGCGAAGCCATCAGGGTTCCGACTCGCCTGGGCGTGATCGATAGAAGCAGCGGAAAGATCAGCGAGACGGCGGCACCCAGGATTGGTAGAACGATCAGGGCAGACACCAGCGGCGGCGCGAGCCAGAAGGCCAGTGTCGCGAGGGCCGCGACCCCGACGCTGGCGTCTAAGAGGCGCCCTGGCGCAACGCGATTGCCGAGCAGGCCGAGCGCGACTCTGCCACCCGCCAGGCCCGCCCAGAACAGCGAGGCGCCTGAGCTGGCCAGGCCTACGGAAAGCGATCGGCCGGAAGTCAGCTGCGTGTAGGACCAGTCGCCGGCCGTCGCCTCTAGCCCGGCTCCCACGAAGAGGAGGCCGATCAAGAACGCGAGGGCCCGCCGGTAGTCTGCAGGAACGGACGTCGCAGCCGGCGTTCGGTCGTTAATGCCAGCCGCGGTGCTAACCCAATCGAAACGGCGGAAGCCGACGATGAGCCCGATTGCGAGAAAGAACAGGGCGATTGCCGCAAACGCGGCGCGCCACGAACCGGTCGCCCCCAGCGAGATCACTACGATTGGCGGACCGAGCGTAGCTCCGAGTGCCCATGAGGCATGGAGCCACCCCATGTATCGAACGCCCCGGTTTAGAGACGTGTGAGCGTTGACAGCGGCATCGATAAGGCCGGAGCCGCCGCCAAGCAGCAGGCTGACGACCGGCACCATCCACCACCCGCTCGCAAGGGACAGGCCGAACAGGCCGGCGCCGGCGAGCCCGCAGCCACCCGCCACGAGGGCGGGAGCTCCGAGCCGGCCACTGAGGGGTCCGCTGCTGAAGCTGGCGACGAAATAGGCGGCCGTAAAGGCGGCGAGCAACAGGCCCAGGCCCGCCAGCGGCGCGTCCAGCGAGGCGCGCATGTGCGGCCAGGCGACACCGACCGCGCCGGCCGGAAGGCCCAGAGTCACGAAGAGCACGAGCGGCGTCCCGCTCCTGATCCAGGCGATGCGTCCGCAGGCACCCGACGATTTGGGGACGATCACTCGCCGAATGCTATAAGGAGAAGCTGTGCTTGATCACCAGACCACACCCATGTCCGTCGTCCTGGCAGAGGAGATCGCCGACGCCAATGCCGAGTTCATCGCATTTGTCGAGACATGCTCGGACGTAGACTGGCGAGCGATCTGTCGTGAAGAGAAGTGGCGGATCGGTGTGGTCGCCCATCACATCGCCTGGGGGCACGAACGGGCCGCTGATTGGATCAATGCGATTCGGAGCGGGATCCCGATTCCTGGGAGCCCCCAGTCGCACAACGCGAGCAATGCGATCAAGGCCGCGCAGGTGGCCGGCATCAGCCGAGACGAGGTCATCTTCCTCGCCCGGCGCAACGCCGAGCGGCTTGTCGCCGTCCTGCGCTCGCTAACGGACGAGGACTTCGAGCGAGCGGTGCCATTCGGTCCGGCTCGTGGGCGACCGCTCTCGATCGAAGGCCTGGGCCGCAACCACCTGGATCGTCACCTCGCCAGCATGCGAGCTACCCTGCGCCGTTGAGGAGTTAGGCACACCGCTCGGCCGCCGCCAAGCCCCGACCTATACTTCAACCCACCAATCCGCCGAATAGCAAAAAAGGGGTGAACTGTGCAGGTACAGGCCATCATCCCGGCAGCCGGAGCCGGGCTTCACCAGGGGGAGTCCAGTGCAAGGGTGCTGATGCCCGTTGGAGGCCGGTCCTTGATTCGCCGCACGCTCGAGGCGTTCGACCGATGCCCGGAGATCACGGGCATCACGCTCTTGATCTCGCAACGCAACCTGCTCGAGGTGACGCGGGAGCTTGAGAGCGACGGCTGGCGAAAGGCGATCGACATCCACCTTGGTGGCGAGCGCCGGCAGGACTCTGTTCGCGTCGGCCTGCTGAGCCTGAAGGATGATCCTCCGGATTTCGTCGTCGTTCATGATGGCGCCCGACCCCTGGTCAGCGATGACCTGATCCACGCCGGCCTCGAAGCCGCCCGGCAACATGGCGCGGCAACCGCGGCCATCCCTGTCCACCACACTTACAAGCATGTCGACAGTGCCGGCTTCGTCCACGGAACCGTTGAGCGTTCCGACCTGATGCAGGTTCAGACGCCGCAGGTCTTTCGCTACGACTGGATCCTGGAAGCCCACGAGAAGGCGGTGCGCGAGCGGATCGTCGTGGAGGACGACGCGGAATTAATCGAGAAGCTGGGGAAGCTCGTCAAAGTCTTCTCGGGCTCCTCGCGCAACCTCAAGGTCGTGACCCGCGACGACGCCCTAATGGTGGAAGCTCTGCTGGCCGCCGACCCCTTGTGCGTGTAGGGACCGGCTTCGACCTGCATCGGTTGGTGGTGGGCCGCCGGCTGGTGCTGGGGGGTGTCGAGCTTCCGTGGGACATGGGGCTGACCGGCCACAGCGACGCCGATGTCATCTGCCACGCGCTGATCGACGCCCTCTGTGGGGCGGCGGGCATTGGTGACATTGGGACGCTCTTCCCCGACGACGACCCGAAATACAAGGATGCCCGAAGCCTGGACTTGCTGCGCGAGGTAGCCGATCACTGCCGGCGTGCCAAATGGGCGGTCGAGAACGTCGACGTCACACTGCTCGCCCAGGTCCCCCGGCTCGCGCCGTATCGTGAGGCCATCCGCAACAACCTCGCGGGCGTGCTCGGCATCGACCCGGCCGCGGTCGGCCTCAAGGCGACCACGACCGACCACGTCGGCCCCATCGGCAAGGGGGAAGCCCTCGCCGCCCACGCGGTGGCGCTGCTTCGAGAGATTCCGTGACGCCGCTGCGCCTGCACAACACGATGAGCGGCCAGCTGGAAGAGTTCGTTCCCATTGAGCCGGGCCACGTACGGATGTATACGTGCGGACCAACCGTCCACGATTATTCACACGTCGGCAACTTCCGCACCTTCCTCTTTGAGGACCTGCTGCACCGGGTCCTCCTCCAGCAGGGCTACCAGGTCACGCAGGTGATGAATCTCACCGATGTGGAGGATCGCATCATCAAGAAGGCCGCGGAACGCGGTCAGGCGATCGACGAGTTCACCGAGCAATACATCGATGCGTTCTTCCAGGATCTCGAAACTCTGCGGATCCAGCGGGCCGCGCATTATCCGCGGGCCACGCAGCACATCTTTGAGATGGTGTCGCTGATCGAACGGCTCAAAGAAAACGGCCACGCCTACGTCGCCGATGGGTCGACCTATTACCGGATTTCGTCGTTCCCGCGCTACGGCGCGCTGGCCCACCTCGATGTCAGTGGCCTCAAGGCCGGCGCGCGGGTCGACGTCGACGAGTACGGCAAGGACGACCCTAGAGACTTCGTCCTCTGGAAGGCGCGGAAACCCGAAGAGCAATCGTGGGAAACGCCGCTTGGGCCCGGGCGGCCGGGCTGGCACATCGAATGCTCGGCGATGAGCATGCAGTACCTCGGCGAGAGCTTCGACATTCACACGGGCGGCGTCGACCTGATCTTTCCTCATCACGAGGATGAGATCGCCCAGAGCGAGGGTGCGACCGGAAAACAATTCGCGCGCTACTGGCTGCACGCGCAGTTCTTGCAGGACGCGATGGGCGAGAAGATGTCCAAACGCCTGAAGAACTTTACGACGATCCGGGACCTGCTCGCCGAGGGATATGCGCCGCGCGCCATCCGCTACGCCCTCCTGACGGGCGCGCATTACCGCAGCCCCCTCGCGTTTTCACCCGAGCTGCTCAAGTCGGCGGACAGCGCGGTCAAGCGCCTGGACGAGTTTGCGGTGCGGTTAGGTGTGACCCCCCACCGCGACGCTCCCCCGCAAGGGGAGAGGGAAATACAGGAAGTCGTAAAACGCTGGGACGAGGCCCTCAAAGACGATCTCAACCTCCCCGCTGCCGTCGGTCATCTCTTCGAGTTCATCAAGGCCTTCAATCCCCGGCTCGAGTCCGGAAAGGCGACTCCGGAGGAGCGCGCCGCCGCCATGGCGATGCTCCGCCACGCGAACCGCATCCTCGACGTCATCGAGTTCCCGGAGGCGGTCGATGCCGAGGTCGAAAAGCTGATCGCCGAGCGGCAGGCAGCTCGGGACCGGCGGGACTTCGCCCGCTCGGACGAGATCCGGCAGCAACTCCTCCGAATGGGGATCCAGCTGGACGACACCAAGGACGGCACCCGCTGGAAGCGCGTGCCCCCACCCCGACCCTCGCCCGTAAGCCGGGGAGGGAGTTAGGGCGCGGCGGTGCCTCGGCCTCCCGACATCATCTATGGCCGCAATCCCGTTCTCGAAGCGTTCCGCGCCGGCCGGCCGGTCAAGCGGCTCCTGCTGGCTGATGGGCTGAGAGAGGAGCCGAGGCTGAAGGAGCTTCGACAACTTGCCGCCGGCCGGCGCGTCACGATCGAGGCGGCGGACCGCCGAAAGCTGGACGACATCGCGCACTCGGAGGCGCACCAGGGCGTGGTCGCCTACGTAGGTCCGCGAAAGTACTGGGAGCTCGAGCCGATGGCGCGCGAGGCGCTCGCCGAGCGCCCCGATGCCGTGCTGCTGATGCTCGACAGCCTGCAGGATCCGCAAAACCTGGGCACGATCAGCCGGACGGCCGAGGCGACCGGCGTGGGTGGCATCGTGACCTCCCACAACCGCTCGCCCGAAGTGACGCCCTCAGTGGTGAAGGCATCGGCCGGCGCCGCCGAGCACCTGCGCTATGCCCGCGTCGCGAACCTGGCGCAGGCGACCGAGACCCTGAAAAACCTCGGCTTCTGGATCGTCGGCCTCAGCGGCGACGCGCCCACGCTCTACACCGAGTTCGACTACCGTCGCCCGCTCGTGCTCGTCATCGGCGCCGAGGGCGAGGGGCTGCACGAGTTGCTGCGCAAGAAGGCCGACGCCCTCGTCCGCCTGCCGATGCTGGGCAAGGTGAGCTCGCTCAATGCCGCGGTCGCCGGCTCGATCCTGCTCTATGAGGTCGTTCGCCAGCGAGGCCGGTGACGAGGGTTTTCAGATCGCTCATCGCCGGGTTCCCGGCAGATTCGTGCCGGGTTCGCCGGTTCGCGCCCGATGCTCGTTGAGGGCGGCCTCATACTCCTCCAGCGACTTGAATTCTTCAGCCTCGAGGAGCACCTTTTTTGTTGCGGCCTCCCAATCTCGTGGCAGGGTCTTGAACATCGGCAGCCGGCGCTTCCGCCGGTAGAGGATGAAGAGCACGACGGCGGCTAGCACCCACAGCGGGCCGACGATGCGCGCGTAGTGGTGGGTCAGCAGCACCATCACGAGGAAGAACAGAACACCGAGGAACCCGAGCACACCGAGGACGGGAAACCAGACCTGGTTCCCGCGATAGGTCATCCGGATGTTGAGCGGCATCTTGTACGGCCGCGGCGTGAACGGATCCTTGAAGCGCAGGACGAAGAGCGAAATGAAGACCAGCAAGTAGCCGGTAGTTGCGCCGAAGGCATAGAGGTCGGCGAGGACATCGATCGCGGCGGTCTTGCCCGCCGGTCCCGGTGTGAAGAAGGCGAAGACGGTCTGCAAGAGCGCGACCGCGCCGAACACGATCACGGCTCGAGCCGGTGTGGCGAAACGCTTGTTGACCTGTGCAAACCAGTGGGGGAGCAGATCGAACTGGCTCATCGAGTAACTGAGGCGCGACGAGCTGACGACGCCGGAGTTGGCCGAGATGAACACGATGAGGAAACCGATGAGGGCCGTCAGCGGCGCCGCGACGACACCAATGATCGGGATATGGGCGGCGATGAGCGCCACCGGGTCGCCTTCGTGGCCGGCGAAATCGGTCGGCTTGACGAGTCCGACGGCGAGGACGGAGAACGCCATGGCGAACAGCAGGACCGAAGTGACGAGGCCGATCGAGGTGCGCGGGATGATCGTCGCCGGCCGGCGCGTCTCCTGGGCGACTTGCGAGATGGTTTCTAGCCCGACGAAGGCGATGATGGCCAGCGACGAGCCGAAGGCGAACTGGCTCAGCGACGGGCGATCGAAGAGAAACTCGTGCGCCACGATGTCCGGCCGCCAGACCAACACGAAGCCGGCGAGGACGATGACCGTCTGGGCAACGATCGCGATCGTCCCGATGACCTCGTTGAAATTGGTCGACACTTTGATGCCGCGGACGTTGAGCCAGATCAAGAGCACGATCCCGGCCACCGATTCGATCAACCACAGCCAGGCGAGATGGATCGGCCCGAGGGTCACGTGGAAATCGGTGATGTGGTGCCCGAGGGTGACCCACGGCAGGAAGTAGTTGAAGTAACCAAAGGCGACCACGGTGAAGAGCGAGATGTCGATCGTGTAGTCGAGCACGAGGGCGGCGCCGGCCACCAACCCGGCGAGGTCCCCGAGCCCGCGGAGCGTGAAGTACTGGCCGCCGCCCGCCAGCGGATAGGCGGAGGCCAGCTCCGCGTAGCACAGCCCGACCAGGGCGAAGACGATGCCCGCTGCCAGGAAGGCCAACGGCGCCAGGCCGAGCGCGGCCAGGGTGATGATCCCCAGGGCGGTGTAGATGTCTGCGCCGACGGCCGCGTAGCCCCACATGTAGGAGCCCCAGACGGAAACGTCGCGCCGGAGCTCGCTCCCGGAGATCCCTTCGACCGGGAGATGTCCGTCCGGAGGTGTCTGCATCCGCGATTATCCTACCGGCAAATGCCGCGCGAACCAACGAGGTGGGCCTGTCACGCGTAGGCTGAGCCGGTGGAGCGACTGATCGTCGATGGCTACAACATCATCTTTGCGTGGCCCGAGCTCTCCGCGCTCAAAGATGTGAACCTGCAGGACGCGCGTGAGCTCCTGATCGCCACACTGGCGGACTACGCGGCGATGACGCGGCAGAAGGTGACGGTCGTGTTCGACTCGCATCGCCGCCCCGACGCCGAAGCGTCCGAGCAGACCGTCAGCGGTGTCCAGGTCGTCTACTCCGGGCGGAAGACGAGCGCCGACCACGTCATCGAGCGGTTGCTCTTCGAGGCAAAGGCGAGCGACGAGGTCACGGTCGCCACCTCCGACGCGCTCCAGCGCGACCTCGCGCTTGGCCGCAAGATCAAGACCGTTTCGGCCCTGGTCTTCAAGGGCCAGGTGGATGCGGTACTGGCCAGCCGCAACCAGCAGATGGGGGACGACCGTGCCCGCTCCGATATTGCCCGCCGGCTCGAGGATCGGCTCGACCCGAAAACCCGCGAACGTCTCGACCGGCTGCGCCGCGGCGAGCCCCCGGAGAAATAAGAAAAGAGGGCCGCACGATGCAGCCCTCTTTTCTGCTGGCTGGACTTAGCAGCCCGAAAGTCCGGGACTGAAGCGGTTGAATGCCGGCGTCGTCGTGTAGTAGTCGGTCACATAGGTGCCGTCGCTGAGGCGGTCCCAGACGGCGCTGCCATTGATGACGCTGCCGGAGCGGGCCTGGCAGACGATCATGATCCGCTGGCCCGCCGGCAGGATGCCCAGCGTGCGGTAGCCGGTACCGGGACCGGAGCGCTGCCGGACCATGTCGGTTGTGAGATACGGATGTCCGGCCGGTTGTGCCGGCCGGGTCGGCACCGGGAGCGAGACCGGCCGTACCGCCGCGGCCGCGACGAAGTGGATGTAGCGATGCGCCCGCACCGTGCGCTGCCCATATCGCAGGTAGTTCGACCAGTTGTATTCCTCAACGGTCGCGTTGCCTGCGGCGTCGACCGCCATCACATACGCGACATGGCCGCCCCACCAGGCACCGTCCTCCCCGCCGTGCCAGACGGCCACCGAACCAACGGTCGGATGGCTGTCGACCACGTAACCAATCGATGCCGCCGCCGCATCCCATGACCCGCCGTTGCCGAAGAAGGCCGTCTTGCCATTGGGGCCTTGCAGCGACGCACCGTGCAGACGGACCCCCTCCTGGCTGAGCCGAAATGCGGCGAACGAGGTGCAGTAGCCGGTATAGAAGCCCCAGGGATCCAGTTTGTTGACCGTCCCGCGATACGGATAGTCATCGACCCCGGCGGCGCTGACTGTGAGAGCCGGGACTCCAAGTAGGAGCACGGTCGCTCCCATCGCCGCCGCCAACGCCTTGCGCACGCTGAACCTGTCGTGATCCATAGGGCTGATGCCACCTCTCCATCGCGCGCGTCGCGCGGTATTTGCCTCCCCGCCCGCTGTCGATACAACGGAGGGTCCGCGCCGATGGCATCGCTCGATCCGTGATCGTTGTTAATTGGTCGCAGCGCCGTTGGCCGCCGTCACCGGCTCACCAAGAGATCGTGTCATTTGCCAGCAAGTCCTTCCATCGCCGGGTGATCGTGAATCAGCTTCGGGCGCGCCCAATGGAAGACAAGCAGCGCCCAGCTCCACCCCAGCAGGAGCCCGGCGGCCACATCGGTCGGGTAATGCACGCCCAGATAGACGCGTGACCAGGCAACCGCGACGGCGATCAAGACGCCGAGAACGATGGCGGCCTGACGCCAGCCGCGCGTCAGCGCCTGAGAGAGCATGATGGCGATCGTCAGATAGATCGCGGCCGCCTGCGTCGTGTGCTCGGACGGGAAGCTGAGGGAGGAGAGGTGGCTCAAGGGCTCGATCGCCGGCCGCGGCCGCGCCACGATCAGTTTGACGACCAGGGGCAGCAGGGCGCTTCCGACTGCGATCACCAGCAGCGCGATGTCATCCGCGGGGCGCTTCCAGCGACGGAGTAGCAGGAAGGCGATCGAGAGTGGTGCGAGCAGGACGAATGAGCCCGCCTCGGTCACAACCCACGCGATGGAGGTCAGCGTCGCGTCGCGACCGGCTGCAATCGTTTGCAAGGCCTGAGCGTCGAAGCCCGGGGCCCATGCCTTGATTCCGATGCCGGCAAGCGCGGTGACGATCGACAGTCCCAGCAAGATGCCGAGAACGCGGACCGAAAAGGCGATGAGGGCAGCTCGTTTATCGATGCTTGTCCTTGAAGCTCGCCGGCGTGATCACCCGAAGTCCGGCCGGCACGATCTCGAAGGTCCCCGGAATCTTCCCGGCGATCTCGCCGTCCAGGGTGACGTCCATCGGCTGTTCTGTCCGGACGCGCAACCGCGACGCCTGGAGCGTTCGAAAACCGCGGATCGGGCGATGGACGTGAAGGATGGGATAGAGCGCCGAGCGCAGCATCCGCGGGATCGGCAGATGCTCGATCATGATGACGTCGAGGGTCCGGTCGTCCGGATTCGCACCCGGGAGCTTGAGGTCGAGAAATCCGCCAAAGATGGGGGCATTGATGACGGCGAGGTGGACCAGGCTCAACCGCTCGGTTCGTCCTTCGCACTCGACCTCGCAACTGAAGATCGGCCGTTCCTTCATCGCAATCGCCATCGCCACCGCGTAGGTCAGCCGCCCGAATCGCGCCCGCAGGTCGGCCCGCGTCGCGAAGCTGGCGAACTTGACGTTGATCCCCGTCGCGGCCGCGTGAACGAAATGCCGAGGCGGTTGACCATCGCGCATCAGCTTGCCCGCGTCGTGGCGCGAGAACCGGCCGCCGGCAAGGAGTCGCACGGCTTTGTTAACGTGCATCGGAATTTTGATCGACCGGGCGAAGTCATTCGAGGTGCCGAGGGGCAGGATGCCGAGGACGGCCGGTGTCGCGATGACCGCGTTCGCGACCGCGCCGACCGTTCCATCACCGCCGGCCGCGACCACGATGGGTGGCGGTGAGCCGTTGCGTCGCAGCAAGTCGGGCAGGCGCTGAAGATCGTCCACCGCGATCTCCGCCACCACGTCAAGTCCGCGGGCGGCCATCAGTTGCCTGGCCCGGGCCAGCTTGTGTTCGTGGCCCGCGTGCGGGCTCACGACCAGTATCAACTGCTTGGTACCGGCGCTCTCCGTCTCCGACAGCGGAATCACCGGATCCCACCACTGGCGGGCGACGCGGGTCAGCAGGCCGCTGGCGAGCCCCATCCCGGTGCCGATCGCCGCTCCCACCAGCACGTCGAACGGATAGTGCACGCGCAGGTGGACCCGCGAGTAGGCGACACCCGCTGCTAGCGGGAGGATTGGCAACAGCAGCCATGGCTCCTCCAGGCCAACGCCAGTCGCGAAGGCGAAGGCTGACGCAGAGTGACCGGAAGGGAACGAGAAGCTGGTGGGCAAACTGACAGGCAGGGGGCGATCGCCCCTGCGTCTGGGCGGCCGAGGCCGCCGGGCGAGGTACTTCAACGGGAGGTTCACGAGTGTGGACGTGAGGGCAATCGAGATAACGCCGCGAAATGCGGCCCGCCGTCCGGCGCGCCCCCCCAGAAACGCGATGAGGCCGGCAATCGCGAGCCAGAGCATCGACCGGTTGGCACTGTTGCTCAGTTGCCTCAGGGACCGGTCGGCGAGCCGCCGCTGGCGTCGCGTCAGCCGCTCGAACAGGCGCCGGTCGAAGTCGTCAAGGAAGGTGAGTGGGCGCAACACGACGATTCAGACTACGTCGCAGCGGCACCTAGCGGCAAACCCAGGCTCGGCTGCGGAGCCCGTTGACCCAGCCGCACCGGCGCGGGGTAGGGATGCCGTGAGGCGGCGGCTGGTAGAACTCGGAAATCTCGCGGGGATCGACAGGCTGGATGGGCGTACCCGCAGCGAGTAGCTCGCTGACGGTGAGAAACTGGTATCCTCGCTGCTCGAGCTCCGGGATGAGGAGCCGTAGCGCAAGGCCGGTCGCGGGCGCGTTCGCGCCACCCTGGAGATGCATGACGACGATCGACCCGGGTTTGACTTCCGACAGCACCGTCGAGACGATCTGCTGCGGATAGCTGTTAAAGGCGTCGATCGAGTTGACGCTCCACTGGATCGGGGTGAGCCCGGCAGCATGGACCAGGTCGAGCGCCTGCCGGTCATAGCAGCCGCCGGGAAAGCGGAAGTACTTCGGCAGGACACCCGTCGCTCGTTCGATCGCCTGCTGAGCGCGCTGAATCTGCCTGACCTGCTCCGCCCGGCTCACCCCTTCGAGCCGGTAACAGGGTGTGTGAAAGGCCGGGTGGGAATAGCTGTGGTCGCCGATCTCGAAATTCGGGTTATTCGCCAATTCGCGGGCCAGGGTCGGGTAGACCTCGGCCCACATTCCGGTCATGAACAGCGTGGCGTGGACGTTGTGGGTCTCCAGGTAAGCGAGGGCATCCTTGTTGATCCAGACCGCGCCGGCGCGGGCGGCCGCCGCCATCTGCGCATTCATATCGAGGTCGAAGGTGAGCGCCACCACCCGGCTGGTAGTCGCCGCGCCCAGGATGATCCGAGGAACCGGCGTTGTCTTCCCGCTCACAGGCAGGCGGGCTGGATTATCCCGACGATCGGCCTCTGCGGCAAGCGCAACGGTGGTGGCGCCGATGACCGGGGTTGTGGGGATCTGGCGGTACGAGGACGTAGCGGCGAGCAGCAGCACAATGACGGCCGCGATGGCCCCTCGCCTCACCATTCCCTTCCCCACGCTAGCTCAACTGTATTAGCAAACGGTTAAATCGCGTGGAGGTCCCGTTGCTCCAGCGCCTCCAGCGGATTGAATTAGTCGGCCGCCGCCGGCGCGATGGCCGCCACCAGCGCCAGGTCGCCGGGCCTGACCGACTTCGGGTCGAACTTCCGTACGTTGGCCGCCATCTTCGTCAGCGCCTCCGCCATCGACATCGGCGGCGCGGCATCCTTCTTCCGGGACGGCGGAACGAAGCGAACCGGGTTGATCCGGGCGACGACTACGGCGCGCAGATATGGGCTTTTCATGCCCATCGACTGCATCGTCTTCACATGGGCGGCAACGCGGTCGTCGATGTCCATGATGCGGACCGCCCATTGCTCACGCTGCCGCAGGGCCGCAGGAAGCGTGCTGTCGAGGAAGCGATCGACCTTGTTGAGCACCGACTGGTAGGAGGAGCCGGCAAAGCGGGAGCGCTGCGCGTAGGCGCCCCCAAGCGTTAGAAAGACCGGGGAATCGAACGTGACCGCGTGCTCGATCTCCTTCGAGCGAGGCTGTTCTTTGGCGAGCTGCCGCGCCATGCGGATCACCTCGAGGCTGCGGTCGCGGAGATTGTGCGCTTTCTCGGTGTTGAGCGCGAGGATCCGGAACGCGAGCTTCTCATCCGGCACGAGGAGCGCCGTGACCGTGCGCATCCCCAGGCGCCGCGCGGCTTCGAGTCGATGGCGCCCATTGGGCGACCAGAAGCCGTCGCTGGACGGCACCGCGATCACCGGATCGAGGAACAATCCCGCTGCGCCGATCGCTTCGGCCAGGCGTGTAGCGTGCGTCTTTGATAGGTCGCGCTGAAATGGTGTCGCAACGACCTTCTTAATAGGAAGTGACGCGAGGACGAGGGCCTGACCCGCGAACGGGTCGCGGTAGGCCCCCACCACAGCGCCACCTTGCTTTTCCACCTGCGCTACGAGGCCGGCGACGTCCCCCGCGCTCTGGTCGAGGACGCTGTCACGCGGTTCCGGACCTCGCGCCGCGGCGGGCTTGCGCGAACGCGTTGCTCGTTTGACGGGCTTTTTTGGGGCCTTCTTCGCGGCGGCCATCCCGCCAGCCTAGCTTATGCGGCGCTTGAATTCCGGCCGGAATCTCCGAGCTGGCGGGCCGAAGCCGGGTCGGCGGCGACGTCGTGCAGTAACCACGTGAATGGTGCGTCGTCGGCGACCGGAGTGGTGACTCCCGCACGCCGGACGAAGGTGCAGTACTCGGCAAGCGTCGCATTCCACTGTGGATTTTCATAAGCCGCCGCGTCCGGCGCTTGGTCGCGGCCGGACACCTTTAGCTCGGCAATGTAGTTGACCCAGATCACGATGCCGTCCCAGTTCTGGTCGGAAACGACATTGAACAAGGAGAACTGGAGGCCGCTCAGCTGACGCACGCTGTTGGTAGGCGCGGCCAGCGTGCTGCGGACGAGCTCCGTCCGGCGTCGCTGAAATTCTGGAGTGAAGTTGGACACGACCGATTCGGGCTCCAGACCAGGGACGGGACCGAAGACCGCGGCGGCGTCCTGAAGGTGCAAGTTGACCCAAACGTGGCTGGCGTTCATGAGAAAGCCTTCCTCCGTAAACCTCGGGTCGCGCCTCTTGAGGCCGTTCATCGGCTCTACAAACGGCAGCGCTGTTGGACACGGAACCAACTCGACGCCGAAGGTGGGGTCCAGCTCCATGAAGCGGAGAACGGCACCAGCCAACCGGCCTTGCGCTACCACGCGCCGGGCGTTCCAGTTGAGGATTGGAGCCCACAGTCGGGGTTGAACCGACGACCTTCGCCTTACCAAGGCGACGCTCTACCACCTGAGCTATGTGGGCTCTGGTATTGGGCAGAGGAGGATTCGAACCCCCGAAGGCGCTAGGCCAACTGATCTACAGTCAGTCCCGTT
>Ga0070698_100000474_pt1 | contig 42547 bp, 52 predicted proteins | sample KBSK1502metaG_FD_65477 | JGI IMG/M metagenome (GOLD analysis project Ga0070698, IMG submission 65477) | Corn, switchgrass and miscanthus rhizosphere microbial communities from Kellogg Biological Station, Michigan, USA - KBS K1-50-2 metaG | ecosystem: Host-associated > Plants > Roots >...
CGATAGCCTTGTTGATCAGTGTGCGCGGGGTCGCCGAACGGCGACCAGCGATCGGGGCCTTGATTGTGGGTGGGCTGGTCATGGCTTACTGGTTGCTATCCCTAGTCGTGTTCGGTGCGGGGTCTGAATAGTTTGTCTCGATGGGGACTTGGAGTTCAATGCCGAGCGCTGGGGTTCGCTGAAGGTCGCTGCTGTGGCTGTCATCTTGGCTGTCACGAGCAGCCAAAGGGGCGGGGATGGATGGGAATCGAACCCACCCAGGACGCCTCAGCAGCGCCCCGCAAACGGTTTTGAAGACCGCGGGTCGACCGTTCATGACTGTACGTCATTGTCCGCTGGAGTTCGGTTGATGGCTTGCCGATTCCGCGACCGTCCGCCCTAGTCCACTGTCGTCCGTCATCTTGGCTGTCTTCTTGGCTGTCATCGGGCGTGAAGAGTGGCGGGTCGCAGACTCGGGAGACTCACCTTGACCTTCTGATCCAGAGCAATGCGCGATATCGCCGATCGCGCTTTCGAATTGAATTGCCGCGTCTGATAAGCGAATTACGTAGTGGCTCCGCGTCTGAGCCCGGGAGGCAAATCTCGCGCGCAATCGACGCGAAGCGCGTCTAATCACGCTGTAACCCGGGGCCTCAGGCGCCGGCAGTTCGGGCTGGATGCCGTTCGGGCTGGATTGGGGAGAAGACCATTTGAACCTTGGAGCCTCACGGTCCCCCAACCGGCGTTATTACGCGTCCGCTCGTGTCCTACGGTGTCCGCAAGGTTCCTCCGGTACTTGAGGATCTTTTTCATGTCCCCTCGCAACCTCCTGTATCCGCCTGGTACCACGAGTGCGTGACACGGGTGTGACACGGGCCTGTTCCAAAGGGACCACCGATCGGTTGACTGTGGGCTTCAGCGCCAAGACCGCCGATCAGTTCCCGCTGAGTGCCAGATAGGCGATCAGCGCCGCGCCCGCCACGAGGGTGACGAGCACGATAGCGACCTCTGGGAAGGCCTCGGGCTCAAAGCAGCCTTTCTCGATCTGATCGCGAGCCTGAAAAAAACGAACAGTGCTGATAGCCACCACCAGCAGTCCTGATGCGACGAGGACGACTCCGATCGGCCCCGAATAAGAGGATCCCGACTGCACGGGATGCCCGCCGATGGCCGATATCTCCCGCAGGAACAGGCCGAAGCGAGCGACTACGAAACCGAGGCCCATGAGCGCAATGGCGGTCCTGATCCAGGCAAGTAGCGTCCGCTCGTTGGCGAGGTGCTCGCGAGCTCGAGTGCTCTCACTGCCGGGCTTCTGTTGCGCGTCCGACTGCTTTTCTTCCATCAGCTCCTGACGAGGTACGCGAGAATCGCCGCTCCAGCTCCTGCGGTCAAAAGAGCCAGGCCTAGGTCCCACGAGACTGAGGGCAAGAATTCTGCCGCCTCGATCGCGCGCCGCTTACGGATGAAGCCGACTCCGGCAATCACTACGACCAGCCAACCTGCCACTGCGGCCACGACACCGAGATACCGATTGGGCAGGCTCTCAATAACCTGGAACTTCGCGACGGCATAGCCCATCGCGAGAAGCATTAGGCCGGCCCGAATCCAAGCGAGAAACGTGCGGACGTTAGCAAGGTGGTCGCGAGTCCGTACACCCTCGCCGCCGCCTCGGCCTCGCACAGAGAGCTGACCGGACGAGACCGGCATGGTCACCGTTTTGTTGAAGGAGAGCTCAGGCCCAGCGATTGACTTGACTCAGCTGACGCCTCCTTCGCACCTGGTTTGCTTGCCAGCAGCGCGGCGCCGATGCCGACCGGGATCAGTGTGAGACAGCTGCCAATCACAAGCGCAACTGCCAAGAGTGGAGTTAGGCGCCCGTCTGCGATTCCGAGTGGCGAATCTGAGCTTCGGCGGATCACAGCCGGATCACGCATTCCCGGAATTGGACGTTCCGAGAGGTCACAGAAGGACACGAGGGCCCCGCCATGTATGCGTACCGGCGATGGGCTGCTCATGCATCGAGCTCAGGCCCGATGCTTGCCAGATCTGATCTGAGATCTGCAGTTCGTGAGACCCCCAGCAGCTTCAGAGTGCGGTTGTAATCGTCCGCGAAAAGATGCAGGAGGTGGTTCACAGCGACCTCTCCACCGGCCATCAACGCATACAGGTACGGGCGGCCAATGAAGGCGGCACGCGCACCCAGGGCCACTGCCGCGGCCACATCTACGCCTGAACGGACACCGCCATCCAAGTACACCTCTGCCTGATGACCAATCGCGTCGACGATTTGAGGCACGAGCAGCAGGGGCGTGACCGAGCGGTCCAGTTGCCTGCCGCCGTGGTTGGACACCGCGATCCCATTGACGCCGGCGGTCACCACCGCCTTGGCATCGTCTAGACGCTGGACGCCCTTGACCACGATCGAACCAGCCCACTGCGAGCGTAGCCACTCCAGGTCAGCGAACGTCACTCCAGGGTCGAAAGCATTCTTGAACAGGTCGACCAGATCATTGGCCGCGCCGAGCGCTTCAAATGCCAGCGGTTCCGTGGTCAGGGCGTCAAAGAGCCAACCTGGCTTGCTGGCCATCGCAAACAGGGTCCGCAACGTGAGTGTGGGTGGAAGAGTCAGTCCGTTGTAGGAGTCTCGTAGACGCGCTCCCGCTACCGGCACGTCCACCGTCAGAACCAGGGTCGTGTAGCCGTTCTGCGCCGCTCGCGCGAGGAGCTCTTTACTGCGGGCGTGATCCTGTGACAGGTAGAGCTGAAACCACAGCTCGGTATCGGGCGCCTCTGCCCTTAGCCGATCAATTGAGGTGGTGCCCAACGTGGAAAGTGCGTACGGTATGCCGGCGCGGGCTGCAGGGCGCGCGACCGCCGGCTCACCCTCCGTTCGCATCATGCGCGTGAACCCGGTTGGTGCCAGCACCATCGGTAGCGTGGCGGGCCGGCCAAGGATGCTTGTCGAGGTATCGACCGAGCCCACATCGCGCAGCACATGGGGATGGAAGACGACTCGCTTGAAGGCGTCCACGTCTCGGTCGACACTTAGCTCCTGCTCGGCCGAGCCCTCGACGTAGTCGAACACAGGGCGCGGTGTGCGGCGTTGCGCTAACCGCCGGAAGTCGGCTACGGTGCGTATGCGACTCCAACGGCCGGCTCTGTTGGGCTTGAAGGCAGGCCCCACAAAGCGTGCCACTTCACGCAGGCTGGGCACCCGCCGCGTGACCTTGCTCAAATGCACTAGAGGATCGACCGCATGGCGAGGGAGGCGGCCATGGACCTGCGGACCACATTTGGGCGGACCGCGACGGAGTAGTCGCGATTCCTGATGCTACTCTGAAAGCCTAGTCCACGGAGCAGGTCATGGACTGCGCCTGAAAAGCAGCGCTCTAAACGTTCAGCAAGTTCAGAAGTCATTGAACCGGTTGCAGTCGGTAGACCCGCATCGCGTTGATTCCCATTACACGCGCCCGGGCCGCGGCGTCGAGAGACCCTATGGCATGACGCGTTGCGCGAATCACTTCTCCGTAGCTGGCGGCTACCAAACACACTGGCCAATCTGAGCCAAACATGCACCGTTCCGGCCCAAACCAGGTAAGGACTCGCTGCACATAAGGGACGATGTCGTCGGCGCTCCATCGCATACCTGGCGCGTCGGGAACCATCCCCGACAACTTACAGGTCACGTTAGGACAATCGCCGAACGGTCTGAAGGCGCGCTCCCAATCTACGTCTCTGGGGCCCTTCGCGATCTGAGGCTTCGCGACGTGATCAATCACGAAGCGGACATCGGTAAGACTCTTCACGATTTCGAGCGCGGCCGGGGCTTCCCGAGTCCGAATTTGAAGATCGTAGGCGAGGCCAGCTGCGCCGACCGCTTCGATCCCACGCCTCACCTCCCGTCGCATCAACCATCTTGGGTCTCGTTCCTCATGAGCATTGTGTCGGATGCCCACAAGAAGTCGGCCATGAGGCGTCGCCCGTATCCGGGCGAGAGCATGCATCACGTGCGGGTCGCCGAGAGCAATCCATCCGACGACGCCCGCGACGAAGGTAGTTTCACTTGCGATGGTCAAGAACTCCATCGTTTCATCGACGGTGGCGACCGTCTGAATTAGTACGGTGCGATCGACACCAGCTTTGGTTAGCTGTGGGGCCAGGTGTTCTGGGCCGAAGCGCCGCCGAATCTGTGGCTCCGTAAGCCATGGGTACTCTCGGCGGTCGGGATCCCAAAAGTGTTGGTGGGAGTCAACCACCATCGTCACGGCGTTGGCACCTCCTCGCCAAGCAAGCCCTCGCTCTTCATCTCTTCCCACAACGCGGGTGGGATTGGCTCTTCGAACAGTCGGATATTCTCGCCCAGCTCATCCACTGAACGGCAACCGACCAGTACGGATGCAACGGCCGGATGACCAAACGGAAACTGCAATGCTGCCGCTTTGAGCGGGACACGATATCTTGAACACACGCTAGCAAGGCTTTGCGCTCGTTCAAGGTGTACGCGTGACGCCGGCCGGTAGTCGTAATAGGCACCTGGATGAGGGTCCGCGAGAATGCCGCTGTTAAATACGCCGCCGATGACAACTCCAATTCGACGCTCACTGCAGAGTGGGAGTAGGTCCTGCAGTGCGACTTGATCGAGAAGGGTGTATCGGCCAGCTAAAAGGAAGCAGTCGAAGTCAGCTTCATGCGCGAAACGCACGAGCATCTCGGCTTGGGTCATGCCGACCCCGACAGCTGCTATAACGCCTTCGGTGCGGAGCCGGTCGAGCGCCGGATAGGCCTCGTTTAGCGCCTGCTTGAAGTAGTTGATAGGCCCGTGTATGTGTGCAATGTCCACGCGCTCCAATCCCAGCCGTTCGAGACTCTCGTACAAGGAGCGCATCACGCCATCGGAGCTGAAATCAAAGACAGGGTTAACCGCGGGCACACCTCGGAACAATTGGCCCGGTTCAGGAGGCGCGTCTGCTCGGAGTAGGCGACCAACCTTCGTGGCCAATGTGTATTCGGTGCGAGACTTATCTCTTAGCGCACGTCCCACGCGTCGTTCGGAAAGTCCATGGCCGTAAAGAGGTGCCGTGTCGAAGAAACGGAGGTCTGCTTGCCACGCGGCACCGACGACTTCGAGCGCTACTCGTTCCTCTACCGCCTCGTAGAGGCCGCCCAAGGGCGCGGTGCCCAAACCCAGTCGGGTGACCTCAAGCGCAGTCCGACCAAGGCGTACACGCTCCCGGGCCTTCACCGAAGACTAGCTGATGACGTGGCCGCGGCCGGGCCGGAACGGGATCAAACTCTCTTTTCCCGGGTCAAGAACACAGAACCATCGTTGCCTTGTGACGACAGCTGTGGGCGCCGCCCTTCGGCCCGCTCGGATCCAGCCAGGCGGCGCGCATCTCAATCCGGCACGCTCACATCCGAAATAATGCCTCCCTCGGCTTGGGCTGGCAGAGGCCACCCGGCTAAATGACAAATTGTGGGGGCAATATCGGGCAGACGGATCGGTACTCGGCGCGTTGCTCCGTGATGAACGCCTAGTCCAGCAAATAAAGTCCAAGTGCGATTGCTTGGCGTGAACCCGATGACAGAACAATGCTGACTAGTGATTTCCTTGAAAATCCGACTAGTCTCGAACATCGGAAATCCATGCGAGAGGCCGAAGTTCTCAAAACTGTCAGCGCGCATACTAGCTCCGACATCGAAACCAGATTTGACTACGTAGATGATGTCTCCAACGCCCTCTCCATAGAGCCCGAGCATGTCGACGTCCTCGCGCCGGAAGACCGCCTGAATTACGCGCTTGCCCGTGGAATCGTGTCGCACCTCGCAAAGGCCATCGATGAGCTCTTCTCGGAGGCGCGCATACTCGAGGCCGGGATCCACAATGCCGTCTGGGTTGCGGCCCCGCACGTTCAGCATGATATGGATAGGTCCCATGGCCACTGCCCGCGTCTCATCCCAATGGATGATCCACTGACCGTCCCCATTCTCTTCTACAGCCAGATAGCCATTCTTCGCGAGCCAGTTGTTAATGTGGAACGTAAATCGCCGAGGCTCATGGCCGTGATCGCCAGTCACCACCAACAATCCGTCGTCGCCTGCGATATCAGAAGCAGCACCTATCAAGCGATCTACAAAGCTGTAGGTTCGCCCTAGAACATCAAAGTAGTGATCGACCAATTGCGGGTCGTTGTCTGGATGTCCAGTGTCTGTACCGCCCCAAAATGTGTGTTGAGAATTGTCGATGATGTGGTTCTGAGTAACAAACAGGTCGGTGGGATACCTATCGGCCAACCGGCGCATCACTTGTTCATGCCAGAGCGAGTGCCTGTCAGAGATCTCGAGGTAGGTTTCCTCGTTTATTAGCCCATCAAAGAACTCGAAATAGGCCTCGCTATATTCGAATATGGGCCCGCTATGTTCAAATAGGTCGGCGGCAACCCCGGAGGGCGTCGAATAGCCATCGATCGGATGGTTCTGGCTCATATAGATTCGCATTTCATCCAGATCGGGCGACGCAACCAGCAGCTTCAAGAAGAAAGCGCCCCTCTCTACGTTGCTTCCGACATTGAATTCATCAACGATTGGTTCGCTCCACTGGCCAGGGCGCAGACGGGCCCGCACATGGCCAGAGGCGTCACTGATCACTGCGATCGGTCCGCTCCCATCCGCGATTAGTGATGCCATATACCGCGTCTCCGTATCCGCGTTGCGAAGCGGGCGTATAGGAAGTACAGCGCGAAGTCCACTGTCACTGCGCTCGAGCGCGATGTGCACAGAGTGAGGACCATCGGGAATATTGGTGCCAAACACTTGAGAGTGCGTGATATCCAGTCGACTGCGGCGGCCACCGTAGCCTCCGTCACCCCCAACTTGGATCGTCAAAGGTAGATCCTTGTGTGGCCACATTCCTGGGTACTTGAGCAGAGTTGACCGTTTTCCCGCTCGCGCAGCTGCTTCCCATATCGCTTCCGCTCGCCACCGGGAACTGTCAAAACCCTCATGCTGCTGCCACAAAGGCTCGCCAGGCACATACACGCCGAATCCCTCGATTCCGTGCGTGCTCGGCCAGGCTCCTGTTGCCACGGAGGCCCATCCTGGTGGCGTCCAAGGCGGAAGTGTCGGCATTGTCTCGGTCCAGAACCCTCTGTCAATGAGCCGGCGTAGATTTGGCATATAGCCATCGGCTACGAAACGCTTGGTCAGACCTGGAACCATGGAGTCGAGACCCAGGAGGACCACCCGCTGGGGCCTCACGGCAACCTCAAGGTTGGCCGCATTGGCCGTAGATATCCCCGCCACCCAAGACTCCGCTGCGCCTCGAGGTTTGTTAACATCATGAAATATCTAAATCGAATCATAGCGCTCTTGTCAAGAGGCCAGTCAAAAACAAGAGGATGACTACCATGCAAGACCAGAGCAAGGCGTTGGCAATGCGGACCGGAGACTTGCGACGAGGCACACCGCCATGGTTGCGGCGCACAAGCCGCGCGCACCGGACAGTCTCGCGCCTCGCTGCTAACTAGTGCACACTTCCCCCCAAATGGCTTTCCAGTGCAGATATGACTGCTAGAAGACCTCGACACTCCGTCACACCGCACATAGATGGACTGCACGGAACCGAGTTTGTATCGGGTCTCACGGGCCATCACCAGTCACGCCTAAAGGAGGCTAACCGCGCCCTTGTCCTTCGCGTGCTAATGCGTGGGCCCCGCTCCCGGCGCAATGTCGCGCGAGCCACCGGACTCACGTCGGCGGCCATTACCAACATAGTTGGCCATCTTGTAAATGAAGGCATGGTCATAGAAACGGGCGAGGACAGAACCAATACGTCTGTCTACGGAGGCCGGCCAGCCATCACGCTCGATCTCAATCCCGATGGGCCGTTCGTATTAGGCGCTCAGGTTGGGGTAACTGAAGCTGTCATAGCTCGCGCCAACCTCAGAGGGGCTGTCCAGGAGTCCGTGACCATCCCCCTTTCAGGGCGGGTGACCCCGGAGGAATTCGTCGATCGCTGTAGGTCAGCCGCCGACCGCCTCAGTAGCCGCCAGCGAATACTGGGGCTCGGGGTGGGTATCGCGGGCGTAGTTGAGACAGATAAGGGTCATTTAGTTTCAATGCCACAACTTGGCTGGCAGGACGTTCCACTTCGCCAGCTCCTGGAGGCTAGATTCCGGTGGCCCATCGCCATTGATAACAATGTTTCGGCGATGGCCCTTGCCGAGCTTCTACTCGGGGGACCCAATCTTCTTGGCGGCGACTTCTGTTTCGTATATGTCGGAAACATCGTGAGAGCTGCTCTTGTGTTGCACGGTGATTTGTATCGCGGACACTCCCACGCTGCCGGACAAATTGGCCACCTGCAGGTTGAAGACAATGGCACAGAATGCATCTGCGGGCGCCGCGGTTGCCTCGAGACGATTATCGGCGACTCAGCCTTCACCAGTCGCGCCCGGCGGGCAGCAGAACACAGGGGGCAATCTGCAGTTGGCAAAACTCTTGAGTCCACCACCGACACTCGCACGATTGTGTCCAGGATTGCGGAGCTCGCCATTGAAGGCGATGCACTAGCGACTGACTTGATGAACGAAAAGGCGAGAGCACTTGCTCGGGCGATGGCAGTTACGTCGGATGTTGTCGACCCACCAGCTTTCGTGGTTGCCAGTTCCATAAGAGACGACCTCCAATGGGATTGGCTTGCACGAATTACGCGTGCTTTCGATCAGGATGCCAATCTTTTGAAGGAACGTCGCTCTCAAGTTATCGCCACGACTTTTGGAGCGGCAGCGCCGATTGTTGCCGCCTGTGCGCTTGCCTTGAGGGGTGTATTTCAGCCTCGCCGATACGGCTAGCAGACCGATTCTAATCTCACCCAACTCATGCGCCAATCATTCCTCGATTGGAGATGCGTCTATGGATCGCGAAATGCTAGCCAATCTGCAATATCTAGTGGTTCGAACGTTCGTGCCATTGACCGACTCGTTGGAAGGGAAGGGCTACTACAAGCTCGGATGCGCGGCAGATTGTCCCAATCGCACCGGTCCCCAAATGTGTTTCTGCAGAGTAACTCGGAGGCAAGCATTAATGCGCTTAGAAAATAAGACCTGTATCGTCACTGGTGCTGGTTCAGGTATTGGCAGGGCAAGCTCGCTGTTGTTCGCCAATGAGGGGGCCCTGGTCGTATGCGCCGACATTGACCTGGCTTCCGCCAACCAGACGGCAGAACTTATCCATGCCATGGGAAAGCCGGCAGATGCACGTGGCGTTGATATAGGCAGTCCTGAAGACACCACGGCCCTCGCCGATTGGGTGGTGGGGACATTGGGCAGAGTCGATGTTCTCTTTAACAACGCCGGGGTAAGTGGCGTCGGTGACGTGCTGGAAACGGAGCCTGCCTTATTCGACCGCGTAATGCGAGTCAACGTATCTGGTGTGTACTTGATGAGCCGAGCAGTCGTACCTTACATGATCCAACAGCGTTCCGGATCAATCATCAATATGTCCTCATGCATTGCACAAATCGGCCTTGCCAGGCGAGTCTCCTATGTCGCTTCCAAGGGCGCAGTGTTGTCGATGACGAAGTCGATGCAGGTGGATCTCGCTCAGCACGGCATTCGAGTGAATGCGTTGATGCCAGGGACGATTCTGACTCCGTTTGTTGAGCGGTATCTACGGGAGTCCTATTCCGATCCCGCCCAGGGGCTGGCATCAATCCGCGCGCGGCAGTTGAGTGGCGAACTCGGCCAGCCAATTGATGTTGCTAATGCGGCCTTGTACTTAGCGTCCGATGAGTCTCGTTTCGTTATGGCATCCGGACTCATTGTCGATGGGGGCCGTTTCGGGCGGCAGATGACTGGCTTCCGTTGGGGTGGCAAGATATCAGTGTTAGTCGGTTTTCGCGCAGTGCCCGCGTGCCAGGTCCAGCTAATTGTGTGAGCTCGCCCAAACCTCGCCCCGTGGGTATTCGAATCGTGCAAGCGTACCGCTCTTCATCTCCACGCCATATCCAGCCACAACAGGTGCCAGGTAGCGACCCCTCCGCATTCGCACAGGGGCGACGAAGTGTTCATGCAGATGCTCTGTGTATTCGCACATTCCATTCTCGATCGGACCGCCAATCGCTATGTAGTTCACGAGCGCGAGGTGCTGCACATGTTCAGCCAACCCGACGCCTCCTGCGTGAAAACAGACGGGAACGCCAAATTTAGTGGCCATCAACAGGACCGCAAGCACCTCATTAACTCCAGCTAAACGGCAGCTATCTGGCTGGCAAATACCCATTGCCCCCGCCTGCAGGAACTGCTTGAACATCACTCGATTGTGGCAACACTCTCCAGATGCCACACGTATGGGGGCGACTTCTCGGGCTATTCGTGCATGGCCCAACAAATCGTCGGGGCTTGTCGGTTCTTCGATCCAGAATGGTTCGAAGCGAGCAAGTTCGTTGGTCCAAGCAATCGCTTCGTCTACGCTCCAGACCTGGTTGGCATCCAGCATGAGCGTCGACTTGGGCCCAATCTCCTCCCGCACAATCGCAAGCCGACCCTTGTCCCGATCTAGATCCGCTCCGACTTTAACCTTGAACCTAGTCCAGCCGTCGTTTAGAGCGCGCCGACATGCCTGACGTATCTTCTCGTCCGAGTAACCAAGCCATCCAACTGAAGTTGTGTAGGCGGGATAGCCATCTTTTTCGATCTCGGTTAAACGGCTCTCTCGATGGCTTAGCTGCTGGCGCAGGATTGCAAGGGCCTCTTCTGGTGTAAGAGCGTCCTCAATGTACTCGAAAGGTATCGACGCGACGAGCTGGTCGGGCGTCATATCGATGATCAACCGCCAAAGGGGTTTGGACTCCACTCGAGCGTACAGATCCCACACAGCGTTAATGAGCGCGCCAGCAGCCATATGTATCACGCCCTTCTCCGGGCCAACAAACCGTAATTGGCTATCGCCAGTGACCTTCTTCCACAGCGCTCCCATATCTCCAAATAGGTCGCCAATACGGCCACCTATGACCGAAGGCGCAAGCAACTGGATAGCCTGAGTACAGAGCTCATTGCCGCGGCCGAGCGTGAACGTCAACCCGTATCCGGACAACGTTGGATCCGTGGTCCGGATCGTGACGTACGCGGCAGAATAGTCTGGATCCGGATGCATCGCATCTGAACCAGAGAGATCTCGCGACGTTGGAAACCGCAGATCGTGCACGGACACTTCCTCAATAATGTGTGAAAACAGTGACGATCTGTACTGTGACACTAGCGCAGCGCTCCTTCTGTCAGCCCAGACACTATGAAGCGCTGAGCAAATACGTAAATCGCGAGTATCGGTATACATGCAAGCCACAGGTTGGCATACACTTTTGGATAATCCACGCTTTGCAACCCGATCGCAGCGTAGACGTTCGTTGTGATCGTGTGGTCGCCGATTGGACCGAGAATCACTAGCGGCGTTAGGAAATCATTCCAGGTCCATATGGCCAGAAAGACTGCTATCGCCGCGGTGGCCGGCACCAACAACGGGAAAATGACTCTCCAATAGATGGCCTGTGGGCTGGCCCCATCAATCATCGCAGCGTAATCGAGCTCTCGGGGAATGTGACGAATGAACCCCACATAGAAGAACACAGTAATTGGCAAGGTAGAAGCAATTTCATAGAGAACTAGCCCTACAACACTGAACAACAAGCCGATGTGATTCAGTATTTGCACAACTGGAATGAGCACGGCTTGTGGCGGCACCATCATTCCAGCGATTATCACGAAGTAAAAAGTGCGAAAGACCCATTTGTCCTGGCGAGCAATGACATATGCCATCATGCCACCGAAGACAATCAAGCCGACCACCGTAAATGCGGTCACAGTAACACTAACTCTGTAGGAGTCCAGCACGCTTGTGTCGGAACTCAGCAACGCCGTGGTTAAGTTCTGCGTCGTGAGGCGGCTCCAGGGCACAGAAAGCGGCGATGCAACGATGTCTGCTCGAGTCTTGAACGCGTTGAGTAGCAGGATATAGAGCGGCACAAGGAGCGCCAAACAGAGAGAGAGCAATGCCAAATGGCGCACGAAAGGGTGCCGTGGGGTTGTTACCAATGCACCCTCGCCTCGTTCCATCGAAGTACACGCACCATCAAGAGTGAGACTGTGGCGACGGTGAGCAGGAACAGGACAGCTACAGCCGACGCGTACCCCAGACGAATACGATAGAAGCCCAGATCAACAATCAGGAAGGCTATAGACTCTGTCGACCGCGCAGGTCCACCCCCAGTTACGCCCACGACACGGTCGTATTCGCGCAAGGACCAGACCAAAATGGCCGTCACGTTGATTGTGATCGCGGGCGCGATCATGGGCAGCGTCACATGACGGAATGCGTTCCATCGACTTGCACCATCGAGAGTGGCAGCTTCAGTGAGTTCCCTTGGAACTCCCTGCAATGCCGCTAGGTACACAGCCATAACGAAGCCCAGCTGCTGCCAGATCACAACGAAGATCAAACTCGCGAGGGCAGTGTTAGGAAAAGCGAGGAAGCTAATCGAATCGACACCGAAATGGCCAAGAATGGTGTTCACGACCCCGTACTGGCTCAACAATGTTCGCCACAAGAAACCTACAACGATGGGGCTCAAGACGAACGGATAGAAGAGCACAGTGCGATAGACCGTAGAGAGCTTCCCCGGTCTATTCAGAAGTACTGCAAACGAGAGTCCCAACAGATTAAGCAGAGTGGTGGCAGTGACCGCCAGCACGATCGTGACCTGCGCAGCTCTCGAGAGCTCATCGCTGCTTAACGCCTCGAGATAATTGGCGGCACCGACGAACCTCGGTGCCGCGATGCCGTCCCAAGTTGTCAGGCTGTATCCTGCGGTCAGAAGCACGGGACCAAGAACAAGCACGCAATAGAGAATTCCCGCCGGCGCGACCAAGAACGCGTAATACCACTGATCTCCTGGACGATGCCACTGCCGTCCCAGCAGGCGACCAACGTTCGAGACGAGCAGCGTGGGTTGGCCTATCTCTTCTGCCCAGTAGCTGGCATCACTGACCTGATGCCTCTCGCCTACGCCTGGGGGTGCGTCTGGATGTACTGATCCCGGAATGCATCGAGTTTCTGCATCTCCTGCAATGGATCTCCACCTAACATGATCTTCTGCGCCGCGTTATTCAACTGATCCAGGAAGCCTGGAATCGGGATCGAGTCCCCAGTACCATCGGCACTCGAAATGGTCTTGTATGTCTTGAGACTGTCGAAGATGGTTTGCTGAGCGGGGATCATCGTGTAAGTGCTGGGCGGTTCGAGGTCGGAGAGGAGCCCGTCCTTCTGAATAATCCGGCTGTGCGCATACGGATCGAGCGCCAGAAATTCGGCAAATGCGATTGCAGCTTGCGGGTTCTTGCTTGTTGCCGACACCGCTATGGGAGGTCGCCCATAGTCAACGCACATGACCTTCTCACCGGACGACGTCGGCATTGGAAACACTCCGACCTTGAATGGCGGGGGAGTGGTTGCCAGGGATCCCGTGAACCAAATCCCCATCGGGTAGATAGCGCCCCGTCCAGCAAGAAAGTTCTGCTCGCCCTGGGCGTAGCCATCGCCTAACCCGCCTTTGTTGAAGTATCCGTTGTGCGCCCAGGATGCGTAACTCTTGGCCGCGGCAAGCCACTCACGATCGGCCATGCTCGCCTTCTTCGAGTTGAAGTCCGACCAAAAGGTGGGACTCTGTGAAAAGACATTGGGGCCGCCAACCGCGTTGCCAAAGACGTGACCCGGGACCCACTCGCCTGCAACGATCATCGGCGCGATGCCTGCTGATTTGAGCCGTTGCATCGCATTCTCAAAATCACTCAGCGTTGCTGGTTCCGACGTTATGCCGGCCTTGTCGAAGAGATCGCGATTGTAAAACACCAGACTAAGTGGTTGAAGTCCACTGCCGACCGTGTAGAGCTTGCCCTTTATCTCTAGGTCCTTGTAGTGCTTGATCTTCTGGATAGTGGAATCAATGGCCAGTGGCCGAAGAGCATCTATGAAGTTTGAGACTGCAATCGACATGACGACGTCGGGCATGGCTCCGCCCGCCAGGAGCGTGCGGACGAATGTGTCGGGATCGGTGTTGGGGGCCGCAACCCTCTTGATCTTAATGTCGGGATGCAGCTGTTGAAACTTGTCGATGAGTCCTTGCCAGAATTCGACCGTGTAGTTGGGCGTGACATGTGACTGCCAGACTATCTCCACCGGGCCCCCTGACGTGCCGCTCGTTCCCGTTGTGCACGCTGCGATCACGTCGGACCCGATGATGCCAAGGGACGTTAGCCCAATCGCCTTGGTGGCTCCACTTAGGAAATCCCTCCTGGTCCAAGCTCTCTGGCTCATCCTTCTCCTTCGCCAAGTGCAGGTCGATAGATCCCCCGTTCAATGTGATCGGGCGTGAAGGGGGGATAGTTTACGGAGTTGAATAAGCCTAGCCAAACCGCTGCCAGGTGTCAAGACTCGTGTGTAGTTCTCGTGTGCGGTTCAAAAATGACGTCACAGCGTGGCGGCAGAGCGGATAGGGAAAGTCTTTACGATGGGCAAGGACAAATGGTTAGGGGCTCCCAACCTCAGCAGATCCGATGCGATCACCCACACATGTCCGAGGAAGCGATGAGCTCACTCCACGGCGAACCTACGCGAGCCGGCAAAGACCAACGTGGGGACGCGAGAACGGCATGTCATTACGGTCCTACCTTGCGTCGTCAGGCACGCCCACCTGCGATTGTCGACTGGGTGCCTCACGGTCCTGACCCGTGCGTTCTTGGGCTTGGAGCTGGGCTCGCCCCGACCGGACTCCTGCAGCTTCACGACGCAATGGCCCAGCTTCTCGGAGACGAGTGATGCAACAAATTCGGGCACCAAGCATTTGGGAAGAGCAGAGGTGCCTACCCCCAACGTGACAGCTCGGATGGTCGCAACCTTCCCCGGAGGTCTACCGCATAGTCAGTCGCGCCACGGGAGGCTACCCTTCGATTTGGCCACGGAGTCTAATACTCGGATCACGCCACGGCCCGGCGTCTGATTCGTGCGCGATAAGTGGGCGATAAGGGAAAGGTGTTGACTCGCGGCCTACTGCCTGGAGAGCCACCTGAAGGTTGCACTCAGGTTCGCTGCCGTCCCGCCGGGCGTCTGACCTTCCAAATTGAGGTCTTGCCCTTGCGGCTAGTCCGGGTCGTCTGCTGGGGCTGTATCCAGCAGAGAGTCCACGCCCACGACAACCGGCGCCTTCACGAGCGCGTCGGCGAGCTTGTGCAGTGTCTTGTGCCTCACAGAGCAGCCACGGCGAGCCGCCGCGATAGTTACTGGACTTACGCCTGACGCTATGGTCAAGTCGTTGGCAGTCCAGCCGCGGCGAGCGAGTTCACGATCAGGGCCTCCATCGCAAGCATTGTCCGCCACCCGGCGGGCGAGCTGTCGGCTCAGGAGGGTTCAAGCTGTGATGAGCGGGTCGTTAGTAACGGCGGGAAAGCCCTGGGTAGAATCTCGACGGGAATCTTGGTGCCCAGGCAGCTGCTGGCCGATTGATGAAATTCTCAATCTCGTCGGCAAGCCTACGGGCCAGGAGGTTCGACAGGGCACTCTGGAGATTGAGCGCAATCGCCACGTAACCTCCGAGAACTGCGATCACAGAGAGCCGGAAGACGCGGAGTGGGCGCTGAACTGTCCATCTTCCGAGTCGTGCACCTATCACTGGACTTCCAGTCGCCAGGCTGCTAATCGCGTTGACCAGCTGGTCGTTCATCCATTCATCGCGATTTGTAGGGAGGATGAAGCTCTGTCCCGAGTGATCCTGAGCCAAAGCGTAATCAGCACCTAAATCGACGAGGGTGTTCAGTAGCGTCTGAACTGCGAAGTCGTAGATTGTAATCACCTGTAGCTAACTCCTTGGTAGTGAGATCAGCAACAGGAGTGCCTCGGCGCGTCTGACCAAAATCCATAGGGCAAGGCCTAGGCCGGCGGCGATCAGAGCCAAGGTCTCGATATCACCCCGCCGTGCGCCCGATTCAATGCGAGAAACGGTCGCCTGAGTCACACGAGCTCGCTGAGCGAGTTCTCCCTGACTCATCCCCTTCGATTCACGTGCAAGTCGGATCGCGGCACCAATTTGGGGGGCAGATGCTGTGCCTATCACGATCGAGTATACCGCCTTGGTAAGCCCGCGCATACCGAATCGGAATAGTGGGCCAGCTCGTCTGAGCTTGGGTCTGCTCACCCAAATTGCCGAGCAGTTTTTCGAATCCGAGTCGGGGCGAGCAGAGCGGCCACACCCTCCCAGCATTGGACTCAAATAGCCTCGCGTCTGACTCATTCGCGTCAACGGGTGTACTGTCGCGGGCGTGGCGACGCCTTCGGGCATATTCGCTCTTCTCAGTGAGAAGAACCTAGTTCGCCGATTCAAAAAGGGCGAAATTGGCCGCCTACTGCGGGCAGCTCAAGGCGTCACCCTTTACACGCCACCAGGCGGGCGCAGTCCGTATCACTTTTTCTGGAGGGGTCAGCACGACATTGGGTGGGGCCTCTCTTCCCGGCTATTTCGCGATTGCCCAAAACCCGCGACTCGGCAGCAGATGGACGACCGAGAAGAACAGATCCTTGCGGCTTTCGCGCGGACTGGCCTACGCGAGGCTGACCTCGATCTTCTGCCTCGATTAGCAATCCTGCAGCACCACGGTGCTCCAACCCGCCTAATCGACGTTTCCACTGACTACCTACCCGCTTTGTACTTCGCATGCGATGACGCCGCCCGTGAGGGTGGACCAAGCCGCGACGGACTGTTGTTGGCGTTCTTAGTTCCGGGGCCCGAGAGCAACCTCCAAAACGACGAGATGCTGTACAAGGGTCAGCTGCGAGATGCAATTAGGCGTAACGTCCCTACCAATCCGATTCGGTATTACATACCCCCTCCGGTCTCGGAACGGATAAGGGCGCAGCGAGGTGCGTTCATCGTTGGCGATGAGCCTAGAACGAGCCGCCCGGACTGGATGTCAATCCGTTGGAAACTGCCTTCAAGGCCCTGGACCAAAGAGAAACTCGATCAGGTCCTTGATCCGGAAGCGCCGAGGAGAGCTGGGAGGCCCGGGACGCCGTTCATCTTAGGGCTCTCCATCGAGCGTGACCTCAAGCAGGAGGTGCTGGAGTATATCAATCGAGTATTTCGGATCAATCCGAACACGATGTTTCCTGATATCCAGGGGTTCGCCGAATCAGTTCGCAGATAGACCATCGATGATGCGGAACATTGCTCTCGGGTAAGCCAACTCAACATGCAGATCTCACGATCGCGACAAGAAGTTTGCGCCGTGGCTAATGGGCCTTCCAATCGTGAGGTGCCAGAGTGATCGTGACCCCACAATGGCGCGCGATGCCAAACGCGAATCCCGAGTCGGTCATCAGCGGCTATTGCCTGCACCACAGCTAGGAGCGAGCGCATCAGAGCTGCTACCTGTTGCCGCTAGCGTCGAGCAGTGACAATTTTCTAAGGGCCGGCAGCCAGGTCAGTGGATGCGCAGACGTTTCGGACAGCATAGGCCGGTGATGACGCCGGTTTGTAAGGCGAAACGACTAACTACGCGCAACCCCATAGTCCACTAGGTTTTCGCTGTGCAGCCCGACGACTTCTTTGCGGAAGACAGCGCATTCCCACTCGGTCGATATTTCGACACTGACCTGGCAACTGCCCTCCGGCGCGGACCGATCAGTAACGGCAGCGGCCTCGAGGTTGCAATCGGGCTAGCGAGGCTGGTTCACGAGGAGCTGGAGAAGTTCGGAGCCGGAGGCGGTGAGAAGCTCACGAACGTTCAGATGAGTGAAGCGCTCCTTGCCTTACGTTCCGTCGTGTCACGCCTTGGCGCCGGTCCTTTCGACCCACCTTTCCGCGAGTTCCGGACCTTCAGAAACTACTGGATCGTCAGGGCGCTGCCGGCAGCCACCAGGCTCGGCGTGATCTTCTAGCGAGATTCTTTGATCCACTCCATGACCGACTTACCGACCTGGAAAGCGACTCGTTGGCGGCCGCGCTAGCAACGCCGGTTAGTCCCCATGGTCGAACGGGCTGGTCTTCAATCGATGCCGAGGTTGCCGAACTTCGCCGTCACTTTCAGAGCGCAACGACTCCGCAGGACTATCGCGCGATCGGCAACGACTGCGTCGTCGTTACCGAGGCCCTAAGCCGACACGTTTTCCGACCAGCCAAGCATCTCAAGCCGGGAGAGCTGGAACCTCCGACTGCGAATACCAAGCTTCGCCTCGAACGGTTCATCGAGGCGGCTGCCGAGCGGCCATCGAATCTAGCCTTGCGGAGGCTGGCAAGAGCAGTCATCGAGATGGCGCAGACGGTGAAGCACAGCGAGACTCCTACGCGACGTGAGGCCGGAATTGCAGCCGATGCGGTAATACTGCTGTCGAACATGCTGCGCCGACTCGACGAGCGATAGGGGCGATGAGAGCAAAGGGCCCCCTCGGGCCCTTTGTTATCTTGCTACCTCCGCCAGGAGGTCAAAAGTTCCCTTTTTGCGGCTGTCTGTCAAGGCGACCTCTTCTGGCCGAACAGGGCCCCGCGTCACTACTTGCGATTCAGTAGGTACGACTGTTTTATCAGAGCCTTTAGGCGCGGGAGCTGCTCGGAGGTACGGAGCGCGAACTCCGTACCACCCATGCCGAAGTGACCGATTTTCGTGACGTCCCTCATATCGTCGTCGTTCCACGGCTTCGCGTCGGTCGGAGGTATGGAAAGGTACGCCCAAATCTTCGTTTGCTTCAGCTCAAGTGTGAAGAACGAACGCTTACCGGCGAAATAGCCGACGTACAGCTTGACGGGCCTGCGCTGCACGTCCTCGCCAAGAGCGATTGCATAGGAGTCGACATTTTCGAAGAGATCGACAATGACTGAAGGCTTGGAGGCGGTGTGTTGGGCGATCGAATACGCGGGTTTCGAATGTGACTGCGAAGAATCGAGAGTCTTCGCTCCAGAAGGCAACACCGAGGTTGATGGCGGGGCGCCGACGAGAGCTCCCGCCTTCGTACTGGTTAGATCCCCTAGGACGCGAGCAAGGCTTGCTGCAAGTCGTTTTGGCTCGATGGCCGGTCCGTCAACAGCGGCGCCAACAGCAGCAATGAACTTGGCATTGGGTTCCTTTCCGAGCTTGGCGAGAGCAGCTCGAGTGCGGATGTCAACGAACACAGCCTCACCCCAGGCATCGAGTTTTCCAGCCTGAACGGAGCTTCGGCTCAAGATCTGAAGAGCATCGACGACAGCGTTGTCGGTCGCTGATTGGGCTGCCTCTGTCAGGTCCAATTCAAATAGGAGCTTTCGTTCCATCGGTACAGGCTCGTTGGACTTGTAGATCTGGTAAGACAGGCCGTTCGTAAGTACGCACCAAACCACTCCTTCGTTGTTGGCGTAATTGACAGTCTGAGCAATGAACTGCTTGTCGCCGAGGCTCTTACCAAGCGCTTTTGCCTCAATGAACAGTTTCGGCTTCCCGTCAACCCTCAGCGCGTAGTCGAGGTACGTGCCGTCGTAGACCCTGAATTCACGGTCGACTTCACCGAAGTCGTCGAGATTCCAGCCGAGGCCTATGAGGAGAGGCTCGATCAGGTGATGCTTGGTGTTGGCCTCGTTTGCCGCAGCCTTATTTTTCAGTTGATCCGCCGTCGAGAGGAGCTTCGGTAGGAGCTCCGTAAGAGTCACCGTGCGAGTTTAGAGCCCATCAGTCGGAGTTGAGTGCGTCGATTAGGCCAATCCGGCCTAAACGGCAGGGCAGGGTAGTTTGGTTTCCCTAGTAAGGACGCCCTCCTAGCGGCCAGGCTCGTTATCGACCGCGTTTGACTTTGCGGTCGGAGGCTCTCGATGACGAGGCTCAGGCTGTCGGTCCACGCAAGCCGTAGCTTGCATGCCCATTTAGAGGATGGCCGATTGTGGCGGTTGAGCGCCACCTCATTGATTTCCGTAACAACAATCATGGCTTTCCTGTATGGACGTTAACTACCTAGCAAATTACGTTGGCCTAGAAGGGTCGAGTTTGGGCTCAGGGGGAGTCGCTAAATCCCATGGAATGAGGCGGAGGTAGCAATCCTCAAGGTTTGTTGAGGAAAGCTTGAGGCTGCGGTGAGGCAGAAACGGAGCCAAAAGTCAATGGTTGCTCCACATGGTCGCCCGGTCGCGGACAGATTCGACAAGCACGCGTCAGTTTGCCGTTCAGCTTCACGACGCCTCGGCGGGGTTAGCCGTCGGGATCGGCCTACTGAAAGGCTGGTCAGAAGGCGGATCTGGCGATCATCAGCCAGGTTCACGATTTGTGATCGAGGCGCTTGAGCAAGTGCTCGCCGAGCTGCGGCAGCTGTCGCGGACCCTCTCTGATCGAGATGCCGTGCGACCGCGGCTGGACGACTTTCGCCATTCTCTAAATCAAGACGCAAAGGCAGCCGCTGTCGACCTTGAGCTACGAGTCATCGGCCAGGAGCTCGTGCTGCCCCCGGCACATCTTGAGCTGGTCCGGCTCGCCGGCCGTGAAGCGATCCGAAATGTCAAGCGGCACTCCGGATCAAGGCTATGCCGAATCACTTTCGATGCTTCGACCTGCCCGTTTGTCTTTGAGGCCCGGGACTGGGGCGCCGGGATGCAGCCGGGGCCGCGAGTGAATGGCGGCATCGCCCTTCTGTCGGATCTGGCCAGAGACATCGGTTGTGTTCTCGCGATCAGCTCTCAGGTTGGCCTCGGGACGCAAATGACCCTCACTGGTCCGCGCTGCGCTCTAGCGGGCGACGGTCATGGGTAGAGCAGGCTGCCGCGTGCCTTGAGATCAGTAGTCGCAGATGAGTCGCCCAGTAGTCGCAAAAGAGTCGCATTGGCACGGCCGTTACGACCTTCCGAGCAGCAGATCACATAGGTATGGGTCGATTACTGCGGGAATCGCTGAAAGGAGAAACGCGAATGCGCTGGATTGGGGCCGCTGGGATAGGGGTCGTCCTCCTGCTTGGCATTGGCGGCGTCGCCTTAGCGCATCTCCGATCGGGAAGTGCATCTGTCGTTGTCGGCAACACGAAGCCGAGCACTTGTGCTGACGCATACCGCGTGCTCGCACTTCACCCGTCGCAGATCGCGGCCGCCAAGCCAGTCTGCTTGGTCAACTCCTTGAAGTTCACTGGCGAGGTGGCGGGAACGGTGGCTGAGGGATACGCCGTAAACGCCGATGACGCAAGTCCGACTCCGATGTGCACGGTTCCCAAGCGCTGGGACGGCTTTCCTGAAGCTCGGTTGGCGATCGTAATCGGAGCCAAGGCTTACCGGCTGCGGATCTCAGCGCCAGGTGCGTCTGAGCACCAGCCGGTGACACTCAACAATCTGGCCAACTTGTTGGAGCTCCGCGCCATCAAAGATCCGAGTTCCGACTGGAACCAGGCGACTGGCAACATGACTGTGAACGCTGATGGGATCAGCGGTACCATCGACGCCAATCTCCTGCGTGATGTCGCCGGCGCTCAGGCCGTCCATGTCACTGGCAAGTGGGCGTGCGGGGCGCCAATGCCGCTTCCGGCATTTGACTCCAGCGTCCCGTGCGCCGGCTTCTACGCCCTCAACCAGCTTCAAGGCGCTGACGTCGCGCGAATGAAGGCCAGTGCCTGCCAAGTCGATGACCTGACCTTTACCGGCGATATCAACGCGCATTTGGATCACGCAATCACCGATACAGTCTCGCCACATCCCGGGATCGACGGCGACAACTTCTGCGGCAGCGTTGGCGATAGCTACACGGCGGCGCTCAAGTTCTCTATTGGGGACGAGAGCTTTCTGCTCGACCTCTACGCACAGCGATACCCGGCGGTCGCTCCCGGCGAGTACTCGGCAAGCGGAGCAACTCTGTGGCTGGGGCACGCGGATCCCGACCACCAGGGCGTTTTCGTCACTGACGAGAAAGTGTTCTGGAGCGGTAGTGACGGAACGTTCACGATCGCGACCGACATGAAGTCCGGGAGCCTTGACGCGACGTTGCACGGCCTGGTGTCGAACGCTGGACCTGGCCTGCACGTGAAGGGCACCTGGCGCTGCCGAGCTTAGAGGACCTCAGGCAAAACTGGAGTCGAGCGCGTTGGCCTCGTCCTCACGACCCGCACCGCGGTAGGCCGCAGCTAGGCGGTTAGCGAGGTCCCTGCGCTGAGGGCGATCGTCAACTGCCGGCTCCAGGATCGTGATCGCCAGAGCCATCTGGCCAGCTCGCAAATAGGCGCCGCCTAACAGCAGCGAAAGATCGGCGCGCCGACTGATGAGCAATTCGCGGATCTCTCGCATGAGTTCCGTGCAGGTTGGGTGACGGTCAGTGGCGAGATCCTCGACGGTTTCGAATTCGGGCAGGAAAGCACCCTGGCAGGCCGCGAGCACCCGCCGTACCCGTACGGCTTCGCTGGGAGAGAGTTCGCCACGACCTGCAGTTCGGCTGCTCAGCTGAAGAAGCTCGATGGCATCGACCTCGCAGTCTTCCAGCCTGAAACTCAAGACCTCGGGCTGAACGGCCACGCGGTCGCTCAACGCTGGCGGCATTTCGCGCAATCCCTTGGTGATGAAGTTGCGAAGGCGCTTGAGCTGGACGTCACGGCTAACTCCAGGCCTTGCCTCTCGAGCGAGCTCCTCGCGACTCGGGGGCGCGTCTGGATCGCGGATGGCAGCCACCAGGAGTCGCAGCCAGATGAAGCCGCTCACCGGTCGTGACATCAAGGCCTGAGCCCAATCCCTGCCGCCCTGGCGGACATGAAGGCTGCCGAAGGTGGTTACGACTACTTCCGAGGGCGCGCGAACCGGCTCGGAAGTCTGTTGCTGATCTGGTATCTCGATCTGCGCAGTTGGCGCGGCCGGCTGAACTGAAGGCAGGAGCATTAGCGCGGGTCGAAGCCGACGCTGGCGCAGGAACAGAAGCCCCGCGAGTCCAACAACTAGCGCCGCCGCCGCGATCACACCCAGTGCCGGAACTGGCGAGCTGGCCAGCGTCTGTATGTGTTGGTCGGCGATCGTGTAATGGTCACCGTTTGGGTTCCGCAACCAGAAGTCGCCGTGGAAGCTAATCGCTTGCTCACTCGGCGCTTGGTCGGGACCGTTGTTGGTGACGACCGACTTTGTCCCGTCTTCTTGAACTTCGATCGTGAGGCTGGGATCAGCGGGATCGGAAGCCCGAAGGATGGTCAGGGTCGCGGGCTGGAAGCTGACCTTGGGAGGCGTAGAGGAAGCCGTCTGAGTGTTCATCTCCTGGATCACGTCGCTCAGCGCGCTGTCGCTCAGGCGGCCGCCGAGCAGGCTCTGGTCTCCAGTTGAGAGGGCATTGGCCTCGGCCTCCTGATCGGATAGGAAGTCGTGCGCGACTTGTGCTCCAAGGGCGGAATCGACGCCATTGCCATAAGTTGTGGGCACACCTAGCAGGGTCGTCCCCAGTGCCGAGACGGCCACGATCAGGACGGCCAGAATCGCCGTAGAGACCACGATCACCGGCCCAGCCGGAGCGCTCGAAGACCTATTGCTCGACGTCTTTTGGGTGGCCAAGCCGCGGCAATCATAGGTTCGCGTTCTCGGCCCGGTCGGCAGGCGGGGGCCGTCGACTCGGCTAGAACGAACGCCCATCCGATCCGACGCTGAGATCAGTAGTCGCAGAAAAGTCGCTCGGTAGTCGCTGATGAGTCGCTAGGTGACGTCCGTTTTGCCTCTCCTCGTGGCAGATAAGAGAAGTAGCGGCCGATGTGGTCGACAGCAAAACCAAACGAGGAGGAGTCGTGGAGACAAACGCCGCCGAGACCCCATCAGGCACCGACCCCGGCGGAGAGCCGAGCAGCTGGGCTGGCCTCCTCGGCGCCTACCGAGTGGGCCCCAAGGACAAGTTGTCAGGACGGCTGATTGCGCGCCTCGGGCCTTGGCTCACTGCTGCCCGCCAGCAACTGCACGCGGTGCCGCCGTACCTGGACAGGGACGACGTGGCTCAGCAGCTGGTCGTCGAAGTGCTGCAGATCGCCTCGCGCTGGCGCCCGGTCTGCGAGGACCGTTGGATCCCCCGCCGGCTGGTCGAGCGCGCGGCACGCAAGGTGCTGAAGGCGCTGCTCGCCGAGAGGCTCGACCAGACGGTCGAGCTCAACCTCGACCTGGAGGCGGCTGATGCCGCCGAGCCGGAGTTGGTGGTGGACACGCCGATCGGAAGGGCGTCACTGGCTGACCTGCGTGTCATCTATCGGGCCAATGTCCTCGGCGAGCCAATCGAGGTACTCGCTGCGGAAACCGGCGTCACTCCCAAACAAATGCGGCGCCGATTGAAGTCGGCTCGAGCTCGCGCTCGGGCGGCGGCACAACCGGCAAATCGATGACGACGGAGCACACGGACTTCGGTGTCGCGCACCTCCGAGTGCGGGTCTCTGCTGAGCTGCGATCTGGCCTGCGGGCGTTGGCGAGGCGGCGGCACCTCTCGATAAGCCAGGTCCTGCGCGAGGTCATCGCAGACGAGCTCGGCGCGGCGGATTCGGCCTCAGGCCACTTGCCCGACGAGTCGGCTTTGCGCGAGATGGCAATCCTGATTGCGGTCGAGCTCGTTCTCAAGCTCCAGGAGGCGAGCATCCCCGGGGGCGTATCTCTCTCTCGCCGGTTGCTCGAAGACGCTGCCCGAGCAGCCATCGAAAGACTCGAGACGGTTGGACTCAGCTTGCAACGCGGCGCCGTTCGATGAGATCGGTCTATTCGGTGCTGCTGCTCAGCTACATGCCAGTTTCGGCCGCTGGCGGCGTCCGCAAAGCAGTCGGCGGCTACCTGCGCTACATGCAGTTCCGCGACCAGCGTCCTGAGCCGACGCGCGCCGATAGTCTCGATGAGTTCGTTCGCTACGTCGCTCACCGGGACCGGACGTCCCCTGGTGGGCGAGTCTTCGGAGCTGAAGGTCCACTCACGAGCGCGGACCGCCGGCGCCTAGTTGACTACGTCGCGCGCTCAACCAAGGGTCTGGCATCGAGATGGGTCAAGACTCGCGACGGCAAGCTCGAGGACCGCCAGCGCGCGGTATATCAAATCGTCATCTCTCCAGACGATTGGCGTGCGCTCGACCTGCGGCAGATAACTCGCGTCGCCATGAAGCAGTTAGAAACTGACGCCGGCATCGGTGGGCTTGGGCCTTGGTTCGCGGCCGAGCATCGCAATACCGCCCACCACCATGTACAGGTCGTCCTCGCGGCTCGGCGCGAAACTGCGGAGGGCCGGTTCAGCACGCTGATCATCAACCGAGCCCGATTGCAGCGGATGAAAGAAGCGATCTGGATCGAGATCGCTCGCCAGCGTGAGCCGGAGCTCAAGCGCGACTACATGACGCCAGCGCGACAGACCGTTGCAGCGAAACCAGTGATCCCTTCGCTGACGGTGATGCGAGATCTCAACCATCTTCCTGCCCTCGGCTGGCGATGGGTGCACCATCCTGTCCCCAAGGCGCGAACTCGGTCGCACAAACCGGCAAGGCCTAGGAGTCATGCCCACATCTCTGGCACCTTGCTTCACCTGCGCGCAGTGGCGCAGCGATACCACCGGCGCATAGAGCACGAACTGGAGCAAGAGATGGTCCTGGCAGAGCGCGAAGGCTGGGTGCGGTGAGCGCGCTGATCAACTTCGCCGCCGAGCTGCTGATCCGGTTCGCGACCGGCGCAATCGCGCTTGCCCTCAATGGCTGGACAACGGCACGTCCACAGAGCCACGGTTCCAGCCGTTGGGCGGGCTGGCGCGATCGCAAACAGCTCGGTCGCAGCTGCAATCCGGAGCAAGCGGCTGGTGACGGGATTGCACTTGGCTTTCTCGGCCGCGATTTCTTGCAAGCACCGGCTGAAGACAACGTCCTACTCTTCGGCGTCCAGCGTTCGGGCAAGACGTCAACAATCGTTGTGCCGACACTCCTGAATTGGTCGGGAAGCGCCGTCGCTACATCGACCAAGGAAGAGCTGGTCAGGCTGACCGCACGCCATCGGGCCACCTTGGGAGCGGTCTCCGTCTTCGCGCCGCTCGACCGCGACACCTCGTGGATCACCGAGCTCGGGCTGTGCGCGACAACGTGGAACCCAATCGGATGGCTCACAGACTGTGGTTCGGCCGCTGAGTTCGCCGACCATTTCACCGCCGCCGGCAAGCGTGGGAGCGCTGCCCATTGGTACCTCTCAGCCGGCAGCTTGATCACTGCCCTCTCCGTGTTCGCCAAAGAGCGTGGCCAGGACATGGGTTTCGTCTTCAGCACCCTGAGCCTTACTGCACATGCCGACTACGCCGAACTCTCGAAGAAGCTCGAGGACGTGCCGGCGGCCAACCTGCTGATGGCTCATGCTCTCACGCCTGATAGGGAGGCGGGTTCCATCGCCTCGACGGCGCGTTCCTGTCTTGGCCTTTGGGTCGATGAGCGCGTGCGGCGGGCGACTGCCCCTGGCCCTCAGGACCTCGACCTCGACGAGCTCATCGCCCAGCCGACCACCCTGTATCTCGTCGCGCCGGCCGAGGATGCCGAACGCTGCCGGCCGCTCTTTTCAGCCCTGATCGCGACTCTGCTGCGCAAGGCGACGTTGCGCGCTCGCACCCAAGGCGGAGTGCTGGCGCCGCGCCTCCTCGTGGCGCTGGACGAGGCGGCCAACTTCGCTCGCATACCCCGGCTTGCTGCCTACGCGTCCAGCGCACCTGGTCAGGGAATCCAGCTCCTTCTTTGCTTCCACGACCTGGCCCAGATCGAGGCCGGGTATGGCCGCGAGGAGGCGCGCACGATCTGGAACAACTGTCGCGCTCGATTGCTCCTTCCCGCCCAGGGCGACCTGGCCACCCTCGAATTATTCAGCCGCGCCATCGGCGACGAGACACGCACTTACCGCGTCGTACATGGTGAAGGCCGCAGCTCGAGCTCCTCTGAGCAGCGCACCGGACGCCCCTTGTCAAGTGCTGACGACCTGCGCCGGCTGGGCGAGGCGGTTCTCGTCTACGCGTCGGCGCCTCCAGCTCGCTTGCAGCTCAGGCGCTGGGACCAGGTCCCGTATTTTCGCCGGCTGGCCGAAGGAGGGGCCATTGCCGTCGAGTCCCAGCGCCGCCCATCTCATGTGCCGTCCGCTTGGGTTCGCCGCGCCTGCGGCAAAGGAGGTCCTTAGTGTTCTTTGGTTTCGCCACTGAGATCGCCGTCCACCCCGACCTCAACGGGCTGCCGAGCAACGTGCTAGCCGGGCTCGCGCATCTGGCCAACAATGCGGCGGGACTCCTGGTACTGGTCTCCGGGATCGGCATCTCCGTCTCGCTGATCGGCTGGGTGTTGGCTTCATTCACAGGTAATCCACAGCTGGCCGAGCGCTCGAAATCGTCTCTGGGGGTCTCCATCGCGGCTGTGGCGCTTCTCTACCTCGGTATCGCGGCCGCCAACTACGCCGGGCGCTTGTTCTCGTGAACCCCTCCGGCGATTACTACAGCCAGTACTCCAACCAGATCGTGCAGGCGATCACTGCCTGGGCGATCAAAGACGCTCTCTCGGGCATCAGCAACCTCATGCGCTCCTTTGGCGATGCCACCGAGCCCGACTTCGTCGCGTTGGTCCCTACCTACAACCGGGTGCTCGCGATCTCTCTGCTGATCCTTGGCGCTGTAGTCGCCTTCGGAGTCATCGAGTGCATCTTCGGTGGCCAGCTCGGACTCGGCCTCGCGGTCATTCCCCGCGTTGTAGCCTGCGTCTTCTTCGCCTACTCCGGCCTTGCCGTCGTTCAGTACGCAACCGTCCACGCCGCACTACTGGGGCATGCCTGGGACAAGGAGCTCGCCGCAGCCAACCCCAACGCTGTTGTGGCGGCTGGCAGTGTGGACCTCTCACAGATCCACCTCAACGTGGTGGCTCTGATCATCATGGCTCTGCTGATCAGCTTCCTCGCCCTCGTCGTCTATCTGGAGCTGATCGTGCGTGCGGCGCTGGTGTTGACGATCACAGCGTTCGTACCTCTGGTCTGCGTCCTCGCGATCTGGCCGCGCATGGCCGGCGGTGCCGTCCACCTGGCCGAGTTCGTGATCGGACTCCTGCTTTCCAAGTTCGTGGTCGCGACGGCCTTCGTGGTCGGCCTCTCGCTGCTTCTGCCGGCAGTGCTCGGCGAGGCGCCTAACAACAGCAAGGCGGACTGGATGGCAAGCGGCTTTGCGGTCCTCCTCATCACCGCCGTCGCCCCGATAGCTCTATTCCAAGGCATCAAGTTCGCCCACGGAACAGCGGGCAAGGTCACACGTGATCTCGGCGGCATGGCGATCGGCATCACGCCGTTCGGTGCCCTGGCACGACTCGTGCCACTTGCATCGAACCCAAGAGTGACCCGCGCCAGGACGCGCGCCTCGAGCCTCCTCGGGCAGAGCGTGGATCGGATCCGCACCCGTCTTCGGTCTCGTCCATGACAGACGTCTTGCTGCCAGACATGCCAAGTCTTGCCTCTCCTCGGCGCCGTGGAGGGGGTGCGGGGGAACCGGCGGCGCATCCGGTTCCCCCGCCGAGGGTCGCCTATGCCGACGCGCGGACCGCCATTCTGCTCGGCGACGTGAGGGCGTCTCTGCATGTCCTTCCAGCGAACAGCATCGACTGCGTCGTCACCTCGCCACCTTACTGGGGCCTTCGTGACTACGGCCTTCCTCTGCAGATCTGGGACGACGAGGATGGCTGTGACCACAGCTGGATAGGGGACAGCGGAACGAAATGCGCCGACTGTGGCGCCTGGCGCGGCCAGCTGGGATTGGAACCGAGCCTCGAACTCTATGTCGTTCACATGGTCGAGGTCTGCCGCGGCCTTCGTCGAGTTCTGAAGCCCAGCGGCACCATGTGGATCAACCTGGGTGATTGCTACAACGCCGGCACGAGTGCATCCCGGGTGGCGTCCAGCAGTCGGGTCGGCTACTGGGAAGCAGCCGGTTCCATGGGCGACCGCAGGGTCAATGCCCCTGGCTTGAAGCCGAAAGACTTGGTCGGCATCCCATGGCGCGTGGCGCTCGCCCTGCAGGCTGACGGCTGGTACTTGCGCTCAGACGTCATCTGGGCCAAGCCGAACCCGGTGCCAGAAGGGGTGCGCGACCGGCCGGTGCGAGCTCACGAGTACCTTTTCCTCTTCTCGAAGGAACCGCACTACTTCTACGACACCGAGGCGGTGCGTGAGATTAGCATCGCCGCCCCATCAGATAAGAAGACGCGCGCGCGGGAAGCGCCGATTCGAGGAGGCCACGCTCAGCGCTCGGTGTGGAACATTCCCACCCAGCGCTACCACCAGGCGCACTTTGCGACCTTCCCCGAGCGCCTTGTCGAACCTTGCATCCGGGCCGGCACCAGCGCCGCTGGGTGCTGCCCACGTTGCGGTCAGGCCTGGCAGCGCCGTGTATGTGTCCGCTACGCGAATCCTGGCAACCGCGCCTCTAATGGTCCTCGCTCGACGGAACGCAGACATGAGAGCCCAGGGTTCAAGAGGCGGCTGATCCGCGTCGGCGGAGACGAGGTTTGGCAGCCAGGTTGTAATTGTGGCCGGCAACGAGTCCCGGCCACGGTCCTCGATCCCTTCGCCGGCTCGGGCACGACGCTCGCGGTTGCCCGACGTCTGGGCCGACGCGCGATCGGGATCGAGCTCAGCGCCAGTTACGTAGACCTGGCACGGGACCGGGTTTGCGCCATTGGGTTGCAGCCGTGAGGGACCAGGCTGGGCCCGACCCAGACTCGAGTCGGCTGCTTGTCACGATCGAGGAAGCCGCGCTGCGTCTTTCGATAGGGCGATCCCACATTTACGAACAGATGCAACGAGGTGCTTTGCGCTCGGTGCACATCGGCCGTTCGCGCCGAATTCTCAGCACCGATCTTGAAGCCTTCATCGAGCAGCTCCTCAAAGGACCGGACTTACTTCCAGCTCGTCACGAGCCACCTCGGCGGCAGATGCCGATAAAGAGGGTTCCATTGCGCGCAGGTCGACGGTAGGATGTCGACCCCATGTCCAGACCTGGCGTAGCGAGGCGAGGCTTCGGCGAAGGCTCCATCTATCGGCGTGGCGATGGCCGCTGGGTGTCATATCTCCGGATGCCGGACGGTCGCAAGAAGTTCTTCAGCGGGCGAACCCGCGAGGCGGTCAAGGAGCGCCTGGCCGAAGCTCAACGTCAAGCGCAAGCAGGCCGGCTCGTCGTTGGTAGGGACCAAACGGTAGCCGTCTACTTCGAGCGCTGGCTCGCGGAGGCCGTTCGCCACAGCGTCCGCCCCAGTACGTACCTGAACTATGACCTCTGCGTTCGCCGGCTACTCCCACACCTGGGCCGTGTTCGCCTGCGCGCTTTGGCGCCCGAACACATCCAGCACGCCCTCGGCACGCTCCTCGACAGCGGCTTAGCCGCGCGAACCGTGCGTCAAGTGCACATGGTCCTACGCTGTTCCCTGAAGCAAGCGGTGCTCTGGCGCCTGCTGGCCAACAACCCAAGCGATGCCGTGAAGTCACCGCGTCCTGAACGGAAGGAGATGCGCACACTCAGCGAGGAAGAAGTTCGGCGCCTCCTCGCAGCGACGGTTGGCACCCGGCATCAATCGCTTTGGGTTTTCCTGGTAACCAGCGGCGTGCGGCTTGGAGAAGCATTGGCGCTCCGCTGGGCCGACATCGACTTCACAGAAGGCCAGGCCACAATTCGGCGCGCTCTCCAGCGCCAACGCGGAGCTGGGCTCGTCTTCGTCGAGCCTAAGTCAAGCCGCGGCCGGCGCACTGTCCCCCTTCCGCCGGAGACGCTTGCCGTACTGGCAGCGCACCGCACGGACCTCGATCGGGAAAAAGCCGAGGCGGGAGAGCATTGGCAAGAGCACGACCTCGTGTTTCCAAGCCCGGTGGGCAGACCTCGCGACATGACCTACCTGTCATTCACATTCCATCGTGGGCTCAAGCGAGCCGGGCTGCCGAGTCTACGCATACACGACCTCCGTCACACGGCGGCCACACATCTCCTGACCAAGCACGTACACCCCAAGGTGGTTCAGGACCTGCTCGGCCATTCGACGATCGCGATCACGCTTGATACCTACAGTCATGTCATGCCCGCATTGGCCAAGGAGGCCAGCTCTGTCATGTCCAGTCTCGTGTCGGGCCAGTAGGCGGGTTCAATATCGCAGGGTTTGCCGAAACCGTCGCGACCATCAAGAGGCAGGCTTTCATTTGTCGCCACTTCACCGACTGCATCCTTAGTCAGCCGAAACAGACCCAGCTCTAGCTGTCCCCCGGGATGTGCGGCCCAAGCCGACGCATGCTCGCGACCTGAAGGGCTTTGTAGGCTCGATCTCGAATGCGTCGATCGCGCAACTCCTCCCAAGTTTGCTTGGCTTGAGCTTCAACCACGCTTTGCGGGTCGGTAGTAGTGCAAAGGTACTGCCAACCCTTTAGTCGCACCAACTCTGCAACGTTCGGCGTTGACCACTCAATCGTTTCGGCCGCTTCGTAGCTGCCGTGACCAGTGATGGCTCTTTGTATCTCATACCAAACCTCGCCCCAAATCTGATGCGGCTCCTGCATTTCCGCAATCTTCCTTCGAATCTGGCCAGCTGATGGCGAAAATTCACGACCATCAAGAGCCAACGCCTCAACTGCCATCGCGATCTGCTCAGCCTCGAGATCGGCAAGCAAGTCGTAGCCTTCTGCTACTGCGACTGGAAGCGCGGGCTGGTGTGGCCAAGTCGTGTTGATGTGAGCGCTGATTCGCAGCCACTCCGCCGGGGTCATCTGACACGCTCCTCTGATTCAAGTCGATCGGCCATTTCCTCGTATAACGAGGCCAACTCAGTGGCTTGGTTCCGCCCACCCCTGACCCTGATTGCCGCGACGGGAGCTCGCGCCAAGGTCTGCACGGTTGCCTCGCACCACTTGAGGGTGCTCGGTAGCGTGCCGTCCGGCGTGGGACGAGACAGAAGGTATCGCGTCAAGTCGAGGATCTCGGTGACCGGTACCGAGTGACCGTCCCTCTCCAAATTGGCCCACGACATCACGATGTTGCGCTCGAGGGTGCTCAGGGAGCGCCTCAGGATCTCCTCACATCCAGTGCGGAGCTGCTCCACCCTGTAGATGAGTGGATCCACCTCCGAAATCTCCTGGGTGGCGTTGGGCATTTGGACTCCGCCCACCGCTTCACGCCGCTCCAGTTCTTCGATCGCGCTTTCAATGTCCAACAGAGCCATGCGAATCGATAGCACCGCCGCCTTCAAGCCTTCGAGGTTGCTTCTAGTCGGTGCTGCTGCAGGGTCAATAGTCCCTAGATGACGTGGGAACAGGCGTTCAGTACCCAACATATCGACAATATAGCCGCCTACGAGCTTCTCGACAAGCCGTTTCCCGGCTCTGAGCGCAACCTCGATTGTTGCCGGCTCGGTCAGATCGGGACACCTGCGGGACTAGGGGTGTTGGCAAACCGCTAGTAACAGGGCTGGATTATCGCAAGCATGCGTGGTCGCTCCCCATAGCGAAAATCGGTGGTATCGCACTCGGGCTCAGTGGGGTAAACCGTGCATCACCTTGTCCGCTGAGAGTTCGGTCGGCCAGGAGGCCGCTTCACGTAGGCACGCACGTCGCTCTCGAGCAGAACCCAGCGCTCATTGAGTCGGACGCGGCGTGCGGAAGCGAACCCGTGCTCTTGGCATAGCTGCCGAACTCGAATCGGCGTTACTCCGAGCTGCTCTGCTGCTTCCAAGGCCGTGACGATTCTGTCGCCGCCAATCGTGGTCGGCTCCATTTGCGGGCCTTGAAAGTATATCGTGTAAACGATAGACTTAATCAGTTGGTGACCAGGATCGGACCTCTGCCAAGATGAGTGACGACCTATATCCAGTGGAATTTGCCTTTAACGAGCGCAAGGCGGCCGAAGCGGCGGCTTATCTGCTCGAATCAGCCGGCGGCTCAATGGATCTCCTAGTACTCCTCAAGTTGCTGTACTTGGCTGACAGGCACGCCCTAATAGAGCGCGGAATGCCCATAACTGGAGACCGAATGGTGGCCATGAAGAAGGGACCAGTCTTGGCCCGAATCTACGACGCGACGAAGGGCAAATACGTCGAGATGCCGTCGTGGAGCAGTTTCGTCTCACGACCGATGCCTGATGATCCGGCCAAAAAAGTGCGATTACTCAACAAACCTACCTCGGATAGCCGGCTCTCGAACTACGAGCGAGCTGTCTTGAAAGACATCCACGGTCAGTACGGACATGTGGACAAGTGGGAGTTGAGCGAGCTGACGCATGAGCTCCCTGAGTTCCGCGATCCAGGTGAATCTCGCCTGCCAATTGACCCGCGGGTCATCTTGAAGAGTGCTGGCAAGACCGATGACGAGATCGCATGGGTCGACGAGCTCGCCCGAACGTCTCGCGCCGTCGCGAGCCTGCGCCGTTTCTAGCGCACGAGGCGCGATTGGTCGTTGGCTCGACCTTCGTTAGGCTCCATCCCTGGTTCGTTTGCACGCAGCCAAACGCCCTGGGTTTGGTTGTGGTCGTAAACGTCACCGATGCATCGAAGGCTTTCGACAAAACTTGCATCATCCAGGCCGGTGAGCACCCTCTAATCCTCAAGGACAGCGCGGTCTATTACGATCTCGCCGAGCTGTTGTCCGCAGCCAGTCTGGACACCCAGATCAAGAAAGGGGTTGTGAAAGCGGGACCAACTGCATCAGACGAATTGATGGTCCGCATACGCGACGGTGCGCGTGATTCGGCCCATACGCCCGACGACGTCAGAGTTGCTGTGATCCGGTGCGGCTGGAAGCCAGAACCCTGAGCCTTGGCCAAGTCCCTGATCGACCAGCGGCACACTCCACACGTGAGTGACTTACCGCTGACGTAAATCGATTAGGTCCTAGATACTTGGGCAGCCGGATGGTCCAGGCTGCAGTGGATGACGATCAGGTCACGCTCAACGCTTTGATGGCCCGGGCGGCTGGGACTAAACGGTGATTGAAGAACTTCGAGTGAATCCATTTCGTCGACGATGAAGAACTTCCAACCCGCTGACGAGGATGTGCTCGCACCTCTAACTTGGTAGCCCCTGATGGCTTCGCGTCGACTTCGATTGAACCCATGGACGTACGGCTCCACAACGCGGGGCGACCCGTGGTACTCAAAACGAACAAGCTGCTGTTTTCGAATCGAATCGCAAATCTCATTGCGCATGATTAGCCCAGTGGACAACCAGCAGTTGCTACGCGGCACTTGGGTGGATGAGAGGTCGGGTCTTTACAGCCAGGGTTTTTTGCACCGGCCACGTCGACTAGGGTCAGGGCGATGCCGGATCGGGGCTCGTTTAGCAATTGCTGCCAGCCTAGCTCAAAGATCGAGTTGCCGAGCTTTTTCAATGTCCGCGGCGACATCAGGAGGGACTCGAACCTCGCCAGCCGGCGGCCAGACTCTCACGCCGTGCTTCGCAATAAACCCAAGCGGAATCTTCGGATTGTTTATGTGGGGTGGAGCGTCGTCTGCAGTTCGTGCGGCCTCCATTGCCCGGAGCCGCTCATCCCAGACTCGAAAGAAAGGACCCTCCAACTTGGAGGGCTCGATCTCATAAATCGCCTCAGGTTGGGATTGCTTGAACACCGCGATGATCCACAGTTGGACCCGCCGGTACCTTTCGACGTTGGCGCGAGTCAACGTGTGCTCGGTGGTGACACTCAGCGACGCCTTGGTCCGCCCGCGCGAATCGACCCTCGCAACAGTCTTGACCTCATACCTGTTGCCTTCCGCGTCTTCTGCATCGTCCCCTTCGCGATCGAGCTTACGCAGCCCAAAGAGGGTCAGGAGAATCAACTCTTTGTATCCGCCGTCGTCGAACACGTTGTGGATGCCGTGGCGACCAGCCATGGACTGGAGCTCGATTCCAAGCTTGACGATGGCTTCGATGCGCCCGGTCGGCGTCAGGCGAGGTTGGGCGCCTTGGTTCATCCGACTTGGCCGAAAAGGGCGGCGTCAGGCACTCCGAGCGCTTTGGCCAACGCGTGCACATTCTCTATGGAGACATTCCGCTCGCCCCTTTCGAGGGAGCCGACGTAGTTCCGATGCAACCCCGCAATTTCCGCGAGAGCTTCTTGCGTGAGGCCTTGGGCCTGTCGCAGGGCCCGTACCCTCGATCCAAATCTAAGCCGGACATCTCGCCGACCTTCGCTTTTGGCCATGCCGCGACTGTGCCGGTCGAGCACACTATCCGTCTACACACTATGAGTGTTGCGGCGGTAGAATCCAAGTCGTGAAGCCCCCCCAGCATGTGGCCGTTACCCGGTCGGACCCTGTCTACATGGCTCACGGCTACCTGACCAAAGTCCCGACGGCCGCCATAACCCCCTTCATAGAGGCTCATACGAAGCCAGGAGATCTGGTCCTCGACCCCTTCGCCGGCTCCGGGATGACTGGGGTAGCAGCAGCAATGACCGGACGGCGCGCGATCCTGTATGACGTCAGCGCCCTAGGTCGGCACATCGGCACCAATTACGTCCGTCTCGTCGAACCCGCAGCTTATCGCGACGCGCGGGATCGAGCAGTCCAGCGGGTAAGTGACCGACTCCCCGGGATCTATTCCCACGAATGTTCACGCTGCGGGCGGCCAGCGGAGCTTTCCCGGCGCGTGTGGTCTGTCCTGTTCGAATGCCCCGGCTGCAGAACCGCCGTGAACTATTACACGGCGTTGCGCGCCGCAAAGTCGCGGAAGCCTGACATTGAGTGTCCGTCATGCCATACGCAGGTTGACGTGCGGTCTCGCCGAGGCGAAGAGGCTGTTCTAGACACGATTTCGTGCGTGTGCAGCTCGTCGCTCTTTGATCAACCCCCGTCCGATCCTCAGGGGAACCGACTCGAGCCGGCGGGACTCAGTTGGCCCACCACGACGATAGGAGCCGAACTGCAAATGTTCCAAGCCTCTGCGCTTGGAAAACATGGCCTTACATCCATCGACAAGTTCTTTGGGGAGCGCAACCTCTTGGCGCTCGCAGCATTGCGGGGAGCGATACTCATGGAGCCGCACGACGAGCTCCGGAGCAAGTTGCTCTTCGCCTTCACAGCCATTCTCCCGCGAGCATCCAAACGTTACCAGTGGGGCCCTGATCGGCCGCTAAACGCAGCCACCCACAACTACTACATCGCCCCGATCTTTTATGAATGGAACGTCCTCGACTTGTTCACGCGCAAAGTTGAGGCAATCATCAAATCGGACGAGTACATCCGCACGGCATCAGGCGGAGCGCTGTTTGAGCAGCCGATCGATGTGAGTTATGAGATCCACTCAGCGGTCGCGCTGCCACTTGAATCGTCCTCTATTGACTATGTGTTCACGGATCCTCCCTTCGGCAGCAACATCTTCTACAGCGACATGAACCTCTTCCAAGAGGCTTGGCTTGACGTGTTTACTGACCCCAGAGACGAAGCCGTCGTGGATCGGCGAGGGTCCCGAGGGGCCAAGCGCTACGAGGACCTAATGACTGGAGCGCTCATCGAGGCCGCCCGCGTACTTAAACCAACTGGCCGGTTGTCACTTGTCTTTTCGAACAGCAGCGGCCAAATGTGGGCGTTGGTCCAAAGGGCGATACGCGAGGCAAACTTAGAGCTTCTCGAGGACGGTATCGCTGTATTGGACAAGGGACAACGGTCGGTGAAAGGCCTGAATAGTGGTCGCGAAAGTGTCGTCACCTCCGACCTGATTCTGACCATGAAGAAATCCAACCGTTTCAGCAGTAGGCAAGATCCGGCGCCCCTAAACCTCGAAGAACTCTTGAAGTCCGAACTCGTGCGCGACGACCATTTGACGCCGTCTCACGTCTACCTTGACGTGGTCCGCCGTTGCTTGCGTGATTACGTCGACCTATCGACCCTGAGCTTAAACAAGCTAATTGGCGGGTTAAAAGAAGCCGGCTACCAGGTCGATTCGGGGTCCGGTCGCATCGTTCGAGACGCAACGGAGGTTGGAGTGGTTAGTCAGACAGAGACCGACGCTGTCGACCAACTTGCCCTCGACGTCCATTCGGGTAGTACAGGATAGGAAGTGCGATTCGTCTTCGCTGGTGGTCTTCACTACGATCCAAGTTGCCGTCCGGCCTGCGGACAATGGCTGTCGACACTAACTGAGGCTGCCTCGCCCGAATTTGTCGCGGTTGAATGGGACGGCGGGATCGCAGCTCGGCGCGAACCTGAGCGATTAGATTTCGTCGAGAGGTGGGGACGCTTTCGTCACGGGGATCCCCCAACACTGGTTCAGCGCCTGTCTGAGGTTATCGGTTGGGAATCCGATGCGTCGCTGGTGATGTTTCCAGATGTGCGGCATGTATACCTCGATGACGGACGAGTACCAGCCCCGAGTAGCAGACCATTGGGGCTGAATCGAAGAATCGACTTCGAATTTGTGCTCGCTCCGGAACCAACAACACGGCCCGTGGACGAAGTGCTACCCAGGTTGCATAACTACTGGGTCGAGGATGCGGTGAGATCGCTGGCCAAAGCCCAGCGCGAGGGTTGGGATGCTGCACGAGACGAGAAATGGGCCGCCACTCTCGAAACGGAAGCAATAGGGCACGAACTCGATTGGTCGCTAGTTATCGTCGGGGCGCTACACGCAAGTCGTTGCTTTCCACGAACTGCTCGACGACTTCTGGAATCCGCAGGGCACCGCTGCGAGACGAGGTTTCTTGTTTGGGAACCTCAATGCTGAGCACCGCCCATCGGGGTTGCGGAAGCTTAGCGGACGGGTCATGACCGGCGCTGGGCGCCTCGCGGGCTGCAGGACCTAACCCTCTCCAGGAAGATCGACGAATGTGAGAAGTCCACGCTTGGTGGCAAGTACATTTCCTAATGCGTCCGATGTGAGCCGACCTTCTGCCACCCTGCTGATAGCCTCGACCAAAACATCCATCGGAACCAGGAGCAATCGGCGGTCGTGCTCTTCTCGCGCCAGGGCTGCGGCGCTCCGTTCGGCGAGACTGTCGAACCGAGGACGACCGAAGCAGGCGAAGTTCACCGGATTCAGGCCGGCGCCCTGGCCCAAGACAGCTCGCGCCTTCCGCCATGGGACTGGCTTGTCGGGGCTCTTAGAAGCCGTTACAGAACCGACGACAATTCCTGCGGCCGTCGAGATTTGAAGATCCTCCTCGCCATAGGCCTGCGTCTCGAGTCGGTTAGTGGGGAGCCCGGATGCTTCGAGCGCGTCTCGAACGACTTTCTCGAGCGAATCGTCTTGGGCTGAGTAAAGGGCATCTATTAGCTGCGGTGACAACCCTGACCGCACAGCTCGCTGAAGATGGCCCGACCTTCGGCGACGGAGAGTCTCAATAGTGTCGTCTCGAATCGCTTGCTGCAGCCGAGCAAGCTCACTCGGAGACAACACCTCCGCTACAGCTTCCACACTTGCTTCAAGGACGTTATCGGGATCAGCCAAGCCGATCTGGTAAAGCCGGAATAGGGTCTCGCGCCCAATTCCCGCGTGGAGCCTGGCAAGTGGAGCAAGCTGATATGGAAGCCCATATCTCGACGCTAACGCCAGACGGCTAATAGCCATGATGCGATCTACTGGAGCCTCCGCCGCCCGCGCCGCGGTCACCAACGACTCCAGAAGCCATGCGAGGCTGGCACCCATCGTTCTAAGCCGTTCAGCGGATAGTCCCTGGTACCGCTTCATTAACGACCTAACTGGGGACCCCTCGATCCACTCCAGGGTGCAGCTGGTTTCAATGAGTGCCTGCAGCGCTTCTTCACCGATCGCGGGAGCGAGCATCGCTGCGGCGACCTCGGACGCGGGCTCGCTCCCCGACACCGCAACGTGCAATAGCGCCCTCGGATCGCCTCCCTTGCGGGGGATATATGGCCTAATTCCGCTCTCCTCGCATCGACAAATCTGATAGAGCACCTCGGACATCGGCAGGTCCCGGATGATCAGCTGGTCTACAAGGCTCTTCAGAGAGACGGCGGTCTCCAGAACTACTCCTGAGCGCGCCAGCGCGCGACCAACCGGTGTGGGATGGATCTTGGCGTCATGCTCGACCAGCAGCCCGATCCCCACTGCCTCCTTCACGGCCGCGACTATCGCTCCTTCGATTGCGGCGATACCACCGTGGTCTTCGTAGAAAGTTGCGTAGGCGTAGGTGGCAGCGACGAACTGGACAAGAGAATTCGGATCACGAACGATTCCAGCCGCAAGCAGTCGGTAGGCAATGTCGGTCATGCGATGGCTCGGCAGGGCAGAGTTCATCGGCTCCACGTCGCCGAGGACGTAGTGGTCGAATAGTTGTCGCCCACGAATGCCGTCCTTCGCGATCAGGATCGCGAGCCCGCGGGTGCCGAGGCCGAGGCGCCCAGCTCGACCAGCCATGTTCCTGTACGCGGCAACCTGGATCGGCGTGGTCGTCCAGCCCTGCCTCCAGCCATAGCGATCGGTCTCCGCCAGAATGACAACATCGGTCGGCAGGTTGACGCCCATTGCCAGCGTCTCGGTCGCCACGATCACGTTCAGATAGCGGGCCCGAAAGGCGTCCTCGATCAGCCGCCGCTCCTGATAACCGAGATCTGCATTGTGGAGGGCGACCTTGGCGGAGAAAAGAGGGCCGAGCGCCCTTGCAGAGTCCGCATCCTCGAGTCCTGCGAGGCGATCCGCCCATTCCTGTGGGATGGTTCCGGCCGGCAGATGTGTAGATAGCTGAGAGGCGAGGCGCTCGGTTCCGGCGATTGACGTCCTGAAGATGACGACCTGCTTGTGATCAGCAACATAGCCAAGGGCTAGGTCGAGCGCCATGGCCTCGGCATCTTGGGCCGGAGTGGCCAACTGGATCCTGTTCGCCGCTCCCTCGTGGGCCCGATAGAGGGCCATGCCCGAATCGAGCGAGCAAACGGCCTGGTCGAGCGGGACTGGGCGCTCGTTGACAACGATGGTCGACGCCCGTAGCCAGCGGTCGAAGCCATTGAGTTCGTCGAGGGACGCGGACAACACGACGACCCGAGGCTTGGACGGGTGGATGAGAAGCTGGGTGACGAGTAGCTCCAGGCCAACGCCCCGATCTGGCTCGTTGAGGGACTGGCCCTCATCGATGATTACGCATCCGCACCGATCGAGCACGCCAGCCGCCTGACCGACCAGTATCCCTAGCTTCTCGTACGTCATCACCGCGAGGTCGAAGTGACCGTGGCGCACGTCCTCGTCAAAATCGGTCCAGTCGCCAGTCGAGATCACCACACTGATGACATTGCGGTAGCGCTCGCGAAAGCGATTGAAGTGCTCCTCGGCGAGCGCCTTGGTGGGTACTGCCATGATCGAGTGCCTGCCGCTAGCTTCGAAAGCGAGGCTCGCCGCGGCCATCTCACCCACTAGTGTCTTGCCGCTCGAGGTGGGCGCCACGACCAAAAGGTTCTGACGTGCTTCGAGCACTCCCGCCTCGACCGCCGCCACCTGTACCTGGGTCAGGTCGTCAGGCAGGTCCTTGGACCAAGCATCCAGCAGCTCCTGACGAGCTTTGAGATCGTTGACCCTCATCGGCTATCCATTGGGGTGCGTGCCTTACCTTCACGGCAGCGCGAGCTTGGAGGGGGCGGCGATGCCGAAGGGAATCCGCTCCCAAGCGAGACTGCCATCGCTCTCAGCGACCAGCCTGTAGATGGGGATCTCCGCCCGAATCTGTGAGGTGGCGGCCGCCCCGAGGGCACTGACGACGATCATGACCAGCAGGCGAATGAGTGGGTGAGCATCCCTGCCAACCTGGGAGCCCGCCACCAGTCCGATCGCGCCGCCGGCCGGCCATGCGCTCAGGGTGCTCATGATGCTGGCCTCGACAATTTGAAGACCAGCGTATTGCGCCCCGACGACGGCCATGTTCGCAAGCGCTAAGAGTCGGTCATCCGGCGTCGAGTGGTCGGTAGGCATCTGGGCTGTAATCAGTGCCGCACTCTCGATCCAATTAAGCGTTCCGAGTAGGCCTAGGCGCTTGAACTGCTTGTCGAGATGTGAATGATGATGATTCTGCCAATAGGTGCCTATTTCGGTGGTCGCGGGTGCGTAGAGGCTGGTGGCCCGAATGTGCACTGTATTCATGACTCGTGTCGCACTCGGGTGATGGTGTGGTGGCAGTTCGGGCCGACGGGGATGCTGAATGCGGTTGGCCGGCCGATCGGCCAGTAACGAGCGCGATGACCGGCGTAAACGTCGACTGCCTTAACCGTCTGGCCCTCCACGGTCAGACACTCGCAGCGGGGCTGCCAAGCAGGAGCCGCTCGATACACCAGGCATTCGTCTTCGCCCTCGTCGAGGAGCTGGCCCGCGATTGCGCGTGTGTACCAGGTTAGGTACTCCGTCCAAGCGAGGACCTCGTTGGCGTTCCGCGGCATGGACGCGGGAATCCACCGACCTCGACGACTCGTACGATGCTCGACGCTTTTCCAGTACTCGTGACGATTAAGGGCTTCAGCGAGACTCACCTCGGTGCCACCCAGGAGAGCGATGGGCATCGCGGCTACAAACGCACTAACCCCCGCCTCCGTCAACCGTGGGCTCCGGTACGGATTCAGGTTAGCTTCTTCACGCCGCCACTCAGCCAGCATTCGACCGCGGACGACTGGGGTCAGATCCAGGAGCCGAAGTGCTCCGACCGCTTCGATCATTTCTTTTTCTGCTCCTTGAGCAGTTCGCTCAGCGTCTTTCCCGTCGTCGATCTGAGGTCGCCGAGCGTCTTATCCCCGTGCCAGCCCGGGGCGAACTCCGGGCCGTAAGTACCGCGGAGCGTGTCGATCCGTGTGTCCGAACGCTTCCTGTTGATCTCACCGGACCGGTCGCGATGCCGCCGGTCGAGCCCTGGCTGCTTCATGAAGATCCTCCGTCAAGACGTAGTCCGAGGTTGGCGGGACCCCAGGCGCACAGTCTATGCAATCTCGCGTACTTGTCAAGTGTGCATTCAGCAGAAATTCATGAGATTACCCACATTGTTGCGTGAGGCAGCCCAGTTGCCGATCTCAGCAAAAGGCTTGACAGCCGGGATAGCGCGACCGGACAATCGGACACGCGCCATGCCGGTCCACCACGCGTGCAACGCGGCTTAGGTGTTTTCGTCATGAGTTCGCCAGGCTTTCCTCACGCTTGGTGATGGCACCGCCCAGTCCCGACCCATCCCGTGTGCGACTAGATCCAAAGGAGACGCCATGCCTAAGAAGCCCGTGCAGTTCTCGATCCCCGATGCAGACCTGGAGCAACTATCACGGCTTGCTGACAGGCTCGGACTGACTCGAAGCGAGGTCGTCCGGCAGAGCATTCAGGTGTACGGCGTTCTGTGTAAGGCCGTCGAGCAAGGGGGTCAGGTGTTCATTGAGAACGGTGACCAACGTGATCGACTCGCGCGAATCTAGGTAGCCAATCCGTCCCGAGCGCGTCATTCGCGGACATCCGTGAACGTCCATCTGCGTGCGCTAGTGTGGCTGTCAACTTGGCTGTCACAACCGCCAAATTTGGCGGGGATGGATGGGAATCGAACCCACCCAGGACGCCTCAGCAGCGCCCCGCAAACGGTTTTGAAGACCGCGGGAGGCACCAGCCCCCGATCATCCCCACTCGGCTGAATCCTATTC
>Ga0070698_100000475_pt1 | contig 42531 bp, 37 predicted proteins | sample KBSK1502metaG_FD_65477 | JGI IMG/M metagenome (GOLD analysis project Ga0070698, IMG submission 65477) | Corn, switchgrass and miscanthus rhizosphere microbial communities from Kellogg Biological Station, Michigan, USA - KBS K1-50-2 metaG | ecosystem: Host-associated > Plants > Roots >...
CCGGCGCGGACCGGGCCGACACCCTGGCGCTGGCCGAGTTCGCCGACGCCGCGCTGCTGGTGGTCGAGGCGCAGCGGACCACCCAGACCGAGGGGCAGGCGTGCATCCGGCGGCTGCGCCAGATGCGGACCCAGCTGCTGGGCACGGCCGTGCTCGCGCCGGTCCCGCCCGGCGTCACCATCCGCCCGCCCCAGCCCGCCCAGCCACGCACAGGTGGGCTGCCGATCGGGGGGGATTCTCCGGAGGAGTCCCGACGCGATGCCGTCCGACGGCGCGGCCAGATGCCATCGCTGTCCGGTACAGCGTCCGACTCGAGCCGGGACGGGAAACTGGTCCGTCCGGGTCGTGCAGCCGATGGGTACGCTGAGCCGGCGGACCGGATCCCCGGAAGCTGAAGCATGCCACGTGGTGGTTCACTGCGGCAGTTCCGCGCAGCGGCTGCCGTGCTGGCCGCGGCAGGCCTTTCGGTTGCCGCGTGCTCGAAGGCGATCAACGTAGGAGGGGCCGCCGGGCCGTCCGCGCCGGCCAGCCCCAGCGCGAGCTCGCCCGCCAGCGCGGACAGCGCCTCGCGCCCTGTGGCGCCGCTGACCGGCTTGCCCGCAGCCAACGGGGCGGCCGCGGGCAAGCCAGCCGTGGCAGTCGATCTCGCCGGGCCCAGCCCGAGCGGGCTGTCGTCCGCCGACGTGGTCTTCCAGGAGTTCAGCTCGCCGGTGCGGTACATCGCGGTGTTCCAGTCGAAGCAGGCGACAGCCGGGCCGGTCACGGGCACCCAGCCGGCCGACAAGCTGGCTCTGTCCGTACTCCACCCCCTGCTCGGCTACGACGGGGCCGCGGCGCCCTACTTCATCAAGACCCTCGACAAATCCAAAGTGACGGACGCCGGGTACGCCGGCCATCCCTCGCTCTACACGACGGGGGCGCAGGGCCTGACCACCTCGACGCAGGCGATCGTGAGTGCCATCACCGGCCAGACGGCTCCGCCGCCGCTGTTCCGGTACCGCGGCGCGAGTTCCGGCGCTGACACCCTGGCTGTCGCGGGCCTGTCCAGGCCTACGTCGGCCCAGGTGACCATCCCCGGCTACGGCACCGAGGACTGGACGTTCAACCAGCAACACAACATGTGGCAGCTGACGGGCGGCGGGCCCCCGATAAGTGTTGCCAACCTGGTCGTACAGATGGTCTCCTACACGTCGGTCGGCATAAACAAGCATGCCGGCCTCAGTGCGCAGGTCGCGCAGCTCGTCGGCAGCGGCCACGCTGAGGTGCTGTCCGGCGGCGCATCCGGCGGCAGCGGTGGCACCGCCGCCTCGGGTACCTGGTCCAAACCGCACCTTGCCGACGTCACCAACTACCTCGACAGCAGCGGGTCCCCGATGGCATTCCAGCCCGGGACCACGTGGATCGTCCTGGCGCCGCCTGGGACCCAGGTCAGCACGTCTGGCTGACCGTACCGCAGGCTCAGCGGCGCCAGCTCGGCCCGCACCCCAGCCAGGCCGCCAGCCGCTCGTCGTGCTGCCGGAAATGCTCGTCCAGCGAGGCCCTCAGGCTCGCCGGCATCGGCGAGCGCGGACGGGCGTTCCGCGGCGTGAACGCGGCCTGGCCGAGGCTCGGCAGGCCGAGGAACTCGAGCACTCGGTCGTACTCAGGTCCCGGGTTGTCGAAGAAGTCTCCGCTGTCGATGACGTGAATCCGGTCGCGGCCGAAGGTGGCCTCAAGGCGCTCGAGCTGGTCGGCATAGTGACCGCGGGCGCGGTAGGCATACAGCCAGTGATTGCGACTGGTGTAGGACGGGTCGCTGGCCAGCCGTTCGGCCTCACCCTCGATCCGGGCATCCTCCAGCTCCAGGGCCCGCTCGAACGGCTCGGTTTCCAGGCCGAGGTTCACCTGGTGGGCGTGCTGAGAATAGGCCCGCTCGACCGGGTCGCGCACCAGGACGAGCAGGCGCACCCCGGGCAGGTCGCGATGGATGCGCCCGGGCACCAGCGGATGGAACATGTAATAGGGGCTGCCCTCGAAGGCGACTGGTTCAACCCCGGTGTCCCGGGCGGCGGCCTGAACCCGGGCCCGGAGGGGGAAGTGGCTTTGGTACCAGGCGAGCCCCCGGTCGTATTCGTGGTCGAAGAAGTGCAGTTCCTTCTTGTTGCGAGTCGGGGTGACAATGGCCGGGTGCTGGCTCAGCACGTGGAACAAGGAACTAGTGCCGCAGCGCTGGGCGCCGACGATAAGGAAGCCGGGCAGCATCCGCGCCCGGTGGGTCGGCTGGATGAGCCGCACCAAGGTCCGGGACGTCATCCGGCGGAGCCGGCGTTCCCAGCCGGCCGGGGTCGGCTTGCTCTCGCGACGTTCCGCGGACCAGGCCCGGCTGTCAGGCGTCGGCGAGTGGTCAGGGCCCAGCACGGCGCGGGTCGGCGCCCTCTCGTCGGGGCGGGCCGGGTCGCCGGCCTCCGTTGAGATGTCGCCGACGGCATCAGTGCTTTCCACTGTCCCCTTCCCTTTACCAGGACGTGCCGTTGCGGCGGATGCGAGCCTGCGGCTGCGTGATCAGCCCGACCTCCCCCACCTCGGCGATGCGCAGTACCCCAGTCATGGTCCTCCGCGTAACTATAGGGGAATGGGTCGTCGCAGCGGCACGGGCGAACGCTTCCTGCCTCATAGCGCGAACGGCCAGGTGGAGACCATCGCAGCTCCAACGGCAACCTGCTACCACGTCACCTGGCACATCACCCGGGCTCGGCCGGGGGTCTGCCCAGCCCTCAGTTCACGCAGGGGATGCCGTTCTTCGCGGTGACCGCCCCGCCCTGCGGGCCCTTGGTGGGGATGACCACCGCCGACCGCGAGCGCCGCTGCCCGGCGGCCGGGATCTTCGGGACGGTGGTGGCGCTGGCGCCCAGCAGGATCTCCGCGTGGCCGGCCGGGACCGAGGCGCTCGGCGCGGCGGCGACGCCGAACAGCTTGGCGATCTTGCCCGCGTTCGCCGAGGCGCCCGCGCCGTAGAGCACCGCGGTGGTGGCACGGGGGGCAGCGTTCCCCACCTTCCCGGCCTGGTACCCGGCCTTGGCCAGCGCGGCCGATACCCGCCCGGCGAGCCCCGTCGTGTTCCCGCCGTTGAGTACGTCTACCGTCGTCGTGCGGGGCGAGGGACCCGGCGCCTTCTTGGGCCGGCCGGCAGGGGCGCCGGGCTTGGGGTAGAACGTGGCGCGGACGATCCGCTTGATGAAGGCGGGGTCGACCACGTTAGCGTCCTGGCCGCTGATGACGGCGTAGCCCTTGATCGGGAGCGTGTGGAAGACGAGGTTGCCTCCGGTCAGGTACCGCACCTGGGTCGCGAAGTCGAGCAGGTTCCAGCCGGCGTCGGTGATGAGGTAGCGCTTGGCGACCGAGAGCAGCGACTGTATCTTGCCCAGGTCGCTGAGCACCCCCTGGGTCTTCAGTTGCTGGATGACCGAGTCGAGGAACGCCTGCTGCCGGTGGGTGCGGTCCAGGTCACCGTTGGGCAGGTTGTCCCGCTGGCGGACGAAAGACAGCGCCTGCGCCGCGTCGAGGTGCTGGTAACCCGCGTGGAAATTCGCGCCGGACTTGACGTCACGCGTCGCGTGCCTGAGGCAGACCTGCACGCCGCCGAGGACCCTGGCCAGCTCCCAGAACCCGTCCAGGTTGAGCTCGGCGAAATGGTCGATGTGCACCCCTGTGAGCTTTTCCACGGTCGCGACGGCGGCCGTCCGGCCGGCCTCGTTGCCGAGGAACGCCAGCTGATCCTGGCTCATGTTCGGGTGCTCGGCGCGCAGCTTCTCCTGCTCGTAGTACATGCTGACGCCGTAGGCCTGGTCGATTTTGCCGACCTGCTGGGGTCCCACCGTGCCAGCGAACTGAACCCAGTCGTCGCGCGGGATGGAAAAGCCCACCGCTTTCCGGCCGCCGGCGGGTATATGGATGAGGATGAGGGTATTCGTGGCGTTTCCGCCAGCGCCATTCGCCACCGCCTGGGCGCTGCCGGCGTGCAGGTGCGCCAGGACGTAGTTGGGCAGGATGTTCCCGTTCCAGTCTCTGCGGCTTTCCAGGCCCATCAGCAGGATGTTCTGCGCGCCTATCGAGGGGCCGCTGGTGATCGCGTGCGAGGCGCCGATGGCGCCCACGTCGCGGACGACGAAGTAAGAAAAGCCGCTGACCAGGAGGGCTATCGCCGCGGCGACGCAGCTCAGGGAGTACCCGGTCCTGCCCAGGATGCCGCGCAATCGCTCCTCCTTCCCGCCCCGTCGCATGCGCGTCTCTCGCGGGACCGGGCCACGGTCGCCCTAGAATACCTGCGTCACCTCTCGACTCGTTCGAAGCGGCTAACATCTGGGAGCAAATGACCGAGCCACCACGCCGCGATGCCGACCGCCGCCCGCCCTACGGCGGAACGACGGGGGCCGCCGCCGGAGCCCGAGGGGGTAACGCCGACCCGCGCGGGCGGGCGCAGTCCTGGCCGGCGCCCCCTGGGGACGCGTACGCCCGCCGGCGCCCGGCCCCGGACGCGTACCCGGGGCAGCCACGCCGGCGCGACGGGCAGCCTTCCCCGGCGCGCGACGGGCAGCCGCGGACTCCGGCCCCCTCGGACGGGTACCGGCGGAGGCCGCCGCCTGGCCGCGGGCCGCGGCTGTGGGGGACGCTGCCGGGCCGGGCCGGCGTCTACCTCGTCATCGGCAGCGCCGCCGTCGGCGCGCTCATCACCGCGCTCGCGCGGAGCGAGCCCGGGCTCGTGCTGGGCTTGTGCGTCGTCGCCGGGACGCTCGCCGCCGCCCTCGCGGTGCATCCCCGCGCCGTCTACCGCATCATCCCCGCGCCGGCGCTGTCCTACCTGGTAGCCGCGGTGCTGGCCGGGATGATCCACGACCGGGCCAACGGCACGTCCAGCACGGCGCTCGCCGTCGGCGCCACCCAGTGGATCGCCAGCGGGTTCGTCGCGATGACCGCCGCGACCCTGCTGGCGATCGTGATAACTGCCGCGCGCTTCCGCGCCGGCAGGCGGGGACCTCGCCGGCCCGGCGGCCACCCGCCCGGCCAGGACGCCGACAGCCCGCGCCGCGGCCCGGCCGCCGGCCGCAGGCCCCCGGCACTGCGGGGCAGGTACCGGGACGATCCGGAGTACCGGGCGCCAGCGGCCGGCCGACTCCCCCGCGACGATGCGCGCGGAAGCTGAGCCCCACTGAGCCTAGGCCGCTGACGGCTGAGGCTCGGGCCTAGGCCTGCTGGGCGTCGGTGATCATCCCCGCGCCGACCGTGGCGTTGGTCGTCTCGTCGATCAGGATGAACCCGCCGGTCTGCCTGTTCCGGCTGTACGCGTCGTGGAACAGCGGCTGGGTCACGCGCAGGCTCACCCGGCCGATGTCGTTCAGCCCGAGCCGGCGCACGCTTTCGTCCCTGTGCAGGGTGTTCACGTCCAGCCGGTACTGCAGGTCCCGAACGATCGCCTTGACCGTCCGGGTGGTGTGCTTGACGATGAACCGCGATCCGGGGGTCAGATCCCGTCCCTCGGCCATCCAGCACACCATCGCCTCGATGTTCTGCGACGCCGAGGGGTGGTTGTGCGGCCGGCAGATCATGTCGCCGCGGGAGATGTCGAGGTCGTCGGCCAGCACCAGGGTCACCGACATGGGCGGGTACGCTTCCTCGACCGGGCCCCAGACGGTGTCGATGCGCTCGACGCTCGTGGTCAGCCCGGACGGCAGGTGCATTACCTGGTCCCCCGCCTTGAGCACGCCGCCGGCCACCTGGCCGGCGTACCCCCGGTAGTCGTGCAGGTCCCGGTCGGTCGCCTGGTGGGGGCGGATCACGTACTGGACCGGGAACCTCACGTCGATCAGGTTGCGGTCGGACGCGATGTGCACGTGCTCCAGGTGATGCAGCAGGGAGGGCCCGTCGTACCACGGCATGTTCGGCGAGCGCTCCACCACGTTGTCACCGTGCAGGGCGGAGATCGGGATGAACGTCAGGTCGGTGATCTCCAGCTTGGTGCCGAAGCCGCTGAACTCGTCGGCGATCCGCTCGAACGCTGCCGAGTCATGGTCGACCAGGTCCATCTTGTTCACGGCGAGCACCAGGTGCGGGACCCGCAGCAGCGTGGCGAGGAAGGCGTGCCGCCTGCTCTGCTCCGTGAGCCCGTGCCGCGCGTCGACAAGGACCACGGCCAGGTCGGCGGTTGACGCACCGGTCACCATGTTGCGGGTGTACTGGATGTGCCCGGGCGTGTCGGCGATGATGAACTTCCGCTTGGGCGTGGCGAAGTAGCGGTAAGCCACATCTATCGTGATGCCCTGCTCGCGCTCGGCCCGCAGGCCGTCGGTCAGCAGGGCGAGGTTGGTGTAGTTCTCGCCGCGGTCGCGGCTGGTCCTTTCGACCGACGCCAGCTGGTCCTCGAAGATCGCCTTCGAGTCGAACAGCAGCCGCCCGATGAGCGTGCTCTTGCCGTCGTCCACCGAGCCGGCCGTGGCGAACCGCAGTATGTCCATCTGCCGTGGATCCCCGATCGTCGCGATTTTCACGCCTGCAACGCTGCTCAACGGTCACGGCCGTGACCGTTCGCGGGGTGAATGAAAGATGCGCCCCGCCGACGGACCCGTGACCAGCCTCGTTCCGCCGGGCGGCACAAGGCGCTGGGTCTACTGTACGTGGTCAGCCGGCTCTCCCGCCACGCCTCGGGCAACCCCGGACGGATGCGGCGCAGCCGCTCGCCCGGGCACGAACCGGCGGGATCGCTCATCACGGTCGGAGGCGGACAGCCGCCGCCCGCGGTGCCGTCAATACAGATCACGAATCGATGTGATTGCAGCAATGTCATCCGCCGGCCCCGCTGTGCCGTCTAACCTGTCCTGCAACTCCTGCACCGGTCACTGCGGAAGGAAGGCACCCATGCGTTATCTCTGCCCCCGTCGGCTCCTCGGCGCGGCTGGCGTGATAGCTGTCGCGCTCGCGGCAGGAGCGGGCGGCTCCGCATCCCAGGCGCTCGCGGGGCGGCCCACCGCCACCGCCGGGTCGGACGCAGTTGCCACCGGCCCGGTGTCCGCGACGCCAGCCACCGGCACGCCGCAGCTGGTCAAGACCAGCAGCCAGGAGCAGATCCGCCAGCTGGTGAAGTGCGGCAGCACGATGTACGCGGTCGGCAGCTTCACGGAGATCAGCCAAGGCGGTACGACCTACAGCCGGAACAACGTCTTCAGCTTCAGCACGACCGCCCCGTACACCGTGTCCGGGTGGAACGTGAACGTCAACGGCAAGGTCAACACCATCGGGTTCACGAGCGGTCACGGCTGCGGGTACGCGTTCCTGGGCGGGAATTTCACCTCCGTGCACGGCACCCCGGCGACCAACATCGCCGAGGTGAGCACCACGACCGGCGCGGTGGTCACCAGCTTCGGGCACAACGCCAACGGCCCCGTCGACACGATCTTCGGCTACCTCGATCACCTGCTGGTCGGCGGCGAGTTCACCGTGACAAACGGCTACAGCCGCTACTACTACGAGAGCCTGAACCCGTCCACCGGCAAGGACGACGGCTTCATCAACCTGCACGTTCAGGGCCAGATTGCCACCAACGCGCGGCAGATCTTCAACCAGCAGCTCAGCCACACCGGGAACCTGATGCTGGTCGAGGGCAACTTCACCACGATCGCCGGCCAGCACAGGCAGCAGATCTTCATGCTGAGCCTGAATACGAGCCCCGCCACGTTGACCGGGTGGACGTCGCCGGAGTTCAACGGGAACTGCATCGCCAAGGAATCCTTCTACGTGCGATCGGCGGCCTGGTCGCCGGACGACTCGACCGTCTATATCGCCGATACCGGTGACCACCCCCTCAACTGGACGAACGGATCGTACCCGCTGACCGGGCTGTGCGACGCCGCGGCGTCCTTCCCCGCCACCCAGACGTCGGTGAGCCACAACTGGATCGAGTACACCGGCTGCGATTCGTATTACAGCGTGGCCGCGGACTCCGGCGCCGTCTACGTCAGCGGGCACCCGCGGTGGGCGGAGAACCCAAACGGCTGCAACTTCGCCGGGTCCGGCGCCGTAGCCGATTACGGCCTGCAGGGGCTCAACCCGGGCAACGGGACGGTGGAGATGTCCGGCGGCGCGCCGATGTACAGCTCGTCCAGGGCGAACGCGGACGACATGCTGATCACCAGCGCCGGGCTGTGGATCGCCAGCACCAACCGGTTCGGGTCCAACGTGTGCGACGGCGTGAGCGGGCTGTCCGGAATCTGCTTCCTGCCGTACTCGTAGGCCACAGCCGGGCGACCGCCCAGGGCCCTGCGGCGCCAGCGGGGGGAATGCGGGGCTGTGCCCCCCGCAGGTGTTAGAAGTACCCTTCCCGCTTGCGGTCTTCCATGGCCGCCTCGCTGGTGCGGTCATCGGCGCGGGTCTGCCCGCGCTCGGTGATCCTGGTGACCGCGATCTCGGCGATGACCTCGGCCACCGTCGACGCCGTGGACTCGACCGCACCGGTGCAGCTCATGTCCCCTACCGTCCGGTACCGCACACTCGCCTCGAAGAGCGGCTCGTCCTCGCCCCTGGTGATGAACGGGCTGTCGGCGAGCAGGATGCCGTCGCGCTCGAAGACCGAGCGGGTATGGGCGAAGTAGATGGAGGGTATCTCGAGCTGCTCCCTGGCGATGTAGTCCCAGACGTCGAGCTCGGTCCAGTTGGAGATGGGAAATATCCGGATGTGCTCGTCCCGGAGAATCCTGGTGTTGTAGAGGTTCCACAGCTCCGGTCGCTGGTTCTTGGGATCCCACTGGCCGAACTCGTCGCGGAACGAGAAGACCCTCTCCTTGGCCCGTGCCTTCTCCTCATCACGCCTGGCCCCGCCGAACACCGCGTCGAAGCGGTGCTCGGTGATCGCGTCGAGCAGGGTGGTCGTCTGCAGCCGGTTCCGGCTGGCCCACCGGCCGGACTCCTCGGTCACCCGGCCGGCGTCGATGGAGTCCTGGACGGAGGCGACGATCAGCCGGGCGCCGACCTCGGCCACCCGGCGGTCCCTGAACTCGATGACCTCGGCGAAGTTGTGGCCCGTGTCCACGTGCATGACGGGGAAAGGGATGCGTGCGGGCGCGAACGCACGCTCGGCGAGCGCGAGCATGACGATGGAGTCCTTGCCGCCGGAGAACAGCAGGACGGGCCGCTCGAACTCGGCCGCGACCTCACGCATCACGTGTATCGACTCGGCCTCGAGCACGTCGAGCTGCGAGAGGAGGTAGTCGGGGTGCGTCGTGACCATCGTGGACCTCAGTGTCTTGAGTGTCTTCTCATCGGGCGTAGCTATCGCCAGCGGGTGAGCGGCGGGACTCCTACTGGCTGGCCGAACCGATCGCATCGAGCAGCAACCCGGTTAGCTCCGGACGGCAGACGAGCAGATCGGGCATCCAGGGACGCGCCTGATTGTACGTCAGCTCGCTGCCATCGATCCGGGACGCGTGCAGTCCCGAGGCCCGGGCAACCGCCACCGGCGCCGCCGAGTCCCACTCGTATTGCCCGCCGGCGTGGACGTAGGCGTCCACCTCGCCGCGCACGACGGTGGCGACCTTGGCGCCGGCCGAGCCGAGCGGGACGAGCTCGGCCCCGGTGGACTCGGCGAGCCGCTCGACGAAGGCCGGCGGCCGGCTGCGGCTGATCACGATGCGCAGCCGACTCTGGCCGTTGCCGGGCTCAGCCCGCGGGCCCGCCAGCCGCGCGGCGTGCGGCTCCGCGGTGCTCAGCGTCTCCTGCTGTGCGGGCAGCGCCACGGCGCCGGCCGTCAGCTCACCGTGCTCCCAGAGCGCGACGTGCACCGCCCAGTCGGTGCGGCCTGCTTCGCCGTACTCCCTGGTCCCGTCCAGGGGGTCGACGATCCAGGCGCGCTCGGCGGACAGCCGCGCCGGGTCATCCTTGCCCTCCTCGGACAAGACGGCGTCACCCGGGCGCAGCCGGGCGAACTCGGCCATCAGGTACTCATGGGCGAGCCGGTCACCGGCTGCGCGCAGGCTCGCCGGCTCGCCGCCCCCCGCCCGCAAAGTGAGCAGGCGCTTGCCGGTCTCGGCGGCAAGATCGCGGGCGAGACGGTGGTCGTCAGCAGTCATGGCCGGGGTACTCCGTTCATCCGGACGCCGCTCCGCACAGTATCAGTGAGCCGCTCATCCGCTCGTCCTGACGGACTCGGCGAGGATGAAAGGTCAGTACGCACCGTCGCCGCGGGTGACCGCGGACCAGGTCTTCCAGAGGATCTGCAGGTCGAGGGCGAAGGACCAGTTCTCCACGTAGCGCAGGTCCAGCCGGACCGCCTCTTCCCACGGCAGATCCGACCTGCCGCTAACCTGCCACAAGCCCGTGATTCCCGGCCGTACGGCGAGCCGGCGCCGGACGTAGTCGCCGTAGTGGGCCGCCTCCTCCGGCAGCGCCGGGCGGGGGCCGACCAGGGACATCTGCCCGGCCAGCACGTTGAATAGCTGCGGCAACTCGTCCAGCGAGTACCGCCGCAGCCAGGTGCCCGCCTTGGTGACCCTCGGGTCGTCCTTGATCTTGAAGAGCACGCCGCTGGCCTCGTTGCGCGCCTCCAGCAGGGCCCGCTGCTTCTCGGCGTCTGTCACCATCGTGCGGAACTTGCACACATGAAACGGGCGGCCGTTCCTGCCCACTCGGACCTGGCGGAACAGCACAGGGCCGGCGTCACCGAGCTTGACAGCGACAGCGATCGCCACGAACAGCGGGGCGAGCAGGATCAGCGCCGACACGGCGGCCAGCCGGTCGAAGATGCTCTTGACGGCCTGCCGGGCGCCGGTCAGGTCAGGGTGGTCCATATAGAGCAGCGGCAGCCCCGCCGCGGAGCGGATGCTCGTACGGGGGCCAGCCACGTCCAGCAGGGCCGGTGCCAGGCACAGGTCCGTGCCGGTCTTCTCCAGCTCCCAGGCGAGCCTGCGCAGCTCCACCCCGTTCATCTCCGGGCAGGCCAGCACCGCGACCGTGTCCGCGTCCGACTGGCGCACCGCGGCCATGACGTCGGCCAGCCCGCCGTACACGGGTACTCCCTGCAGGCTGGCGTCAGCGCCAGCCCCGCCGGCCAGGCACACGGAAACCACGGACAGGCCGTGGTACGGCTCCCGGCGCAGCTCGTTGACCAGGGCTTCCACGTCTTTCGAATGGCCGACGGCGACCGCACGCCGCATGCACCCGCCCAGCGCGCGGTACCGGTGCAGCCGCTTGCGCAGCCAGTACCTGGCGACCAGGTCGAGCGCGACCAAGCAGGGCATGGCCACGACGACGTAGCCACGCGCCACCCGCGCGCTGGTGGCGTACGAAACGATCGCGATCGCCCCGGTGAGCGAGATACCCGCGTTGATGATACGGCGGAACTCATCCGCGCCCGCCCCGATGAATCTCGCTTCATACCCCCGCGCGAGCGCGACACAGGCGATCCAGGCGACCGGCAGCCCTATGGTCATGGCCACGTACGACGTGGGCACGTGACCGTGGCTGTCCAGCCGTCCGCGCAGCGCGAGGGCCCCGGCCAGCAGCGCCACGCCGCCGTCAATCACCATGGCCTGACGCAGGTACCGCGTCGTCCAGGTGATCACGCTCGGTGTCGCGCGCTCACTCACGGCTAGGCCGAGGCGGCCCCCCGGCCGCACGACTAGACGCTCTCGCATACCCTGCCCCTCCATCCCGACCCAGGCCGCCGGTGATCCCATCAGGGAGGGAGCGTCTCGGAGGGCTGCGGTTGTCTCCGCATCCGCTTAAGGTGCAGACCTCCGGTTTTGCTCCTACGGGTCTGACGCCTAACAATAGCGGGCGGTTGTCATCAAAAGTTAAAAAAGGATGACTTTCCCGTTTCCATATAAAGATGGCAAGTCGATCAGAATAATCGAGAATTGCGTCAGCACCGGGAAGCGCTGCGTGACCGCCGCTCGGCTTGCCCCGCTACGCAGCGAAACGAGCGCTCCGGACAAACGGCTCAACGGGTCTGGGACCACGCACGCGGTGTCGACCGCGCTGGCCGGCCTTTGTGTCATTCAGACAAGAGACTCTCGTGTCTCACGAGCGGCTACACAGCGCAATCACCCGCGGGCAGGCGCTGCGGCCTTGATGACTGCGCGTAGCCGCTGCCCGCGTCACCTGTACGGCGCGCCAGAACGACCGAACCCCCGCAGCCCGCGCTGGCGCCGTCGGCACGCCCCGGGCAGAAAAGCTTCGCGACCTGCCGGCCGGCGCGGAAGTTCTATGTCTTCGCACGGTTATCCGGCGGCGCATGAAACGCATTCTGCGCCGGCTTCAGCCCGTCCCGCAGCAGCGCCTCCACGGCGTCCGCGGACCGTTCGAGGAGCAGCGGGAGTTCCTTGCGCTCCGCGGCGGTGAAATCGCGCAGCACGAAATCAGCAGGCTCCATCCGGCCGGGCGGCCTGCCAATCCCGAACCGGACCCTGAGGTAGTCCGGGGTGCCGAGCGCCGCGGTCACCGAGCGCAGCCCGTTGTGCCCACCCGTGCCGCCGCCGGACTTGAGCCGTATCTCGCCGAACGGCACGTCGAGCTCGTCGTGGATCACCACGATGCGGCTCGGCGGAACCTTGTAGAAATCGCGCAGCGCCGCGACCGGCCCGCCGGAGAGGTTCATGTAGGTCCGGGGGATGCCGATGGTCACCGGAATGCCGTCGAGTGTTCCCTCCGCGACGTCGGCGCGGGACTTGTGCCGTCGGAAGGCTGCACCCATCCGGCCGGCCAGCAACTCGGCGGTCATGCGCCCGGCGTTGTGCCGGTTGCCCGCGTATTCCGGTCCCGGATTGCCGAGCCCGATGATCAGCCAGCGTTCGTCTGCCATGCCGCTCCGCGCGCGGCGCGCGCGCCTGATCAGGCGGATCAGCCGGACTACTCGCCGTCCGCGGCCGCGGCGCCTGCGTCGCGCTCGGGCTGCGGCGCCTCGGGCGGCACCTCCGCGGGCGCCTCAGGCTCCGCGATCCCGAGCTCCGCCTCCATCTGCTCGGCGGTCGGCGCGGCGATGACGTGCAGCACGAGCGCCTCCGGGTCGGCGGCGAGCGTCACTCCCGGCGGCAGGCTGAGATCCGCCGCGTGCACCGCCGCGCCGATCTCCATACCCGACACGTCGACCTCGAGCGCCTGCGGGATGTTGGTGGCCTCGGCCTCCACGGGCACCTGCACGAGCTGCTGGTCGAGCAGCCCGCCCGGGAAGACCTCACCGGTGACGCGCACCGCGACCTCGACGGTCACCTTCTCGCCCCGCCTGACCAGGATGAAGTCCACGTGCTCGATGGCGCCCTTGATGGGGTCGCGCTGGACGGCCTTCGGCAGGGCCAGCGCGTTCCCGCCGTCGAGGCCCTCGAGCCTGATGAGCGCGTTCTGCGTCTTCAGCGCCATCATCAGGGCGTGGCCGGGCAGCGTGAGGTGCCGGGTACCGGTGCCGTGGCCGTAGAGGACCGCTGGCACCTTGCCCGCGGCTCGGGTCCGGCGGGCAAACCCCTTGCCGAACTCGGTACGCAGCTCCGCGGTGATGGGAACCTCAGGCACGGCGGAAACTCCTTATGCGGACGGGTATCGCGTCTGCCGCGGCGGCGGCTCAGGCGGCCAGCCACAGCCAGGGACGCACACGTAGCCCCCGCAGTCTAGCCGAGGACGACCCTCGCTGCGTAACGCGCGGTCGGCTCCGTCGGTCCAATCAGCTCTGGCCGTCGAAGAGGCTGGTGACCGAGCCCTCGCTGAACACCTCGTTGATCGCCCGGGCGATCAGCGGCGCGATGGACAGCACGGTGAGCTTGTCCATCCGCTTCTCCTGCGGGATCGGCAGCGTGTTGGTGACGATGACTTCGCTGATCCGGGAGTTCTTCAGGTTGTCGACCGCGCCGCCGGACAGCACCCCGTGGGTGGCGGTCACGATGACCTGGCCGGCGCCCTGCTCGAACAGCGCGTCCGCCGCGCCCGCGATCGTCGCGCCCGTGTCAACCATGTCGTCGACCAGGATGCAGGTGCGGCCCCTGACCTTGCCGACCACCTCGAGCACCTTGACCTGGTTGGCGACGTCGGGGTCGCGGCGCTTGTGGATGATCGCCAGCGGGCAGCCGAGCCGGTCGGTCCACCGCTCACAGACCCTGACCCGGCCGGCGTCCGGCGCGACCACCGTGACCCGCCGAACGTCCAGCTTCGCCTCGATGTACTCAGCGAGGATCGGCAGCGCGAACAGGTGATCGACCGGGCCGTCAAAGAAGCCCTGTATCTGCGCGGTGTGCAGGTCGACGGCCATCAACCGGTCGGCTCCCGCCGTCGCGAACAGATCCGCCATCAGCCGGGCTGAGATCGGCTCCCGGCCCCGGCTCTTCTTGTCCTGGCGGGCGTAGCCGAAGAACGGCGTCACCACGGTGATGCGCCGGGCCGACGCCCGCTTCAGCGCGTCGACCATGATCAGCTGTTCCATGATCCACTGGTTGATCGGCGACGTGTGGCTCTGCAGCACGAACGCGTCGCAGCCGCGGACCGACTCGAGCGAGCGCACGAAGATCTCGCCGTTGGCGAAGTCGGAGATCCTGGTCGGCGTCGCCTCGATGTCGAGGCAGCCCGCGATCTCCTCGGTGAGCTCCGGATGGGCCCGGCCGCCGAAGAGCAGCAGCCTCTTTTCCGCTGGGTGCCGAGGGCCGCCGCCGACCAGGCGGCCCGCCCCGGGGTTGTCGCTCATGCCCGCTGCCCTCCCTCGCTGCCGGGCACCTCGGTGCCGGGACCTAGATTGGCGAACGGTCCGACGGTCGCGCCGGCGCCGATCACGGCCGACACGCAGACCGAATGGGTCACGGCCGCGCCGGGCGCCACCGTGGTGTCGGCCAGCAGGCAGCCCGGGCCGATCCGCGCCCCGCGGCCGATGGCCGTGTGCCCCTGCAGCTGAGCGCCGGGCCCGATCTCGACGTCGGCTTCCAGCGAGACGTCGGCATCGATCCAGGTCGTCGCCGGATCCACGACCGTCACCCCGGCGAGCATCCAGCGCCAGACCACCCGGTCGTTGTACAGCCGGCGGGCCCGGGCCAGCTGGGCGCGGTCGTTCACCCCCTCCACCTCGGCGGGATCGGGCGCGCGCAGGAACCCGGCGCGGTACCCGTCGGCGCGCAGGATCGCCAGCACGTCGGTGAGATACTCCTCGCCCTTGGAGTTGTCGGTGGCCACGCGCTTGACCGCGTCGGCGAGCAGGTCGCCGTCGAAGGCGTAGACGCCGGAGTTGATCTCACGGATCGCGCGCTGCTGCGGGGTCGCGTCCGCCTCCTCGACGATCTCGCTGATCGCCCCGTGACTGTCGAGGACGATCCGGCCGTACCCGGCGGGGTCGGGTACCTGAGCGGTCAGCGCCGTCACAGCGTTCCCTTCCTCATGGTGCACGGCCACCAGGTCCGCGAGCGTCTGCCCCCGCAGCAGCGGCGTGTCACCGTAGGTGACGACCACCACGCCATGGATCGGGCCCGCCGACTCCAGCGCGACGCGGACCGCGTTGCCGGTCCCCAGCTGCCGCGGCTGCACGACCACGCGGGCCTCCGGCGCCCGCTCGGTGACGTGCGGGATCACCTGGTCCCTGCCCTGGCCCACCACCACGACCACGCGGCCGGGGCGCAGATCCGCGGCGGCGGCGAGCACGTGCCCGAGCATGCTGCGGCCGCACAGCTCGTGCAGGACCTTGGGGGTACGGGACTTCATCCGCCTGCCCTCGCCCGCGGCGAGGATGATCACGGCTGCAGGGCAGATCCCAGTCACTCGGAAGAGCTCCTTGATTTTGACGCCTACGCGCGACAGAGAGACGGCGCCGCATTCACGTCCCCGACTCTCGCAGGATACCGTCCGGTCGCCCGGCAGGTTACGCACTCGCGCAGACACCCTGCTCCCGCTACGGGCAGTCAGCAATTTTATTTCCGAACGGACGCACACGAGACACCCGCGACCGCCAGCCGCGTTTCGTCAGGACCTCCCGCTAGCTTCCGAACATGCGTTCCAAGCAGGAGATCCTCAAGCTCAAGGAGCAGGCGGTCGCGCTGCGCCTGGCGGGCAAGTCGCTCCGCCAGATCAGGGAGATCCTCGGCCCGATGAGCAACGCGACGCTCAACGAGGCGCTGCGCGGCGTGCCGCCACCCCAGTTGAAGTCTGGAGTTACCGCAGTCCTGCCGATCCCCGAGAAATTAGCTTCTGTGGAAGTAGCAGCTCCCGGAGAAGGACTCGAACCTTCGCTACGAGGGCCAAAACCTCGCGTGCTGCCTGACTACACCATCCGGGAAAGTCGACCACCCGGGCATACCTTACCTGGCCGCTGACTGGCCGACATGCCGCAACAGGCCTCGATCCCTGAGTAGCTGATCGTCTCGGATGGTGAGACGGATAGGTTACGCGCGGGTGTGATTGTGGCCACTGCGAGGTTAAATCTCGGTCAGATCCTTGCGGAACTTACGAATGCGTAGGTTACGGTGGCGTAGGCGGGTAGATGGTGACCAGCCGCGCGTTCTGCCGGAGCGAGCACCGACAAGCAGCGAGGATCACATGACCGCACCCCCCGACATCCGCACCTCCCCCAGCATCATCCGGACCCCCCGGCCGGACGTGGACCCCGAGCGCAGCAGCGCCGTGCACCGGGCCCTGGTGGGCACCTTCGTCGCGCTGCCGCTGGTGGCCCTGGTGGCCGCCGTGCCGTTCGCCTGGGGCTGGGGCCTCGGCTGGCACGACATCGTGCTCGCGCTGGGGTTCTACGTGGTCTCGGGACTCGGCATCAGCGCGGGCTTCCACCGGTACTTCACCCACGCCTCGTTCAAGGCCAAGCGCCCGCTGCGGCTGGCGCTCGCGGTGGCCGGCAGCCTCGCCTTCGAGGGCCCGATCCTCAACTGGGTGGCCGACCACCGGCGGCACCACAAGTACAGCGACCGCGAGGGCGACCCGCACTCCCCGTGGCGGTACGGCGACGACTGGAAGGCGCTGGCCAAGGGGCTCGCCTTCGCGCACGTGGGCTGGATTTTCGAGTGCAACCGCACGTCGCAGGAGAAGTTCTGCCCGGACCTGCTCGCCGACGCGGGCATCCGCCGGATCTCGCGCTGGTTCATGGGATACGCTGCCGTCTCGCTGCTGGCGCCAGCACTGGCCGGCGGGCTGTGGTCGATGTCGCTGCACGGCGCGATCACCGCGTTCTTCTGGGCGGGGCTGGTGCGGGTGGCGCTGCTGCAGCACGTCACCTGGTCGATCAACTCGATCTGCCACACGTTCGGCAGCGAGGAGTTCGCCACCAGGGACAAGGCCAGGAACGTGTCCTGGCTGGCGATCGCGTCGTTCGGCGAGTCCTGGCACAACCTGCACCACGCCGACCCGACGTGCGCACGGCACGGCGTGCTCAAGGGGCAGATCGACATCAGTGCCCGGTTGATCTGGATCTTCGAGAAGCTGGGCTGGGTGTACGACGTGCGCTGGCCCGACGGGGAGAGGCTGACGGCCAGGCGGGCGGGTGGGCGCCGCAGGCCGCTCGGCTCGATGACCCGCAATCTGCCGGTGCCTGTTCCCGACAGCGCAGGTTACTGACGGGCGTAGGGTCGGTGCGTGACCGACCCAGGACCCAGAGGTAACCGCCGGAGGATGTCGGGCAAGGAACGCAGGGAGCAACTGCTCGACATCGGCAGGCACCTGTTCGCCGAGCGCGGCTTCGAGGGCACCTCGATCGAGGAGGTCGCGGCCCGCGCGGACGTGTCCAAGCCGGTGGTGTACGAGCACTTCGGCGGCAAGGAGGGGCTCTACGCGGTCGTGGTCGACCGCGAGGTGGGCCGGCTGCTCGCGATGGCCACCCAGGTGCTCGGCGGCGAGGACACCAGGGAGAAGTTCGAGGGCGCCGCGATCGCGCTGCTGCGCTATATCGAGGACAACGCGGACGGCTTCCGCATCCTGGTCCGCGACTCGCACCCGGCCTCAGGCGCGGGCACGTTCGGCAGCCTGATCAGCGACATCGCCAGCCAGGTGGAGTACATACTCGGCGACGTCTTCACCCAGCGCGGCTATGACCCGAAGCTCGCGCCGATGTACGCGCAGATGCTGGTCGGCATGGTGGCCGTCACCGGCCAGTGGTGGCTGGACGCGCGCAAGCCCAAGCTGGAGGAGGTCGCCGCGCACCTGGTCAACCTCGCTTGGAACGGCCTGTCCAACCTGGATCCCAAGCCGCGGCTGTCGCCGGGCGTGACCGGCGGCCGTTAGGCGAGACAGAGTCCGAGGCGCGGCCTAGCCGCGGCGTCCGACCGCGAATACCCGGCGGAACGGGAGCACGGTCCCGTACTGCCGGGGCGGGTAGGCCTCGAGCACCCGGGCGCCGTACTCGGCGAGGAACTCACCGGCGAGATCGGCCGGCAGAACGTCGATCACCGGCCGGAGGCCGGTCCCCTTGTACCAATCGAGCACGGGGTTGTCCCCGGTCAACACGTGCAGGTAGGTCGTCTCCCAGGCGTCCGTCGAGCAGCCGGCCCCGGCCAGCAGGTCGAGGTAGTCGGCGGGGCCGGTGTCCTGCCGGTTCATCGTCACCCCGGCGAGCAGCGGTCGCCACCGCGGTGACCCGGCGAGCTCGCTCATGATCGTGTGCCCCGGCTGGTCGAAGTTGCCGGGGACCTGGACCGCGATCCAGCCGGCGTCGGCGAGGAATCCCGCCCAGCGGGCGAGCACCTCCAGCTGCCTCGGCACCCACTGCAGCACGGCGTTCGACACGATCACGTCGGCACGGCCGGGCGGCTCCCAGTCCCTGACATCACCGAGCACGAACGACGGCCGCCCGTCTCGCCCGGCGCCGCTCCTGGCCGACTCGATCATGGCCTCGGAGCTGTCCACCCCGATGACCGCGGCGTCCGGCCAGCGCTCGGCCAGCGTCGCGGTCAGCTCACCCGGACCGCAGCCCAGGTCCAGCACCAGCCTCGGGTTCGTCGCGCCCACGCGGGCGAGCAGGTCGAAGAACGGCCGGGCCCGCTCGCCGGCGTAACGGCCGTACTGCCCTGGATCCCACATGCGACCACACTTTTCTTGATATCAAGATACTCGTCCCAGCCTTTCCTACCGGAGCGAACGTCTCGACGTCAAGAGATATGCTCGGGTCCGTGACCGAGCAGCTAAGGGACGAGGTCGACGACCTGGTCGCCGCGTGGCGAGCCGAGCGTCCCGATCTCGACGTGCAGCCGCTGCAGGTGCTCAGCCGGGTGTCCCGGCTGGCCCGGCACCTGGACCGGGCGCGCAGGACCGCGTTCGCCGGTCACGGGCTGGAGGCCTGGGCGTTCGACGTGCTGTCCGCGCTGCGCCGGCAGGGGCCGCCCTACCAGCTCAGCCCCGGCGCGCTGCTCCGGGCGACGCTGGTGACCTCGGGCACCATGACCAACCGGATCGATCAGCTGGCCAAGGCCGGGCTGGTCCACAGGCAGCCCGATCCGCAAGACAAACGCGGCGTGCTCGTTACCCTCACCCCGGACGGCCGCGGCAAGGTGGACGCCGCGCTCGCCGACCTGCTCGGCCACGAGGAGGCGCTGCTCGCCGGGCTGGACGGCGCCGAGCGGCAGCAGCTGGCCGGCCTGCTGCGGGTCCTGCTGGCGCCGTTCGACGCCTCGCCCGACGGCTCGCCACGACCCAGCCGCTGACCCCGGCACGCCGGGATCCCGCCCACCGGCCGCCGCGCTCAGCCGGTGACCTCCGAGGCGCTGGTCACGACCGCGCCCTGGGCCGGCCCGACCGCGCGGACGGCCGAGCGGCAGACCCCCGCACCGGTGAGCGCCACGATCAGGTCCACGGCGCGCTGCGCGTCGGCGACGAGGAACGCGCAGGTGGGCCCCGAACCCGACACCACCGCGCCCAGCGCGCCGTACTCCCGGCCGGTCGCGAGCGTCCGGCGCAGCTCGGGGCGCAGCGACACGGCCGCGGGCTGCAGCTCGTTGGACAACAGCGGGCCGACCTCTGCCGGGTCGCCCGACCGCAGCGCGGACATCAGCTCCGTGTTCAGCCGCGGCGGCGCCGCGACGATGTCGCGGGCGGCCCTGATCCGGTCGCACGCCCGGTACACCTCCGCGGTGGACAGCCCACCGGTCGCGAAGGCCAGCACCCAGTGATACTGCCCGGCCGCCAGCGCGGGCGTCAGCCGCTCGCCGCGTCCCTGACCCACCGACGTGCCGCCGACCAGGGCAAACGCCACGTCGCTGCCGATGCCCGCGGCCACGTCGGCGAGCTCGGCGTGGGTGAGCCCGGCCTTCCACAGCTCGTTGCAGCCGACCAGCGCCGCGGCCGCGTCCGCGCTGCCGCCCGCCAGGCCCGCTGCCACCGGTATCCGCTTCCTGATCTCGATCGCGACCGGCGGTGACGTCGTGCCCGCGGGACCCCCGGCCGCCGGTGAAACGACCCGCGGAACCCGCCGCGGCGGCAGGCCCGCGGCCTTGGCCAGGGCCGTGACCGCCCGCACGGCGAGGTTGCCGCCGCCCTCCGGAACGCTGTCCGCGCCCTCGCCGGTGACCGTGACCCGGGAGTGGCCGGCGTCGCTGACCGTGACCTCGTCGTACAGCGAGACCGCGTGGAACACGGTGACGAGTTCGTGGAAACCGTCCGGCCGCGCCGGTCCCACGGCCAGCTGGAGGTTCACCTTTGCGGGCACCCGCACGGTCACAGCGGTCACGATTGCATGATCGTACGCGCCGCGCGGGCCTGCTCGCTCGGCGCGCCGGCCCGGCGGGGTACCGGGAGGCCAGCCAGCCAGAGCACGCGTGAACCAAAGCGGCGCAGCGGACGTCGTTACTGCTAAAGCGACGGTTCGCTGACGCACGTCGCCGACGACGTGTGCCCGCGACATAAGGAGGGCATCATGGGCAAGAGATCTGCTAGAGCGGCGGACGCCCGGCGGCGGCTGGCTGCGCCGGTGATCGCGGCCGCGCTCGCGCTGGGCTCGGCCGGGCTGAGCGCCACCGCAGCGGCGGCGGCGCCGCGGCCGCACGACTCGGGCTTCAACCAGCCCGGCGACATCCTGATCGCCGACGCGTTCAACAACCGGGTGGTGGAGGTCAACAGCCATCATCAGGTGGTCTGGCAATTCGGCAACGGCTCGGACGTTCCGGGGCCGCACTCCATCGTGGGCACCAACGACGTCCAGCGGGTAGGCAGCCTCACGCTGATCGCCGGCACCGGAACGCCGGCGGGCGCCGACCCGTCCTGCACCATCACGGCCGGATGCCCGGACAACCGGGTGTTCCTGGTGAATCAGGCGGGGCACATCGTCTGGCAGTACGGCAAGGCCGGCGTCACCGGCTCCGGATTCAACCAGCTGAACACGCCGGTGCAGAACACCTACCTGCCGAGCGGTCATATCCTGATCACCGATCAGGGCAACGAGCGGGTGATCGAAGTCACGCGCGACCATGAGATCGTGTGGCAGTACGGCAAGACCGGCGTCATCGGGTCCGGGTTCAACCAGCTCAACAACCCGAACAGCGCCGAGCTACTCGCCAACGGCCACATCTTGATCGCCGATGAGAACAACAACCGGGTGATCGAGGTCAACCGCGATCACCAGGTCGTGTGGCGGTACGGCAGCCCGACGGGCACCCAGCTGAGCGGCGCCGCGTTCGCCAGCCGCCTGCCCAACGGTGACACGTTGATCACCGACTCCAACAACAGCCGCATCCTCATCGTGACCGAGGATAAGCAGGTCGTGTTCGACTACGCGACCAACACCCGGCCGGGCAGCATGGCCATGCCGCTGCCCACCCGGGCCGTGATGACACGCACCGGCAACATCCTGATCAGCGACCAGTTCAACGACCAGGTCATCGAAATCAACCAGCAGAAGAAGATCATCTTCAGCCAGGGCAAGATCCAGGTGGACGGCAACGGCTTCAACCAGATGAACGCCCCCTACGACGCCAAGGTCATCGGGGACTACACCGGCCTGACCCCGCCGTTCGGGTTCGGCGGCTGATCTGGCCCGCGCGGGGCCCGTGCCCGGCCGGCCTCACCCAGCCGGGCACGGGCCCGCGCGATGCCCGCGAACTCCGCGACCCCCAGCGACTCGCCGCGGGCGGCGGGGTCCGCCCCCGCCGCGCGCAGGATCCGCTCTGCCTGCGCCGGCGATCCTGCCCAGGATGAGAGGGCCGAACGGAGCATCTTCCTGCGCTGCGCGAACGCGGCATCGATCGCGGCGAAAACCTCCTGCCTGGTCACATCAGCCACAGGCGGCTCGCGCCGGGTGAACGCGACCAGCGCGGAGTCCACCCGCGGGACCGGCCAGAACACGCTGCGCGGCACCGGGCCGGCCCGCCGCAGCGCCGCCGACCAGGCGAGCTTGACCGTCGGCACGCCGTAGACCCGGCTGCCCGGCGGCGCGGTCATCCGGGCGGCGGCCTCAGCCTGCACCATGAACACCCCTCGGCTGAGCGAGGGGACGGTATCCAGCAGGTGCAGCAGCACCGGCACGGCCGAGCTGTAGGGCAAGTTGGCGACCAACACGGTGACCGGCTCGCCCGGCAGCCCGGCGATCCTGGCCGCGTCCGCGGTGACGACCTCCAGCCGCCCAGCCAGCCCCGGCGCGAACGACGCCACCGTCCCCGGCAGCGCGGCGGCCAGCACCGGGTCGATCTCGACGGCCAGCACGCGGCGCGCGGCCGGCAGCAGCGCCAGGGTGAGCGAGCCCAGGCCGGGTCCCACCTCGAGCACGTGCTCGTCCGGCCGCAGCCCGGCGAGCGAGACGATCCGCCGGATCGTGCCCTGGTCGATGACGAAGTTCTGGCCCAGCCGCTTGGACGGGCGCAGATCCAGCCGCGCCGCGATCTCCCGTACGTCGGCGGGCCCGAGCAGCCGGTGCCCCGCCGCGGTCACCCGCGCAAGGCCATGTCTCGTGGATCTTGGTGGATGCGGGCGGCGATCCAGGCGGCGTCCAGCAAGGCGGAGGAGGAGCCAATAGCGGCGCTATTGGCGACGACGACAATGCCGCCGGTCGTCGTCTGGGCGCCGATCCGCGCCGCCGGAGATCTGCGAGACACGGCCTAAGTCCTCACCACGGTCCGAAGACACGCTCGGCGGTCCGCGTCACGCGGTGGCAGAGCTCCGCGAGGTCCATGCCCTTGACCTCGGCCAGCCTGCGGAGGGTGAGCGCGGCGAGCCACGGCGCGCTAGGTTTGCCCCGGTGCGGCACGGGCGTGAGGAACGGAGCGTCGGTCTCGACCAGCAGCAGGTCCGCCGGGGCGGCGGCAGCCGCGTCCCGCAGCGGCTGGGCGCTGGCGAACGTGAGGTTCCCGGCGAAGCTCATCACGTAGCCGGCCTCGGCGCACCGCCTTGCCATCCGCTGGTCGCCGGAGAAGCAGTGGAAGACCACCCGCTCCGGCGGGCCCTGCTCGGCCAGGATGCGCAGCACGTCCTCGTGCGCGTCCCGGTCGTGGATGACCAGCGCCTTGCCCGAGCGCTTGGCGATCTCTATGTGCGCGCGGAACCAGTCCCGCTGCGCCGCCGGCGCCGCCCAGTCCCGGTAGTAGTCGAGTCCGGTCTCGCCGACGGCCCGCACCTGGGGCAGCGCGGCCAGCGCCTCAATTTCGGCAAGCACTCCCTCGGCAAGCTCTCCCTCGGCGAGCACCGGCTGGGCGGGGTCGGCCCGGGCGCGGTCCGGTCGAGCGGCCGCCTGCGTCTCGTTCGGGTGGATCGCCACCGCAGCGTAGACGTCCTCGTGGGCGGCGGCGCAGTCCGCGGCCCACCGCGACGACGGCAGGTCGGTGCCGATGGTTACCACCCGGCGGATGCCGACCGCACGCGCGTCGGCCAGCACGTCGCCGACCGGGGCCTTGACCATCTCCAGGTGGCAGTGGCTGTCCAGCGCCTCGGCCGGCAGCGCCGCGTCGGCCAGGTCCTGCGGACGCCGCCAGCCCTGCTCCGCAGTCACGTCCGCTCCGGGGCAGCCGCCAGGTTCCCCGCCGGAGGACGCGGCTGCCGCACTGGCCTCACTCGCCCTCCAGCCGGCCGAGTTCCTCTTCGACCACCGAGGGCGGTAGCTTGGCGAACAGCGGGGTCGGCACGGCCAGCGGCGTGCCCGGCCGGACCGGCGCGTGCTCCCAGCGCGCCGCCACGTCGTAGCTCCCGGTGATGACCGGGTAGGACGGCCCGCCCGCCTCGGCCACCTCCTCGATGCGCGGCGCGCCCGACCACTCGCCGGTCCCGCCCAGCATCTCGTAGACCTTCTGGGACGAGCGCGGCAGGAACGGGGTGAGCAGCGTCTTGGCGTCGTCCACCAGCTGCAGAGCCACGTGGCAGATCGTCCGCATCCGCTCCGGGTCGCTCTCGCGCAGCTTCCACGGCGCCTGGTCAGACAGGTACTTGTTGGCGTCGGCCGTTGTCCGCAGCGCGGCGGTGATGGCGGCCTTGAACCGCGACCGCGACAACGGCTCGGCGACCTGGCCGAACGCGTCCCGGGACCGCTGCAGTATCGCCAGGTCCGGCTCGGTCAGCGCGCCCGGCGGCGGGATCGACCCGATGTTGCGGGCGGCGAACGACACCGCCCTGTTGACCAGGTTGCCCCAGTTGGCAACCAGCTCGTCGTTGTTGCGGCGGACGAACTCGGCCCACGTGAAGTCGGTGTCCTGGTTCTCTGGCCCGGCGACCGCGACGTAGTAGCGCAGCGCGTCCACGTCGTAGCGGGCCAGGAAGTCCCGTACGTAGATCACGACGTTGCGGGAGGAGGAGAACTTCTTCCCCTCCATCGTCAGGAACTCGCTGGCGACCAGGTCGGTCGGCGGCTGCAGCTCGCCCAGCGAGCCCGGCTTGCCGCCCCGGTCACCCTGGCCGCTGTAGCCGAACAGCATGGCCGGCCATATCTCGGAGTGGAAGACGATGTTGTCCTTGCCCATGAAGTAGTGCGACTCCGCGTCCGGCGCCTGCCACCAGGCCCGCCACGCGTCCGGGTCGCCCGACCGCCGGGCCCACTCGATCGAGGCCGACAGATACCCGATCACCGCGTCGAACCACACGTAGATCCGCTTGTCCGGGCGGTCCCGCCAGCCGTCCAGCGGAACCGGCACCCCCCAGTCCAGATCCCGGGTGATCGCCCGCGGCTTGAGGTCCTGGAGCAGGTTGAGCGAGAACGTCAGCACGTTCGGCCGCCAGCGGCCCTTCTTGGACTGCAGCCACGTCCCCAGCGTCTCGGTGAAGGCGGGCAGGTCGAAGAAGAAGTGCTCGGTCTCGACGAACTGCGGGGTCTCCCCGTTGATCCGCGACCGCGGGTTGATCAGGTCGACCGGATCCAGCTGGTTGCCGCAGTTTTCGCACTGGTCGCCGCGCGCGTGCGGGTACCCGCAGATCGGGCACGTGCCCTCGATGTATCGGTCCGGCAGCGTCCGGCCGGTGGACGGCGAGATCGCGCCGAGCATGGTCTTGGCGAAGATGTAGCCGTTGTCGTACAGCCCCAGGAAGATCTCCTGGGTGGTGGCGTAGTGGTTGCGGGTGGTCGTCCGGGTGAACAGGTCATAGGACATGCCGAGGTTGGCCAGGTCCTCGGCGATGACCCGGTTGTACCGGTCGGCCAGCTCGCGGGCGGTCACGCCCTCGGCGTCGGCCTGCACCTGGATGGGGGTGCCGTGCTCGTCAGTGCCGCTGACCATGAGTACCCGGTTGCCCGCCATCCGCTGGTACCTGCTGAACATGTCGGCGGGCAGCGCGAACCCGGACACGTGCCCGATGTGGCGCGGTCCGTTGGCGTAGGGCCAGGCGGGTGCGGTCAGGATGTGACGGCTTGACGAAGACATGAAGAAAGCCTATTGTCCGGCGACCGTCACCAGGACCGGTTAACCGTCCCCGGGGCGACCCGGCGCGTCCGGCGCCGACGGATGGCGTGCCCGCCCGGCGCCGCTCGGCCCCGGCGTCCCGCTTGCCGTGCCGTGCACGGCCGCCTCGTAGACCTCCCGCCGGCGCAGTCCGAGCTCGGCGGCGACGGCCGCGGCCGCGTCCTTGCGGGACGCGCCCGCCGCCACCTTGGCGGCCACCTGCTCCGCCGCGCCGGCCAGGCTCTGCTGCCCAGCCTGCCCGGCCCCGGCCCCGGCGGCGCCGGCCACGACGAGCGTGACCTCGCCGCGCACCTCGCCGACGGCCCAGGCGGCGAGCTCGGCCAGCGTCCCCCGGCGAACCTCCTCGTGCGTCTTGGTCAGCTCGCGGCACGCCACCGCGCGGCGCTCGTCCCCGAGCGCCGCGGCCATCTTGGCCAGCGTCACGGCGAGCCGGCGCGGTGACTCGAAGAACACCATCGTCTGCGGCTGCGCGGCGAGCTCGGCCAGCCGGCGGGACCGCTCGCCGGCCCGCCGCGGCAGGAATCCCTCGAAGCAGAACCGGTCGGACGGCAGCCCGGACACGGCCAGCGCCGCAGTCACGGCCGACGGACCGGGCAGCGCGGTGACCCGGGCCCCCGCGGCGACGGCGGCCGCCACCAGGCGGTAACCGGGATCGCTGACGCCCGGCATGCCCGCATCGGTCACCAGCAGCACGTCGCGGCCCGCGGCGAGCTCCGCGGCCAGCCCGGCGGCCCGGGCCGATTCCACGGCGTCGTAGTACGAGACGATCCTGCCGGTCAGCGTCACGCCGAGGCCCGCCGCCAGCCGGCGCAGCCGCCGGGTGTCCTCGGCCGCGATGATCTCGGCCCGGGCCAGCGCCCCGGCGAGCCGGGGCGACGCGTCATCCAGGCAGCCGATCGGGGCGGCCGCGACGGTCAGCGTCCCCGCGGTGTCGTCGTTCATCGCGTGCCCACGCTAACGTGCCGGCCCCTACGATGGCGGTTGATGACGACGTCCCAGGCGGAGGCGGCCGCCGAGCGCAGGAGCCCGCGCCTTTCCGCTCTCACGGCCAGGCTCTGCCCCCCGATGCCGGGCAGCGCCCTGTGGGGCTGGATCGGCCCGCTGCTCGTCACCGCCTTCGGCGCCTTCCTGCGCTTCGACCGGCTCTCGGTGCCGCCGTCGGTCGTCTTCGACGAGACGTACTACGTGCCCGACGCCCTCGGCATCCTCAGGTACGGCGCCGAGCACAACTACATCAGCAACCGCAACGGCCTGATCGCGCGGGGTGACACGCACATCTTCAGCGCGGGCGGCGAATTCGTGGCGCACCCGCCGTTCGGAAAAATCATGATCGCCGTTGGCGAGTGGCTGTTCGGACTGACGCCGTTCGGCTGGCGGTTCGCGGCCTGCGTCGTGGGCTCGCTCGCCATCTTGATGACGGCGCGGATCGCCCGCCGGATGACCAGATCGACGCTGCTGGGCTGCGTCGCGGGCCTGCTGCTGGCCGTCGAGGGCCTGGAATTCGTGCTGAGCCGGACCGCGCTGCTGGACATCTTCCTGATGTTCTGGGTGCTGGCCGCATTCGGCTGCCTGGTGATCGACCGCGACCAGGCCAGGGCGCGGCTGGCCCGCGCGGTGGCGCGGCGCCCGGCCGACGACGCCGGCCCGCGGCTCGGGGTGCGCTGGTGGCGGCTGCTGGCCGGGGTGTGCCTCGGGCTCGCGTGCGCCTCGAAGTGGAACGGGATCTGGTACGTCCCGGCCTTCGCCGCGATGACGGTCGCCTGGGACATCGGCGCCCGGCGCGCCGCCGGGGTGCCCCGCGCCCTGTACGGCGGGCTGGTGCGGGACGGCCGCTGGGTGCTCGTCTCGCTCGCCGCCGTTCCCGCGGTCACCTACGTCGCCGCGTGGAGCGGCTGGCTGTTCAGCAGCTCCGGCTACGACCGGAACTGGGCGGCGCAGCACGGCATCCACACGCCGGTGATCTCCGCGCTGGTCTCGCTGTTCGAGTACAACAAGGCGATGCTGCACTTCGACAGCACGTTGATCACGCACCACCCGTACCAGTCCCAGCCGTGGTCGTGGATGGTGCTGGCCCGGCCCGTCTCGTTCTACTACGCGGCGCCCACGCTCGGCCACCAGGGCTGCCAGGTCAGGTCCTGCTCGCAGGAAGTGCTGGCGATCGGCACGCCGATGATCTTCTGGGTGTCCATCGCCGCGCTGGTCATCTGCGCCGCCTGGTGGCTGACGCAGCGGGACTGGCGAGCCGGGGCTGTGCTGGTGGGGGTGGCGGCCGGCTGGCTGCCGTGGTTCGCCTTCCTGTCCCGGACCAAGTTCTTCTTCTACTCGGTGGTCTACGACCCGTTCCTGGTGCTGGCGATCACGCTGTGCCTCGGCCTGCTCATCGGGGCCGCCCGGGCCGGCCCGGTGCGCCGCTCGGTGGGCGCGGCCGTCACCGGCGCGTACTTGCTGGCCGTGCTGCTCAACTTCTGGTACCTGTACCCGGTGCTGTCGGCGCAGGTGATCCCGTACAGCTCGTGGCTGGCCAGGATGTGGTTCAGCAGCTGGATCTGATGTCGTCCCACGGGACTGGCAGCCGCTCCATCTCGCCCGGCTCGAACTTGGTCAGGCCCCCGGCGTACGTGCGTCCCTGGCCGAGTGCCACGGAGTGCCTCAGGTGCGCGGCGAGCCGGTCGAGCACGGCGCCGGCCAGGGGCTCGCGCGGGTAGAGGCCGTGCGCGATGTTCAGGTGCCGTACCCCGGCGAAGTTGCGCACGAACGCGGGCGGACGACGGGCCATGTAGCTGGCGATGATCGGCGCCGGAGCGGTGAGCCCGACCCGCCACCACGGGCGGCGGTGCCGGGCGATGTACGAGTCCGCGGCGCCCGCCCGGGCGGCGCTCGCGATGAACGCGGCGACCAGCTCGCGGTCCGGGCCGGCCAGCTCGTCTAGGTCGGCGGGAAGGTCGATGACGACCCGTAGCGGCGCGGCGTCCGACAGCAAGCCGACCGCGTCGAACAGCTCCCGCGCCCTGGTCACCGTCGGGAACGCGAACCCGGGCGGCACGTCGGCCTGCCCGGCCCGGTGGACCCAGACCGCGTTGGCCCCGGTGACCTGGCCGCGATGCACCCGGCAGATCTCGCCGAGCTCGACGTGCCCGGCCGGCGGCCGGGCCGTGGTCCGGGCCGCCGCGGCGCCGCGGGCCAGCGGTCCCCAGCGGGCGGCGGCGCTGAGCGCGGCCCGCGGGACCGGGCGGCCGCCGCCCAGGTCGCCCAGCCCGGCCGGGCTGGACGCCAGCCGCAGCCGGATGTGTGCCGACGCGCTGCCCGGCGCGAAGCAGGAGATCGCCGACGTCACGGTCGCGTCGGCGAACACCTGGGCGGACGGCTCGAGCAGGTGCACCGACTGGCCGCCGAGGTCGCCGAGCAGCAGCGCACGGACCAGGCCGCCGTAGTTCACGTCAAGCCATTCGGCGGCGGTGATGAACACCCCCAGGTCGCCCGCCACCGCGTGCCGCGCCGTGGCGAGGAAGAAGTGCACGTGCAGGCCGGCCAGCCCGCTGGCGCCCAGGCCGCGGGCGCGCGCGGCGCTGGCCAGCCAGCGCTTCCAGTGCGCCGGGATCTGGTGGTGCCGGACGTACGGAGGGTTGCCGAGGTACAGTGTCCGGCCGGCGGCGGCCCCGAGCTCGGCCGACCGGTAGTCGCCCTGAATCACGGTCGCCCGCCCGGCGAGGCCGGCCGCGGCGAGATTTGCCCGCGCGACGAGCGCGGCGACCGGGTCCGTCTCCACGCCGATCAGATCGGCGGCCGGCCAGTGGCGGCCCGCGGCGAGCAGGAACCGGGCCGACCCCGTGCCCGGGTCCACCACCCGGCTCGGCCCGCGCTCGCCAGCCTGCCGCGCGGCCCAGCCGACCATGCTGGCTACGACCGCCGGCGGTGTGAGCGTCTGGCCAATTTCCCTGCGCACGGTGGCCGTCCTGGCCGCCACGAGTGCGTCGCCGAGCGGGTCAGCGCCCGCAGCGATGAGCTCGCTGAGTTCGCCGGCCGATGGTCCCGGCCCGCACGCCGGTGCGACGGTCCTGGCGACGGCGATCAGGTGCGCCTCGGCACCGGACAGCCCGGCCACCTGCTCCGCGCCCAGCGCGGCCGCCGACCGGATCAGCTCGGCCAGCCCTGCGGTCATCCTCACGCCGCCCATCCTGCCGGGGATGACCCGTCCCGGTGTCCGCCCGCGCGGCGGCCGCGGCGCGCCGCGAAAATGTGACCAAAATTTCCAGTCGTTTCTGCGTCGGAGAGCGTCTAAAGGGTAGGTGCGTTCGACCAGGCGGGAGCGACCATGAGCCTCAGCGACCAGGCACGGGCCCGTTGCGGCGGGCCGGTGGGCCGCGCGGCGCGGCCACGCCGCGCGCGCCACCTGGGCGAGGCGCAGGCGCTCGACCGGCTCACCGACGCCGACATCCTGTCCGCGCTGCGGGACCTGCCGGACGAGCTGCGGCTCGTGGTGTACCTCGCCGACGTCGAGGGCTACTCCTACCGCGAGATCGCCCGGATCACGGGGACGCCGGTCGGCACGGTCGCAGCCAGGCTGCACCACGGCCGCGCCCGGCTCCGCGACCGGCTCGCCGCCATCGCGGCGCGCCGCGGCGTGGCGGCGGCACCCGGCTGACCGGGACCGGATCGTCGCTGCTCGCGCGCGTCATCAGCCTGGGGGGAGAGCCCAGCCGAGCAGCGCCGGGTCATAGACGCGCTCGGCGTAGATCTGGTGCCAGATCGAGAACACGATCAGGGTCCACACCTGCCGCCAGCTCACCTCCGGGTCGCCCGCCCGGAAGCGGTTTAGCAGGGCAAGCGCCGCCTCGCGGTCGACCCACTGGCCGGTCTGCGCCTGGCGGAGCAGATCATCGGCGTAGCCGAACCAGTCGCCGGCCAGCCACTCCCCGACCGGCACGGGGAACCCGAGCTTCGCCCGCTCCGTCACCGCCTGGGGCAGCACCTCGCCCATGGCTTCGCGCAGCGCGAACTTCGTGGTGCCGCCGGCCGTCTTCTCCTCGCGGGAGAGCCGGGACGCGACGGTCATCACCTCCCGGTCCAGGAACGGCGAGCGCAGCTCGAGCCCGTGCGCCATCGCCATCCTGTCCGCCTTGACCAGGATGTCGCCGGGCAGCCAGGTATTGATGTCCACGAGCTGCATGGTGGCGACGTCGTCCAGGCCAGCCTCGGCGGCCTGCTGGTAGACCGGGTCGGTCACGTCATAGGCGGTCGCCCGCCCCGGCCCCGCCACCAGGTCGGCCTGGCCATCCACGAACACGTGCGCGTTCCCGATGTACCGGCGGCGCAGCGGCGTGGCGGTGCGGTCGAGCAGGCCCTTGCCCTTGACGCCGGCCGGGAGCAGCGCGGCCGCCTTCTGCAGCGGCGCCTTGCCCCAGTCGGGCAGCCGCTCGCCCACGCGGACCACGCCGGGCTGGTGGTAGACCGCGTAGCCGCCGAACAGCTCGTCCGCGCCCTCCCCGGACAGCACGACCCTGACGTGCCTGCTGGCTTCCCTGGCGACGAACCACAGCGGCACGGCGGCCGCGTCGGCCAGCGGGTCGTCCAGGTGCCAGATGATCCGCGGCAGGTGGGTGAAGAACTCCTCGGCGGTTATCACGCACGGGACGGACTTCACGCCCAGCGCCGCCGCGGTCTCCTGCGCCCGGTCGACCTCGCTGTAGCCCTGCCGCTCGAACCCCGCGGTGAAGGTGAGCAGCCCGGGCCGGTTCTCCGCGGCGAGGGCGCAGATGGCGGCAGAGTCGATACCTCCGGACAAGAACGCGCCGAGCGGAACGTCGCTGCGCTGGTGGACCGCGACGGAGTCCCGCATCACGTCTAGGATCATCGTCGGCGTCTCGGCCGACGGGCCGCCGGCCGGGTTCAGCTCCGCCCGCCAGTAGCGGTACGTGCGGACCCCGTGACCCGGCCGCACGATCATCGCGTATCCCGGCGGCAGCACCCGTACCGTCGGGGTCATGGTGGCGGGCGCGGGCACGTAGCCGAACGCCAGGTACCTGCGGAACGCGTCGGGGTCAAGGACGGCGAGCTCGCCGGGCCGCGCCAGCACCTTCCGCTCCGAGGCGAACCGGAACACCTCGCCGTCCGCCGGCGGCTCGTCGTCCCCGCCGGCGGTGACGGCCGGACGGCCGTCAGGGACGTCGGTCACGTAGTAGAAGGGCTTGATCCCGAACGGATCCCGGGCGCAGAAGAGCCGGCGCTTCGAGGTGTCCCAGACCGCGAACGCGTACATGCCGCGGAGCCTGCGGACGACGTCGCGGCCCAGTAGCGCGTAAGTCTCGAGTAGCACCTCGGCGTCGGAACCGGTGCGCAGCGCGACGCCGCGGGCGGCCAGCGCGTCGGCCAGCTCGAGGTAGTTGTAGATCTCGCCGTCGAAGACCATCCAGTACCGGCCGTCGGATGAGCACATCGGCTGGCGGGAGCCGGGCGACAGGTCGATGACCGCCAGCCGCCGGGCGGCGAGCGCGACGTCGGGGTCGGCGTAATAGCCGTCGTCGTCCGGGCCGCGGTGCGCGAGGAAGCCGGCCGAGGCACGCGCCCAGCGTTCGTCGGCCTCCGCTCCCGGCCCCAGGGCCAGGCACCCGGTGATCGCGCCCATCTCGTCCTACGCCCATCGCAGGCAGCATCTGCCCTCCGATCCTACGGGCGAGGCTGGACCAGGCCGACCCGCCGCGTCAATCCGCCAGGTCAGCCGGGCGTTCAGCGCCTGCGGTTACTCGCCGCGCCAGACCGGCGGGCGCTTCTCGGCGAACGCCGCGGCTCCCTCCATTGCGTCGGCCGAGGTGAACACCTTGCGGAGCAGCTCGCCCTGCCGCGCGAACCCCTCGCTAGCCGGCCAGTCGCCCGACTCGACCATGATCCGCTTGGAGGTCGCGACCGCGAGCGGGGCGTTGGCGGCCACCCGGGCGGCCAGCTCGCGGGCCGCTTCGAGCGCCTCCCCGGCGGGGACGATCTTGTTGATCAGGCCCGCCCGGTGCATGTCCGCGGCGGGCACGCGCTCGCCGGTCAGCACCATCTGCATGGCTGCGTGGTAGGGGATGCGATGGTGCAGCCGGAGCAGGCCGCCCGCCCCCGCGGCGAGCCCGCGGGTGACCTCGGGCAAGCCGAACTGCGCCTCCTTGCTGGCGACCACCAGGTCACACGAGAGCACCAGCTCGAACCCGCCGGCCAGCGCGTACCCCTCCACCGCGGCGATCACGGGCTTGTCCGGCGGCCGCTCGGTGATGCCGCCGAATCCCCGCCCGCCGGCCGCCGGGTTGTCCCCGGCCAGGAACCCCTTGAGATCCATCCCGGCGCAGAAGGTGCCGCCCGCGCCGGTGAGGATGAGAACGCGCACGTCCCGGCGCGCGTCCAGGTCGTCGATGGCGGCGGCGATGCCGGCCGCGACCGCGCCGTTGACCGCGTTGCGCGCCTCAGGCCGGTTGATGGTGATGACGGCGATACCGTCGTCGACCTCGATCAGGACCTCGTCAGCCACGCCAGCCCCTCCCGTCTGTGATTGTTCCCGCGCCCGGCTACTTCGGCTGGAACCGGATCCCGCCGTCGAAGCGCACGACCTCGGCGTTCATGTAGTCGTTCTCGATCAGCGCCCGCACCAGGTGGGCGAACTCGGCGGCGGTCCCGAGCCGCTTGGGGAACGCCACCGGCGCGATCAGCTTGGCCTTGAACTCGTCGCTGGCCTCCCCGCTGCCGTAGATCGGGGTGTCGATGATGCCCGGGGCGATCGTGTTGACCCGCGCCCCGATCGCCCCGAGGTCGCGGGCCGCTGGCACGGTCATGCCTATGATTCCGCCCTTGGAGGCCGAGTAGGCGACCTGCCCGATCTGCCCCTCGATTCCCGCGACCGACGCCGTATTGATGATCACTCCGCGCTGGCCGTCCGCGTCGACGGGCTCGGTCCGCGCGATCGCGGCGGCGGCGATCCGCATCAGGTTGAACGTGCCGATGAGGTTGACGTCGATGACCCTGCGGAAGGCGCCCAGGTCGTGCGGCGTGCCGTCGCGGCCGACGGTGCGCGCGGCCCAGCCGATGCCCGCGCAGCTGACGGCGACCCGCAGCGGCGCGCCGAGCCCGGTCGCCGCGTCCACAGCTGCCTGCACCGACTCCTCGTCGCTGACGTCGGTCCTGACGAAGAGCCCGCCGAGCTCGCTAGCTATCGCCTTGCCCCGTTCCTCGTTCAGGTCGGCGACGGTGACACGGACGCCCGCGGATGCGAGCTCGCGCGCCGTCGCCTCGCCGAGGCCGCTGGCCCCGCCCGAGATGATCGCTGCACTTCCGTTTAGTTCCATGACCGGGAGCATACTGGGGCCCGGCCAGCCTCGACCGAACGGGGTTCGGTTTACCGCCCGCCGAACCGGCGGGGGCCGCTGACGGCCACGCCGGATGTCGGTACCGCGGCGGGTTCCGGAACGCGGCCAGGAGCGGGTTGCAGGTCGGTGCCGGGCAGACCGGGGCGCGCTTCCGGCTGCCGCCCGGCTCGGCCGTCGGGCTGGCGCAGCGGGTCGGGCTGATCGCCCGCGCCGTCTTCACCCACGGCTACGTGGACGCGATGCGCGCGACCCTGGTGATGCCGCTGGCCATGATGCTGCTCGCCGCCGCGTCGTGCCTGTTGATCAGGCAGCGCAAGGTGGCGGGCAGCCAGCAGCCTGCGCGGCCCGCCGAGGAAAAGGCCCCGGCCTAGTCCGCCCGCGTCAGGAACCCGCAGGTGGCCGGGCTCAACTGGCCGGCTCCAGCAGTTCCCGCGTCCACAGGCCGGGCAGCTCCTCGTGGCCGGGCTCGAACGGGAACCGCGCGGCGAAGGCCGGCTCCAGGTCCGTCAGCCAGGTCGCGGCCGGATCGAACCTGGCGAAGAACGGCTTGCCCACCAGGTCCGGGTCACGGGCTTGGATCATGTGCAGGACGAACACCTGCTCGCCTGCCACCTCGGCTATCCCGTCCAAGCACACCTTGCCGGGCGTGGCCGACATGGACGGCCCGCGGACCGTCCGGCACAGCCCGGACACGCTCCGGTAGGCGTCCCGGAAGATCGAGTAAGCCCGTGCCAGCGCCACTGCGAAGTAGTCCTGCGGGCCGGTGTCGCGCTCCACGAACATGTAGTAGGGGACCATCCCCATCCTGACCTGGGTGCGCCACATGCCGGCCCAGATCGCCGGGTCGTCGTTGATCGACCGGATCAGCGGGGCCTGGGTACGGATCACCGCGCCGGTGCCGAGGATCCGGCGGACCGCCTCGGCGACGAGCGGGGACTCGAGTTCTCGCGGGTGGGAGAAGTGAGCCATGAACGCGAGGGACTTGCCCGACGCCACCACGTCCTCGAAGATCCGCAGCGTCTCCCCCGCGTCCGGGTCTGTGACGAACCGCTGCGGCCAGTAGCCGAGCGACTTGCTCCCGATCCTGATCGTCTCGAGGCCGGCCAGCCGCGGGTCCAGCAGCGGCTCGATGTACCGGCGGAGCACCGGGGCGCCCATGATCATCGGGTCCCCGCCGGTGACGAGGACCCCCGTCACCTCCGGGTGCCCGAGCAGGTAGGTGACCAGCATGCTGGAATCACCCATCGCCATCTTCAGCTCGGGCTCGTCGACGAACTGCGCCCAGCGGAAGCAGTAGGCGCAGTAGGCGTGGCAAGTCTGGCCCTGCTTGGGGAACAGCAGCACGGTCTCGGGGTACTTGTGCTGCAGCCCGGGCAGCGGCTCGTCGTCCAGGGCCGGCATGTTGAGCGCGAGCTGGCCGGCCGGATGCGGGTTCAGCCGCATCCGCACCTCGTGTGCGACCGCGCGCACCTCCGCCGCCGGGGCGTCCCTGGCCAGCAGCCCCGCGATCAGGCTCACGTCCGCCTCGGGCAGCATGTCGGCCTGCGGGAACACCAGCCGGTAGATGGGGTCGGCCGGCGCTGCCTTCCAGTCGATCAGGTGCTCGACGACGTAGCTGTTGGTCCGGAAGGGCAGCACGGCCGCGACCGCGCGGACCGCCAGGCGCTCCGGCGCGGACAGGCCGGCCCGGGCCGTGAGCTCGTCCAGGTGCTTCGCCGTATACGCGTGAAACCGGCGGCCTGGTGACTGCGCTGGGTTGTTATCTGTGAGCCGTACGGGCCGGACCGGCCCCGGCTGCTGAAATCCAGTCACGCAACTCCTCTCGGTAGGTCGGGCCCCGCACCTCACCTGTACGGGCCCGAGTCAGCCACTAAGGCCGCCAAGACATCCCCGCTGCGTCTGGTATCCCTTCTGTCACGGTGATGGATGAGCCCATCCCGTGACCTCGAAGTCACAATAATGAAACGCAGAGGTAAAGAACGGGGTTCCCGGAGTTCTCTGCCGGCATTGGAGTGCGCCTTTGGCGGCCGGTCACGCCGGCGCCTGGCGGACAAGATCCGAGGGTGGGTAGCTTCATACCATGCGGGCTGCCGTCGATCACGTACCTCCCTCGCCCTGGTCGCTGGCCGGGGCGCTGCCGGATGCGGTGCCGGGCTGACCGCCGGCGACACCGCGCGGCAGGCGGCGGACCAGCAGCCTCGCCCAGCGGATCAGGACTCTAGCGCCCGGCGCGGGAGGCCGGTCGTCGCGGTCGACGCGATGGGCGGAGACAACGCCCCGGGCGAGATCGTGGCCGGCGCGGTCGCGGCGGCTCGCCAGCACGGCGTTCAGGTGGTGCTCGCCGGACGGCCCGGGCAGCTCCGGCCGCTGCTGGCCCATCACTACGCGGCGGGCGAGATCCGGGTCGTCGCGGCCGACGACTCTCCCGCCATGGACGAGGGCGGGCTGGCCATCTGGCGCCGCCCCCGGTCCAGCATCGCCGTGCCCTGCCAGCTGGTCCGGCGCGGCCAGGCCTCCGCGGTGGTGTCGGCCGGGTCGACCGGCGCGATCGTGACCACCGCCCGGCTGCGGCTGCGCCTGCTGCCCGGCGTACTGCGGCCCGCCCTGGCGGTCGTGCTGCCGAGCAGGCCCACCCCGACCATCCTGTTGGACGCGGGGGCGATCTCGGATCCGAAGCCGGAAATGCTGGTCCAGTTCGCCCAGCTCGGCGTCGCATACGCGCAGCTCGCGTACGGCATCGACGAGCCGCGGGTGGGCTTGCTGACGATCGGGACGGAGCCCGGCAAGGGGAACAAGCTGGCCCGCCGCGCGCACGAGCTGCTGTCGGAGGACCCGCCGCACGGCGGGATGCCGATCGGCTTCGTCGGCAACATCGAAGGCGGCGACCTGCTGACCGGGAAGGTTGACGTGGCGGTCTGCGACGGCTTCGCCGGGAACGTCGCGCTCAAGACGCTGGAGGGGGCCGTCCGGTTCGCGGTCGACCAGCTCCGGCAGATCGCGACCGCCTCTACGGCCGCGCGCCTCGGTGCCTTGCTCCAGCGCAGGAAGCTGCGGGAGTTCGCCGAGCTCGTCGACTCGGAGACCTACGGCGGCGCGGTCCTGCTCGGCCTGTCCGGCACCGTGGTGATCGCCCACGGCTCGAGTCGGGCGCGCGGCATCGCCTCGGCGTGCCTGCTGGCCGCGGACCTGGAGCAGCGGCAGATCACCGAGAAGATCAGGGAGCGGCTGGGCTCGGGCCGCCACTTCCTGCGCAGGCCGCTGGCCCATTCCCGGGACGGCGACTGACGCCGGTTCCCCCGCCGCTGGCGAAGTTCCGGCTTCGTTGTCGATAGGCTGAGAGCATGGCCGATCCGCAGCAGGTCCTCGCGCAGCGCGTGCGCGATGCCCTCGCCGCGGCCTTCGGCCCCGGGCACGCCGGCGATGACCCTGTGATCAGGCCGTCGCAGTTCGCCGACTACCAGGCCAACGTGGCGCTCCCGCTGGGCAAGCAGCTGGGCCGCCCGCCGCGCGAGGTCGGCGCCGAGATCGTGCGGCGCATCGACGTGTCTGACGTTAGCGAGCCCCCCGAGGTCAGCGGCCTCGGCTTCATCAACTTCAGGCTGCGTGACGACTGGATCGCCGGCCAGGCGACCGGCCTGCTCGGCGAGCCGCGGCTCGGCGCGGGCGAGCCGCTGGTCCCCGCCGAGACGGTCGTGGTCGACTACTCGGGGCCGAACGTGGCCAAGGAGTTGCACGTTGGGCACCTGCGGGCGACCGTGGTCGGCGACGCGATCGTCCGGGTCCTCGAGTACCTGGGCTACGACGTGGTCCGCGCGGCGCACCTGGGCGACTGGGGTACCCAGTTCGGCATGCTCATCGAGTACGCGCTCGAGGTCGGCGATGACGTCACGCAGGAGCAGCTGAGCACGGGCGAGTTCACGGGGTTCTACCAGGCGGCGCGCGCGAAGTTTGACGGCGATCCGGCGTTCGCCGAGCGCGCGCGGCGGCGGGTGGTCAGCCTGCAGGGCAGCGACCCGGAGTCGCTGCGGGTCTGGCGGATGCTCGTCGAGGACTCCATGGTGTACCTGCGCCGGCTCTACGCCAGGCTCGACGTCACGCTCACCGACGCCGACATGGACCCGGAGAGCTCCTACAACGCAGTGCTCGCCGACGTGTGCGACGAGCTGGAGGCCCTGGGCGTCGCGGTGATCAGTGACGGCGCGCTGTGCGCGTTTCCGCCCGGCTTCACCACCCGGGACGGCCGGCCGCTGCCGCTGATCCTGCGCAAGAGCGACGGCGGCTACGGCTACGCCACCACCGACATGGCCGCGATCAGGCACCGGATCCGCGACCTCGGCGCGACTCGGATCATCTACGTGGTCGGTTCCGACCAGATCCAGCACCTAGCGATGGTGTTCGCGACGGCGCGGCAGGCCGGCTGGCTCACCGACAAGGTCCGCGCCGAGCACGCGGTCATCGGCCTGGTGACGGGCGCCGACGGGCAGCGGCTCAAGACCAGGAGCGGCGAGCAGGTCAAGCTCATCACGCTGGTCGACGAGGCCGTGCAGCGCGCAGGGGAGGTGATCGCCGACCGGTACGACGACCCCGTGGAGCGGCACAGGATCGCCGAGGCGGTCGGGATCGGCGCGCTCAAGTACGCCGACCTCTCGGTCGCCCGGAACAGCAGTTACGCTCTCGACTTCGACCGGATGCTGGCGCTGACCGGGAACACCGGCCCGTACCTGCAGTACGCGACCACGCGGATCCGGTCCATCTTCCGCCGGGCCGGGCTGGACCCGGACAGCGCGACCGCGCCGATCCGGGTGACCGAGGACGCGGAGCGGGCGCTGTCGCTGCGGCTGCTCGGCTTCGCCGCGGCCGTTCAGCAGGTGGCCGACGCCGCCGAGCCGCACCGGCTGTCGCTCTACGTGTTCGAGCTGGCGAGCGCGTTCACCACGTTCTACGAGAAATGTCCCGTGCTACAAGCCGAGGGCGAAGCCGTTCGGAATTCACGGCTTGCGCTGTCCGCGCTGACGCTGCGCACCCTGCTCACGGGCCTGTGCCTGCTCGGGGTGCCGGTCCCGGACCGGATGTAGCTGGCTCGCCGGCATCTCCCAGTAGATTCCCAGGCTCTGCCGCGCCGCGTCCCAGGGCGGGCGGGAAGGCTCGCTGCCATGGACAACGCGAACCCGCCGCCGCACGACCCGTCGTCCACCCAGCCGTTCAGGTTCATGCCGGGCTGGCCGGGCGGAGCCGAGGGACACGGGCCGCCGCCCTGGGGCCCGCAGCACCCGGGCGGGGGCGCCGGACCGGGCCAGCCGGGCGGACCGGGCCAGCCGCCCCCGGGGAGCCAGGGGCCGCGGCGCCCGGGCCGGCCCGGCAGGCTGCTGCGCTGGGCGGGCGGCATCGCGGCCGTGGCGCTGCTCGCAGCGGGGGGCACGCTGGCCGGGCTGAAGCTGGCCGGTAACTCCGCCCCCGTCGCGGCGAACTCCGCGAGCGCCGCGGCGCTGAACGGCGCGGCCGGCTCGCGAGCCAGCCTGCCCGGCCAGCGCTGCTCGGTCGCGGCCACCAACGGCCCGCGGGGCAGCGCCGGCGCCTGGCGTTGCCGCCGGGGGCTGCTGATGCGCCTGGCCCGGGGCATGTACGGCCAGGTCGCCGTCCGCGGCCCGAAGGGCACGGTGACGCTGGCGTTCGAGCGTGGCACGATCGACTCGGCCGTCGGCGGCCACCTGGTGGTCCGGGCCATCAGCGGGACGACCTGGACGTGGACGCTGGCCAGCGACTCGGTCATCCGGTCGGCCGGCCAGCGGGTATCCGCGAGCACCCTGACCAGCGGCGCACGGGTGTTCGTGGCCGGGGAAGTGGTCGGCGCCGGCAAGGACGCCCGGCTGGTCATCGTCCGGCCGGCGAACGCCGGCTCGCTGGCGTCCCCGTCCGCGGCCGGCTCGGCGGCCTAGGCCCGGGCCGCACATGGTGCCGACCGTGCAAGCGTGCTCCACCCCCCGGGGGAGGACGCCGGCCCTCGCCGCATGCGGGACAATGGGCAGGCAGCCATGCGTGACAGCGACCAGATTCCCTCGGTGCTCGTCGTCGACGACGAGCCGAACATCCGTGAGCTCGTCCAGGTGGCACTGCAGTTCCACGGCTGCTCGGTGACCACGGCCGCCACCGGCAAGGACGCGCTCAGGCAGGCCGAGACCGATCGGCCTGACCTCATCGTGCTCGACGTAATGCTGCCGGATCTGGATGGGTTCGAGGTGTGCCGCAGGCTACGCGCCAGCGGAAACGAGGTGCCGGTCATCTTCCTGACCGCCAGGGACACCTCGTCCGACACGGTCACCGGACTGGCTCTCGGTGGCGATGACTACGTGACCAAGCCGTTCTCGGTGGAGTCGCTGGTCGCCAGGGTGCGCGCGGTGCTCCGCCGCGTCTCCCGGGCGCCGGGCGCCGACGCCAGCGTCAACACCGGCGCGCTGCGGGCGGGTGACCTGGAGCTGGACGAGTCGCGCTGGACGGTGCACCGGGCCGGCACGCCGGTCGAGCTGTCACCGACCGAGTTCCGGCTGCTCGCGTACCTGATGCGGCACGAGGGACGCGTGCTGACCAGGGAGCAGCTGCTGGAGAACGTGTGGGGCTGGGACTACGCCGGCCAGTCGCAGATCGTGGAGACCTACATCAGCTACCTGCGGCGCAAGCTCGACCCGCTCGGCCCGCCCATCATCCACACCCAGCGCGGGGTGGGGTACAGCCTGCGGCTGCCTGGCGCCTCGCGGGGAACCTGAGCTGACCGGCCGCGATGAACGGCCGCCCGCGCTTGTCACTGCGCGCCCGCCTGCTGGCCGCGCTGCTCGTGGTCACGACGGCGTTCCTCGTGGTGCTCGGCGTGGTCGCGTCGGTCGTGTTCGGCGGGCGGCTGGGCAACGCGTTCGACGCGCAGCTCGTCGTGGCGGCGCGGCGCCAGATCGCCGCGATGGTGGGCGCCACTGACACCTACGCCGTCTACTACTCGGTCCATACCGGCGGCTCGGGGCAGATCAGCGCGCCGTCCGCGACCGGGCGGAAGCTCCAGTCCTACCTGGACCAGCGGATCGCCGCCCGCCGGGCGGACCACCGGCTGGGCTCGGCGGCGGAGTTCCGCCCGTTCAGCCTCACCCTGCCGGACGGTGGGCCCGCGCTCCGCGCGGTCTGGCGCCTCGCCGGGCCCCGCGCCGAGCGCGGGCAGGGCGTCGTCCCGCCGGGGCCGGCGGTCATCGTCGTCGCCCGGCCGCTCAGCCAGCGGGAGGCACCGCAGCGCGACACCATCGTGGCCGAGGTCATCACCGGGGCGATCCTCATCGCGCTGCTCGCGGCGTTCGGGCCCTGGCTGATCCGCCGCGGGCTCGCGCCGCTGGACCGGATGGCCACCACCGCCAACCAGATCACCTCGCGCGGCGACCTGACCGCGCGGATGCCGGACTCGGGCGACCGGGCCGAGACGGGCAGGCTGACCTCGGCCATCAACACGATGCTCGACCGGATCCAGCAGGCCTTCAACGAGCGGCTTGCCTCGGAGCAGAAGGTCCGCCAGTTCGCCGCCGACGCCTCGCACGAGCTCCGGACGCCGCTGACCACCATCCGCGGCTACGCCGAGCTGTACCGGCAGGGCGCGCTCGGCCCCGACCGGCTGCCGGATGCGATGCGCCGCATCGAGCAGGAGTCGGACCGGATGAGCAGGCTCGTCGCCGAGCTGCTCGAGCTGGCCCGGCTGGACCGGATGTCCTCGCTGGACCTACGGGAGACCGACCTCAGCCTGCTGGTGCGGGACGCGGTCGCCGACGCCACGGCGGTGGAATCCGACCGCCCGGTCTACGCGGACGCGCCGCCGCGCCTGATCGCGGTGGTGGACGAGCCGCGCATCCGGCAGGTGCTCGCCAACCTGCTCGGCAACGTCCGCGAGCATACCCCACCGGGCACGCCCACGGCCGTCCGGCTGGCGGAGGCCGGGCAGGGGGTCGTGATCGAGGTCGCGGACTCGGGTCCGGGCATGTCCGCGGAGAGCGTGGCGCGGGCCTTCGACCGGTTCCACCGCGGCAGCAAGAACGCCGCCGACGGCGGCCCCAGCCACGGCGGCCCCAGCCACGGCGGCCCCGGCCACGGCGGCCCCGGCCACGGCGGCCCCGGCCACGGCGGTCCCGGCGACGGGCGGGACGGGTCCGATGGGCGAGAGGCGCGGCAGGGCGACTGGTCCGGGAGCGGGCTCGGCCTGTCGATCGTGCAGGCGATCGCCAGGGCGCACGGCGGCGAGGCTGTGATCGAGTCCGTGCCCGGCCGCGGCACCCGGGTGCGGGTCTGGCTGCCGGCCCGGCTCGCGGCCCCGCAGGCCGGACCCTGATCCGCCCGCCGCCCCGAAAGGGTGCTAGCCGGCCCCGTCGCTTTCCGCCGGCCCGGCTGGCCCCTGAGTG
>Ga0070698_100000476_pt1 | contig 42469 bp, 40 predicted proteins | sample KBSK1502metaG_FD_65477 | JGI IMG/M metagenome (GOLD analysis project Ga0070698, IMG submission 65477) | Corn, switchgrass and miscanthus rhizosphere microbial communities from Kellogg Biological Station, Michigan, USA - KBS K1-50-2 metaG | ecosystem: Host-associated > Plants > Roots >...
TACCAGGATCCACCGAACAAAACGGCGGGAGCGCTCATCGTAGCGGAAATAACGCATCAGCGCGCGGAAAAATAGCCACACATTTTGATAAAGCGCGTAAAGCTGGTTTTGCAGAGGCTTGCGCGAACCCAGAAGATAACCGCGAATTTCGCCGTCGACCTCCAGAAGAAAACACGATCCCGGTTCGTGATCGGTGTAATAGGTTGTGAGAAAATCGGCGAACAATTCTCGATCCTCATACACGGGATCAATCGGGTCGCCGAGAAATCCGGTATCGCAGCAGAGCTTTCTTACCGCTTCGCGGTCGGATCTGCGATAGCCACGAATAAGGAACGGCTTGTGGTCGTCGTGCACCATCTAAAATCGGCGGTAGTTTGCGCGAACCTCGCGATAAATGCAAAACAGTTCCTCAAATACGCTGGCCCAGCTGTAGAGCCTTTCCGTTGTCCCCGCCGCAGTCTTTCCCAGCGTTGATAATTTCTTAGCGCTGAAATCTTCGATCGCATCGGCCAGCGCTTCCGGGCGGTTTTCCTGCGCCCATGATGTTTGGTCGTGACAAATGATCTGATCCATGTAACTCCCGCGAATTCCTACCACGGGCGTGCCGCAGGCCTGACTTTCCAGCGCCACAAGTCCAAAGGTTTCCTGGACGCCGGGATGAACAAAGAGATCCGCAGCTCGATAGTAACGGGCGAGCTCGATTGAGTCTGCGCAGTAAGAAATCCATGAGATGTTTCCGATACGACGTTGCAGCTTTTGTAGTTTGCGGCGCTGCGGTCCATCGCCGATGACCAGGAGGTGAAACTTGTTACGCCCCCGCTGGCCCAGGACCTCAAAAGCTTGAAACAATGTTTGTGTATTCTTTTCGCTGGTTAGTCGCCCGGCATAAAGAAGCAATGCCTGTCCTCGGCCTACACCTAACGACTGACGAGTCGCGGCCTTATCATCAGGCACAGGCTTGAAAACGCCTGTGTTCACTCCGAGCCGCACGGGGCGCACATTACGGACACCCCATTTTGAAAGGAGGTCGCCTAACGTTTCGGACGGCACCAGCGTCGCTTGAAAGTGATTGTACAACTTGCGCACATAAGCACGCGTCAATTTCATGGCTCGTTGGGTGCCACGTTTGCCAAGAAATTTCGTGCTCCCACGCAAATACGCTTCCGGGAAGTGGGAGTGATAGAAACCAACCACCGGCACTCTCAGCGCCCGACCGGCAGCAATTGCTTTCCATCCGATCTGATAGGGATCGCTTGATTCGATCAGGTCTGGACGTTCGCGCTCCAGGATTTCTTCGATTGCGCGGAGATTTAGCAGTGCGCGATATCGCGAGCTCCTCGACACCAATGGCGAGCGAATCGAATAAACTCGTGACCGTGCATTTGTTGTCACTTCGGTTTTCGGCCCAGGCACAATGAGAACGTGCGTATCATCAGGCGAACGATCGCCGATGTACGCAATTTTCTCGTGCACGTACCGTTTTACCCCCCCGCTTCGTGGAGAGTAAAACTGAGTCAGGTCGCAGATTTTCACGGTCTTGTCATGCTGAGCGAAGTAGAAGCATCTCTAACTGCCCGCTGGCCCTGAAGCGAGGAAGAGATTCCTTGTCTCCGCTCGGAATGATAAGAACAAGGCGACGATTGCGCGACGTGCAATCAAGAGGGCGATTCCAGCTTGCTCAGGTATTTTTCAGCGTCCATAGCGGCCGCGCAGCCTGAACCGGCCGCCGTCACGGCCTGTTTGTAAATGCGATCAGCGACGTCGCCTGCCACAAACACACCGGGGTGCCTGCTCTCGACGAGGTTCTTCGTAATCAAATAACCGTCCCCATCCATTTCGAGTTTGCCTCGATACGCCTTGGAGTTGGGATCGTGACCAATTGCCACAAAAACACACGACACGGCCAATTCCTGCACTTCATTCGTCTTCAGATTTCGCAAGCGCACGGCACGCATTTCACCTTTTTCGTCGGGAATGTATTCGGTAACGACAGTATCCCAGAGCGGTTCGATCTTCTTGTTCGCAAAGACGCGGTCCTGCATGATTTTGGAGGCTCTCATCTTATCGCGTCGATGAATCAAATAGACCTTTGAAGCGAAGCGGGTGAGGAACAGTGATTCTTCCGCGGCAGAATCGCCTCCACCAACGACGCAAACCGGCACGTTTTTGTAAAATGCGCCGTCACAGGTGGCGCACGAAGTCAGTCCGTGACCGATTAGTTTCTGTTCGTTCTCGAGTCCCAGATATCGCGCCGAAGCCCCACTGGCGATGATCAGCGCTTCCGTATCCAACCATTCATCATCGGCTTTGATCCGAATATGCCGATTGCTGGCATCGAAATCGGTCGCTTCGGCATATGAAAACCGGGCGCCAAATTTCTCGGCCTGTTTGTGCATGTTCAGGACGAGCTGAGGTCCATCGATTCCCTCCGGAAAGCCGGGATAATTCTCAACGAGCGTAGTGGTCGAGAGTTGCCCGCCCGGATGGCGACCTTCCAGCACCAACGGGCTTAGGTTCGCGCGCGCGGCGTAAATCGCCGCACTCAATCCGGCGCAGCCGCTTCCAATAATGATCAGTCTTTCCATCAATAAAACTTAGCACACAGCGCAAGTTGTTGCCGCGGGCAGGGCGTTGTCATTAATGCCTCGGTAAGCCATTGCAGCGAAGCCACATGACACGCCGGGTGCGTGGAGACACGACCAGCTACGCCGTTACATTCACGCCAATTTCATGCAAGCCCGCTACACCGGAAAATGGGCCTCTATCTTCTTCCCATTCCTGGACATCGCCTTTTCCGTCAGTGGCCCGGACGACTAGCGTGTAATAGCCTGCCGCATCTGGCATCCATTCGGTTTTCCACAGCGACCACGCCAGATTTCCGCCGGAATAATAGATCTCGGCGTCACGCCAGGATTTGCCGCCGTCGCTGCTAAATTCCACGCGCGAGATACCGCGGTCACCACCGTAGGCGACCCCTTTCACTTCAATCGGCCCGTTCAGTTTGCCTAACGAAAACGACGACCATGTATCCGGTACGTCAATTCTTGATCTCGTCGGCGTGATGAAATCAGGGCCCCAGCCCTGTGCTTCGTAAAATCCTTTCGCGTTCGCGTTGGTCACTTCTATTCGGGTGAGCCATTTTACATGTTTTTCGCCGAAGTAACCCGGTACGATAAGACGCAACGGGTAACCATGCCGATCCGGCAACTCCGCGCCGTTCATTTCATAAGCAAGCAGGGTGGTCGGTTCCAAGGCCTTCTCGAGCAGAATCGTATCAGTGTAATTATCGACGCCATGAAAGCGCACGCGCGCGGCACCGGACAGCGGCACGGCCCGATCCAGAACGTCCCGCAACGGAAAACCTTTCCAGACAGCGTTGCTAATCAGTCCCGCATCCAAACCGTTGCTAATGCACATCAGCGTTGTTTCCTGCTCGTTCATTTCGAATCCCAATAGATCGTCGAATCGCCACGTGGCGGCGTTCTTCACGAGACCACCTACCTCAAGGTGCCAAAGATCAACGTCCACCCGCGGATCGACCACATTCTTCGTCACACAATAAAACAATTCGTTAGGCGTGATCGGCTGCACGATGCGGCCTTTGTACTGCGTGCCGTCATAGCTAAACGTCGCAGCACGATAAAGCTTGCGAGCCACCGCAATGCCGCCGCCCGTAACTGCAGCTCCGATTGCGCCCAGGACAAAAGCACGCCGGCCGATCGCTGGGCTGAATTCGTAATCCGCTTTTCCAATTCTTCGTTGCGTGAGAAATCGAAAGCTAGTGACGAGCGTGCGCTCGAACACAAAAACGCACAGTGCGAAACCGACCAGCGTGACCAGACGCGCAGCGCCGATGGGCAGGCCAATGTAACTGGTGCCCAAAACCGGCCAAAGCGCGACTGCAAACACAACTATCGGCAACAAAACGAAGATCGACATGGTCCAAAGCGCTGAAGCTCGCGCAGGATTGCGACGCGAGAACAATCCAAGGATTGCTCCGCCAATTGCGCCAACGACGAGTTGACCAGCTATCGTCGATCCAACGCCGAGCTGCTTGAGATGATTGTAACCACCGACCTTGCCCATAAGGGAAAGAAACGGCCCGGGCGAGATGAAAACCGAAAGGCGATCGCCGATGATCACGAGCGGTGTAGCCATGCCCAGCACAACGAGCAATAACATTGCCGTTGTCATCACGATTCCGGCGAGCAATCCGGCGATGAGCCCCGCGAAAATTGCCTTCGTTGTACTCACTCAGCGCGAATATGGGTTGTAGAGGAGCTTGTGCCAAGCGCCTGGTTCTTCACTCAGCGTTTGACACAAAGGCCGCTACACCTCCTGGATGGCTTTTTGCAGCCGAAAGAATTTTTCGCACGCGCTCCACTACCATCCCGGAAGTAACCTGCTTCATGCAGGCGTGATCAAACGGGCATTGGCTCAAGCGACGGTAATTACATGGCGAACACGGTAAGTCCACGCGCACGACCGATTCCGGTCGCTCGTAAGGTCCGATGTGAACTGGGTTGGTCGGGCCGAAGACACTGACCATCGGTTTGCCAAGCGACGCGGCAACATGCATCGAGCCGGAATCGTTGGTGACAGCGACCTCGGCACGTCGAATCAGCGCTGCCAAATCTGCGGGCGTTGTCTTTCCCGAAAGATCGCATGTCCCGGGAGCTGCAGCGGCGATTTGTCGACAGCGCTGCTGATCGCGCACGGTGCCCGCCAAAGCAACGGCAAATCCATCCTGAAGAAATTGCCGCGCAACACCAGCGAATCCTTCAATTGTCCAATGCTTGGTCTCCCAAATTGTGCCAGGCACAAGGACGACAAGCGGTTTTGACGACGGCACGTCGTGCTCCTCCAGCAGTCGATTCACCCTGTCGGAGGCCTGCGGCGAGAGGTGAATAGTCAGATCGGGCGGATTATCATCGAGGCCAAGTAACGGCGCGACCCACAGGTACCGATCGATCGCGTGAACATCGAGCGTCGGAATGGGAATGCGGTGCGTGTAAGCTATCCACGAACCTTCGCGCGCGCCGCGCCAGCCATGGTTGGGGACGTTCTTGAGATCGTGTTCAGCGGAGATTGTCACACCGCGCTTGATGGGCCGATCAAATCCAATGCGCACACGCGCGCCGCTGATGAGCGTAAAAAAAGCCGAACGCACCTGGCCATGCATGTCGATGACCAACTCGTATTTCGCACGGCGAATTTGTTTAAGCAGATCGACAAACGACAGAAACGCACGCCATCGACGGCCGCGCTTTGAGAAATCGCGGCGCGCAAAAAGAACGACATTGGAGAGCGCAGGATGGTAGCGTACGACTTCCGCGTTTTCCGGCGTGATCAGCCAGTCGATCCGCGCCCGCGGATACCGCGCACGCAGTTTCACGAGCACCGGAAGTGTATGCACCACATCGCCCAGCGCTGAAGGCTTAATCAGCAAAATCCTCGAGAATTCGGCTGATCGCAGTGCCAATGCGTCGGAATTCTTTGGGGGTTCAACCTGACCGTTCACAAAGGGGTTTTTAACGCTTAACGTTCAACGCCCAACGTCAAATTCAGATGGCTTCAGCGCTCGGGTCAGATTAGGCGGCCTGTTTTTCGCCTGACAGCGCGCCGCGGAGTTTTTTCATCCACGCGGAAAACCGATGCCGATTTTGCTCCCGCCGCACCACCGCCTCACTCCTGACCCAGTTGAACTGAATGACGCGGCGCGAGCCCGAGAAGGGCCTGTGACCATGCCACGAGTTATTGCTGCGCCGAAATGCTAGCAGCGTGCCTTCGGTCGGCGGCACTTCGAGAATGATGTCTTCCAGACTCGTTCCGGATCGCAACAATCGAAGCTGGCCACCGGACGACTCCCAAGCCGAATTCATGTAAACAAGGATAGTGATGATCTTGGTCTCGGAATCGGTATGGATCTTGCCATCTTTCTCGCTACAACGCCCGCGCACGGTGATCATGTCCGGGCGATTGGTCAGATCGATGTTAAACTTTTCTTCAAACGCCTTGCGAAACTCCTCGCTGCGCATCTCTTCGATCAGCTTCGCAAATCCCGGGCCATAGGTCACCTCTCGAAGCGGAAAGCTACCGGCCCGGCCAACCTCGGGGTAATCCTTATCGATTGCAGCACGCGCCTCAGTCCTTACAAACTCTGGAACGACTAGAAACTCAAACGGTTCACGGGTGAGCGGCGTGGTGCGAAATCTCTCGAGATCAAGCATCGAAAGCATTGGGCGACGCTACACGAAAACTCGGGAACTTCTAGATGGAATCGCCTACCCGACGGCGACGCGCACCAATGTCGCAACGATGCGGGAACCGGCGACAAATGTGCCGCGGAACGTGCCTGACACCTTGGATTCACCACCGGCACGCCGGCGATGGTTTACAGGGACTTCGAGAACACGCAGCCCGTCGCGAGCGGCTTTCATCTGCATCTCCAGATTCCAGCCATAGGTCTGCTCGCGCATGTCGAGTCGTTCCAGTGCATCACGGCGAATTGCGCGAAATGGAGACATATCCGTGTAACGAACCCCGTAGAGAAATCGCAAAATCAGTCCGGCGAGTCGTCCGGCAAAGATTTGCTGGAGATTCATGCTGCCGGGTTCGCGTTGTCCGCGCGTACGCGAACCGATCACGAAATCGTGCGTGCCGTGCGCTACCGGATCAACAAGCTGATTCATGAACGCGGGCACGTCGCTGCCGTCGCCATCGAGAAAAACCACGATGTCACATCCGGGAGAAAGTGCACGAACGCCTGCGGCGCAAGCGCGTCCGTATCCACGCGGCGCGGTCACCACGCGCGCGCCTGCTTCAAGTGCGCGCGCAGCAGTTCGATCGGTGCTGCCGTTATCAACGACGATCACCTCGTTAGGCAGACCAGTTGCGAGACATTCACGCACGACGCCAGCGATCGGTTCCTCCTCATCGAGTGCGGGAATAATGACTGAGATGCTGCTCATCGCAAAACCAGCCACGCGGCGGTGAAGTAAATCACCAACGCAAAAAAATCCGCCAATGCCAGCGTGATCGGTCCTGCCGCAATTTTAGGGTCCAGCTCGAACCGGTGAAGAAGCGACGCCACGCCCAGCCCAAACCCACACGCCGTGACGAGCGAAAGCGCGATGCTCCCCCCGATGACGAATGCGGCAGCGCCATCATTTCGCCACATCCAAACAACTAAGCCGACGACCAGCCCGCACGCGGCACCGAGCAGGAGCGCGGTGATCAGCTCGCGACGAAACGCTGTAGCCAGCCAGCCCCACGTGACTTGAGCAGACCGTAACGCGTGAATCGTCACACTCATCGATTGCATACTGACGCTTTCATTTAGCCCAAGTACCATCGTGAGAAAGAATGCGATCACTAAACTGTGCGCGAGTGTGGTTTCAAAAAAGCCGGCCAGGATCGCCGAAAGTGTGCCACCACCGACCGTGACCAGTAGCCACGGAAAACGGAATCGGAAAATGCGCCAGGGCGACGCACCGCGGATTTGTTCGATGTGAAAACCGAGCGCCTCAAAGAACTCCGGGCCCACCTGCCCAACAGCACTCCCACCTTGCCGGGATTCGCTATCGCCTGCCTCCAAAATTTCTTCGGCGAAGAGATTGGCGTCGATGATGCCTACCACACGGCGTTGCTCGTCCACGATGGGGAACGCCAGAAATTTGTAGAGCACAAAAAATTCGCAGGCGTCGAGAATCGTTGCGGACGCGGGAACAGCCACCACGCGCGGTACCATGATCTGGCGCAATGGGATTTCCAGCGGCGCCGTCAGCAAACGGCGAGTAGGAACCACACCAACCAGCCGCTCCTGTTCATCGATCGCATAGAAGTAGATGACGCGTTCACCTACGCCTTCACGCCGGATGCGCTCCAGCGCTTCCCCCACCGTCATGCCCGCATCGAGTAACGGAAAATCCCGGCGGGCATGATCGACGACCGGCGCATCAAAGTCCGGGATGGCGGCAGCGATGTTCATCTCCCTACTCGATGAACGATGCCTTTGTTCTTCAAAATTTCGCTGGCTTCGCTGAAGTAATCGCGAATGTCTGATTGCGCGCGGACCCAATCGAGGTAACGACGGATGCCTTCACCGAGATCGAGAGTCGGTTTGTATCCCGCTGAGAGCGCGAGTGTGGTGTCGCTGATGAGATGACGCATTTCTCCCGGCCTAAATTCGCCGTTGATCTCGGGCGCGACGCTAATATTCAGAACATTGGAAAGTTGTTCCGCGACTTCGCGAATCGGCGTGCCGCGGCCGCTGCCAATGTTCACCGCAAGTCCGTCGAGCTTGTCCGTTTCCGCCGCGAGCAAATTCGCGCGTGCAATGTCTTCCACGAACGAAAAGTCGCGCGTCTGCTCTCCATCTTCGTAAAGCACAGGCGGCAAATTGTTCAGCAAACGCGTGCAAAAAATCGCAATCACGCCGGTGTACGGATTAAAGATCGATTGGCGCGGCCCGTATGTGCAGGAGTAACGCAGCGCGACGGTGGGAATACCGAGCTGTTTTCCCCATAGGAGGACCAGCCGCTCCTGATCAACTTTCGTCAGGCCGTAAACGGTTTCCCCACCCACCGGCGCATTTTCCGGAGTCGGAACGCTTGTTGTCGTCGCGCCGCAAAGTGGACAATGCGCCTCCCAATCGCCTATGCGCAATTGTTCCAGCGGACGCACCGCCGGAAAAACCAATCCATGTTTCGGACAATGGCCGGCCCCTTCGCTGTAAACAGCCTGCGAGCTCGCAACAACGACCTTCTTAACCGGCAGGGCTTTCTCCCGGATCACTTCGAGCATCTGCGCCGTGCCGAGTGAATTCACGTGCACAAATTTTGTGATCTCCGGCATGTACCCGCCGTAGGCTGCCTGGTGAAAAACGACGTCGATCTTGTCGAGCGCGGCGGCAATCGTATCACGATCGCGCAAATCGCCATGAACGAATTCCGCGTTCTTGTTGATCCAGGCCGGCTTTCCGCGACGGTGAGTTTGTGGTTCCAGATTATCGAGTGCCCGGACCTTCCAGCCGTCATTCACTAGAAGATCCACGACATGTGAGCCGATTAAGCCCGCGCCGCCGGTAACTAATGCGCGCTTTGCCATGCCATTGTGAGGCTAGTCATGTAGCTGTTGTAGGGCAACCGCTTCAGTTGCTCTCGGATTCGGCACCCAAAGCGCGGGGCCTACGCCGACCAAACACGCCCCCGACCATCGCGCGCGATAAGTTCGCGCAGAAACTCTTGGGTGTGAGGCGCGATATGGTCGGGCGCATTTTTGCCAAGCAGTTCGCTACAAAGCCGACGTAGCGCTGCGTGATCGTCGACGTCCAATCCGCGAGGCAACTCATGAACACCGACACCGATTTGCGTCGCGCGCATTATTGTCTGCTCCAAAACTCGCTCGGTACTCCAATCGATTCGCTCGAAGACTTTCTGGTGCAACTGTTTTAATCCAATCAAGTAATAACCACCGTCGTCGCAGGGTCCCAGGACGATATGGTCCCCCGGCAACGAAAGGATTTCCACAGCTCTGGTAAAATTCTCAGCGGGAATGGTTGGGCTATCAGAATCAATCAAACAGACGCTGCCGAAACCGCACTTGAACAAGTCCTCAGCTGCAAAATAGAGGCGTTCACCAAAATTGTCGCCGCGTTGTGGCAGCAAACTGAAATCGGTCGGCAAAATATCGGCATAGTCCGATTCGGCACCGACCGGGGTATAAACCGCGACCCCGCGTGCCATTGGCCGGCCGGGGTTCCCCGCTGTCAGATCTTTGCAACAACTGGAAATCTCAACACCTGTATCCTGCAGGAAACATCTGTTAAGCTGCGCCGCTTCCTCGTTTGTAAGCGGCGGGACAAGACGTGTCTTCACGTTCCCGGCGCGCGGCGCCTTGGTCATCAACGCCAATGCACAACAGCCCGCAAGATCTTTAGCCTCTCTATCCGGATCAACAACGCGATGCCCCCTTCTCATTCGTTGCGCTGTTGATTGCTATCCTTTCTCGCAAAGAGCGTACTGATAGCGGCCATCCTGCCAGGTCCTAAACTCTTTCCATGGCTGCGTCGCGAAAAGGTTCGCGAATCCTTCTGCAGAAAATACCGTTGCCTTGTATGGTTCCCGATAACCATTTCCGGATGGAATTAATCCCACGAGAAGCCACATTGCCAAAAGTGGGATTGACGCCCAAAAGGCGTAGCGAGGTTCGGCAACGAAACAGCGACCTCCCGGCTTCAGCACACGATACATTTCCGCGATGACGCCTGCTTGCTCGGGCAAAATAGTGAGCAGTCGCGAAGCCAAGACCACATCAAAGGCCGCATCGAGACACGACAACTTCAGGGCGTTGATTCGTTTAAAGCAGCAATTGGTCAACTGACGCGCCTCGGCTCGCTCGCTGGCCCACTGTACTTGTTTCGCAGAACGATCCACTCCGGTGATCGACATTTCCCGAAAGCGGTCTCCCAGTCGACACGAGTAGAATCCAGGACCGCATCCAAGTTCAATCAGAGTCGTTCCCGGAGCAGGATGTTCGTCTGGCCAAAGAGTCGTGATAATGCGCCTTGTATCATCACGAAAAAGGTGTTCCCGGCAGAACGCATAAGCCCAGGTGGCATGTTCGAAAAGACTGTCGTGTTTATAGGCTTGGTATTCGTATCTATTTGGCAGGGCTGTTGTCTTCTCGAATAAAACCTGTTTCGGCGGCATTTTGTCGTTGTTTCCAGTAGCACATTCGGTTCTCGTTCGGTTTTTCAGCGTCAAAAAGTTTTCCACAGGCAGTAATGAATTGAATGAAAGTTTTGGTTTTCTAATCATCTTCTTCTAGTTGGGGATAAGTCGGGACTATGCACGGTGTGTTCGCCTTGTGTTTCACCACGCGAATGAGCTGTTGATAAGGTCAAGATGAAATACCGACAGGTGAGCTTTTTCGAAGAAGGACGGGACTTGTTCAAAGTTATTCGAACATATTGGCCTCTTAACTCTAAATGCTTTAACAAGGCTAAATGAGCATTAAAAAGACGTTGTTCTTAGGTGTCGTCTTGTTCACCCCGGCATTTTCCTCGGCATGGAGTGCCGACCAACCGTCTCTCTGGCAAATTCAACAGATTCTTGCCCACAAACGATACGTCGACCTGACGCACGAGTTCGCGCCGGGAATCCCGCGCTGGCCGGGGTTTCCCGACGAGGTGCGCAAGACAATTTACTGGTACGAGAAGCGTCCCGACGTCATGGGAACAGGTTTCTTTTCCGAACTCTATACACACGTCGGCCAATGGGGCACGCACGTCGATCCGCCTGCTCATTTCATAAAGGGGCTTCGAACGGTAGATCAGATCGATCCGAAAGAAATGGTGCTGCCACTGGTTGTGATCGATGTGCATGACCAGGTTGCGAAAAATCCAGATTACACACTATCGCTCGAGCGGGTGAAAAAATGGGAAAAAGATCACGGACCAATCCCTGCCGGTGCGTTTGTTGCAATGCGGACCGATTGGTCGAAGCGCTGGCCTGATGGGGCAAGGATGGAAAACAAAGATGTCAATGGCATCGCGCACTACCCCGGATGGAGTTTGCCTGCCTTGAAGTATCTTTACGAAGAGCGCAAAATTACGGCGTCCGGCCACGAAACGACAGATACAGATCCGGGAATCGCGGCCAGTAAGAACGATTACTCACTTGAGACCTACGTTCTCAGTACAAACCATTATCAGATCGAGCTGCTTACGAATCTCGACCAGGTCCCGGAAGCCGGCGCAATTGCGATAGTGAGCTTTCCAAAACCAAAAGGCGGGTCAGGATTTCCGGCGCGGGCCTTCGCGATTGTGCCCTGAATTTGACTGCAACGGCGGCGTGACGCCAATGCTGCGGGTTGACGTTTGAAACCAATGAGAACCGAGCAATCGCTCTCTGGAGGGATTGGTGCGAGCGAAACAGGCCACGTCCTCGCCAAAAATGTGGTTTGCATGAGTTGACCGAAAGTCGCGACAGGAACGAAGGTAAGCGCCGAGTTCTATGCACATTACTGACATCATGCGCGGCGATTCTCCCACGTTTTCGTTCGAGTTCTTTCCACCGAAAACTACGGAGGCGGCCGAGACTCTTTATCAAACCATTCGGGATCTCGAATCGTATATGCCGCACTTTGTCAGCGTGACATACGGTGCGGGCGGCTCCACCCGTGATTTAACGCACGATCTGGTGGAGCGCATTCAACACACGACAAAACTCGACCCGATTCCTCACCTTACGTGCGTCTGTCATAACGAAGAGGAGATCGAACGGATTCTCCTTCGATATGCCAAGTCTGCGATTGGGAACATTCTCGCGCTAGGCGGCGATAGGCCGGTGGGAATTGCTTACGATAAATCGCGGGACTCGTTTCAACATGCAATTGATTTGATCAAATTCATTCGCCGATTCAATGAATCCGGCACGCATCCGGACCGCCGTGGTTTCGGGATCGGCGTGGCCGGGTTTCCTGAAGGACATCCCGCGACACCAAATCGATTGCGCGAAATGGATTATTTCAAAGCGAAAGTAGACGCCGGCGCCGACTACATCGTTACCCAGTTATTTTTCGATAACCGGGACTTTCTTGATTTTCGCGAACGCTGTGCGCTCGCGAACATTCAAATCCCTATTATTGCCGGCATCATGCCCATTACTTCCATCGGCGGATTCAAACGCATCGCCGAGCTAGCTGGTGGCGCGCGCTTCCCTGCAAAGCTTCTGCGCGCTCTACAGCGTTGCCAAGGCGATCCAGAAATGGTCAAGCGCGTCGGCCTTCATTTCGCGATAGAACAATCCCACGATCTTCTGGACAACGATGTTGCCGGCATTCATTTCTATACACTCAACCGTTCCGACGCCACGCGGGTAATCTTTGACAGTCTTGGTATTCCGCGTCGTGGGAATCCAGAGCCCTCGAGCGTCTAGTTAGGCGAGAAGGATTTCAAGGCTCGAAAACGCAGCCGCACGAGATTTGCGCGAAGCCAGTGACGCGAGCACAATTTCCGCATGCTGAAGGTCAGCCGCGCGATTTGCTGGCAAGTTGGAGCACTCGTTATTGCAATTGTACTCGCAATCGTGCTTTCCCGCTTCCTTCCGATCGTCAGTTTTATCGAAGCATCGCAACAGCGAGTCATGAGCTGGGGTGCATGGGGAGCCGTTTGCTACCCACTGCTTTTCGCCGCTTGTAATATCCTTCTGCTTCCCGGTGGGATTCTTGCTGTCGGCGGAGGTTTCTTTTTTGGATTGTGGTGGGGATTTTTAATCGTGCTGGTGGGTAACCTTGTTGCTACGGCAGTTTCCTTTGCGTTAAGCCGATGGATTGCCAGGCGATGGTTTCAGCAGAAACTTTCACGCAACGCAACGCTGCGCGCATTGGGACCTGCGGTGGAGCGCGAGAGCTGGAAGATTATTCTGTTGAGTCAGCTGCATCCACTTTTCCCGACAAGCTTGCTGAATTATTTCTACGGTATAACGCGAATCCCTTTCGGCAGCTACATGCTTTGGGCGTCGATCGGGCGCGCGCCTGGTCTTTTTTTGTACGTTTATGCCGGCACGCTTGGTCAGTTCGCAGTACGGATTATGCGCGGGAAAAGTTATCCTCGTATGATTGAGTATTGGATATGGGGAGGCGCGTTTGTGACGACGGCATTACTTCTGATAGTACTCGGCCGCATGGCATACGCCGCAATACAGACCTCGCACAATTCGACAGGACCGAGAGAGAAAATGAATGCCAGTGAGCATATACAAATAAATAGCTGAATGTTAAATACTTACGTCAATTATGAGTTGTAAGCTACCGACAGAATACGAAGTATTGGTTGTGGGCAGCGGCCATGCCGGGATCGAAGCGGCACTAGCCGCCGCGCGGATCGGTTGCCGGACTTTGATGCTAACGCAAAACTTGGACACAATTGGGCAAATGTCCTGTAACCCGGCGATCGGTGGCCTGGCCAAGGGTCATATTGTCCGCGAGATAGACGCCATGGGCGGTGCGATGGGGCTAAATGCCGATGCAACAGGGATTCAGTTTCGAATGCTCAACAGAACGAAGGGACCGTCGGTCCGAGCGCCTCGGGCACAGTGCGACAAGAAGGCTTATCAATTCCGCATGAAGGCCACTTTGGAGTCGGCAGACAATCTTGACCTTAAACAGGGAACTGTCTCCCGCATAGGAGTCGAGAATGGCAGGGTCGTTGGGGTGGAAACCGATTTAGGGCTGAGAATCGCTACCCGAAGCGTCGTGATCACTTCAGGGACGTTTTTGCGAGGCCTGTTGCACGTTGGTGAAGCTACCAAGCCTGGAGGTCGAATGGCCGACGCCAGTTCGAGTCTCAGCGACAATCTTCGGCAGTTAGGCTTCGAGGTTGGACGATTCAAGACGGGCACCCCGTGTCGCTTAAACGCGCGCTCGATTGATTTTTCCCAGTGTGCAATCCAACTTGGGGACGAGCCACCGCCGACCTTCTCTTTTTGTGAGGAGGAAATTGGCGACTGTCGAGCAGAAATTTTTACGCTGAACCGCGTTTGCGGAGGAAAGTTCCACGTGGAACAAATGCCCTGCTGGATAACTCATACCACCGAGCGGACCCACGAGATCATTCGGGCGAATCTCGATCGGTCCCCACTTTATGCCGGGCAGATCAAAGGCACCGGACCCCGGTATTGCCCGTCCATCGAGGATAAGATTGTAAAATTCTCGAATAAGGCATCCCATCAACTCTTCCTTGAGCCGGAGGGCCGCCATACCAGCGAATATTACGTAAACGGCATCTCGACAAGTTTGCCATACGACGTTCAACTTGAATTTTTACGTTCGATCCCAGCTTTGGAGCGAGCTGAGATAATGCGCCCGGGCTATGCTGTGGAATACGATTATTTTCCGCCGACTCAGCTTTTCTCGACCCTCGAAACTAAGCTGATCGATGGCTTGTATTTTGCCGGCCAGGTTAATGGAACGTCGGGGTACGAAGAGGCGGCGGCTCAAGGTTTGGTTGCGGGAGCTAACGCTGCATTGAAAATTCAAGGACGTTCTCCGCTGATGCTGGAGCGAAGCGAAGCGTACATAGGAGTTCTTATCGATGACCTCGTCACCAAGGGCACAGAAGAGCCTTATCGAATGTTTACAAGCCGGGCCGAGGATCGACTGTTTTTGCGACATGACAATGCCGACCAGCGCTTAACGAGCCGTGCATTCAACTCGGGATTAGTGAACCCAGCACGCTGGGCTCGACATAGGGAAAAGACACGACTCTTGCAACAAGCCCGTCTGCTGGCCACTCAAACCAAGCTTAATGGTATCCCGATCTCGCAATTGTTCAGGAGACCCGAATTTAATGCCACAGACCTGCCATTCGATCTTCTTACTCTCGTACCGACCACAATCTGGCAGTTGGTCGAAACAGATTTCAAATACGAGGGTTATGCAGCGCGGCAATCAGACCAGAATCGACAGCTTGAACGCAGGCAACAACAGGTGATCCCAAATTGGCTCGATTACGATGAAATTCCTGGCCTTCGCTCTGAGACGAGACAAAAACTGGCGACTGCTCGTCCCAGCTCGCTGGGGCAGGCAGCTCGAATAAGTGGAATCACCCCGGCTGATGTTGCAATAATATCTATATGGTTATCTAAGAATAACTTACGTAGTATTGCAGCAGTGGAGACGACCGCTAATTCCGGATAAGGTTTCCATGCTCACGTTCGCCGTTGTAGTGATCGGGAGCTATCTGTTGGGATCGATCCCGTTCGGCTATCTAGCAGGTCGGATCGCGGGGATCGACATCCGGGATTGTGGCAGTGGCAACGTCGGGGCGACTAACGTCATACGAATGCTCGGAAAGCGTTATGGCTATCCCGTTTTCGCCGCGGATTTCTTGAAAGGTTTCGGTGCGGTGAAGGTGTCGATCTTGATTGCTATGCGAGTGCAGTCGGAATGGAACTCGCCAGAGATGTTTGGAATCGTCGCAGCGATATCGAGTGTGCTTGGGCATTCTTTTCCTGTGTGGCTGGGCTTCAAAGGGGGGAAAGGTGTCGCCACTTCAGCCGGGGCGCTTTTCGGGTTGGCTCCGATCGCCGCACTGGTTGGTGTTGCGATTTGGATACTAACCTTTTGGCTTACGCGTTATGTTTCGGTGGCCTCAATTACAGCTGCAGCTGCATTACCTCTCATAATTTTGCTTACAACCTGGCTAAGTCGAACCACAGGAAAGTTGTTATTCTACTCGTCGGTTTGTCTCGCGGCAGTTGTGATTTGGCGTCATCGTTCAAATCTTTCGCGGCTCATGCGTGGAACGGAGCCGCGCTTTATTCGAAAGTGAAAATCGGCGAAACAGTAATTCTCGGAGCTGGCAGTTGGGGAACGGCTTTGGCCTGGTTGTGGGGCAAGGATGGACGTCAGGTTTCGCTTTGGGGTCATGACAGCGATCGCGTAGCGCGCATGCAAGGAACACGCGAGAACAGCGATTATCTTCCAGGGCTCAAATTACCTGGATCAGTGCGTCTCACGTCCGAGCTAACTGATTGCACCGGCGCGGACTTGATCGTTTTCGCGACGCCGTCGACAGCCTTGCGAAAGGTTGCAACCCAACTGCGACAAGCGATTGGGCATGTTCGCGCGGTGCTACTGAGTTGCGTGAAAGGGATCGAGCACGGCACCGGGATGCGGATGAGTCAGATCCTAAGCGAACTCTTTCCAGAGCAGAAGATCGCGGTCTTATCGGGTCCAAATCTCGCAGCGGAGGTCGTACAAAACTTTCCGACTGCGACCGTGATTGGTTGCAACGACGCTGAATGTGCAACGAGTCTGCAAGGTATCTTGGGGAGTCCGCGTTTCCGTGTTTACTCTAGCCAGGAGGTCACTTCCATCGAACTAGGCGGCGCTCTGAAAAATGTGTTCGCTGTCGCGGCGGGACTCAGCGATGGGCTGGGATTGGGCGACAATTCCAAGGCGGCCTTGGTGACGCGATCGTTGGCGGAGTTAGTGCGCCTTGGGGTTGCCATGGGAGGAACCGCGCAAGCTTTTTATGGACTAAGCGGCGCGGGCGATTTGATTGTGACTTGCTATAGTGAACGCAGCCGCAACCACACAGTCGGCAAACGTCTCGGGCGAGGCGAATCACTCATGCAGATCACCCAGTCCATGAAGATGGTGGCCGAAGGAATTCCAACTGCGCGAAGTGCTTTTGAGTGCGCACGCCAGTTGAAGATCGAGACGCCCATAATTGATCAGGTTTACGCCGTTCTTTATGAGCAGAAAAAACCGACGGGTGCGTTGGAAGAAGTGCTGAGCCGCGAGCAAAAAGCTGAACATCTCTAGGCGGCGCATGAACTGTAGCCTGCGGCTGCTACGCGGGAATTCAAAATTACAATCCCGACGCTCGATATCCTTCGCAAAATTCCGCGATCACAGCCGGGTATAACTCGCGCTCGGCGATTTGAATCCGCGCATGCAGGCTTTCGGCCGTGTCATCAGGCAGGATCCGCACTTCGCGCTGAGCGATGATCTCACCGTGATCGATTTTCTCATCTACGTAATGCACCGTACAGCCGCTCACCTGTTCGCCCGTCGCGAGCGCCTGTTTCCAAGCTTCGAGTCCGGGAAATTTAGGCAGAAGCGATGGATGGATATTAATGATACGTCGTGGGAACGCTTTGAGCATCGGTGCATGCAACACGCGCATGAACCCAGCGAGAACCACGAGGTGGACACCGGCCTCGCGTAACATATTTACGAGCTCGTTTTCCACGTCCGGCTCTAACCGGGTGCGAAACTGGCCGGATGGCAAAAATGCGTTAGCAACGGAAAACTCCCGCGCTATGTCGAGGATCGGCGCATCCAGGACGTCTGAGATTACAACACGTGCTTCCGCTGCCAGGTCGCCTGAGAGGATACGCTCGAGAATTGCCCGGCAGTTGCTTCCTTTTCCTGACCCAAGAATTCCAATTGGCAGCCGTTTCACTAATTCATCCTACCTCTGGCGACATATGGACATCGATTGCGGGAAGCGCGCCACAACTTTCAAGCCTTGTTCTCGCATATTTGTTCAAGCAGGCGCGAAGTCGAATAGCCTGCCTCAAACGGAATGATGCGAATTTCGGCGCCGATCTCCTTCAAAACTGTGCGCTCCTCTTCGTTGAGCGTTTCCGAACTGTAGTCGCCACCTTTCACATAAATGGCAGGATGGCTTGCAGCAATAAACTGCGTCGCTCGTACTTGGGGAAAAATTGTGATGAGATCCACGCACTGTAGGGCCGCGAGAATTTCCGCGCGATCACGCTCGGCGGTGATCGGACGTCCCTTTCCCTTTAATTCGCGGACCGAGCGATCGCCATTCAAGCCGACCGCTAACAAATCGCCCAGTGCGCGTGCAGCTTGTAAGTAGCGTACGTGTCCGACGTGCAGCAAGTCAAAGCAGCCGTTTGTCGCTACCAGTTTTTTCCCGGCAGCCTGCAACCGCTTGCTGCGCTCCGAAAGTTCTTCCAGACCGACGATTTTTGCACTCATGCCTTTCCCAATTACCCGAGAACTATGCGTTAAACGGAGCAAAAAGGCGCGAAAAAGTTCCGAAAACACCGGGATGGATTGTTGCAATCGAATTTTTAGCCGCTGAAATCTGTGGTTGGCCTTTATCCTCGATTTGGGCCACGTTGTGAAAGATGAAGGCGAGAGAGACCTTCCACATTTCCAGGAAACCGGTCGTGCCTCTCGCGGAAACCGAGGCATCACACGATCCGGGAAATGGCATGGGACTACCGCGCTTTCGTGGTTCACCGCGTCTTCTCGGCATTGCGCGCGACCCCTGGACAATTTTCGCATATTGGAATGTTGACTGGTCATCGATTTTCAAAAATACCGCGCCTATCGATCGACAGGTTCATCTCCGAATTCATTGTGCAGACGGTCTGGAGGAAAAAGAAACGGCTATCGAACCGATGGCGGGAATGCATTATGTTGCAATGTCGCAACGACATCGTGCTTGTCGCATTGAGATCGGATATTACCAGCCCGCTGACGTCTGGCATTCAGTGGCGATGTCGAATGAGATTGTGATCCCGCCCGCGGAAATGTCTGAAGCGGGGCATGTGGATCTTGCTACGATTCCGTTCCATCTCAGGTTTCAACAGCTTGTCGATTTGTTTGGGGCCGCGAAGGACGATGCATTGGCCACCGTAATCTCTCGATTTCAAACGCGCGCAGTGAGTAGCGGAAGATATGAAAAGTTAACTCCCGAAGAGCGCAAAATTCTTCGACGAGCAGGCGTTGCGCTGTCGGAACTGGCCGATGCACGGCGCGCTTTCAATCAGCTCGATAGCGAAAAGCTCCGGAAGGAGACCGAAGCGTTACTCAAGCCAAGCTCAACCAGTCCGTCGCGAGGGTTCAGGGTCGACTGGACCTCAGCTGGATCTTAAAGCCTGGTGTCTCTCTAAAATTTGTCTGCGGGGCATTTTTTCAATGCCGCTGCGTCACCTGGCAGGATTGCTGCTATTTCCCGCTCTCGCCTGGCGTTTCCATCATCAAGTGCCGTGCGTGTGTGTGGTCGGAAACTTGAGCAACCAGGTTTAGTAGAGCGCCGAGACTCCACGCGAGCACGAACCCAGCCGCACCGATGACGATGCCGAGTGGACCCGGGATGTATTCCATGCGATAACGCGCCAGCCACAAGATTGAGCCGAGCGAGCCGAATACAATCCAGATTACACCGGCGATTTTCAGCGCGCGCGACCAGGCGGTCTCACCGGGGATTTTCCGCGGGCCAAGTTTGGAGTTGTAAACGCTGTAGCCGAAGTAAATCACGATGCCGAAAGCAAACCAGTAAATCAGCCGCTCCCAGGTCAGCCACGGTAGCGAGATCATAAGAGCAAGCGCCGACAGCGCACCCATCGGTGCGACGAACCACACGGCTGGCGTTTTGAACGTGCGCGGCAACTCAGGCTCGCGTAGCCGCAGCACAAGAACTCCAATTGAGACGATCACGAACGCCAGCAATGTGCCGATCGAAACGAGGCTGCCAGCTTCGCGCACAGTGAAGACTGCTGCAAAGCAGGCGACAACGATTCCTGTGGCTATCGTCGTGATATACGGTGTGCGGAATTTTGGATGAATCCTGCTCACAAACTTTGGCAACAAACCGTCGTCCGCCATGGTGAAGAAAATCCGCGACTGGCCCAGCAGCATCACCAGAATGACCGAGCTGAGACCAGCGATGGCGCCCAGTTTGATTAGCGAGGCCATCCACCCCACCCCGGCGTGATCGGCAGCGACGGCAATCGGATCCGGTACATCCAGTTGCAGATACGGGACAATGCCGGTAGCCACCGCCGACACTGCGATATAGAGCACTGTGCAGACCAGCAGCGAGCCGATGATGCTGATCGGCATGTCGCGCTGGGGATTCTTTGCTTCCTGCGCCGCTGTGCTCACAGCATCGAACCCGATGTAGGCGAAAAACACGATCCCTGCTCCCTGCATGACGCCGCTCCAGCCAAAATGTCCGCGCGTACCGGTGCTCGGCGGGATAAACGGATGCCAGTTGGCGGGATTGACTGCGTGAGCTGCGCCGACGATGAACAGCAGCACCACCGCCACTTTTACAAACACAATGACGTTGTTGACTGTCGCCGATTCGCGAATGCCGATCACCAGCAGGAGCGTAACGATGGCGATAATGATGACGGCTGGCAGATTGAAGATGGCCGTAACTTGCGTTCCGTCCGCCAAAGTAATGAGCGTTCCGCGCGCCGCCGATATCTGGGCAGGGATATGAATGCCAATGTCGTGCAGAAACGAGACGACGTAGCCTGACCAACCGATAGAGACTGTGACCGCGCCGAGGGCATATTCCAGAACCAAGTCCCAGCCAATGATCCACGCGAAAAGTTCGCCGAGCGTCGCGTAGCCGTAGGTATACGCGCTGCCGGCCATTGGCACCAGCGACGCAAACTCGCTATAGCACAGCGCCGCAAAGATCGAGGCTACACCCGCCAGCACGAACGATAAAATTACGGCTGGCCCCGCGTTCTGCGCCGCCACCGTGCCGGTTAGCACGAAAATGCCTGTGCCAATGATTGCACCGATGCCAAGCGCCGTCAGGTTGGTTGCTCCTAGCGCACGTTTCAGGCGAGTGTCCGTCAGCGCTTCAGCTTGAAGTTGGGTGACACTTTTTCTTCGAAATACATTCATGCGCGAAGTTTGTTTTGGTTTTGCTAATCGGGATGGGCTGAGCAAGTCAAGCTGGCGATGATTTTTTTCCAAGAAGTTTCCAAAGGAAATAGATCGGCACGCCGCTGATCACGATCAACAATCCCGGCCAGGTCGTGGCGGTTTGATAAATGAAAAGGACGAGAAGAATTGTGGCTGCTCCGACAATGTAGAGAACAGGCACAAATGGATAACCAAACGCCTTGTATGGACGCTCGGCGTCTGGCCGCTTCCACCGCAGCAAAAACAATCCTGCGATTGTGAGAATATAAAAAATTAGTGCGGCAGAAATGACGTAGTCGAGCAAGTTTCCATAAAGATTACCGTAACTTCCATCTGCTTTCACGGTACGCGGCAACACGAGGATTCCAGCCCAGATCCCTTGAATAACGAGGGCCCAGCCAGGGACATGGTTTTTGTTTAACTCACCCACCCGCCGGAAGAAAAGACCGTCGCGCGCCATCGCATAATAGGCGCGAGCGCCCGCAAGGATCAGTCCATTATTGCAACCGAACGTCGAAACCATAATTGCAACCGCCATGATCGTCGCTCCGGCGCCGGGGAAAATTACGTTTGCCGTTTCCGAAGCGACGCGATCGCTCGGCGCATTTTGGATCGAGGCGAACGGAAGCGTTGCCAGATAAGCCACATTCGCCAGCAGATAAAGTCCAATAACCAGAAGCGTACCAAACGCGAGTGATAACGGGATGTTGCGCCGAGGTTCCTTCACTTCTCCGGCGATAAAGGTGATGTTGTTCCAAGCGTCCGCCGAGAAAAGGGAATTGGTTTGTGCGACGCAGATGCCGACGAAGAGACCGAATGCAGTGGCAGCGGTGAGTCCGGCTCCCACATCTTGTAACCCGCCTCGTAACGCCCAAGAGTCGCGAAAGTTTTCCGTGCCCGCTCCAGACTTCACGCCAACGATGATTCCCAGCACGACCAACGCGATGAGGGCGCCCGTTTTGGCTGTGGTAAAAACATTTTGTACAAGTTTACCGAGATTTAGTCCCCGCGTGTTCATGAAGGTCAGCAGCGCGATCATCGCCAGACCGAGAAACTGCGCGGTAGAAAGTGAAACAGCGTATCCGCTAAACCAGCCACCAAAGCGGATTGGCGGGATGAGATAGTTGGATTCAGAAAACCACGGGATGAGTACGCCACTGTAGCGCGCGAACCCAACCGCCACCGCCGCGATTGTGCCGGTTTGAATCACTAAAAACAGCGTCCAGCCGTAGAGAAAACCCCAGAGCGGACTGTAGGCTTCGCGCAAGTAAACGTATTGACCACCAGCCTTGGGCATCATCGCCGCCAGCTCGCCGTAAGACAGCGCGGCCATCAGCGTCAGCAAACCGGTCACAATCCAAACAACCAGCAGCCAACCGGGCGAACCGACCTGCCGTGCAATGATCGCTGACACAATGAAAATTCCCGAGCCGATCATCGAGCCCGCGACCAGCATCGTGGAATCAAGCAGCCCGAGTCCCCTGACGAATTTTTGGTCGGCTGCGGGTGTGTCAGTTGTCGCCGTCGTCATTTGAGCCGGTTGCATTCGGCGGAGAGTAAATCATCACTCAGGCGTGCCGTGCAATGACAAAACACTCGGTTTCTGTTCTCCAGGCAGTCGTTCATAGAAGCGCGAAATTACTTTCACGCAAAAGGAACCGTGTTAATCTCACGCCCCGTGACTTGTTCAAGCCCGCAGCGATGGTGCCGGACATTTTTGTCAATTTCGGCCGCTGTGGCGGTGCTGGTTGCCGCGTTGGTTGCCATGCCGCAGGTCACTTATGCGCGAGCAGACACGCGCTTCGTAGCGATAGCGCTCGTGCGCTCCCGTCAAAATCATTTGATGGTGCGCGCTTTTATCAACGGCAGAGAGGCGTGGCTCACCATCGATAGTGGTGCGCCGGTGAGCGCAATCGCTGTGAATCGCCGCAATTTTTTTCGGCTCAAGCCAATCACCGCCAAGTCGAAGCTGCCGTCGCGCATTCAGATCAACGGCGCATTCAACAACGTTGCCATTGCGCGCGAGCTGCGGCTTGGAGGGCTAACTCTGATCGATGAACCAGTGGTTACTGTAGATCTGGGCAACTCTGCTCGCGCGGCGCGACTGGTCCACGAAGAGCAAATCGACGGAATCATTGGAGCGGATATCCTTTTTCCAACCCAGGCGGTGCTGGATTGTCAACGGCAGTTGCTCATCTTAAAGACCGACCCCGACGCTTTGGGTAGCGTTCCTGGTTTCGACCGGCGCGGATTGCAAGCTGTTCCGATTCAAGTAAGCGACGGTTTTAATTTGTATGTAAATGGTTCGATCAATGGGAAACCTGCCAAGTTCATGGTCGATACGGGTTCGTTCGCGACGCTCTTGCATCGTTCTTTCGTTAGGCGAATGCGAATTGCCACTCGCGAGACGCCGTACAGTTCTTCGGCCGTGAACCTGAAGGACCGTGGCCTACGCGTGGCGAAGATTCGCAACCTGTCAGTGGGCTCGGTCAATATCACTGGCAAGGACGTAGGCGTGATCGATATGGAAGGATTAATTCACGACGGGTTGTTGGACGGTTCGCCGCCGGTTGCCGGGCTGCTTGGTGCGGAAACGCTGCGCCGCCATCACGGCATCATCGATTTTGGCACGCGCACGCTTTATTTACAGCAGCGCGAGCTTCCCTGGCAGCGATCGCGTTGGCGGCGTTCCGCTGGCCCTAACTTGACCTTTTAGGATTACTGAGTAACCGCGCGGTTGCCCCGTAATTAGTGATGGAAATGGAGCCAAAGACCATTCGCGGAGGTTGCTTGTGCGGTGCTATTCGATACGAAGGCATCGGTGAGCCTTACAACGTCACGCATTGCCATTGCGAAGATTGTCGCAAGAGTGGCGGCGCCGCATTTGTGACCTGGGCTTCGTTTCAGCGGGACAATTTTCAATTTACCAAGGGCAAACCGCGCGAAATTAAGTGGGCCGGGCGCGTCCGCTCGTTCTGCGCGACATGCGGCAGCGCATTGACTTTCATGAGCCAGCCCGATGCTGATGAAATCGATGTCACTGTCGCCACTTTCGATCAGCCCAAAATCGTTGCTCCAGCCGACCATATCTGGACGGAGGATCGAATATCGTGGACCAAGCTCGCGGACAATTTACCAAAGTATGCACGAGGCAGAACCGAATGATCTAGAGTCAATGCGTATCCGCGCGTTGGCGATCGGAGCGCAGAGCATCGGAGCTTTCGCGCTCGGTGCGCTGGCAGTTGGAGCGCTTGCCTTGGGCGTTGTTGCCGTTGGTCGCCTTGTGATTGGTCGAGCGAAAATCAAGCAGCTCGAAATCGACGACCTTGTTGTGAACAGATTGCGGGTGACGGATTCGCTGGAAATTCCACGCGATTGAGTTAATCGCGCTTCAAACAGTTTTCTTAGGCCTTAACTGAGTCTGTCGAGCGATGAACACGATCACCCAAGCTTTCGTTCTCGCTACTAGCCTCGACACTCGTTTGCGTCCGCTTTTCTTGTCATTCCGAGCGAAGTCGAGGAGTCTCTCATTTTTCTACTGATGAAGGAAATCACCCAGGCATTCGTCTTGGCCGCTGGCCTCGGTAAACGCCTGCGGCCGCTGACAGAGGATTTGCCAAAGCCCCTCATCCCGATTTTTCAAAAACCACTTATCACCTTTGCATTCGATCATTTGATCAACGCAGGGGTGGAAAGCTTCATCGTTAACACGCACAAGCGGGCCGAGCTATTTGAAAACTTTTTTCCCGATAATGAATATGAAGGCCATTCGGTTAAGCTGGTTCACGAGCCGGATTTGCTTGAGACCGGCGGCGGAATCAAGAATGCGGAACGCTATCTCGGTAGCAATCCGTTCCTAACTTACAGCGGCGACATCTTAACCGACATCACGCTGCATCCCTTAATCGACGAACATTTCCGCCGCGGGAATGATGTCACGCTCGCACTGCGTGAAACAGGTTTGGCTTCGGAGGTGGCTCTGCGCGATCACCACGTTGTGGATATCGCGAATCGCTACGGTACCACGGGGGATCTTGATTTCGCGAACGTCGCTGTTTGGGATCCGAAGATTTTCCAGCGAATCCCGCCGCAACAAAAAATTTCGTTCATTCCAATTGTTGCGGATTGGATAGGCAAAGGTGGCAAGATCGGCGGCGTAGTAATGAACAACGGAAAATGGTTCAATATTGGCTCGCGTGCTGAGTATCTCGACGTGCATCGTGTGATTTTGCAAGAGCATTGGATGCCTCATTACATCACAACACGGGGATGGCCGGAGCGCGTCGCGAAGTCAGCCACAGTTGATCCGAGCGCACAGCTCCGCGGCTGCTCAGTCGTCGGAGAAAATTGCGGGGTCGGCGCAGGAGTCGTCCTTGAAGACACAATTTTGTGGCCGGACGCACAAATTGCTTCCAAAAGTCAGCTTCATGGTTGTATTGTCCGCTCCCAAAAAAAGGTCAGCGGCATCCATCGTAACAGTGACATCTAGTATGAGGACCGAATTTCTTCTTCGTCGCACGCGGATGCATTTTCCGCTTCTGGACGTGGCCGATGTAAAAATTCGCCCGATTGAAAAAGGTGGGTCCGATCGAAAATTCTATCGAATACGTTGCTCGCCGAACCAGACGTTGATCCTGGTTAAGTACAATCTGGAGCGCGAAGAAAATCGGCATTACGTCGAGATCGCGAAATTTCTGGAGGCCCATGGAATCCGAGCGCCAAAGATTTATTTTCACGATGCGACGGAAGGCCTCATCTGGATCGAGGACTTGGGTGAGCACGACCTTTACGGTTATCGGCACGACAGTTGGCTCGTTCGCCGCGCGTTTTACGAGTCAGCGCTCGATGAAATTATCAAACTTCATCGCCTGCCGGAGTCCGTGTGCGAGGAAATGAAAGAGCATTTGCCCGCCGAGTTTAACACCGCACTTTACCGATGGGAACAGCGATACTTTTTCAACTATTGCCTTGGTCGCTATTTCAAGGTTAGCGAGTCAACACGCAAGGAGCTGGCAGCCCTTTCCAGTTTGCGCGAAATTGCAAAACGCCTCGCGAGTTTGCCACGGGTTTTGGTTCACCGCGATTTTCAATCGCAAAATGTCATTATCCAGAACGGGCAGGCTAACCTGATTGATTTTCAAGGAATGCGGCCGGGGTTGTCTGAATATGATCTGGCGTCATTGCTTTTTGATCCATATGTCGAGCTTTCAGCCGCAGAACGATCTGAGTTGATTGGTTATTACCGACAAAAACAGGCGGACAACGGGCGCAGAGTTAACGGGCAGTTCGACGACACACTGCAACTATGCGCGATGCAACGCATGATGCAGGCGCTGGGGGCTTATGGATTTCTGGGCCTGGTGAGGGGACACGAGCATTTTCTGCAATACATTCCGAGAGCTGTGCGCTCGCTGCGCGGGATCGTGGCAAAGATCGACGACCTCAAGCCGCTCGCTGCACTTGTCGCCGATCTAGGCTCGGCCGATCTAAGCGTGTAACGGGAGGGCGCCGGTGCTCTCTGTTTTTTCTCGAGTAAGTTGCCACCCAAATGCTGCAATCCATGGGCACAACAATATCATCAAAGCGGCCGTCGAAATCACCATGCCAAAAACAGAGCCGGAGATGGTAAAGATCGTTAGAGCAAAGCCGCTTGCCCAGACTGTCCATGCCAATGCGCGCAGGGCACCGCGCAATGCAGGAGTGCGTAGAGTGAGGAGTGTCCCCGCGACACTATAAAGACCATTTGCTGCCCCACCGGTCAGAAGAGAAGCCAACGGCGCAACCGTATCAATTCGATCGGGTAACCAACCGATGAGAAGCGATTCGGCAAAGAGATCGCAAACCAGACCCGTTAGAGCGACTGCCAACGCAAGCAAGGCCAGCCGATGTGATGAGATAAACGCGCCCCACCAGGCAAAGAACGCAACGAGACTGATTCCCGCCATCATCCAGACTGCCCAGCCCGTGCGCCATAATAACGCGTGCCCCCCAATGTAGGTCGCACGTTGTATTATGCTCGATACAGCCTCAGTCCCGCCGCGCAGAATGAACAACATCGCCGCTGCGGCAGCCGCATTGAGAATGGCGCAGATCCACGGTGCGCTCGCCCGGACCCCTTCGCCTATGCGTCTCCCATCGAGAAGAAACAGAGCGAATGGCAGCCACCAGACAAAGTCGTTGAACACAATCAACGTGACGGCGCGTAATGGCCATTCACCCGACCGAACAGCCATGAACATACCAATCGGCCCGAGAATTTTTCCTGCCAGTCCAATCGCGATGATCAGCTTTGCCCGATCAGGACGGACCGCGGCGTAGGCATAAAGCAATCCATAAAGCCCTACGACCATGCCCAGACACTGCCAAAGACTTGGATAATTTGGAGGCGCCATCTCCAACGTCGCGAACAAAGCGCCTGGCCAGAAGCAAGCCCAGGCACCGAATGCGACGTTATACACCGCCGCCAGTACGAAGATTAGCCGGTAGATCTTCGATCGGTAGTCGCTCAATTCTAAGCCTCCATTATGCGCCAGTGGTTAGCGTCGGAGTCTTATTTTCAACAGGACGCGAGTGGTTGGTGTTACTCCACGCCGACGAAAGGATTGGCGCGACGCTCGGTTCCGATCGTGGTTGGAGGCCCGTGCCCCGGGAGTACTGTGACCTCATCGCCGAGAGGAAATAATTTTCTCCTGATCTCTTGTACTAACAGGCCGATATCTCCGCCCGGCAAATCTCCGCGGCCGATGCTGCCGGCAAACAGGACATCGCCGCCGATAAGCAATCGATCCTTCGGCAAAAAGAAACAAAGACTGCCCGGGCAATGCCCTGGAACTTCGAGCACCTGGAATTGTGCGCCGAGAAATTCCCGGCTGGGCGTTTCTTCGATCAAAAAATCAGGGTTCGCCGGCTCGATCTCCAGTTCGAAGCCGAAGTTGCGAAAAAATTCTCGGTCCGAAATCATCGGCGCAGTGAGCGGATGACAGCCTATTGGACAATCAAACTGCCTCTTAATCCTGGCCACATCCTGTATGTGATCGACATGCCCGTGTGTCAGAAGCAAGAGTTTAGGATCAACCCCCAGTGACCGGACCCATTCGCAGGAACCTTCAGGTGCGTCGAAAAGAATCCAGCCCTGTGGCGCTTCAAGCAGGTAACAATTCGTTTCAAAAATGCCACCGCAGAACTGCTTGTAATTCATTGGATTGATTGTTGCGGGATTTGGCTACAGCTGAACCCGGGTGCTTTACGAATATTTGAATGTTCCCGGCTGTCGATTGTCTCATCTTCTACTTTACATGCTGATCTTTGTCTCGTTGCCTTGCGCTTCATGCCGAAATCTGCGAACGTAATTAACTCTTCTTTTCACCGATGAGATCATCTTTGCAACGATCACTAGCGCTTTGCGCCATCCTGTTAACGGCCACAATCGCGGCTCCGCCGGTCATGGCGGCGTCGAGAGAAACGGTTGCCATGTCGGTCGGCCGTCTCCTGGAGGAGGGCCATTACACACGTCAAAAGCTCAATGAGGAAGTTTCGAGAAAATTTCTGCTGACGTATCTGGAGATGCTCGACTTCAGCCATCTCTTTTTTACTCAGAACGACGTTGATGAGCTGACTGCGAAGTATGGCGGTTCGATGGCCGGGGACGTCCTGCTCGGCAACCTCAAGCCCGCTTACGACATTTACGCTCTCTATACCAAGCGCATGGACGATCGTGTCGCTAAAATAAAGGAGCTGTTGAAGCAGCCGATCGACTTCAAGAGCAACGCGACGGTCGAATTGAGCCGTCAAAAATCGTCGTGGCCAAAAGATGAGGCGGAAGCCGATCAACTCTGGCGCGGTCGGATCAGCAACGAGCTCTTACAGGAACATTTGAGCGAACATCCCATCGAGCCCGCTCCGCAACTGGTTGCACGCCGCTACGATCGCCTCGCCCGCAACGTCCATGAGGAAGATAAGGACGAGCAAATGAAACTCTATCTCGATGCGCTCGCTCAGGCTTATGACCCGCATTCGGAATACTTGAGCAAGGCCGACATGAAGAATTTCAGCATCAACATGGGCCTCTCACTCGTCGGTATCGGCGCGATGCTCCGTTCGGAAGATGGCTACGCGAAAATCGAGAGCCTCGTTCCTGGCGGGCCGGCGCAAGCGGACGGGAGGCTCAAGGTCGGCGACCGGATCAGTGCCGTTGCGCAGGGCCCGGCCGATTACGTCGATGTTCGGGAGATGCGGTTGGACAAAGTCGTCGAAATGATCCGTGGCAAAAAAGGCACGCACGTGCGTTTGCTTGTGATTCCCTCAGATGCAACAGACCCGTCCCGCCGGAAAAATGTCGAGCTGGTCCGGGATGAAATTAAGCTAAAAGACCAGGAAGCCCGCGCCGATATCATTATTAGAAAAGACGAGAACGGCGATCCCATCAAACTCGGATGGCTTACGCTGCCTTCTTTTTATGCCGACATGGACAAGCACCAGAAAAGCACGACGCGCGACGTGCTGGCATTGCTCAAACGGCTGAAGAAAGAAAACATCGCCGGCTTGGTTATTGATCTGCGGCGAAATGGCGGTGGCTCGCTGGAGGAGGCCCTCTCGCTGACGGGCTTGTTTTTGAAATCTGGTCCGATCGTTCAGACGAAAGATTATAACGGAAGCATCAGGGTCTCGGCCAATCCTGATCCGGGCATCGCCTATTCCGGGCCGATGGTCGTTTTGACCAGCCGGCAAAGCGCGTCCGCGAGTGAAATCTTCGCAGCCGCTCTGCAGGATTATGGTCGCGCCGTGGTCGTCGGGGATAAAAACACATTCGGCAAGGGGACTGTGCAGACCATTCTTCCGATCGGGAGGTTTGCTTCACTCCTGGGCAGCCATTCTGATGAAGACGGTGCGTTGAAATTGACGATCCAAAAATTTTATCGAGTAGCGGGTGGTTCCACGCAGCTTCACGGCGTCGCTTCGGACGTCGTCCTGCCGAGCCTGACCGATCTGCCGGAATTTGGCGAAGGCGCGCTAAAGAACGCCCTCCCTTATGACGAGGTCACGAAGGCGAGATACACGAAGTGGTCGGACAGCCATTCCTTGTTTATCGATCAACTACGGCGACGCTCGGAGGAGCGCGTTAAGAACGATCCTGAATTTCATTATGTGATGGAGGACACCGATCGTTTGCGCCATAAGCTCGATGAAAATCGGATTTCCCTGAACGAAGATGCGCGGAAAAGGGAACTTCAGGACGACAAACTGCGTAAGGAAACGCGTTCGAAAGAACGCCTGGCGCGGAATCAGGAGGAGCCGCGAATTTATCGGGTGACGCTCGATACCGTTGATAAACCGAATCTCCAATTGATCATGTATCCCGGGAAATTGGCCGAGGCGAAGAAGAACGGCACTGCTCCCAAAGTTGATCCCGACGCTGCTTCGGATAGTGATACGGATTTAATCGGTGGCGGTAACGCCGATGATGACACCAAGACACCGGCGATCGATCCCGAGCGCGACGAAGCGCTCAACATCCTGGCTGACCTGGTTGATCTCTCGCGCGGACCGAAGACCGCAAGCGCCAATAGTGTTGATAAGACGGCGCCCGAACAGCGCCCGTAACACATAGCACCTGGCTCTTCGCCTTCCTTCTTGAAGTAGTCCGCTTGAGGCGGATGTCAGCTGCTGGCTGGCGCTAAATTCCCCGCAGGCGACACGCCTGCCTCAACAGTTTTCTTCTACACCGCGATAGGCGCTTTGATCGACGGATGCGGGTCGTAGCCGGCGAGTTCGAAGTCTTCGAACTTGAAATCGTGAATGTTTTTCACGGCCGGATTCAGTTTCATCCGCGGCAAAGATCGGTATTCCCGCGAAAGTTGTTCGCGAGCCTGTTCGAGATGGTTTTTGTAAAGGTGCAGATCGCCGAACGTATGAACAAAATCGCCCGGCATAAGACCGGCAACCTGCGCTACCATCATCGTAAATAGTGAGTACGAGGCGATGTTGAACGGAACGCCGAGAAATAGATCTGCGCTTCGTTGATAAAGCTGGCAACTGAGCTCGCCATCTTGCACGTAAAACTGGAAGAGCAGATGACACGGTGGCAGGGCCATCTTGTCAATCTCAGCGGGGTTCCACGCGCTCACGATGAGGCGGCGGCTTTGCGGATTTGATTTGATTTGCGCGATCAGACTCTCGATTTGGTCCACTCGCACGCCGTTTGCACCGTGCCAGTCGCGCCATTGCGCGCCATAGACGCGACCGAGATCTCCGGTCTCGTCAGCCCACTCATCCCAGATCGTCACGCCGTGTTCGTTGAGGTAACGAACATTCGTATCGCCTCGCAAAAACCAGAGCAGTTCGTAAACGATCGATTTGATGTGCAGCTTTTTTGTCGTGAGCAGCGGGAATCCTGGCCCATCCGTGCGTAAATCAAATCGCGTCTGCGCCCCAAAGACAGATAACGTTCCCGTACCTGTGCGATCCGTTCGTGGCTGACCTTTCTCGAGTACGAGTCGGAGTAGATCGTGGTACTGTCGCACGGTAAAATTTATCGTGATGCACGCTTTCGCGAAACAGAATTCTCTTTGTCGTCGGTACATTCTCAGCGACGGCGGCGAGGTGAATCAAGGAAGGTTTTCGCGCGAAGCGCTTTTGGAGTGCGGGGCGCGTCTCCGCACCGCTTTTCGCCCTGCGCCTCGTTTGATCCAAAGCGACACCGGGACGTGTCGCACTCCGAAAGCTTCGCGAAATCGAAACAGAAATTTTTTCCTATTCGCGTTCATTTCGCGTCAGTCGCGGGTCAAAACTTCAGTTGCGGCTTCGCCGTGCTGGACATTTTGTGATTGCGAGATTCGCGCGTAGAACCGAGAAGCAGGTCGCACAAATTCAGTTTTGCTTAGAGTTTAACAATGGCACTGATGGAAAGTGCGCCTCATTGACGCGAACGTCGGTGAGAACGAGGCTGGATTCGAGTCGAATTGGCTCAACTTGAAAAGAGACTGCGGGCGAGCAATCGACAGTAAGTCCTGGTAAACAAGTGCTTAGGCTATGTTGACTAGCTTGGCCCAGCGCTTGCTAGAGAGTCAGGAAGCTTAACCCGAGTCTTGCCACGGCGAGTCCGTTCGTCGGCGAACTCGAATCAGAAAGGATTTTTAATTATGGCTAAAGTTTTAGGCATCGATTTGGGCACCACTAACTCCTGCATGGCCGTGATGGAGGGTGGCGACCCGGTAGTTTTGGAAAATAGCGAAGGCGCACGCACGACACCATCGATCGTCGCGTTCACGAAAAGCGGGGAGCGATTAGTCGGCCAGGCCGCGAAGCGTCAGGCAGTGACCAATCCTCAGAACACGGTTTCTTCCATCAAGCGTTTCATGGGACGGAAGTTCGATGAAGTGCACGAAGAGCAAAAACGCGTGCCTTACAAGATTGTGAAGGCCGCTAATGGCGACGCGCATGTGCAAGTGGAAGTGAACGGCCAGGTAAAGACATTTTCGCCGCCCGAAATTTCGGCGATGATTTTGTCGAAGCTCAAAGCCGACGCGGAAGCGAAGCTGGGCGAAAAAATCACGCAGGCGATCATTACTGTGCCGGCGTATTTCAACGACTCGCAGCGCAACGCCACCAAGGACGCGGGCAAAATCGCCGGTCTGGAAGTTTTGCGCATCATCAACGAGCCGACGGCAGCGTCGCTCGCTTACGGCCTCGACAAGAAGAAGGACGAGGAGATTGCCGTTTACGATTTGGGCGGCGGCACGTTCGACATCTCCGTTCTGGAAATTGGCGATGGCGTTTTCGAAGTGAAAGCGACCAACGGCGACACGCACCTCGGCGGTGACGATTGGGATGCGAAGATCATGGATTGGATCGTCAACGAATTCAAAAAAGACACCGGCATCGATCTGACGAAGCAGCCGGACGCGATCCAGCGAATCAAAGAGGAAGCTGAAAAGGCGAAGATCGCGCTGTCGAGCTCGCAGGAATACGAAATTAACCTGCCGTTTATCACAGCAGACGCGAGCGGGCCGAAGCACATCCAGAAAAAACTGACCCGCGCAAAACTGGAACAGCTTACGGATGATCTGGTTCAGCGAACCGTTCCTCCCGTGAAGGCATGTCTCAAGGACGCACAGGTTACCGAAAAGGACATCAACGAGCTGGTGCTCGTCGGCGGCATGACGCGCATGCCAAAAGTGCAGCAAGTCGCGCGCGATCTAATTGGCAAGGAACCACACAAAGGTGTGAACCCGGACGAAGTGGTTGCGGTCGGCGCAGCCATCCAGGGCGGCGTCCTTAAAGGCGAAGTCAAAGATGTGCTGCTTCTCGATGTGACGCCGTTGACACTGGCGATTGAAACCGCCGGCGGCGTAGCCACACCGATGATTCCGCGCAACACCACGATCCCGACTCGTAAATCGCAGATCTTTTCGACCTACAGCGATAATCAGCCGGGTGTGGAGATCAAAGTGCTTCAGGGCGAGCGCCCGCTGAGCCGCGACAACAAAACGCTCGGCACATTCCATCTCGATGGGATTCCGCCGGCGCCGCGCGGCGTTCCGCAGATCGAAGTTACCTTCGACATCGACGCCAACGGCATCTTGCACGTCTCGGCGAAAGATCTCGGCACCGGGAAGGAACAGAAAATTTCCATCACCGGCAGCTCGGGACTTTCGAAAGAGGAAGTCGATAAAATGCAGCGTGAAGCGGAAGCGCACGCTGAAGAGGACAAGAAGGCCAAGGAAGCAATCGAGGTCAAGAACAACGCGGACATGCTCGCCTATCAAAGCGAGAAGCAGTTGAAAGAGTTGGGCGACAAGATTTCCGGCGACAAGAAGAAGCAAGTCGAAGACGCCATTGCTGCGGTGCGCGATGCGATCAATCGCAATGACGCCGACGCAATGAAGCGGACCTACGACGAATTGCAGAATAAGTTCCAGGAAGTCAGCGCCGACCTTTACAAACAAGCGTCAGCACAGGCCGGTCCGCAACCGGGTCCGCAGGCTGGACCTGAGGCGGGGGCGCGTCCGGGTGCCGAAGAAGGCGCCGGCAAGCGCGAAGGCGACGTTGTCGATGCGGAGTTCGAAGTCGTGGACGACGACAAGAAGAAATGAGCAATTTGCCGACGGCTCCGGAAATTTTCGGAGTCGCCGGCACAACAACAAACCAAAGGAGTAGTAACAACAACTTATGGCAACAGTTAATGTAAAACCGCTCGGAGATCGGGTGCTGGTGCAGCCGCTCGAAGAGCAAGAAGTGAAAAAAGGCGGGATCATCATCCCCGATACCGCCAAGGAAAAACCACAAGAGGGGAAAGTGGTCGCTTTAGGCACCGGCAAAATCGATGAAAACGGAAAGAAAATCGATTTCACGGTAAAGAAGGGCGACAAGGTGCTGATCTCGAAATACGGCGGCACTGAAATCAAGATCGACGATCAAAATTATCTGATCATGCGCGAGGACGATATCCTCGGCATCATTGGATGATTCCGTCTCTCAACTCTCAACCAACAACTATCAACTTAAAATATGGCAGCTAAACAACTACAATTCGATGAAAGCGCGCGGCACACGTTGCTGCGCGGTATCGAGAAACTGGCGAGGGCCGTGAAGGCCACACTCGGCCCCAGCGGTCGCAATGTCATTCTCGACAAGAAATTCGGCAGCCCCACGATCACCAAGGACGGTGTGACGGTCGCGAAAGAGATCGAGCTCGAAGATCCGTATGAAAATATGGGTGCGCAGCTCGTCCGCGAAGTCGCTTCCAAAACTTCGGACGTCGCGGGCGACGGCACGACCACTGCGACCATCCTCGCGGAATCCATTTACCGCGAAGGTCTGCGCAACGTCACTGCCGGCGCGAACCCCACCTCGTTGCAGCGCGGCATCATGAAAGGTGTCGATGCAATCGTCGAGGAGCTGAAGAAACTCTCCAAGAAAGTAAGCGATCGCACTGAGATCGCGCAGGTCGCAACCGTCTCGGCTAACTGGGACAAGACGATCGGCGAAATCATTGCCGACGCCATGGACAAAGTTGGCAAGGACGGAACGATCACGGTCGAGGAAGCGAAATCAATCGAGACCACGCTGGAAGTGGTCGAAGGCATGCAGTTCGACAAAGGTTATCTGTCGCCCTACTTCGTCACCAACGCGGAGGCGATGGAAGCCGTTCTCGAAAATGCCTATATCCTCATTTATGAGAAGAAAATCTCGAGCTTGAAGGACTTGCTTCCGTTGCTCGAGAAAGTCGCGAAAGCCGGCCGTCCGCTCCTCATCATTTCTGAGGACGTGGAAGGCGAAGCGCTCGCAACCCTCGTCGTGAACAAATTGCGCGGCACGTTGCAGGTGTGCGCGGTGAAAGCGCCCGGCTTCGGCGATCGTCGCAAGGCGATGCTGGAAGACATTGCTGTGCTAAGCGGCGGGCGTCTGATCAGCGAAGATCTCGGCATCAAGCTCGAGAACATCAAGCTCGAAGACCTCGGCAGGGCCAAGCGCGTTACCGTCGATAAGGAGAACACCACCATTGTCGAAGGCGAAGGCAAAAAAGCCGATATCCAGGGCCGCGTTGCCCAGATCCGTCGTCAAATTGAAGAGACGACCAGCGATTACGATCGGGAAAAACTGCAGGAGCGCCTCGCGAAACTCGCGGGCGGTGTTGCAGTCGTCAACGTCGGCGCTGCGACTGAGACCGAGATGAAAGAGAAGAAAGCTCGGGTCGAAGACGCGTTGCACGCCACGCGTGCTGCGGTTGAGGAAGGCATCGTCCCAGGTGGCGGTGTAGCGTTGCTGCGCGCGCAAAAAGCGCTCGATAACATCAAGGGCCTTGAAGGCGATGAGAAAGTCGGCGTGGCGATTGTCCGCCGCGCGATTGAAGAGCCGACGCGTCAACTTGCTGACAACGCGGGCCGTGAAGGCGCGCTCGTTGTTGAGGAAATCAAGAAGCGCAAAGGCAACGAAGGTTACGACGTCGCCAATGACGAATACACCGACCTGGTAAAGGCCGGTATCGTCGATCCGACCAAGGTCACGCGTTCGGCGCTGCAAAACGCCGCGTCCATCGCGGGTCTGTTGCTCACCACCGAAGCATTGGTCACGGAGATTCCTGAAAAGGAAAAAACTCCTCCGATGCCACCGGGCGGCATGGGCGGCATGGACTACTAAGCCGAATGATAGAATGAATTCGAACAGCCGGACTCGAAAGGGTCCGGCTGTTTGCTTGAATCTTCTTGCAGAGACATTCGCCTATAGTTGAGAGAACGTTCGGCTTTAGGTGAGAGACTTGGACGCTCGAAACTGCGCTGTACGCGGGCTTCCCGGAAAGACTTCATCCGGCTCTTTGGCTCCGTTATATCACCTTGGCGCCTAAGGTGCGCACGATCACCCACTTGTCTCCGCGCTTCTTGAGGAGATCCATAAAAACAAACTGACCGCTAATGTCTTTTCCATCGTGAAGCCTTTTTTCGGTGACGCTGGCTTGGACTACGGCCACATCGCCGAACACCTGCACATCCATAGGTCCAATTTCAAACGACAGGAGTTTGTGCTTGCCGGATTTGAAATCGCTTAGAAGGCTCTCCTTAGTGAAAATTTTGCCGGAGGAATCGACGGTTGCCCAATCGTCGGCATAGATCTGATTGAGCTTGTCGACATCGCCGGCCACCATTGCATCTCCTGTATCCTGTGCGAATTGCTTCATAGTCTCAACAATGGTCGGATCCTGTGATTGCGCTTTGGGCGAGTCGGCCGAAACCACCCTGGCGCCTGCGCTGCGCACGACCGCCCATTTGCCTGCACGTTTCTTGAGGAGATCCATCCAAAGAAACTGACCGCTAGTATCTTTTCCTCGGTCGGTCCTCTTTTCCTTCACACTACCCTGGGCCACCGCCACATCCCCGAACACCTGCACGTCCACAGGTCCATTTTCAAACCACTCGAGTTTGTGCTTGCCGGATTCAAAATCGCTTAGAAGGCTCTCCTTAGTGAAAATTTTGCCAGAGGAATCGACGGTTGCCCAATCGTCGGCAAAGATCTGGTTGAGCTTGTCGATATCGCCGGCCACCATTGCATCTCCCATATCCTGTCCGACTTGCTTCACTGCGTCGACAGCGGCCGGATCGTTGGAAGGCGCCTCGAGTGGCTGGGCCAAAACCAATCCAGCGCATAGACTGGGGAACAGAACCGTCCCAACAAGTTTTTTCATTTGTAGTTTTCGCATTTGTTGTCCTCCTATTCGATTTACCGCGGGTTTTTCTTGTCAGCAGGTAATGCAATGTTTGTGCCAACTACACGAGCGACCTCACAATGCACACTGAAAGAGGGACTTAGCTTTATTGGGCGAATTATGGTCGCTCGCGGCAGTCCCGTTCCGGGACAGTCCGGTCTCAATCCTGGGACGCAATTTGGGTCGATACCGTTAAACGCGGCCCAATGACGCGGGTATTACGTCGAAAGTGCCTCGCACAAGGTCCATTCACTTCAAAAGATGTAGGACCCTTCTCACGGCGTGAGCGACTCTTTCAGTAAAGCGGTCCCATTCCATCCAGCTGCAGCACAATGGACCCATTCAAATATAAAAACTCTGATCATGCAAAGCTCCATGAATCGTGGAATTTCTGCAATTGCGATGGCGATGATGGCTAGCGGTTAAGAATTCGCCGGGCGTTCGGCACGTTGGTAGAATATCCGATGAACCATCTCGAGAATGCGGCCCCGGGTTCGAACATATTCGAAGCTGAACTTGGCCGACAAATTCTGGTGAGCGAAAGAGAGCGCGCCAGCTTGCAAACGCTGATCGGCGTGGCGCTTTTGCTGATCATCGGTGTAGTCAAGGCCATTCACGTCGCCACCGCGAACCCGTGGCCAGCGTTCAATGCCGCCCTAGCCGTGGTGGCGATCCTCATTGTCTACGAGTTGGCCATGCGACAGTTGTTTGATCGATATCTTCGCCAGGATCGACAACTGCCGCCGGTAATCCGGTACCTGAACGTCGCTATCGAAACGAGTTTCCCCACGATTCTCCTGGCTGCGTTTGGGAACATCATGCGGGCCGATGTCGCGCTGACCAGCGCAGTCGTGCTCGGTTATTTCTTCTTCATCATTTTGTCCGCGCTTTCGCTCGACTTTCGACTCAGTGTTTTCGCTGGAGTAGTCGCCGCCGCCGGTTATGGCATGCTGACCCTGATCTTTCGCGAACAACTGCCATTTGGGCCGGGCCAACCGTCGGAAAGCAGTGTCGCGTATATCATGCGCCCTATTCTTCTTTTGCTCTGCGGGGTGACTGCAGGTTTGGTCGCGGCGCGCATTCGCTCCGGTATTCTACGGTCGCTTGACGCTGCGGAGGAACGCCGGCGCATTGTGCAGATGTTTGGGCAACACGTTTCGCCAGCGGTGGTGAATCAACTACTCGCCCAACCGGCCGGGCTTCGATCCGAGCTGCGGGACGTGTGCATTCTTGTCCTCGACATTCGCAATTTTACTGCATTTGCCGAAACGACGGCGCCGGATTCAATCGTCAATTATTTGAACCAGCTTTGGGGCAAAGCCGTGGGAATCGTTAACCGGCATCACGGCGTTGTGAACAAGTTTCTCGGGGATGGATTCATGGCTGTGTTCGGCGCGCCGCTCCTTATGGGGAACCATTGCCAGAATGCCATCAACGCCGCGCGAGAACTGGTAGCCGAAATCAAGCGCGCGACCGACGCGGGCGAAATCCCGCCGACACGGATCGGAATCGCACTGCATTCGGGCGAGGCATTGGTCGGCAATATCGGTTCTACGGAGCGCCGCGAATACACCGTGATCGGAGACGTTGTGAACGTGGCATTTCGTATCGAGCAATTGAACAAGGAACTCAACTCGAGCTTCCTCGTTTCAGAATCGGTGCAGGAAACCGTCGGTGAACTCGAGGGCGTCGAATCGTCGGCTTCAGTTCCGATCCGCGGCCGAAACGCGCCGGTTCGCGTTTACAAGCTGGGCTGATTCGGGGCAGAAATTGATGGTTGAGAGAACGCTTCGCTTTAGTTGAGAGATTCGATCTCGCTACTCGGGCAGTGTTTGCCCTGACCCTCCGATCTCCGCCGGAAAGTCTTTGAGTTTGAGTAACCCGTCTTTCATCGGAAGAATCGTTTGATTCGTGCGCTCCCGTGCAGCTCACCTGCGGCCCCCGCAGGTCACCATCTATCCGCCGGCTCCCAGCCGGACCGTATTCAGCGTAGTTGAGGTGCTACTCGGGCATTGTCTCGCCCGAGCCGCCAATTTCAGCGGGGAAATCTTTTAGTTTTGGCAGGCCGTCATCTCAAGTGAGAAGGAAGAATTAGGATTTAAGACGTAGCGGCAACAGCTACTCAGGCAGTGTTTCGCCGGAGCCTCCGATCTCCGCCGGAAAGTCCTTGAGTTTAAGTAACCCGTCTTTCATCGGCAGAATCGTTTCCGCATAATTCAGGTGCACCTTTGGCTTGAACGGAAAATTCCGGAGAGCGCCGATACGAACATCCATTAAACCGAGAGTCGGATGCTCGACCAAGATGTGGCCACCGCACTTTGTGCAGTAACCGCGTTCGCTGATGTCGCTGCTTTTAAATCGACCAAGGAACTCTTCGCCCTTTGTGACGTTTACGTTCTCCTTCTTCCACAATGTGAACGCACTGACCGGCGCGGCGGAATAATGCCGGCAGTTTTCGCAATGGCAATAACCCGCCTCCAGAGGGTCGCCGCGCATCTCAATCTCTACCGCGCCACAGTAACATTGACCAGTATGCGTATCGGCCATGCTTGCTTGATATGGCACAAACCAGAGAGGGTCTACAAGATTTTGTTGCTCGCCAACCGAAGCATTAGTGCGAGTCAAATAAGACTGTAGCCACGGCCCTGAGGGCCGTCTTCCTAGCGTGAAAACTGCCGCCGAGCTGAACCGGCCACAGGTCCGCACACCGGACGGATTCGTCCTGCGGCGAACCGGTGGCTACAACATTTGTGAAATCGCGCTGGTCAGTAGCCATTTTGAGGCCCGTCCCGCCGATCTTGCCGCAAATTTGCTTTAATGCGTTCGTTGAAACGGGCAAGGTGGAGCCCGGGAGGATTTATGACCATCTGGCAAATTATTCTGCTTATCGCCGCCTTCGGAGCAATCGGTGGAATTGTTAACTCCGCGATCAGCGGGGAGTTCAATTATCCGCGGTTAGACCCAGCGGCGAAGGTTTGGCGGCCGGGGTGGATCGGCAACGTGCTCGTCGGCGCGGTCGCCGCACTTGTGGTCTGGGGTGTTTACGGCCCGCTGGCATCCTACGATTTGGTAACCGGGAGAGCGATTGAGCTACACCTGACCGTCGCCCAGCTTCTCACATCGCTTGTTGTTGGCTTGAGCGGTGGTAAAATTCTTACATTGATGGCCGAGAAGCAGGCGGCGACGATTTCAAAAGATCAACTGGCTGCCACCCTTAGCGCGCTAACGAAAGGTTGATATGATTATCGAAGACGACAAAGCCGCAAAGATTCAGGAGCTTTTGAAACGACTCTCCACGGCGGACACGTTTCAATCGGTTGCGATCACGAGGGAAATCAGGGAAGTCGCGACTGAAAACGCGGAGCAGAAGCAACAGACTACAGCGGGCAACCCCGTCGCTGTTAAACGACCGGAAGCATAGTCGCGCAACGGTCACTCGTTAGGCAAATTAATTGAACCTATTCAGTGTGGCCGTGGCTACGGGAGAGGATTAAGATTCGTGTCTATTCGTGTGCATTAGTGGTTAAGAATTTGCGTGCAATGTTCCGATACGTAGCGGTAGCAATCTGACTTGCCAGACGCGCACGTGGTGCGCATAATAAAATCCCGATGATTCAAGCGAATTGTCGGGCGCGGTTTACCGCCGCCGATTTCGACTTCATCGTGCGCACTCTCGCGCGGTCGCAAACCGATCAAGTTTCTCTGGTCGATCTGTTGAGTGACCTCGAAACGCGCGATTCGGTTCTCGATCATCCGCGATTGATCGATGCAATTCTAAATCATTGCGGGCATCTGCGGATATCGTCCCAGTTTTATTTTTACGTTCTTGCCCGGCACGTTTTGCAACAGGGTGGGATCGGCGACCGGAAGCTTTGCGATTACGTCGCGTCGTTGCTTGAGACGTTTTCGCGCGCGAGCCGGTTGCAGATCTCCGACGAAACGCACCATCTCGCGGAACAATACATTTCCGACATGCTGATCGCGTTGACCCGGGCGAGTCCCGAGCAGGCGTTCTTGCTGCGGGCACACATTGGTAATTACTCGCTTTTCATCAGCGGGATTTTTCATCCCGCAGTCGCGGAACAGCGGAGTTTGCGCGGCGGTCCGGACATCGAGTTCTACGAGCAGGTCGGCCGGACGAACTATCAACTTGTAGCTTCGCACTCCGTCGCGCGTCGTTGCGACCTTGATGACGTTTTCGAAGGATTAGCGGATCGGTTTCGCGATGTGCGGCTCGCGCTAAATCAACTTTCCGATCGATTGCTTAACCTGGATGATGACGCGCGACCGTCGCTCTCGCTGTGAACGAGACGCTCTTTAGCCAGATTCAGAAATTATTTGAGCGAACCTATGCGCAAGTCGGGATCAACCTGGAAGATTGCCTGATCGATCGGACGCGCTGCGCCCAGTTGTCGATTCTGGCGGGAAGATCAGCGCGCGAATTAAGCGAACTGGCGCGCACGTTTTTGCGACGCGCAGGCGATCAACTTTATGTCGGCATTTACTATTCGCGCTGGCTCATTGAACAGCTCGAACAGCACGATCCCCGCGCAGGCGTGGGCGATCGCAATATCCGGTCGCTGATCATGTTTGTGGAGGAACTCAATCACGCATTGCACGCGGCGCTTCAATTCAAAAGCGGGGTTCGCGAGATCGCTTCGGAGGATTTTGCGCGCAATCTGGAGCTCCAGGCGCAGGTCGATACTTATCTTGTGCTGCTTTTATTCATTGCGTTCTTTCGAAAAACCCAGCGAGTCTCGCGCATGGACCGGCGCTGGTTGCGCTTTCATCTTTTCGCGCGTCAATGCCCGGAGGCATTTCGCGATGCAAATCTGCGGGGGCGTTATCTGGAAACGGGCGAGCTCGCTGCGAGCTATACGCGTTATTTGGACACGCTCAACGGCCAGCGACGCCTCGATGAAATCCGCCGCTTTCATTCACTCGATTACGGCGGGAAAAAGGAGCGGATCCTGGCGCTGCCGGACAGCGCTGCCGACTAGCGAAAAGCACACCATCAATCGCGCAGACCAGATTTGGGAAATGAGTCCTGAT
>Ga0070698_100000477_pt1 | contig 42467 bp, 62 predicted proteins | sample KBSK1502metaG_FD_65477 | JGI IMG/M metagenome (GOLD analysis project Ga0070698, IMG submission 65477) | Corn, switchgrass and miscanthus rhizosphere microbial communities from Kellogg Biological Station, Michigan, USA - KBS K1-50-2 metaG | ecosystem: Host-associated > Plants > Roots >...
GTCGCGAAAGGATTGTCGCAAGCAACAAAATCGACGTCGCTTTCCATCAAATTCGAGACAAACGCGACGTTGCGTGCGAGGCGGTCGAGCTTGGCGATGACCAAGGTCGCACGGCGCGCGCGGCAGGCGCCCAAGGCGGCGGCGATCTTTGGGCGGTCGTTGCGCTTGCCGCTTTCGATCTCCTCGAACTCGTCGACGACGACGCCGGCGGCGCTCGCGACATGGCGAGAAACCGCCTCGCGCTGCGCCTCTAGCCCCAGCCCGGAGCGCCCCTGCTTATCGGTCGAGACCCGGTAATAGGCGACGAACCTCGGGGCGGAGAGCGCGCCGGCGCCGCGCGCAAAGGCTTTGCGAGGCATCGTAGCGGCGTTCCATTTCCAATCGGTCGTTTGGACGAAACGAAACGCCGAGCCCCGCGCCGGAGCGAATTATCGCATCAACGGATCTGTTAACCGCCGCGCCTTTTTAGGCCGCGAGCTCCATCAGAGCGGGGGCGCGCCCGTTGCCGCCAGCGCCCATCGGCGGCGCGGTCAGCTCGCGCAAGATGTCGTGGAGCTTTTCGAGAGCGCGCGTCATCTCGGCGTTGCGGGCGATCTCCGCGGCGAGCGTGGCGCGCAAGCTCGCGATCTCGGCCACCGCCGTTGCCGCCGCCACCGCGGCGTAATCCGCTCCAGGGGGGTCGGCGAGGATCTCGCTCGCCTGGATCTCGCGCAAGAGGTTGCGCGTCTTGACGCCGGGGCCGACGCCGAGCTCGCGCCGCAGGAAGGCCTCGCATTGCCGGAAATAAAGGATCGCGTCGCCGCGCCGGTCGGCGGCGACGAGCGCTTGCATCATGCGGCGGTGCGCCGCCTCGCTGTAGGGCTCGAGGCCGAGAAGGCGCCGCGCCGCGCCGATGGCGTCGCCATGCCGGCCGGCGGCGCCGGCGACCCGCGACAAGCGGTACAGCACAAGGGCGGCGATATCGTGCAACCGCCGGCGCTCGCCGGCGAGCCATTCGTCCCAGCTCTCGCTCGCGATCTCTAAATCCTCGAGCAATTCGCCGCGGTAGAGGCGGCCGGCGATTTCGAGATCGGCGAGAAGGTGCGAGGAGGCCAAATTGGTAAAGCGCTCGACATCGGTGCTCGGGTTGACGAGCCGGACGACGTGAAAATCGCTTTCGAGGGTCGCCGCCGCGTCGGGCCCGAGCGCCTTGCGCAGTTCCAAGAGGCAATTGCGCAGGCTGTGCCGCGCCGCCTCGGAATCCTGGCAGGGCCAGAGGAGCTCGGCGAGCCGTTGGCGCGTCACGATCATGCCGGCCTGCAACGCGAGATAGGCGAGCAATGCCTGCGCTTTTTTCGGGGCCTTCAAGCGCCGGCCGTCGACCATGATCGAGAGCGCGCCGAGAACGTAGATTTGCATCATAGCCAGCCCCTTATCCCCAGCCTTGGCGCCCCTCGAGGATGCCGAGCGCCACGATCAGGATGCCGGAGGCGCTTTCCTGGCTGATCCGGCGCCCGGCCCAGCCTTGCTCGAGCGCCCATTCCTTGAGCGTGCGCTCGGCGCCGACGACGTGCCACAGGCACGACCCGGCGGGCGAGGCGAGACCGCCGACAAACAGCAACGCCCGCCACACCGCTTCCTTGGCGTGCTCGATCTTGAAGCCGGGGGTCTCGGTCGAATTGCCGCGCGAGGTGCGGAAGAAATTGCCGGCGCGCAGCGGGTCGAGATGGGCGGCGGCGAATTTTTCGCGGAACCGCTCGCCGGCGGCGCGCATGCCGCGCGTTATCGAGCCGCGGCGCTCCATCGCCGCCAAGGTGTCGACCGCGCAGAAAGGCCGCGCCTTGAGGCCGTCGAGAGCGACGATCGGGGAGCCGAGACGTTCGACCAGACCGCGGCGCGCCCGCTCGTGCGTCGGCCCGAGGATGTCGGGCCGGCCCGAGGATGACAACCGGCGATTGGATGATCGGCCCGTGCGGGGGTGTTTTCGCGCCAGGCGACCCTCCCGGAGGTGGTGGGGATTTGCAACAGCATGCCGCCGAAAGGCGGCGGCGCTACGGGCGCGAGCCGGTCAATCTGGCCAGCGTCAGGGCCACCTCGGCGACATGGAGCCAATCGCGGCGATGGACCGAGACATATTCGGCGAGGAGGAAGGTCTGGCGCGTGACGCGCGAGCGCCCGGTCTTCTGACGGCGGAGCGAGCGCTCCGAAAGCCCCAACGCGGCGGCGGCGCGGGCATCGGTAAAGCGGTTGTCGTGCTGCCACTGGCGGAGCCAGGCGGCGCTGCGGCTGTCGGTGATCCGGGCGAGAAGCTCCCCGATATCCGCGATATCCGCTGGGGGGGGCGGAGAGGCGCTCATCGTTTTCGAGCGGCCGGGGGAGCCCGGCGCTAGACGAAGCGTAGCTCCCGGATTTCAGCGCGGAGGGTACACCGCAATCTGGACAGCATCATGACGGTAACAGCAGCGCGAAGTTCGGGGTCGGACCAGCCGCGATCGCGACTTCCCGCGGGTTTTGTTCAGATTCCGGCTCGAAACCGGCGATCAGCTCGAGCGCCGCGCCGATCGGCGAGGCCTTGCCGGGCGAGACGCTGTGCGCCAAGGCGCGGGCGCCGATGCCGTGTTGCAGCGCGACCGAGACCATCACCGCGATGTCGTCGTAGATCGCCGCCATGTCGGTGCCCTCCTTGGCGCCCGTCAGGAATAGCTCGGCCGGCCGTCCCGCCGGGTCGAAACCGACCGTCGCGATGATGCTCCGCCCGTCCGCCGCCGTGATCTCCTCCGTCACCGCCATCCGCCGGTTCGGCAACCGCTGCCTCAACGCCCCCTCCTCCCGTAGCGCCGCGTCGCCGCCGCGGGTTTTGTCCAGATTCCCCCTGGAGAGCCGGGCGGTGGCGCCCGCTGCGGTTGCCGGCCCCGCTCCGCAACCGAACCCGAGCGGCGCGCGGTTTTGTCAACCGGCGGCCGCGCGGGCAGTCCCGGCAACGGCGGCTCGTTCTGCCGGCGCGTCATGCCGCCCTTTTGCCGGCGATCGGCAGCAGCAATTCGGGCTGCCGGACGGCGGACCGGCGCTCGCGCGTTCGGCCGGCGCCGCGGCGCTCGGCCGCGAGGCGTTGGCGGCGCAATCGGTTGAGCCGTTCGGCGGCCTCGTTCGCCCAGCGCGGCGGGTCGTCCTCGAGCAGCGCGACGGTCAGCTCCTCGACCTTGTCGGGCGTCACCCGCGCCGCCTCGCGGATCGCGTTGCCGAGCCAGGCGTCGCGTTTCTCCTTGGCGCTGAAGACCTTGGGGGCGCCAAAGGCGCCGGCACGCGCGACAGCGCGTGGAGGATCACCCTCGCCCTCTTGCTTGGCGATCACCCGCAGCGGAGGGGTAAGGGGAGGTATCTTCTCTGAGTCTGGTGCGTTGCATTGCGTTGCACCGCGTTGCACCGGCGTTGCCGCTGTTCCCTGGCGACCGCGGCAGGCGCGCGACCGCTCGGTCGAGCCGGGATCCTCGCGCTGCGGGTTGCGCCGTTCCCAGGCGGCGAGGCGCTCGCCGACGACCATGCCGCGCCGTTTGAACTCGTCGAGCACGGCACCGACCTGGCCCTCCTCGAGGTCGAGAAAGGTCGCGGCGTCCTCGATCGAAAACCGCGCGATCGCGCCTTCCTCGGCGGCCTGGTTCGCGCAGGCCATCAGCATCGAATAGAGCGACCAGACATCGCCCGGCCGGACCCCCGCTCGCCGACCGATGCTCAGCCATTTGAGATCCGTCGGCGCCTCGTTCCACATGCGGCACCATTGCTTCATTGCCCCCACTCCCCCTTTGCCAGGTTGGAAAACCGCGTCGTCGCGTGGTCGAAATGCAGCTTCACGACGCCGACCGGGCCGTTGCGCTGCTTGGCGATGATGATCTCGGTCTTGTTGCGGACAGCGGCGAGCTTGTCGCGCCAGGCGGCCCATTTCGGATCCTCAGCGGGCTTCTCGGCGTCCGCCGGGTCGGGCTCGCGCAGGTAGTACTCCTCGCGAAAGATGAACATGACGACGTCGGCGTCCTGCTCGATCGAGCCGGAGTCGCGCAGGTCGCTGAGCAATGGCCGCTTGTCGTCGCGGCTCTCGACGGCGCGCGACAATTGCGACAGCGCCAGCACCGGGACGTCGAGCTCCTTGGCGAGCGCCTTCAGGCCGCGGGTGATCTCGGAGACTTCCTGCACCCGGTTCTGCTCGCCGCGGCCGTTGGGGCGCGTCGGCTGCAGCAACTGCAGATAGTCGACGACGACGAGGGCGAGCCCGCGCTGGCGCTTGAGACGCCGCGCCCGCGCCCGCAACCCCGGCACCGACAAGGCCGGGGTGTCGTCGATCCACAACGGCAGGCCGCCGTAATCCTGCTGCGCCTTGAGCAGCTTGTCGAACTGGCCCGAGTTGAGATCGCCGCCCCGGCGCACCCAGTCGGAGGGGATCTTGGTGACGCCGCCGAGCACGCGAGCGCCGAGCTGCGCGTCGGCCATCTCGAGCGAGAAAAACCCGGCAGTCTCGCCGTTGCAGGCGGCGTTGAACGCAAGGTCGGTGGCTAACGCGGTCTTGCCCATGGCCGGGCGGCCGGCGAGGATCACCAAATCGGAGCGGTGGAAGCCGCCCAACAGCCGGTCGAGGTCCTCGAACCCGGTCGGCACCCCGACGATCTTGGCGTCCCGCTTGTAAGCCGCTTCTGCCATGACGATCGCGCGGTGCATCGCCGCGCCGATCGGTGCAAAGCCGGACCCGGCCAGGCCGGTCTCGGCGAGCTCGTAGAGCTGCGCCTCGGCGCGCTCGATCTGGCCGGCAGCGGCAAAGGGACCCGCCGGATTGTCGAGATCGGCGCTGTAGGCGGCGTCGACGACCTCGCCGCCGAGCATGATCAATCGCCGGCGCAGGTAAAGGTCGCGCACCGCTCGCGCATAATCCTCGATGTGGAGGAGGATCGCGCCGGCGCCGGCGAGCTGCCCGAGATAGCGGTCGCCGCCGATCATCTTGAGCGCCTCGTCCGCGGCGAACACCCCCTTGAGGGTGACCGGACTGGCTTCCTGGCCGCGCTCGATCAGCTTGGCGACCGCCTCGAAGATGCGGCCGTGCATGGCGTTGCCGAAGTGCTCCGGCTTGACGAGCTCGCCAACCCGCTCGAACGCGGTGTTGTCGATCAGGAGCGCGCCGAGCAAGGCCTGCTCGGCCTCGGTGTTGTAGGGCGGCTGGCGCTCGAGGCGGTCGGGGGGGCCGCGCAGCGGCGTGAACGGCAGGATGTTCGGGGGGGCTTCGCCGTCAGGCATGGCCGCCGCCCGGGCGCGACGCGTCGCCGAACTGGCGGAACGAATCGAGAATCGCTATGTTTACCGGCGGCGCACCGGGGAGAGTCCCCCTCCCCCGATGCCTGCTCCCTCGAGGTCGCGGGCCCTTTTCCCCCGGGCCCGCGACCGTCCTTTTCGATTTCCCCCGCGACATTTCTCTTCCCCCGAAGAGCGATAATCAACCGCGCCGTTCGGCCCCCTCTTCGCCGGGCCGGATCGGCGTCTCGCGTCAATTCGAATGGCCGTTGCGGCGCGCTACGGACCCCGGGGCGGACCCCGGGCGACGCCGCTGCTCCGGCTGTTCTCGCCGCGGCGGGACGAATTCACCGCGCGCCAGCTGTCTCGCCAGCGCCTGGTAGGCTCTGGCGGTGCGCAGGCTTTCCTCGGCGAGCCTGATGAGCTCGGCGGCGACGACTTTTCGTTCGCATTGATCCACGGCGACCCCCATCCCCGCTTACCCGGCGGGCGTTGGTTGTTGGGGCGCTTTACGCGCCTCTGAGGTTGCGGACGTCGTCGCGCAATCCGGCGATGTCGGCCCTGATCTCGTTGCGGTCGGCGCGCAATTCGGCGCGCAATTCGGCGAGCTCGTCGGCGAGCCGCTCGAACCGGTCGGCCAGCCTGTCCAGACGGGCGTCGAGCTCGCTGGCCGGCGGAAAGACAAAGTCGCGAAACCCCGGCGCCAACGCCATGAGCTGGTCGAACCGCGCCGGGGTCCAGCCGCGGCCGCCGCGCAATTGCTTGGCCATGCTCGGGCTGATCGCGAGATCGCGGGCGATGCGTTTGTCCTTGCTCGCCCCGGCATAGTTAATCTCGAGGAAGGCGCCCGCCCGTCGGGCAATGCCGCTGCCCAATTCGCCAGTTTCATTGCCCGCCCGCGATCTCGCCATGCCGCGAACCGCCGGCGATTATTCGCCGATGGTCGATATCGGGGTTCCTCGCGACTTCGTTCGCTGGTCGGCGCGCCGCAAGGCGGCGGTGCTCGTCGCGATCGCCGGCGGCAGAACAACGGTCGAGGAGGCGTGCCGCCGCTGGCAATTGTCGCGCGAGGAGCTCGAGGCCTGGCAATCGGCCTATCGGCTCCATGGCGTGGTCGGGTTGTACGCGACCCGGATCCGTGTCTACCGCGACGCGGCGCGGCGCGCCCGGGAGCGTCGCGAACCGGTTCATGCCGAGCTGCCCTCGACCTCGTCGGGCTGCTCGAAGAGCGAGCCGATATCGGCGCCGGTGACCCGGGCGAAGCGCCCCACCAGCTCGTGCGGCAGCTTTGAGCGCGTCTCGTATTTCTCGTAGCGCTTGGGCGGGATGCCGAGCGCCTGCGCCATCTTCTCCTGGGTCATGCCGCTCGCCACGCGCCACGTCTTGACGCGTGTGCAAAAGGCCCGGTCGAACTCCGCGACCCCGGAATGATCGTACATACGCGAAAATTTCCGACAATTTGTCGGGATAGTCAAGCGACCGAAAAGCGGTCGGGTGAAAACCCCGACAATCTGTCGACAATCCTATGGATGCCGACCGAAACCCGTTCGGAGTTCGAGGCGAATTTCATCGCGCGCGTGAAACGGGCGCGGAAGGCGACCGGATGGAACCAGCGGGAGATGGCCGAGGCGCTGCATGTCCCGCTCGACAATTACGAGACCTATGAAAGGCGCTCGCCGCTGCCGCATTACCTGATCGCGCAGTTCGCTCGGGTGGCGCGCGTGCCGATCGAGTACCTCTTCACCGGGCGAATGCCGCGCAAGGCTGTGCCCGGGAGCGACCGACCCTCAGACGGCCTGGTCGAGCTGGCGGGGCCGTCGACACGGCGTCGCAAGCGGGCGCGCGCCGTCTCCGACAAAATGTCGGAAACGCTCTTGTAATCCGACATTCTGTCGGATAGCCTCCCCCTCTTAACCCAAGAGGGGGTTGGTTTCCGTGCTGTCGTCGCCCCATTCGGATGCTCTCGCCGAGCTGGATACCGGGCTGCGCGACGAGCTCGCCCGGCGGCTGTCGCTGATCGAGAGCGATCTGTCGCCCGAGCGCGCCGCCGCGCGCTTGAAGTCGCAAGTCGCTGCGCTCGGCACCCCCCCGCCCGATCTTCATCTGACGCGCCATCTTCTGCTGACGACCGCCGCCATCGCGCTCGCCGCGCTCGTCGCGCTCGATCGTCGGGCGGCGACGCGATGAGCGGCGCGCCTCCATCGTTGCGCCGCTCATCGCGTCGCCGCCCGACGATCGATGTGCGGCGCGTCTGGGAGCGCCTGTCGGCCGCCGAGCAAAACGCGATCGGCCCGCTCGCCCTCCTGCTGGGCTACGCCGAGGCGGCCGCGTATCGCGTCGACGGGCGGGGCGCGATCGCCTTCGAGGCGGCGCGCCACCACGCCGGGATCATCCTGCAACAGGCTCTCGAACAGATTCCCGAGCTCCGCGCGATGCTCGGCGATTTCGAGCTATCGCCGCCGCGCCCCGATCTCTCGGTCTTTGGCGTCCGCCAGTGCCGCCGCTGCGGCTGCACCGACGCGGTCGCGTGCCCGTCGGGGTGCTTCTGGGTGGCGCCGGATTTGTGCAGCAGCTGCGCCCGCTGAAATGGGAGATCCGATGCAAGCCATGCAAGCAACCGCCGAGCCGCCAGGTGGGCTGAGCCCTGGGCGGGATATCGTCTATCTGCGCTGGGACCGGCTGCACGAGTCGCCGCTGAACCCGCGCCGGCACCGCGATCCGGAGACCTTGCGCGAATTGATGGACTCGCTCGAACGGCGCGGGCTCCTCGAGAATTTGGTGGCGCGGCCGGCAGCGGAGCGCTCGACGCATTTCGAGATCATCGCCGGCAGCCGGCGCCACCAGGCGATCGCGGAGCTGGTCAAAACCGGCCGCTGGCCGCGCGAGGCGGTGATCCCGGTGAGGATCCTGGACGCCACCGACGTCGAGCTCGTCGAGCACGCGATGCTCGAGAACATCCAGCGCGAGGATCTGACGCCGCTCGAGGAAGCCGACGGCGTCGCCTGGATGTTCGACCAGGGCATCCCGATCGAGGAGATCGCCGCCCGGCTGGACAAGCGTGACCGCTGGGTCAGGCAGCGCCTGCAGTACAACAAACGGCTCGCGCCCGAAACCCGCCGCCGCTTCGAAGCGGGCGAGCTCAACCGCAGCCAGGCGCAGGCCTTTACCATCGGCGAGTTTCCCGAGCAGGTAGCGCTCCTCAAACAGGCGATATTGCATGGCTACCGGGCGCCGGAGATCCGCCGCATCCTATTGATGCGCACGGTCCCGCTGTCGCGGGCAAAATTCGACCGAGCCCGGTACCGAGGGCACGTCAGGCGGGATTTCTTCTTCGACGACGACGAGGAGCACGAGCACGCCGAAGATCTGGGCGAATTCCGCCGGCTGCAATTGGAATGGTGCGAAGAACAGCGCGCCCTATTGGGCAAGACCTGGTCGTGGGTCGAGCTGCAGACCGGCGGCTGGGTCGACACCGCGAGGTTCGACAAGGACCAGCCGCCCGCGGCCGGCGGCACGATCATCCACCTGCGCGACGATCTGCGGATCGAGATCCACACCGGTCTCGGGCGCCGAGTGGAATCCAAAGGGGCCCCGTCTGGAATCCGCAGGGACCCGGGATCGGGGGCGGTCAACGGTGCGGGAGCGGCCGCCCGATCCGATGGCCCAGCCCTTGGGCGCGCGGCGCTGACCAAAGCGCACATGGTCTGGGCGCGCCAGGAGAAGTCGCGCCGCCTGCAATTGGCGATCGCGGAGGACTGCGCGGTCGCCGTCTCGCTGGCGATCCTGGGGCTCCTCGGCGCGCGCGAGGTGCGGATCCACGAAGGTTTTGAAGGCGCGCCCGACGACCGGTTCGACAATCCGGCGCTCGACGAGTTGATCAAAACGCGGCTCGCGCCGATCGGCCTCGAATACGGCCAAGTTTACCAGGACACGCATCGCATGGCGCCCGCGTTTGGCGAGTTGATGACGATGTCCGTCGTCGACCTTATGGCCTTGTTCGCCGCGCTGACCGCGCCGCGCTTTGCCAGCTGGCCCGGCTATACCCCGGAGCTCGGCGACAGCGAGCTCGCCTGCCGGGTCGCCGATGTCGCCCTCAAGGAGGACGGGCTGCTGTTCCCGCTGACCCCCCAATACCTCGAGGCGCTGAGCCGCGAGCAATTGGTGCGCGTCGCCCGCGACGCCGGCGTCGCGGAACCGGTCGGCGGCCTCAAAAAATCCGAGATGATCGACGCGATCCTGCTCGATCCTGGCCGCGACGCGGCGTGGTTCCCGCCCGAGCTCAAATTCGCGCCCAAGGTCGAGATCGAAGCCGAGATCCAGCGCGCCGCATGAATGACGATAGCGAAAGCCCAATTTCGGGGCCGCTCGCCCAAATGCTCGCGAAGGGCGGAGGCGCGGGGCCGCCCTTTTACTGGATGTTCGAAACGACCGGCGTGCTGCGCCCGGCGGTCGAGGCCTACCTCAACCACGGCGAGATGACGGAGCCGCAGATCGCGGCGCTGCGCGCCTACCTGCGGCAATGGATAGCCGGCCCCTGGCGGGGCCCGGGAATCGACCGGCTCCGCGCCGGGGTCGGACGGTCTCGTCACGCGCGTCGCGATCAGCCGCTGGCTCGACGCGGCGCTGGCGGCGGGGATCGACCCGCTGTGAAACGACAACCGACAGGAGGAAAGATGACCCAGGCCGAATTGATCGGGGCGATCGCCGCGAGCACCGGCGAGAAGCCTCGTTTGGTGACGATGGTTCTCGACGCCTTTGTCGCCGCCGCGAGGCGCGAGCTGTGCAGCGGGCGCGATGTCCGGTTGGCGGGTTTGGGGAGCTTTACGATGACCGCGAAGGCGGCATCGGCCGGCCGCAACCCGCGCACCGGCGAGCCGATCATCGTGGCGGCGCGCAACCGGGCGAAATTCAAACCGGCCAAGGCGCTGACCGATGCGTTGAACAGCACCGCGGCGCCGCCGCCCCCGGGCCCAGCCACACGCGAGACCCGCGCACAGGCGTAACCGCGATGCCCGCCTATGTCCGCATCGAGGAGCCGCATTTCCGCAAGCTGGTCGCCGGCGAGCATGTGACCGTGCTGACCGGCGACAACCGCGAGGTCGAGATCATCCTCGCCGACATCGGCTGGGGCCGTATCTATGCCGCCGTCGAGGCGGCGCGGGGTCGGAGCCGCGCGGCCGCCAAGCGCGACGATGGCTGACAAGACCGCGATCGAATGGGCCGAGGCGAGCTGGAACCCGCTCGTCGGGTGCTCGGTGGTGTCGCCGGGCTGCACCCATTGCTACGCCATGCGGGAGGCCGGCGGCCGCCTCGCGAACCTGCCGAAATACCGCGGCCTGACGCTCGGCTCGAATGCCGGCCCGGTATGGACCGGCGAGGTCCGGCTGTGGGAGCGGGCGCTCGACCAGCCGCTGCGCTGGACAAAGCCGCGCCGCATCTTTGTCAACTCGATGTCGGACCTCTTCCACGAGACCGTGCCGAGCGGTTGGATCAAGCGAATCCTCGACGTCATGCGGAATGCGCCGCAGCACGTCTATCAGATCCTCACCAAGCGCGCGGATCGCATGAAGGAATTCATGGCCTGGTGGGTCGTGCAGCACGTCGAACAGCCGCCGTCGAATTGGTGGCTCGGCGTCTCGGTCGAGGACCAGCCGCGTGCCGTCGAGCGCATCCCGCTGCTGCTCGAGACGCCGGCAGCGGTGCACTGGATCAGCGCCGAGCCGCTGTTGGGGCCGGTCGATCTATGGCCCGGCTGGCTTTGCTATGGATATCCGAAGACGCCGCTCGATTGGGTCGTCGCCGGCGGCGAGAGCGGCCCGCGCGCGCGGGCGATGCACCCGGATTGGGCGCGTGCGATGCGCGACCAGTGCCGGGCCACCGGTGTCCCGTTCTTTTTCAAGCAATGGGGGGAATGGGCGCCGGCGCCGGAGGAGATGAACTTCGCGGAGGGCGCCGCGCTGGCGTGCCGCGGCAACCACGAATTCGAGCAGTGGTCGAGCGGCCACACGATGATCCGCGTCGGCAAGAAAGCCGCGGGCCGGCTGCTCGACGGCCGCGAGTGGAACGAATACCCGGCGCCGGCGCGGAGGCGCGCCGCCTGATGTGGTGCGAGACGTGCCGCGGCTTCGGCCATTGGTGGGAGTGGTGGGACGCGGGAACCAAGCGCCGCAGCTTTGCCGTCCGGCGCCCGGCCGGCGTGCCGGCGAGCGCGGTCTATCGCGTCTGTCTCGACTGCATCGGCGGGATCGCGAGCTGCTGCGACGCGGCGGGGTCATGATCACCGCGCTCGACGAGGTGACCGAGTTCCCGCTGTGCTGGCCGCCGGGCAAGCCGCGCGCCGCCGAGCGCGGCGGCTCGCCGTTCCGCACCTCGATGGCCAAGGCGCACCAGGAGATCGAGTACGAGATGGGGCGCTGGAACGCGCGCGGCTACGTCATCTCGATGGCGCCGGTCTTTCGCCAAGGGCCGGTCGACCCCGGCGTCGCTCTGTGGTGGTCGATGCCGCTTCATCAGGGGCAGGCCAGGCCCGATCTGCGCGTGCTGGCGTGCGACACCTATGGGCGGCGCGAGGCCAACCTGCACGCGATCGCGTTGACCCTCGAGGGGCTGCGCGCCTTCGAGCGCTACGGCACCTATACCCGCGAGCAGGCGATCGAGGGCGCCCGGCTGGCCTTGCCGAAACCCGCCGGCGAGGACGGGCCGCCGTGGTGGGAGGTGCTCAACGTCAAACCCGACTGGCCGCTCGAGGCGATCGTCGCGGTCTACAAGAGCCGCGCCGAGAAGGCGCATCCCGATCACGGCGGCGCGCCGGACGAGATGGCGGCGCTGAACCGGGCGATGGCCGCCGCCCGCGCGGCGCGAGCCGAAGCGCGGCGATGATGGCTAACGGATTGTTTTACGCGAACCCGCCCGAGGGTGGGTTGCACCGTCCGACCGCGGAATGGTGCGTCGCGCTGTGCAACGCGGTCGCCGCCCGGTGGCTCGCACGCGGCGAATTCGGCCGCTCGCGCGGCGCGGCGGTCGCCGCGGAGATCATCCACGCCGTCCTTGCCGATACGGATCCGGAATGGTGCCAGCGGGCCCCGCGGACATACCATGGGGAGGGGGATGGCTGAGGAAACCGATCGCCCCGCCCTCGTCGATGCGCTGGCCGCGGCGCTATTGCGCGAGATCCGCCGCGAAGGCGAAGGCTACCCGAGCGATATCGTCATCACCGCCCTCGCCCTCGCCTCGACGGCGATATTGGCCGGCGCCCTAAGCGAGCGCCCGACCGCCGAGATCCACCCCTTCCCATGCCCTCCCAAAAGATCCCATTGGCTGCCGTCGGCGGGCGATACCGTATGGCTCGGCGCCGAGGCCGGGCAGGTGTTCCGCGTGCTCGAGCGCGGCGGCGAGCCGATAATCGATGTCAACCTGTACGACGGCCGCGGCCTCCAGCGCGTGCCGCTCTCGGCCGTGCGGCCCTATGCCTGAACCGCACCCCCCGGACGGTTTCTTCGTGGAAGGCCGCTTCTGGTTCGGGCTGCTGCTGATCCTCGCCTTTATCGCGCTGGCCTACCTCGCGGTGAACGCGGCGAGCCCCCTGTCGGTGCCGCCGGACGCCTTGATCGACATGCTGATCGGCGCCGCCGCCGGTTTCCTCGGCGGCTGGTGGTCGCGGCGGCCGGATGCCGGCGATGCCTGAGCGGCGGCCATTGGACCAAGCCCGTGCGGCAACCCCGATCGGGCCTGCCAAAAATACCGCCCCGCCGGTTTTGGCCGTCGCCCGCCACAACGTGAAAGATCCTAATGGCGGGGATGAGGTTCCTCGCCGGCGACCCGGTCGGCCATCGATCGGAGACAAACGCAAGACGACGCTGAGCTGCCGCATCCCAAAAGAGGCGAAGGATGCGCTGAAGAGAGCGGCGGAGGCATCGGGTCGATCGCTGGCGAAAGAAATCGAAATCCGAATTCTCCAGACGTTCGCCGCCGACCTGCATAAGAGCGCCGCCGAAATCGAGGCCGACGGCTGGCTCGCCGAGTTGAAACCGCTCGTTACCCGGCTTCTGTCGGCGCGTCGAACGAAGGTGCACCGTAGAACGCTGGCCGAAGAGCGGCGATGACCTTGCACGCCAAATTCCTTAGCGAGGGGCGCAAGGCGCAATATCCGCCCGACCCGCGATACCCGCTGGGGATCACCGTAGACGGCACGGAGGGCCGCCCCTCGTGCACGCTGTCGCTGCAATATCCGGCCCCGTGCATCGGCAAATGGCTGATCCGCTGCGACCAATGCGGCACCGTCTCGATAGTGACCGCTGCCGGTCGCGCCGACGATCCGCATACCGTCCGGCTGCCATGCAAGCCGCGCTCTGTGCCGGCGGCATTCTGCGCCTCGCGACGCATCGCGCCACGACGCATCGCGCCGTTACGCCGAGCCTCGCGCCGCTACGTGTCTCACCGTCGCGCAACGCAACGAAGTTCCTTTGGATTCTCGGCCTAAACGGGAGACGCTGATGCGCATCTTCATCGCAAGCCTCCAGAGCGTCTCCCGTTACAGCCAGTCGCGCAGCTACGAGCGGGAGGTTCCGCGCGAAGACAAAGAATTGCACGACGATTACGAAAAGCGCACCTGGCGGTTTCGCACCCATGCGCTGGCCGACGGCCGTATCTTCATTCCGCCGACGTCGTTCAAGGAAGCGATCGCCGCGGCCGCGCAATATCTCGGGATGCAGATTCCCGGCAAGGGCAGGCGGACCTATACGAAGCATTTCCTCAGCGGTGTCATCGTCGCCGAGGGACCGACGCTGTCGATAACCCGCGATCAGGTCGAAGGCGAATGGCTATATCTCAATGCGGACGGTAGGAAGGGGGGCAAAACTCGGGTCTGGCGCTGCATGCCGATGATCCCGGAATGGAAGGCCGATGTCGGCTTTCACGTACTCGATGACACCCTGACCGAAGAGGTCTTCCGCTACCACCTCGAACAAGCCGGCGCCTTTATCGGCATCGGTCGGTTCCGCCCGCAAAACGGCGGATTTTATGGTCGGTTTGCGGTGACCGACCTGGTGACGGCGACATGAAAAAACGCCCCGCCACGCGACGCTGCGCCACGCTACGCCGCGCTCCGCATCGCAGGGCTGTGCCTCGTAGCGCACCGCTCCGCGCCGCCCCGCTCCGCCTCGCCTCGCAACGTTACGCTCCGCTGCGCATCGCAACGTCTTTTGAAACCCGGTATTTCGTCGCGCCCCGCCTTGCTATGCCGCGCAATGCGCCGCGTCGCGGCGCGCCGCCTCGCTACGCAACGCAGCGTCTTTTCAAACCGTTCAGCCGCGCGACCGCTACGCGCCGCGCCGCCTCGTGGCGCCCGGCCACGCATCGCGGTGCCCCGCGCCGCTTCGCTCCGTGCCGCGTCGCACCGCTTCGCAACGCAACGTCTTCAAAGAATCGGAGGACCATCGGAATGCTGGAATTTTCCCGGTCGCGAGCGATCGAGCGCGCCGCGTTGGCCCAACTGCTACGCACCGTCGGCGAAGGCGAGACGGTCACCTATGCCGAGCTCGACCGTGCCGCCGGCACCGGCGTGCGCGCGGAGCGCCATTTGCTGACCGCAGCGCGGCGAGAGGTCCGCGACGAGGATGGCCTGGTCTTCGAGCCGCTCAATTTGGTCGGGCTGCGCCGTCTGACCCAGGTCGAGATGGCGACGGTGCAACCGGACCGCCGCCGCCAGCGCGCCTTTCGTCAATCGGTCATCGCCCAGCGGGAAATGGCGGGCGTTCGTGAAGCCGATCTCGGCGCCGGCGAACGCGTTCAGTTCCTCGCCCGCCTTGCACAGCACGGCGCATTGGCGGCAATCGCCACGCATCGCGCCACGGCGAAACTGGCGGGCATCATCGCCGTCGACAATCCCGTGCTCACCGTCGATCAGACACTGACCATGCTCCGCGAAATTCGGTAAGCGCGCCGGATGGCCGACAGTCTTTTCGATTGGGCCGATGGCGCGGCGTTGCGCGACGCCGGGATGGAGCTCGCCGGCGAGGCGCAGGACAATGCGGACGCCGGCTGGGGCGAGCGCGCCTATCGGGCGATCGTCGCGGTCGCGCGGTCGCAACCGACGGTGCATGTCGACGATGTGCTGCTGGTGTTTGCCGACCGGCCGGAGCACCCCAATGCCTGGGGCGCGATCTGGGCGCGCGCGATCCGCGACGGCGTCATCGGCCGCACCGGCACGGTGCGCGAGACCCGCGACCCGCGCAAGCACCGCCACTGCTACCCGGTTTATGCCTCGCTGATCGGTCCGGACATGCGGCGAGCGGCGCAGCGATGACCTTGCACGCCAAATTCCTCAGCGAGGGGCGCAAGGCGCAACATCCGCCCGACCCGCGGTACCCGCTGGGGATTACCGTAGACGGCTCGGAGGGCCGCCCCTCGTGCACGGCGTCGCTGCAATATCCGGCCCCCTGCGTCGGCAAATGGCTGATCCGCTGCGACCAGTGCGGCACCGTCTCGATAGTGACCGCTGCCGGTCGGGCTGACGATCCGCATACCATCCGGCTGCCATGCAAGCCGCAAGGGACTGCGTGATGATCGACCCGCGCAAGCACCGCCACTGCTACCCGGTTTACGCCTCCTTGATCGTGGGCTCCAATCAGGAATCGGCGGCGTGACCGAGGCGCAGCACGTCGAACTGCTCCGGATCATCTTCAGGCTTGCGCTGTTGGGATATCCACACCCAGTCAACGCGTCGCAAGTCGACGAGCGACTCGTCTTGGCGCTCGGCCAGATCGGCGGCATTGCATCGAAGGCGCTCCACGATACGGGTCAGCCCACCCTCGCCCCTGGTGCCGCCAGTGGCCAGTAGCCGTTTGCCATTGCCGGTCGCAAAGCCGATGACGAAGGGCGAGCGGGAGGATTTGCAACGCCTCATCCGGCGGCGCGAGCAGGTGTTGAAAAGCGCCGCGGCTCAACGCTCGGCCGAATTGCTCGCCGATTTCGAGCAACAGCTCGCGAGCATCTACTCCTACGACCAGGACGAGGTCTGGTCACTGGCTTACAACGCCGCCCGGGAGGCGGCGCAAGAGGCGGTCGGAACCATCGCCGCGCGCTGCGAAGAGCTCGGCATCCCGCCGCAGTTCGCGCCGTCATTGCAGCTCTATTGGGCCGGGCGCGGGCAGAACGCGGTGCAATCGCGGCGCAACGAGCTGATCAGGGTCGCCAAGAGCCGCATCGCCGCGATCGAGAAAAAGGCCTGCGTCATGATCGAAATGCAGTCTGTCGAACTGCAGAGCCAAGTCATCGCCAATGGTCTGACCTCGGACGCGGCGCGAGCCTTCCTCGACAACATGCCGGCCGTCGAAACGCTGATGCCGCCGCTCGAGGTCGCCAAGGTCGAAGGCATGCTCGAAGCCCGCGGCACGTCAGCCCTCAGAACGCTGATCGGTGGCGCCAGTGGCCAATAGCATTGCGCCGCGCCCGGGGTTCGACTGGACCGCGATCAATTGGGGCGGGCCGGACGAGCCGCGCACCGAGCATTGCTCGTATTGCGGGGACGCGCTCGACGAAGAGAGCGTGCCGCTGATCCTGTGGACCAAATCGGGCTGGTGCGCCGAGTTCTGCGATCACTGCATCGCGACCTGGTGGGGCGGACAATCTTTCGACGAGGCGCCGGAACCGCGGCACGAGCCCGAAATCCGCCAACGCCTGAGAAACGCCAAGCGGGGAGACGGCGATGGCTGAGAAAGCCTGGCCCGAGCGGCTTGACTCGCCCCGGCCAAAAACCCTATGCTATTGGCAAGGCCGCGGCGATGCCTGAAGGGGAGCTGACCCTCGCCGAGGTCGCCGCCCGGCTCAAGATGGCGGAGCTCACCTTGCGGCGGTTTTTGAACCGCATCGGGTTCCGCGCCATCCAGCTGGGCGACCGCTCGCTGATGTTCACCGAGGCTGACTACCTCGAAATTCGAGAGGCCCGCCGCCAATGCCGCTCACGCTCGTCGCGCCCCGCGAAGGAAGATCCCGCAACTGGTCGATCCGCGGCACTGTCCGAGGAAGCTATATCAGCGAAACTACGGGCGTTGCGAGCCGAGAGCTCGCCGAAGCGATCCGCATCAAAAGGGAAGGGCAGCTCCTCGAAGAAAGCGTCTTCGGGGCGCGGGCAAGTCGTCGCTTTGCCGAAGCGGTCATAGAATACACCGAGGCGACAAAGCCGCGCGGCACGCAGCGCGATATGCTGATCGGCCGGGTGCGCCGCGACGGTTCGGTGGCGCCTTGTCTGGTCGGCGATTTCGGCGGCCGGTTGTGCAGCGCGATCGACCAGGCGGCGGTCGACGCGGTCGTCCGCAAGCGCTTCGCCGGCAAGGCGCCGGGCACGATCCAGCGCGATCTGTTGACCCCGCTGACCGCGGTGTTGCGCTTTGCCGCAAAGCGCAAATGGTGCGACGTGCCGATCTTCGAGCGGCCGCGGTACGACGACCGGCGCCGCCGCTGGGCGAATTACGACGAGGCCGACCGGCTGCTCGCCGCGGGCGCGCCGCATCTGCGCCCGCTGATCGCCTTTCTGATGCTGAGCGGCGCGCGCATGTCCGAGGCGCTCGGCCTCGAATGGGCCGATGTCGATCTCGGCGCGCGCTGGCTGGTGTTCCGCGACACCAAACGCGGCAAGCGCGGCGGCGCCGGCGGCGAGGACCGCGGCGTCGCGATCCATCCGCAATTGGCGCTTGTCCTGGCCAACCTGCCGCCGGGACCAAACGGTGATCGAATCGGCAACGTATTTCTGACCAACCGCGGCCGGCCCTACGCCGACAAGGACAACGGCGGTGGCCAGATCAAGACCGCATGGCGCGGCGCCGTGCGGCGCGCCGGCCTCGCCGATCTGCGGCCGCACGATCTGCGGCATACCTGCGCGACCTGGCTGACCATGGCCGGCGTCCACGAGCAGGTGCGCGACGAAATCATGGGCCACGCGTCGAGCGCCATGGGAAGGCGCTATTCGCATGTGCCGCGCCCGAGCCTGATCGAGGCGATCGACCGGCTGCCGCCGCGCGCCGTCGAGATCATGCCCCCCGCCCTGCCGGCGCCACGCCCGGTATTGCGCCGCCGCGGGGTCCGGTGATGATTGAGGGAGAAGAGGGGGGAAATATTATGGGGGAGGCGAAGCGGCGCCGGGAATTTGCGCAGGCCACCGCGGCGAAGAACCTTGCGGGCTTGCCGGCCTTCGCGGTCGTGCCCGGTCACGTTCGCGACCCGAAGCTTTGCCAGGCCCTCGTGCTCAGCGACGGCGCCCGGCGGCAGTGTTCCGCCAAGGCCACGGGCAAACGCCGGCCGACGCTTCCGGCTGATGATCCCCAGGTATATCCCTGTTGCGCGCGCCACCGCCGGGCGCGCTGGTTCGTGTTGTGGACGCCGGTCTATGGGCTGACCGGGGCCGCAAGGCTGGAGCACACCCGCCGCGCCCTTGAGCGCATGGAAATCGGCGGGCCGCGCCCTCCGGCGGCGAAGCTGGTCGAGTAGCCATGAGCGAACTCGATCGTCGCGACATCGCTGACGAATTGTTCCTGATGACCAATCTCTTTCCGGCGACGACCGGGCTGCCGATGGTGGTTTGGGTCGGCCCGAGCTACGGCGCGCCGCACGATGTCCGCATCAAGGTCATGCAGGCGCATGGCACACGGATGGATCCCGGCAATCTCGCGGTGGTGGCGCTGCGGCCGCGGCCGCATGTCGTCGCCGGCCGGCTCTCGGCCGCCGATCTGAGGGCCATCACGCAATGGATCGCGCTCAACGAAAAAGCGATCCTCGACCATTGGAACGGCCTCTCCGATGGCGCGCAGCTCGCGCGGCAATTGCAGCGGCTCCCGTAGATGGCGTTGTTCGGCGCGGTGGAGTTCGATTGCTGCGAATGCGGCCGGCATATCATCGTGCTCGCGGGGCCGATGCCTGATCCGCCATTGTGCGCGGCCTGTCTAAAGTGGAGTAGAACATGATACCAAGCAACTTATCAAAAGGTAGATGGCTGATTGCTACTACCTTAGCTGTGGCACAATTGGCTGATGTTGCGACCACAGAAATGTTTCTTAGACAAGGCAAAACAGAAGCCAACCCACTAATGGTGGGAGCAATGACCCATCTCGGAGCGTTCTGGTGGGCACCAAAAATGCTCCTTGCTGGGTTTGTTTTCTATATGATCCTGTGTTCCAAGCGTTGGATGTTGCCCACGGCTTGCGCCGTGGTGTCAATCTTTCCGCCGTTGTGGAACATACTGCCCTAAGCGAAGGAGATAAAATCAGGATTGTATCTACGTCGCCGTGCCATGCGTGCCGGGCTGGGTGGCTGACGATGGCCGGGGTGCACGAGCAGGTCCGCGACGAGATCATGGGCCACGCGTCGAGCGACATGGGACGGCGCTACTCGCATGTGCCGCGCGCCAGCCTGACCGAAGCGATCGACCGGCTGCCGCCGCGCGCCCCGGAGGCCATCGGCGAGATCATACCGGATGCGCTGTCCGCGCCGCGCCCGGCGTTGCGCCGCCGCGGGGTCCGGTGAATTGAAGTTCGACCGTAACGAGATGATCGAAGGGATCCGGCTGCCGTGGGTGCGCGATTTCTTGGCGCATTTTTCGGTGAACGGGTGGTCTATTAACGAGCAGGATGTGGCGGAATATTTCAAGCTCGACGGGGCGCACGCCGACCGGTGGTTGCGGGCCGCTGCGGCGCGCGATTTGATCGAGCCCGGGGAGCCCGATGACGGCAAGCCGCAATGGACCGTTGCGGCTACGGGGAGCCGACTGGCCGCCGCGAAGTTCCTGCCGCGGTTCAATCGGAAGCGTGCTGACCAGCTCATCGCCGGCTTTTTGCAGCGCGTCGAAACCGCCGCCGCGCAGCGCCAGGATTTTCTGATGGAAGTCTGCTGCGTCGCGCTGTTCGGCAGTTGCCTCGATGGTGCGGCCGAGGATTTCGGCGACGTCGATCTATTTTGCGAAATTCGTTGGCTACCCGAGCTTGGCGGCGGAGAACGGGTGGAGCGGGCGCGATCCTTGTTCAAGGCCGATGGTCGATCGGCGGCCAGAATCACCGATAAGATGTTTTGGCCGGCGCAGAAATTGCAGCGTTTCCTGCGCGCCCGGCAGGGGGCAATTGCGTTGCACGATATGGCCGAGGCGGCGCTCTACGATACCGCCGTCGCGGTGCTTTACGAGTTGCCGGGTGGCCGGTTGGCGTTGCCGCAGCCGTGCCGTAGCCCGGTTCTTGCGACGCGTTACGCTGGGCCATGACATGAGCGACGAAAAAATCAGCCTCGAATTGCTCGGCGCGCGGGTCCTGACCCTGACCGCCGAAGTGCGCGACCTGCAGAACCGCTTCACCGCCATGGAAAGCCGCTTCTCGGCGCTGGAAAGCCGGGTCGCCCAATTGGAGGTGGCGATGATCACCCGCTTCGATGCCATGGAGCGGCGGGCGGCCGTCATGGAAGACAGGATGACCGCGATGCTGGCGGTGCTCGTCCGCATCGCCGAGCGCGTCGAGGCGCCGCCGCGATGAGCGAAGCCGAGGCGCCCTACGAGATGGCGAACCTGACGCCGCGCATGACCGGCCTGCCGATGGTGATCTGGGTCTCGCATCGCGGCCGCGCTCGGCATGACGCCAGGGTCAAGGTCCAGCAAACGCATGGCCGCCGGATGTCGCCCGGCAACACCGCATCGGTCGCGGTGCGGCCCGCGCCGCATCTCGTCGCCGGGCAGCTCTCGGCGGCCGATCTGCGGGCTGCCAGCGATTGGATCCGGCTCAACGAGGCGACGATCATCGGCTATTGGGACGGCATGATCGATACCGGCGAGCTGATCCAGCAGCTGCGGCCATTGCCGTTGCCGAGCCCGCCATGACGCAATCCTGGAGACCCGGGACCGGGCAGACGATCGACGCGCTCTATGCCTGGGTGGCGACCGAGCCGGATGGCGGGGAGGGTATCTGCAGCGCGCAGCTCGGCAAGCTTCATATGCCGCTCGTCGGCGCCGACATGGACCGGATCAAGAGCCTGCGGAGCCATGCCGAGGCAGTGCGCGCGGCGAGCGGCTATCCGGTGCGCCTCGTGCGGTTTTCGCGCCGCGAGGATTTGGAGATCTTGCCGTGACCTGGCACATCACCGTGCTGTCGCCGGACGGCCAGCGGGTGATCTTTCACGGCACCACCGCGGACGAGGCCGAGCTCAAAGCGGCCGCCATAGTGGCGCGCGCGGAACGCCCGGACGCGCAGATCTGGATCAAGCCGCCGATCGGCCGAGTCTACGGCTGGGACGCGACGACCGAGGCCGCGGCGCCGCGCCGCTCTCAGGGCGCTCGGGCGCGCCGATGACGAAGCGGGGCGCCGGGCTAAAGCGCCGAACCATCCAAAAGGAGGAAGTCGTGGGCGATTTCGTCATCGGAAGTGCGGAGTGGGTCGAGGGTCCGGGTTCCCACGATGGCCAGTGGTTGCGCTGCCCAGCCTGCGGCGAGCCCTGGGGACATGTCGCGAGGGTTGCCACGGAGATCGACCCGAGCGGCGATGAAAATGGAACCGGGCTCTACCCAGGCACCACGGAGACGGTTGAGTACCGGAGCCAATATCGCCGGCCGGCTGTGCGCATCGATATCCAGGGCGAATGCGGACACAATTGGACCCTGCTGATTCAGCAGCACAAGGGGGCGCTGATCCCTCTGGCCCGCTATCCGAGCCCGGACCATCCGATTCCGGAAGTCGGGAACGAACTGCCGACCCCAGGCGAGGTGGGGCGGCGATGAGCCAACGCAAACATATTCGCTGGGCGGAGTGCACGGTCTGCAAGCGCCAATTTATCTGGCCGTGGTCGCCGGAATTTACGACCCCGCCGACTTGCCCGGAATGCCCCGACGCCCCCGCCAAGGATATCGGCGCGGGTCGGATCGTCGAGTTCAAGCGGGGCGACGACGGAAAGATCCACGAGGAGGATGTCGGCTCGACCGAGGATTTGGGCTGATGGCGCTGGTCGGCTACGCGCGGACCTCGACCCTGCACCAGGCGGCGGGGCTCGACGCGCAGCAGCGCCAGCTCAAGGCGCTCGGCGTCGACAAGATCTTTGCCGAGCGGGTGAGCTCGGTCGACGCGCGCGCTCAGCTCGATGCGGCGCTCGACTACGTCCGCGAGGGCGACAGCTTTATCGTCACGAAGCTCGACCGGCTGGCCCGCTCGGTAGCGCACCTATGCCGGATCGTCGAGACGCTGAAGCGCAAAAAGGTGAGATTGCGGATCCTCGACATCGGCGTCGACACCGGCACCCCGTCGGGAAGGCTGTTTCTCAACATGCTCGGCTCGATCGCGCAATTCGAGCGCGAGATCATGCTCGAACGCCAGAAGGACGGGATCGCCGCGGCGCAGGCCGCCGGCCGCTACCGGGGCCGCAAACCGACCGCGCGCACCAAAGCGCCCGAGATCAAAAAACTTTTCGCCGAGGGCGTCGCCAAGGCCGAGATCGCCCGGCGCCTGAAGATCGGCGAGCGCTCGGTCTACCGCATGCTGCAGGAGGAGGGAACGTCGTGAGGGGGGAAGTGCCGCTGCCGCTGGAAATGCCGCCGCAGCCGCGGCGAAGCCGCGCCGAGAGCCGGCAGTTTCACCGCGCCGTCATGGCGCTGCGCCGCGGGGGCTTCCGCGTCTACCGCGCCGGTCCGGGCATGGCGGTGATCAACGGCGTGCGCATGCCGGACACGGTCATCGAGCGCTACGCGCGCAAGCCCGGCCGCGGCCGGCTCTGTTGGGGGAAATGATGGGGCAGGCGAAGCGGCGCCGGTTGGCGAAGGAAACCGCGGCGATCGAGACCGAGGCGGCGGGCGTCTACGCGGTGATGATCGTCACCCCGCAGATAGCGCTCGAGATGGGCGCGGCGGCGCTCGAGGGGAACCTTGAAGCCGAGACTTATATGCTGGCGATTGCGCACTGTTTGAGGGAGATCCCGAAGCGCCGACCGAGGCTCCTCTGCCTGACCTGCGACAAGGAATTCTCGGCGCAGGCGCTGCCGGCGGCCTTCGCGCTCTTTCACGCCTATCGTGACGACGCCAAAACCGCGCTCGGCAATGGGCTGTGCGACGCGTGCGCGACAAAGCCCGATCTCGAGGGGCGCGTCTTGGCCGCCTACAAGGAGAAGCTCCTCGGTGATTTGCGGGTGCTGCCGCGCTTTTCGCCCGGGTCGCCGACGCAGAATTAAAGCGGAAACGTACCGTGAGCGACCAGAACCAAACCACCCATCCATGGCCGGAAAGCGATCCTCCTGAACTGTCTCGGCTGGACGACCTCGTCGTGCGATTGCGCCAAATTTATCTCGAGGCGGGAATTGTCGAAAGAACGCCCGCGATGACAACCCGTGCGCTGCCGGGCAGACGCAGCGCGTTTTGGGTGAGGTTGATGGTATGGGGGAAGCAAACCGCCGGCGCGCCAGCCGGACCATCAAAAAGCAGCCGAGCATCACCGCCGGCTGGCACGCCTATCTGGAATTAGTGGTGCCGCCGCAGGCGCCGGATATCCAGCGCGAGGAATGTCGTCTGGCGTTCTGGGCCGGGGCCGCGACGTTGTTCTATGCGCTGATGCAAAGCCTCGACCCGGGGACGGAACCGACCGCGGCGGATCTGGCGAGGATCGAGGCGATCAACGCCGAGATCGAGGCGTTCAGCGCAACCTTCGACGCCGAGGTCATAAAACGGCGCGGTGTGCAATGAGACCCGTGCGCTGCCGGGCAGACGCAGCGAGGGCGTTTCCGTTTGCGTCGTGACCAACCCGTGCGCCGCCGGGCAGACGCAGCCGGCACACAGCGAGAGGGAACTACCGCTATGCCGACGCTGAAGAACTGGTTCGGCCTCCGATGTTGGCTACGATGGTGCCCGTTTCGACCTGATCGGTTCGGCGCTCATTGCGATTTCTTGTGCAGCCGGAGGATCGATTTGTGAGCGAACAAACGAACGCCCGCGATGACAACCCGTGCGCTGCCGGGCAACGCATCGAGAGCGGAGCCGCCGAAAATCCGCGGAGTCCGGCGCGTGACGATGAAAAAGCCTAAACAATCAAATCGCTTGGAGCGTATTGGCCGGTTCCTTGGTAAGGGAGAGGTCGTAGGTTCGATACCCACCGGCAGCACCAGACAAACCATTGAAATCATATACCGAATTGGGCCGCTACTCGGTTTCATGGACCGCAGCAGACCGGTACAGAACGCGAAAATACCCGCGGAATATCCGCGGAGCCGCGGAAAATCCGCGGAGTCTGTTCCCCGATTGTTCGAGACGATCCTCTCGGAACCGGCGCCGGTGATCGGCGAGCCCGTCGAAATCCCGGATGGCGAAATCGCCGGATGAGAGCCCGTGCCCCCGGCCTTCGCCGGGGAAGGCTCCGCTGAGGACGCGAGGCTCTAGCCTGGGCGGCGCACGAGCGCGAGAGCCTCGGCGACCGCGCGATCGGATGGGGTCGCCGGAAGCGTACCGGTTTCCTTGGCGCGGCCGACCAGGAGCGCGGCGATCTCGAGGTAGCGATAGAGGCGCGCGGCGCGGGTTCCGGGTGGCGGGGTCGGGGTCGCCGCGGCGAGCGCGGAAGCCGCCGTCACGACGGTGCCGAGGACGGCGAGAAAGCCCTCGACCTGGTCCGCCGAGGGGATCAGCGACGCGAGAGCGCAGCCGTCCATACCAGGCACCGTTCGATGGCGAGAGGGCTGCCCGAGGCAAGGCAGAAATCGGGGCGGCCGATCACGCTTGGTTCCCTGTCCATCGGGGGGGTCCGATCGATAGGTTTTGGCGCCTCGATCGCGGGGGCAAAAATTGACATGGGGGGGTCCTCGGCCGGGCGCGGCAGCAGCGCGAGCGCCACCAGGGCCGCGGCCGCTGCCGCTTTGGGGATGCGGCTGACGACGGCTTTCGACAGATCGGCGGCGAGGTGCACCAGGCGCGAGCCCTCGATCGTGACGTCGATCGCCAGATCGGCGCCGTGTACCGAGGTCCGGCCGAGCCCGACCGAGACGATCGTCGCGCTCCCGTCCGCCGCGTAAACCGTGCACACCGCGAGATCGTCCGATTGGAGCGCGTCGGGCGGGGTAAAGGGCTGGCCGTCCTGATCGGTGCCGGCGAGCGGAAAGCTCACCTCCGAGCCGAGCCGCAGGGTGAAAGCGGGATGTTGGGGTATGGGCGGCGGCATCTCGGCGAACAGCGCCAGCGCCGCGCGGTAGCGCGCCGGGAACGCGCTGTCGAACCCGCCCGGCCAGGTGCCGGCGAGCCCGGTCTGGACCGTCGCGAGCTGCCCGCCCTGCAACGCGGCGAGCAGGTCGCCGCCTTTCCGGCTCGCGAAATCGCGCACCGCGAGCACCCAATTGTTGGCGATCAGGTCCTGCGGCCGCACGCCGGGGCGCCCGGTCATGGCGGCGATCTGGCGATAGGTGAGCGGCTGGTTTTGCCAGGGGCCGAAGGCGTGCGTCGGCCTGCCGTCGGGGCCGGCGGCGCCCGCCCAATCGGGGAATTGTTCGAGCGAGCCCTGCCATTCGGCAAACCCGTAGAGGCAGAGAAACGGCGACCAGGACCGCGTCCAGGTGCCGAGCTCGCCCGCCGCGCCCGCCGCGAGCGCCGCCCTGCCTTCGCGCGGCACCGCCGATCTCCGCAATTCGGCGACGACCTCCGGCGCCGGAACCGACAGCGCTACGGCGGAGGGGTCCGGTTCGGCCATTTGAGATTCTCGCTGCGAAAGTGTTAAACCGATAGCCGATCGCGGCAAGAACCGACCGCGTGGCAAATCAGGGAAGAATTCGAAATGAGCATGGCCACCGAATTCAGCGCGTTTTGCGCAAAAATCGATGCATGGGTCGCCGGCGGTCTCGAGCTTAAAAGCGAGGCCGACATCATCGCGCAGCAGTTCTTCGGCGCCGTGACCGCGACGACAAAGGCAACGCGAGCGCCGCGCGCCGTCGCGGCGCCGCCCGCCGCCGGAACCGAGCGCCGGCGCGGGCGGCCGCCAAAGGCTGCCGCGACCGCGCCGGCCGCGCCGGTCAAATTGACCGCCAAGGACATCCCGGGGTGGCTCGCGGCGAAATATCCCGACGGCCTGCCCGAGCAGCAGCTGATGGCCGAGACCGGCTTGACCCCGCTGAACCTGGCTAATTTCAAGCGCATGATCGCGAAGAGCGGCGCGGTGGTCGTCGAGAACGGCATCTACCGCTGCCCGCCGGCGCCGCGGCGGCAAGCCGCGGCTTGACCCCCGGGTCGGAGCCCGGGGGCTAACGGGTTTACCGGCCGATCAGGCTGACCGCGCCGATCGCGGCGAGCAGCAGGATGACGGTATAGGCGGCGATCCGGGCGATCCGGATCCCGCCATTCGCGAGGATGATCAGCACCGCGAGGACGATCGCGGTACGATCGCGCTTGGGCGACGGAGGCGCGCTTTCCGGGACGAGCTGCAATACCGTCATCCGGTTGTCGGGGTTGGGGGTGCGGCGAACGCCGCCAAATCGGCGGCGAGCTTGGCGCCTGACGCGGCGTCGATCGCAAAATACATCCAGCCATAGACCGGATGGGCGAAACCGAGGACGAGCGCGCCGTCGCCCTCGCCTTCGATCGGCGCCGGCCAGCAGGCGAATTCCATGCCCCGCGCGACCGCGATATGGAACGCACCTACAGGCAGAGTGATGACCGTGCCGCGGTCGGCGGGGTGGTTCATGGGGCTATCGCCTTGTCAGGGGCCGGCGGGCGGGGTGACGACCGCGACCAGCGCGTCGTGCGCCGCCTGCAATGTGGCGCTGTTCGCCACGATCGCGTCGTGGCTCTGCGTCAACGCGGCAACCGCGGATTCGACCTGCGCGTCCGACACGCTGGCCGGGTTCGATTTGAGCGTCTGGATCAGCGCGATAGCGTCCTGCACGGCCAGGCCGGTCGCGGTTCCGGTGGCGGCATCGGTAGCGACGGCGGCGGCAACGGCCGACACCGCATTATTGAGATCGTCTTGTACCGTCATGATCTTCTCCGTGTTTGCGAGAATTTGCGCGAGTAAGGCCTTGCCCTCGAAGAGGGTAAGGAAGTCCTCAACCGACAGAACGAGGACAATGTTCGCCATTTCCTGCCTCCGAGCTGGTTGCTGTTCGAGTTGAAGCTGCGATCAGCCGCCAGACGGACCGATCGGCGGCAGGAACCATTTGCGCGCCCAGGCAAACCCGCCGAGGCGCCATAGCGCTTTTGTCGCCGGGTTCAGGTCGAGCACGTTCGATTGCTTGGCGATGTCGAGCGCCAATATCAGGCAGGCGCCGTGGCTGAGGCCGCAGGGGATGCAGACGAGCCGGAGGAGCGCGTCGCCGAACCGCATCTCGATCGCGAGCAAGGCTTCGCCGTCGCTGATGCCTCTTGGCAAGGTCCGCCAGAATTCGACCAATCCCTCGCGGATCGGCTCGAGCGCCGCGCGCGCGGCGTCGGTAAATACCACGGGGCTCTTCAGCTGGCCGAGACCGGTGGAGACCACCTCCGATACGGCGCGGCGCATCTGGAAGGCCCACATCGTCTCGACCTTCATTTCGAGGGCGCCGACGCGCATCGCGCCTTTGATCAGCGCGACGGTGAAGGCGAGCAGCGTCGCCGCGGAAAACGTCAGCGAGAGCTGCGACCACTCGAAATTCATCTTCGCCTCCCGACGATGCGCAGCCCGCCCGGGCCAAAGCTCAGCGTCTTGGTCTCGGCGCCGACCGTTACGCAGCATTCGCCGGTCGCCTCGTCGGCGGTGACGATCTCGCCCGGGACGTCGACGTAGGAGTCGGTGCGCACGATCTTCCAGCGCCGCTTGTCGGCGGCGGTGTGCCAGCTTTCGAGGCGCATGTTTTCCCCCTCCCAGGGGGCGGATCCAGGGGATGGTCAGATCAGCTGGGTGACCTGAAAGGTCGTGTCGTGGTGTCCGAAAAAGCGGTTGGTGAATTGCTGGTCGGTGGTGATCAGCCCCCACACCGCGTTGCGCTCGAGGTCGTCGGTATCGTCGGGGAAGCGCGCGACGATGACCGGCGTCGACTTGCCGGCGACCAGGACGAAGTCGAAGACCGCGGCGAAATCGTCGATGTAGTCGTCGTTGCTGCCGCGGGGATCGGCCAAGGGCGGCAACGCGAAATCGATGCGGCGGCGTTTCCCGCGCTCGGTCACATAGGTCGAGCCGTAGGGCACTTGCGTCACGTCGGCCTCGTCGATGATCGTCGTGACCGGGCCGATCAGCAGGTCCTCGGGCGCTTCCCACACCTCGCAGGCGCCGAGGAAGCCGATACGCAACGGCGCCGCGATGGCGTTGATGGTGACGATGATGCTGCTCGCCGCGACCGGCGCCGGCGGGATGAAGAGGCGCGGGCGGCCGAGCGCTCTGTAGAGCGCCGCGGCATAGACCCCCGAAGTGCCGGTCGCCCAGGCGTTGACCGTGCCGCTGTCGTAGCTGCCGGCCTGGACGCGGATCGTCCCCGCGGGGTCGGCCACAAAGTTCTGCAGGTGGATGAGCCCGATCGACCGCGTCGCGCCGAGCGCGACGGTGAAGGTGATCGTCGTGCCGGTCGCCTGCGCCACCAATTGCGGGCGCCGGTCGAGCATGTTCGAGGCGACCAGGAGGCTCTCGAACGCGCCCGCCGAGACCGAGATCGAGGCGCCCGCATCCTGCGCCCAATCGGTCGTGCTGATCAGCGCTTTGCGTGCCATCGTTCAGCCCCACAATTGCAGTTGCGCCGGGCCGCCGCCGATCGAGCGCAAGGCACCGTGCACCCGGCACTGCTTCTGCAGCAGGTGGTAGGACATCAGCACGTTGCGGTAGAGCGCGACGTCGGCGGCCGGCAGCCACGCGGTGACGTCGTAGATGCCGCGCGCGATCGCGCCGGTGAGGCCGCCCGCCAGGTGGTCGCGCAAGGTCTCGGCGTCGGCCTGGTTGACCACGACGCTCTTCAACAGGATGTCCTCGGCCTTGGGGTCGAGGAGGCGGATCTGGTCCGGGTCGAACCCGGCAAAGCTCGGCGGCTGGGTGGTGAGGCCGGTGGCGCGCCAGCGCGCCTGCTCGTCCTCGGTGACGGCGCCGAAAAAGCTCGAGGTGGGCTGCCAGTTGCGGGCGTATTCGGTGCGCACCCGCCAGCACGGCGGCAAGGATTGCGACAATTGCGCCGAGACGATCTGCAGATCGGTCAAGGCGAAATCGGGTATCGAGAGTTCCGGCGCGAAGAGAAACCCGGCGATGATCTCGCCGGCGGCGTTGGTCGCCCAATAGCAGAGATTGCCGGCGACGATGTCGTCGAGCGCGTCGAGGATGTTGATCGCCTCGTTGGCGTAATAGCCGACGAGCGCCGGGAAATCGGCGCTCAACTGGTCCATCGTCGAGGCGGTCGAGGCGTTGTCGACCGCAGCGCCGCCCTGCAACGCGATAGCGGTGATCAGCGCCGCGGTGTCGCAGGTCGCCCAGGCGGCGTCCTTGGCGTCGCAGCGCACATCGCCGCCGCCGGTGATCGAGCCCAGGGTGACGGTGCCGTTGACGAGGTCGACCGAGTACTCGCCCTGCGCCGGAGGTGCGGCGACCTGGCGCCACGGCACGCCGCCGACGCGCAATTCGATGACGCTGTCGAGCGGCCGGCGCGAGACGTGATAGATCAGATTGGCCTCGTCGATCAGCCGCGGCTCGATCGAATAGCCGGTGCCCCAGAGCTGCGGCAAGGGCTTGCCCTGGATCGCCACGGGATAGGTCGCGTTGTAGACGACGTCGACCAGCGGCTTGTCGAGATCGGCGCTGGCGTCGGTCGTCGTCAGTGTCGCTTTCTGGTTGTCGTAGACGATCGCCGAGATGCGCCCGGTGTAGACCAGGTCGAGATCGGCAAAATCGCCGGTCGGCGCGATCCCCTCATAGACGCGAAAGGTGCGGTAGAGCCAGTGGTACTGGAACTGGAACCACGGCCAGTTGCGGTCGAGCATGATCTCGATCGTGCCGGCATTGGGCTGCGGCGCGGAGGGGCGCCCGTAGAGCTCGGCCGAGATCCGCGTGCCGAGCAGGATCGGCGTCACGAGGCGCGGCTCGTATTGGGTCTTGAGCCCGGCGCTGTCGCGGATCAGCGGCCCGGCATTGCATAGCTGGAGGAGCACATCGAGCGTCGTCGCGCCGCCGGTGCCGCCGGCGTGTAGGTCGATCTCGACCGCGACCCGCAGATCGGCCTGCGCCCAATCGCCGGAGCGCGCCGGCATCGTGTAGGGGATCGGGCCGCCCGGCGTCGGGCCGACCAGCGCATCCGAGAACATGCGCCAGTTGGCCATCGACTGGCCTTCGCCGATCAACGTGCCGGAGAACTGCGGCGCGGTGACGGTCTTGTATTCGACAAAGATGCAGGCGTTGGTGGCGCCCCCGGTGTTGTTGACATGCGTCAAAGTGGTGTAGCCGGGACCCGCGACGGTGCCGGCCGGCACCGAGACGGTGGCGCGAAAGCCGAGCACCAGATCGGCGCCGCCGACCGTCACGAGGTTGGTGCCGGGCGCCGTCGACGCGCCGGTCAAATCGCTCGAAGTATCGGGCAGAAAGCTCGAAAGGTCCCACGGCAGATCGGAGGCCGCCGGCCAGAACCCGGTGACGTGCAGATCGGGACCCGGCGCGGTGCCGCTGACGCCAAAGGCGATCGCCGCCGCCGCGGTCGTCGCGCGGTCGAGGGTGATCGCGATCGTCGCGGCGCTCAACGGCGAGGCCGCGAGGCCCCACCATACCTCGGTGATGCCCTGGACGCCGGTCGAGAATTGGTCGCGAAACGGCCCCGGCGGCCGCCGCACCCAGCGCGCCGCGCCGCCGGTGATCGCGAGCCCCGACGCCGCCTCGACCGGATCCGAGTTGAAGAGAAAAAGGACGATGACGTCGTTGGCTTGCGCCGTCGTCAGCGACAATGAGCCGGTGCTGCCGGAAAAGCTCGCCGTCGCGAACCCGTCGACCGCCGGCGCGCTCATCTAGCGGCGCTCACGGCGTGATGTTGATGACGCCGGCGTTGTTCCACAGCGCGTGCGACACCGCGGGGGCCGAAGTTGGGAGATTCGGGATGACGATTATGGGCGCGCCGCCGGCGGTTACATTTATCAGGAGCTGACCGTCGGGGTCGCCGCCAGCTCCGGCCCCGATCGTCAGTGCAATAGAGCCACCGTTTCCCGATGAGCCGTCCGCGGACCCCGCCTCGATCGAAACTGCGCCGCCAGCTCCGGCGGACCCCGAGAGTCCGCCGCTGCCGGCTTTCAGGGTTGCGCTACCCCCGTCGGCATTGTTCGAGGAGCCGGCGTTTAACAAGGCCGGGCCGCCATTGCCCGATCCTGAAACGACGTCGCCTGCGAAAATCCTTACCTCGCCGCCATCGCTGCTGTTGCCGCCTTGCCCCCCGAACATTTCGAGACTGCCGCCGGTCCCGTTGGTGCTGTTGCCTGCGTTGAGCGTGACGCCGCCGCCGATGCCTCCTAGTCCGGTGTTGGCGCCGGCAGAGAGGACGACGAAACCGCCCGCGCTGGTCCCCGATGAAGCGCCGGCCTGCGCGAATACACCGCCGCCGCCATGGCCATCGGGGACAGTCAAAATGATGTCGCCGGTGCCGCCGGTAGCACCGGCGACGCCGCCGGTGATATTCACCTTGCCGCCATTGCCCACGCCATCACCGGCGCCGCCGGTGAGCGTCACCGCGCGGCCAGACAGGCCGCTCCCTGCGGAGGCGTCGGGGCCGATGACGCGCTGATCGGGGCACCAGTCATTGTCGGCGCCCTGCCACACCAGGACCTGCCCGTCGACCGGGGCGGTGGCGCAGAACGCGCCGGTCGCGCCGACCAGCGGCCGGATGATGCGCTGGTTGGCCGCTGGCCACGAGATCGCGCTGCCGGTGTTGCTGAAAATGAGGGTCGTGCGGCTCAACGAATCATAGGTCGCGTCGTAGACGCCCTGGATGATCTCGGTGTACGAGGTGTCGCTGACGGCATAGGTGATGGTGTCGCCGTCGGCGTAGAAATCGCCGAAGCGGAACATCCCGGGCAACGCGCCGCCGAGCACAAAATCGCCGGTGCCGGCGGTCGTCGAGACCTCCGCGACGGCGGCCGAGGCCGCGCCTGGATCGGGCATCTCAAGCCACCTTCAAACGTTGCGGTTCGACGAGTCCGGTGCCGGATTTGCGGTTGATCTCGGCGAGGTGGGCGTTGCCGGTCTTGGCGTCGCCGGCGGCCTGCGCCTGGCCGCCCTGCGTCTGCTTGCGCAACGCCGCGAGCTCGTCGCGCATCGCCTTGAGCTCGGCGACGATGTTCGAGCCGTCATCCCTGGCCGCATGCTGCGCCAGCATGCGACCGGGCGACGGCAAGCGCGCCGGCATCTCCGGCAGGTCGGTACCGTCGGCGAAGGCCGGAATTTGCGGGAAGGGCAGGATCTTGGCGCCGCCGGGCTGGTCGATGATCTCCGGGCCGCCCATGCCGACTTTCGTCCAGGCGCCCGCTTTCGGCAGCATCCATTCGGGGCCGCGCTCGCCGACCAGGATGCGGCCGGGGGGCGTGCCTGCAGCGCCGGCGGCGAAGGCCGGCCCAGCCTCCGGTTGAGGTGGGGGCGCGGGCAGGTTCGCGAGCTCGTGGGTCTGCGCCGCGGTGCGAACCGCCTGGATCTCCTCCGGGCTGGCGGTGCCGGCGGTGTAGGCCGCGACCATCTGGGTGATGCCGGGGGTGCCGTAAGGGTTGCCGAGATAGAACCCGCTGGCGTTGACGATCGCGGCGGTGCGCGTGATCTCGCCGGAATTGACCGCCGCGACGACCGCCGCGACCTCGTCGAGGGTCGCGATGCCGGCGACGTAATCGGCCGCCATCTGGGTGATGCCGGGTGTTCCCGGACCGAAATCGACCGGGGCTGCGGCCGCGGCCGCCGTCGGGTCGGCGGCAGCGGGTGCTGTGGCTGAGGCCGTGCCCGGAGGAAAGGTGACGCCGACCGATGCCAGCACGCTGGTGAACTGCGCGGGGTCGGTAACGCTGGTCAGCGCATCGTGCACCGGCGGGGTGAGCCCGGAGAGGTTCTGTGCGATCGACAGCTCGAGCTGACGGGTCGCTTCCGCCGCCGATCCGAACTTCGCGGTGATTTTCCCGAGCGGCCCCGCATAGGCGGCGATGATCCCGTCGCGCGTGCCGTCCTGGATGTTCAAGGCGCCGGCGATGGTGCCGCCCGTCGCCTGCTGGATCATCTGGCTGAATAGCGCCACCGGCAAACCGATCTCGGCGACCGTCCGATCGCTCTTCGCGACGCCGCCGGAGCGCACGTCCGAGATCTGGCCGGTGGCCAGGTCGATGGTGCCACCCGACGCGTTGTTGGGCGGCTTCGGGCCGAAGAGCCCGCCGAACAGCCCGCCCCCGATGCCGCCGAGCAGCCCGCCGAGGATCGCGCCGATCGGCCCGCCGACGATCGCCCCGATGACGGAGCCGCCGATCGCCCCGATATTCGAGCCGATCGACCCGCCGAGCGAATGGCCGCCGACCAGGCTGTTGAGCAGGCCGCCGACCAGCGAGCCGATGCCGGCGCCGGCGAGAGCGTCCGTCAGAGTGAGGGCGCCGAACACCGCGCCCTCGCCAGCGCTCGAGGCAAAACCAAGGGTGCCGCCGAGCGAGTCGACGATGCCGCCGACGCTTCCCGAGAGGCCCAATGCATCCGACGCGACGCTCGTTATCGTCGGGCCGCCGAGCGTGCCGGAGACGGTGCTGATCCCGCCGACCGCCTGGGCGGCGGTATCGAGGGTGCCGTCGGCAAACGCCGCAACCGGCTTGCGGGGCGGCCGCTGCGGGAAGGGCAGGATCTTGGCGCCGCCCGGCTGGTCGATGATCTCGGGGCCGCGTTTGCCGACCTGGGTCCAGGATCCTGCTTTTGGCAGCATCCATTCCGGTCCGCGCTCGCCGACGAGGATCGCGCCGGGTGGCGTCATTGAGGTGCCCGCGGCAAAGCCCAGCACCGCGTGTCCTACGGCGGTCAGAGGCGCCGTTATTTCGCCGGTCTGGAGCGCCTTGCGGACCGCCTGGATCTCGGCCGGGTTGCCGCCCCCGGCATTGACGGCAGCGAGCATTTGCGTGATGCCGGGGGTGCCGGCGGGGTTCCCGAGATAGGAGCCGCTGGCGGTGACGATATCGGCGGTGCGCGTGATCTCGCCGGAATTGACCGCCTTGACGACGTCGTCGATCTCGGCCTGGGTGGCCGTGCCGGCGACGTAATCGGCCGCCGATCGGGTGATGCCGGGTGTCCCTTGCGAGGCGGAGCCGCCGACCGCGGCCGCGGCAACGGCGGTCTGCGCGGCCGATACCGCGGCGTTCGTCACGGTGCCGGTGCCGGAGGCCTCGGTCGTCGCATTGGCTTGAACCGCAGGGAGCGCCGCGGTGATCTGCTTGCGCAGGTCGGCGGTTTGCGGCCCCTGGCCATAGGCCGCGATCGAGGCCGCCAGCGCCGCCTGCGCGGTCGTCGCGAGGACCGCGAGCTGCGTGCCCGAGACCATGGTTCCGGCCGCGGTCGCCGCGGCGAGAGCGGCCTGATAATCGGCGGTGCTCGCGGTGACCTGCGCGGCCGGGGTCAGGCCGGCGAGCTGGCCGTCCTTCAGCGACTTCGCCAATGCCGCGATGCCCTGGATGCCGGTCGCGAGGTTGACGAGCGCCGCCGTCGCGTCGGTCGCCGCGGTGCCGGTGTCGAGGATCGCCTGCGCCATCGCGGCGATCTCGGGGTTGGATTGCCCGAGCTCGTCGACGACCTTTTGCAGCTGCGTCGCGGTCAAGGGGCTGAGGACCGCTTGCGCCTGCTGCACCTCGAGCTGCGCGATCTTGGCGGCCGTCGTCGCGTCGCCGCCGAGCCCGATGGCGCTGGCGTCGCGGGTGTTGGCGGCAAACTGCTTTGAGACCGCCGCCAGCTGGTCGACAAAATCGACGGTGCCCTGCGTCGTGGCGAGCGCCTGGTCGAGGGTCGTGCCGAAATCCGCCTTCAGCCGCTTGGTCGCCTCGGCGAGCGCGGCGTTGATCGGATCGAGGCTCAACCCGAATTGGGTGGCCTGGTCGGTCAATCCGGAAAAGAGCGTGTTGATCTGGTCGAGCGCTTGGGCGAAGGGGCCGATCGAGTTGCTCGCGCTCTCGACCGAGGAGAAGGCGCTGTCGGCGGCGGTCTTGATCGCGTCGTAGGTCTTGGCGAACGCGACCGCGGCCGCGAGCTGCGAGGGGTCGGTGACGTGGGCGAGCACCGTCTTCAAGGTGCCGGTGACGTTCGAGAGGTTTTGCAGGATCGCCTGCTCGATGCCCGAGATCGCCGATTGCGCGTCGGAGAATTTCTGCGTGATGTTGCCGAGCGGCCCGGCATAGGACGCCTTGACGCCGTCGGTCCCGGCCTGGACGTTGAGCGCGCCGCCGGCGAAGGACGCGCCGGTGCCCTTGAGCGACGTCGCCAGATCCTTCGAGAACTGCGCGACCGCCGAGGAGATGCTGTTGACGGTCGAGTTGTTCTGCGTGTTGCCCGACGACTGGAACCCCGAGATCCCGCCGGTGCCGAGGTTGACAAAGTTGCCCGAGGAGAAGGTGCTCTTCGCCGGCCCGAGGAGCCCGCCGCCGGCGCCGCCGAGAAGGCCGCCGACGAGGCCGCCGATCAAGGTGCCGATGCCGGGGATGATCGAGCCGATCAGCGCGCCGGCGATCGCCCCGCCAGCGGACCCGATCGTGCCGTTGGTCGAATTGCCGCCGATCAGCGAGTTGGCCAACTCGCCGGCGCCGAACCCGAGACCGACCCCGCCGAGAGCGCTGGTGAGCGTCGTCGAACCGAAGAGGCTCCCCTCGGTAACGCCGGTGACGCCTGCGGCGTCGGCCGGGTTCGCGATCGTTGCGGCGATGTCGCCTTGGGAAAGCGGCGTCGCGAAGCCGAGGCTGCCTCCGATGTTGTTGTTGAGGAACCCCGAGATGCCGCCCGCGCCCGCGCCGAAGAGGCCGCCGGAGCCGCCGAAGAGGCCGCTCGACGATGCCAGCGACGCGCCGCTCGCCACGGTGCCGAAGCTGAAAGTGCTGCTCGTCGACGCGCCGGCGAGCGGCGTCGAGGTGCCCGGCACCAGAAACGGGTTGGCGCTGGTCTCGTTCGCGACCTGGGCACCCCCCTCGTTGACGACGACGTTTTCGACGTTCTGGGTGTTGGCGGTGTTGGTGGTGCTGCCGCCGAAGAGGGCGCCGAGCCCGCCGAACGAGCCGAGCTGCTGGCCGACCTGGGGGAAGCCGAGCGCGCTGGCGAGGCTACCGAGCAGCGGCTTGATGAAGAGCGCGTCGGCCAGCTGGGTGACGATGTTTTTCAGGACCGATTTGATCCGCGCGCCCCAGTCGTCGATCTTTTTCCCGTCGAACGCGTCTTCGATCGCCGTCGTCAGGGTGCTGTCGATCGTGCCGGCGATGTTCGAGATCGCCCCGTTGAGGTTCGATTGCGCCGCTTGCGCCTCGGCCAGTTTGACGGTGAGGTCGGCGACCGCGGTCTTCTGATCGAGAAAAGCCTGATAGGTCGCGCGCGCTTCGTCGGTTTCGAGTTTTGCGAGATTGGGGAATTTCTCGACGAATTCCTGCTTGGCGCGCAGGATCGTCACCTGGCGCCCCACCTCCTCGCTGGTCTGGCCGACGAGGCTCAGCTCGAGCTGCAGGATCTGGGTGTCGTCGCGGCCCTGCTGCAATTCGTGGCCGAGCGCGATGCTTTCCTGCTGGACGGCGTTGCGCTTGGCCTGCGCCAATGCGACCTCGGTCTGCGCCTTGGCGTCCTTGACCAGGCTCGCGGTGTACTCGATCTCGGCGGCGCTGCCCGACTGCAGCGCCACGAGGTTGGCGGCCATCGCCTTGTTGAGCGAGTCGTGGGTCTGGGCGGAGGCCTGCGCGGCGAGCTTGGCGTCATTCTCGGCCGCCGCGCCTTTGAGCGCGGCGTCGGCGACCTTTTGCTGGCGATCGAGGACCGGATCGGTCGCGGCGATCTGCTGTTCGCCGGCGAGCCGCGCCGCCGCCGCCTGCTGTTTCAGCGCGGTGATCGTCGCTTGCTGGATCTCAGCGTTCTTCCCGACCACCGTGCCATAGCGGTTATAGGTCTCGATCGCCGCCTTTTGCTGCGCCTCGGCGGCGAGACCCGCGGCCTCGCTCTGGCCATAGGCGGCAGTGGATTTCTGGATGCCGGCGGTCTCGAAATCCTGCGCCTTGATCGCCTTGTCGATGGCGATCGCGTTGCGCTCGTAGACCTCGGCGACCTGGGCCTCGACGATCAGATTTTGATGCTTGGCATCGAGCGGCAGTTTCGCCGCCTCCGCCTCGGCGCGGTCGCGGACGATCTTGGCCTCTTGCTCGACGCCGACGAGCTTGTCGGCCGAGAGGTTGCGCGCGATCTCGGCCTCGCGCTCCTTCAGCGCCTTGGTCTGCTCGTCGATGCTGCCCGGGGTGACGCCGAAGATCTGCGGTGTTGCGCCGGCGGCCGTTGTCGCTACAGCAGGATTCGGCGCCGCCGGTCCCGATACCGTCGGGGCGCGCCGCAAGGTGACGTCGCCGGCGTTGTAGTAGGAGAGCCCGACCTGGTTGCTGCCGGTATTGCCGGAGAGCACCTGGATCTGGGTCTGCCCGCCGGCCGTGCGGATCTCGCCGGTGGCGAAGCCGACATGCCCGCCGGTCTGACCGGCGCCGCGGCCGTTCGCGATGACAGCGAGATCGCCGCGCTGCAGATCGCCGGCGGCGACGCCGGTGCCGTAATTGAGAAAATCGGTCGCGATGTTGCTGCCGATGCCCGGGATGCCCTTGCGCGCCAGCACGGCGTTGGCAAAGGCGGCGCACCATGCCGCGGTCGCCGGGTCGAGACTGCTCGCCTGCTGGATGAACTGGCGCAGCTGCGGGTTGGCCGCGCCCTGCCCGAGAAACCCCGCGGCGGTGTCGGTGATGCTCGCGTTCGGCGCGTAAGTGACGCCGAGCGGCGGCGGCGCTGCAGTGGCGGGCAGAATTCCGACACCGGCGCCGGCGACCCGCTGATCGCCTCCCGGCGGCAGATTGGTCCCGACCGGCAATTGGCTGACATTGCCATAGAGCGGCGGCGCGCCCGCCGACTGGCCGAGCATGGCGGCCGGCAATTTGGCCTTGAGCTGGTCGATCTTGTCGGCCGCGAGCTGGTAGAGGTCGCCGATGCCCTTGATCGCGCCCTCGATCACCGTGACGATGCCGGAGATCGTGTCGACGATCCCCTTCGCGAGGAACAGCGTCGCCGCAAAGACCGCCTGGATGCCCTTGCTGTCGGACGCCTTGTCGAGAAAATCCTTCCACGACGCGGCGAACCCCGTGGTGGCGTTCTTGGCGTCGCTGAACGAATCCTTGAGCGGCGCGATGCGCGAGCGCAGCAGCTCGAAGACCGCCTGCTGCTGCTGCAAGGAGCCGGTCAGGCGCGCCGCTTCGGTGAAATGAGCGGCCTCGCCGTCGCGCAATACCCCGAAAGATTGGGCGAGCTTGAGGGTCGGGTCGAGCCCGCCCTCGAGCGCGGCTTTGAGCTTGTCGGTCCATTCGACCGTGTGGCTGCCATCGTCGGCGAGCGCCGAGAGCCGGTGCGCCAGATCGGTGATCTGCGGGATCGCCTGCGGGTTGATCACCGGCGACAGACGAAGCGCGTCGATGGCCTTTCGCGCATCGGCGGCGGCGACCCCGCTGTCGCGCAATTGCCGTTCGAATTTTAGGAGGTCCTGCGCGCTGGCGAGGCTGGCGGTTCCCAAGGTCGCCGCCCCGACGCCGAACTGGCGCAGGCTCTGCTCGGTCTGCGCGGCGCGGTTGACGAGCAATGCGATACCGCCGGCGACGGCGACGATCGCCGCGACGATCGCCGTCGTCGGGGTGATGAATTTGGCGAGGATGCCGATGACGCTGCCAAACGCCGAGGTCAGCCCGCCGGGCCCCGATGCGGCGTAGCTGAGCTGCGAGATGTGCTGCCCGAGGATCTGCAGCGGCGGCGCGCCGATGATCGCCTGCTCGGTGACCGAGCGCAGGATGTGAAAGGCCTCTTGGCCCTGCGTCGACAATGCCTGGTGCGCCTCGGCAGCGTCGTGGGCCGCTTTGCCGGCCTTGCCGAGCGCGGTGCTGTTGTCATTCGCCGCCAGCGAGACCGCCTTCTGGGCATCGGCGACCTTCTGCTGGGCCGCGGCGAGGAGGCCGGTCGCCTGCGCGGCGTTGGGTCCGCCCGCCATGATGACCTTGTTCAGGTCATCGACATTCTTCTGCGCCTTCTGCAATGCGGCGCCGAACGGGTCGACGGCGCGCGTGACAGCGGTCAGGATCTGCTGCTGTTTCGCCAGGCTGGTGACGATGCGATCGGTCGATGTCGCCAGGACGTCGTTCGCGGCGGCCGCGGCCGCGACCTCGCCATTGCCGCCCTGGCTAGCGACAGCGGCCTTAGCACCCTGGCTTGCAACCGCATCCTTGCGCGCCGCGGTCTGTTTTCTCGCGGCGTCGACCACCGTCGCGGTGGTCTTGGTCTCGGATTGCTCGACCGCCTGGTTCGAGGAGATGACCTGTTGCGCGGCGGTCTTGAAATCGTCGGCGCCTTTCTTGGCGCCCGACGCGTCGAAGACAATGCGGGTGACGGCGTCGTCTGCTGCCATGCTTGCCGCCTCCCCTTATTTCTTAGACTTGACCTTGCCGCCGCCCCGCTTGGCCCACGCCATTAGCGACATAGCTGCACTCTGCGGGGTGTTCGGCGCCTCACGCAGCCGCTTCTTGTCGAGGTATTCCTGGCTCGGTCCGAACGGGGCGGTCATCTGGACAAAATCGACGCGGCCCTCGAGGGCGAGCTCGAGCTGGCCGATCGGCGTCTCGAGGATGGTGTCAGGCGGCCAGCCGAGCCATCCCGCGGCATGCGAGAACAGCCGGTCGCACCAATCCTCGAGGCTCAGAAGTTTCCCGCGCCGGCCTCGGCATCATCACCAGCCGGGGCGTCGACCGGCTCGTCGTCCAATGGCTTGCCGCCGTTCCCGAGCACTGCGACATACTTGATCAGCGGCACCAGCAATTCGGCGGTGATGCCGTTAGCATAGACGCGGTCGCCGAGATCCCTTGCGTCGCGATCGGACATGCCGGTGCCGACGCGCAGGATAAAGACGATGGCGTCGAAATTCTCCGCGACCAGTTCGCTGCGCGCCTTGCCGAGCCCGCCATATTGCCGCGAGATCTGCGTCATCGCGCGCAGTGTCGGCTTCAGCACGAGGTCGACGCCGTTCAGCGCGACGGGCATTTCGCCCGTCGTGATCTTCGATTGCATGGTAATCCTTTGTCGGAAGGGATGAGCAGCCGGCGCCGACACGCCGGCCGCCCGTCTCGCGAGACCCTGCCCTTTTGTCTTATTGGGACTTGGGGCAAGGCATTGTCCGCGTGCCGGCGCGGAGCCTTTACGCGCCGGGACTAGACGTCGCCGACATAGACCTGCGTGTTGACGTCGAGCTGCACCAGGGCGCGCAGCACCGAATTCGCGGCGCCGGCCTGGATGCGGTACGACATGATCTTCGCGCCGAAATAGACCGTGTCGAAATAGGCGTTGGTGCCGACAAACACGATCTTGAACGGATAGGTGTTCTGATCGACGGTGTTGACGGCGTTGAAGAGGATCGTCTGGCCCGCATCGCTGAGGTCGTAGGCGACGGTCATCTGCATCGTGCCGTCGTCGTAGGGCCCCTTCAATTTGAGGGTCCGCGCGTCGCTGATCGACACGAAGGTAACGAGCTGGTAGGTGCGGCCGAACTCGCCGAGGTTCTCGACGAGGCCGACCGCCACATAGATCAGCGACTGGAAGTCGTTGATATTGTCGGCCGATGCAAAGACGTCGACCAGCGGCGTCGCCGACACGCTGAGGGTCGCACCAAGGGTGCCAGTGGCTTGTGATGCCATTGGAGATTTCTCCTATGGGGGGTTGAGGGGGGTAGCCCGACTGGCTGCGGGCCAGGCTCGGGTAGGCTACGGCGTGTCGGCGCGCGTATTCTTTGAAAGGGTGAAATTCAGCGAGTGCCGATCAGCACAAACGGCACCGAGCCGGAGCAGCGGTAGTAATTGCCGCTCGGCTGCGCGCTCGGCACCAGCGGATCGGCGTGCTCTACCGGGGTCGGCGGGTTGCCGCCTTCCAATTTGATCGCGCCCGCGAGGGTCTGCAGCTCGAGGATGCCGGTCATCACCACGACCGGGGCGAGCGCGGCTTGCTTGCCGCCGCCCGACGCGACAAAGCAGTGGAAAAAGACGATGCCGCCCTCGACCGAGAAGCGCTCGCCGGCGCCGCCATAGATCGATTTGTCGACATGGGTGCCTTCGATGTTGACGAGCATGTAATTCGCCGCGGCCGGCTCGATCTCGTTCTCAAAGGCGAGCGGGATCGCGGCATAGGCGCCGAGCGCCCATTGCGTCTCGATATGCGCGCGGAGCGCCGCCTCGGCCTCGTCCCACAGCATGCGGCGGCCCCTTTTTAGACGCGGGCGGTGATGACCAGTGCCGGATAGGTCAGCGCGTGGGACTGGCGGCGCCGCGGCTTGCCGCGCGTTCCCTTCAGCCGGTAGCCGCCGCTCAATGTGATAAACCGGATATTGGCGACGACTTGGCCGCCGAACCGGCGCAATACCAATTGCCGCACGCGCTCGACAATCCCGGGCGGCACACCCTGCAGTCGCGCGCCGCGGACCTGGATCTTGCGCGCATAGGGCTGATCATTGGACAATATCAATTCCCGCACGTTCGCCAGGATCGCGGTCTCTGATACCTCGGCGCCGTCGGCCAATAGGAACCACGATTTTTTGTAGCGCCCGCTGTCGACCGGCGAGAGATCACGCGCCGTCGTGATGGCGAAGCGTCCCACCGCCGGCAATCTCAGAAACCGATACGCGATGATCCCGAACGGCTGCACCTGGTTTTCCGACGAGGCGGCATGGCCGTCGACCTCGATCGCGACATCGGGCTTTTCGGTTTGCCCGGCGAGGAATTTCGCCAACTCGCGGCGCGCGATTTGGATATGCAGCGCCTTCGCCTGCTCCGGCGCGAACCGGTCGAGCTGCAATTCGATGACCCGTTCAAACGCGTTGCGCGCCATCGGCCCAATATTTCGCTGTATTAACGATAGAAAGCATTTGCCTTTAACTTTTTTGGCCCGCTATACAAATCCTCGAAATGGAGACTTCGATGAAATCTTTGATCATTATCTTTGGCGTGTTGCTGGCGGGCGCGGCGGCGGCTCCGACGGCATCGGCCGATTGTCGTTATGGCGGCTGCGGCAATGGCGGGGCGT
>Ga0070698_100000478_pt1 | contig 42466 bp, 41 predicted proteins | sample KBSK1502metaG_FD_65477 | JGI IMG/M metagenome (GOLD analysis project Ga0070698, IMG submission 65477) | Corn, switchgrass and miscanthus rhizosphere microbial communities from Kellogg Biological Station, Michigan, USA - KBS K1-50-2 metaG | ecosystem: Host-associated > Plants > Roots >...
ATGGCCGAGCGGACCATCCTCCTCGACGGCTTCAGCAAGACGTTCGCGATGACCGGGTGGCGGCTCGGGTACGGCGTCTTCCCGTGGCCGCTCGTCGAGCCGGTGACGAAGCTCGTCACGAACTCCGTCTCGTGCACCGCGACGTTCACCCAGCGCGCCGGCGCGGCCGCGCTCAACGCGCGGCCGCCGGAGGTCTCGGACATGGTGAAGGCCTTCCGGGAGCGGCGCGACGGGATCGTGCGGGGCCTGAATCGCATCGACGGGATCACCTGCCGCGAGCCGAAGGGCGCGTTCTACGTGTTCCCGAACATCACCGGCCTCGGGCTCGGCGACTCCGCGACGGTGCAGGATCGCATCCTCCGTGAGGCCGGCGTCGCGACGCTGGCCGGGACGAGCTTCGGCCCTGGCGGCGAGGGTTACCTGCGCCTCTCCTACGCGAACTCGCCGAAGAACCTCCTCGCGGCGGTGACCCGTATCGGCGAATGGGCCCACGCGGCGAGGCAGGGTCGCATCGCGACGGCGGCCGGCAGCATCACCTCAGCCGACCGCTAGACCCCGATCCCGTCGACCACGAGGTCGACGATGTCGCCCGCGAGCTGCTCGGCGCTTCGACCACCCGGCCGCGCCTCGCGGGTCGTCCACGGGTCGATGAGGTTGAGGAGCGCCTGCGTCGCGAACGCGCTGTCGATGGACCGGAGCTCGCCCGCTCGCACGCCGTCGTCGAGGATCTGCTGCAGCGGCGCGAAGAAATGCCGGAAGAACGCGCTCCGCGTCTGGCTCAGCTGATCGATCGTCAGCGTGACGCGCCGCCCTCGCGGACGAGTCGCGGGCCGCTGCAGCGCGCGCGGATGAGGTAGGCGATCGCGGCGACGAGTCGCGCGCGGGCCGATGAGGCGGCCCGGCTCGCGGTGCGGAGGCCGCCGCCGTGCTGCTCGAGGACGCTGCAGACCGTCTCGGTGAAGAGACCGCTCTTGTCGGCGAAGTAGTAGTAGAGGGTCGGCTTCGTGACCGCGGCCTCGCGAGCGATGTCCTCGAGCGACGCTCCGTTCACCCCGCGCTCGCTCCAGAGACGATCGGCGGCCTGGAGCAGCCGCTCGCGCGTCGAGCTCTGGGCTCGCCGGCGTTCGCGGCCGCCGGCCTGATCCCGCGGTTCTTTGGCCATTTCCAGCGAGTCTACCTACCGGTAGGTAGCCCACGGACGCGACCAATCCACCATCACGGCGCGCCAACGAGGCCGACGCGAGACCGTTGCGCTACCGCAAACGGGCGCGCCCACGCCCGCCCGCTGTCGTGGAGTTCACGCCGACCCGACTCACGGACGTTACCTCCGCGCCCCGGAGCGGACGCGGACCTGCTGCCTCGATGCCCACCACGCCCGATCGCCGGGCGAGAAAGGCAAAGGAGGCCACACAGAGATGCGCAAGGCTGCGTCTCTCCTCACGATCCTCGCGACCATCCTGTTCTTCGCGTTCGCCCTGGCGGGCCCCGCTTCGGCCGATCCGAATGGCCCCGGCAACAACGGCACCGTGAAGATCGTCAACAACGGCGACGATCCGATGGGCGCCGACGACCGGGACACCGATCCGCACGTCTGCCAGTTCCACATCTTCGGGTTCCATTTCGACAACAACTCGAAGGGGACGTGGCAGATCGAATCGTGGCCACCGACCGGGAACGGCACGGTCGTCGCGAGCGGCACCTGGGCGGCCGACGGCACCGGACAGTGGGCCGTCCCCGGGCCGGCGCTCGCGGACGGGCACTACGAGCTCGACGCGAAGCAGACCGGCACGCGAGGCGGTGACAAGAACAAGGTCTTCTGGGTGAAGTGCAACACCTCGACCTCCCCGCAGACCCCACCCAACAACAACGCGAGCAACGGTGGCCAGACGCCGCCCAACAACAACACGAGCAACGGTGGCCAGACCCCGCCCAACAACAACGCGAGCAACGGTGTCCAGACGCCACCCAACAACAACGCGGTCAATGGCGTCCAGACCCCGCCGAACAGCAACGCCGTGAAGGGCGTCCAGACGCCACCCAACAACAACGCGGTCAACGGTGTCCAAACCGCACCGAACATGAACGCTGTCAACGGGGTGCAAAGCCTCCCGTCGACCAGCACCGATAACACGCCGGCGATCCCGCTCGCCGCGATCGGGCTCGCGCTCATGGGCTTCGGCGGAGCGCTGCTCCGCAGGGGCCGCATGACCCGGTAGCACCTTTCGCGGTCAGCCTTGCGCGGAGGAGGGCCCATGTGGGGCCCTCCGTCCTTAGTGTTCACTTACCGGGTGAGCGACGCGAGCCCTCAATACGGTCAGGAGCGCCGCCTGGTCACGGTCCTGTTCGCGGACTTCGTCGGGTTCACGACCCTCTCGGAGGAGCTCGACCCCGAGGTCCTCCAAGAGCTTGTGTCCGGCATCTTCGAGGACCTCGCCGAGCAGGCGGTGACGCACGACGGCACGATCGAGAAGTTCATCGGCGACGCCATCTTCGTGATCTTCGGCGCGCCGATCGCGCACGAGGACGACCCGCGGCGCGCGCTCCGCACGGCCCTCGCGATGCACAAGGTCTTCGGCGAGCACGCCGCCCGGGCGAAAAAGGACCGCGGCATCGAGCTCGGCCTCCGGATCGGCGTGCACACCGGGATGGTCGTCGCGGGCAATGTGCGCTCGGTCGCCGAGTACGGCGTCATGGGCGACACCGTGAACACCGCGTCGCGCCTCCAGGAGTCCGCCCCGCCCGGCGAGACGTACGTCACCCAGGCGACCTTCCGCCTCACGAACCGCGAGTTCACGTTCCGGGAGGTCGGGCCGATCGACATGCGGGGTAAGGAGAAGCCGGTCCTCGCCTACGCCCTCACCGGCGAGCGTTCGGACATCCGGGTCGCGATCGAGCTCAACGCGCCCCTCGTCGGCCGATGGATGGAGCTGTCGCGCCTCGACCTCGCGTACCAGTCCGCCAGGGTCGGGCGCACCGAGGTCGTGCTCATCGCCGGCGAGCCCGGGATCGGGAAGAGCCGGCTCGTCTCCGAGTTCATCGGCCTCGTCACCGCGGACGACGGAGCCGCGGGGAACGACGCGCCGCGCGTCCTGCGCTGGACGTTCTCGCGGGTGAACCAGCGCAGCTACGCGGGCTTCATCGAGCCGCTCCTCGTCGAGCTGCAGATCGACCCGACCGCGCCGGATGCGCGCGAGCGCCTGGCAGCGAAGCTCGGCGAGCTCGGGTTCGCCAACCCCGCGATCACCGGCCCGGTGCTCGCGCAGTTCCTCCACCTCCCCGGCGCGGAGGAGGCCACGACCGAGTCCGAGGAGCTGAAGCGCGGCATGTACCTCATCGTGTTCGACGTCATCGGCGCGCTCGCGCGCACGCGGCCGCTCCTCTACGTGCTCGAGGATCTCCACTACGCCGACTCGGCGTCCCTCGACCTGCTGTCGTTCATCGCGTCGCGCGGCGCGCGAGTTCCCCTCCTCATCCTCCTCGCCCAGCGGATGGGCGCGGGCGGGCAGCCGCGGGCATCACGGACGAACTTCACGCAGATGGTCCTCGAGCCGCTCACCGACGATGAGGCCGCGCGCATCGTCGACTCGACGCTCGAGTGGGCGCCGGCGGAGCTCCGCGACCGCATCGTCGCCCGCGCCGGCGGCAACCCGTTCTTCATCGAGGAGTCCATTCGCGCGCTCGTGGACTCCGGGGCGATCGCGCGCGACGAGCAGGGCGACTGGGTCCTCCGTGAGCGCGCCGCCGCGCTGGACGTGCCCGCGACGCTGCATGCGGTCGTGGCCGCCCGCATCGACCGGCTGCCGCCAGTCGCGAAGGAGTGCATCCAGCTCGCGTCGGTGATCGGTCAGCGCTTCGGCGACCGGGTCCTTCGCGCGGCGGGCGGCGACCGGCTCGCGGACGCGGTCGACATCCTCATCGCCGCGGACCTCGTGGTCGAGGCCGCGCCCGGCGAGCGGCGCGAGGGCCGGTTCCGGTTCAAGCACGCGGTCACCCAAGAGGTCGCGTACAACACGCTGCTCGTCCGGCGCCGGACCGAGCTGCATCGCACGGTCGCTCAGTCGATCGAGACGGTCCTCGCGAACGAGATCCGCGACTTCTACCCGGCCCTCGCGCACCACTTCCTCCTCGGCGAGGTGCCGGAGAAAGCGGCCTCGTACTCATGGAAGGCGGCGCAGCGGGCGATGAACATCCACGCCCATGTGGAGGCCCTTCGGTTCGCGGAGCAGGCTGTCGAGCTGTACGAGAAGCTGGGCGCCGTCGATCGGGCGGTCGAGGCCCTCTACCTCGTCGGGCGCGTGCGCCGTTATCACGGCGAGAGCGACGCCGCGCTCGCGGCGTACGAGCGCGCGCGGATCCTGCTCGAGTCGCGGCCCGACCGCGACCAGTTCCAGATCGCGGGCGTCTACGCGCACATGGCCGAGCTCGTCACGCGCTGGGACGCGAAGCACCCCGATCTCGAGGGGCTCATCGCGCGCGGCCTCGAGCTCGTCGGGGACGAACCGTCGCCCGAGCGCGTCCGGCTGCTCGCGGCGCGAGCGTTCGCGCCACGCAAGCTCGCGCGCGCGACCGACGGCGACTGGCAGGTCGCGCTCCGCACCGCGGAGGAAGCCCTCGGCATCGCGGAGGAGCTCGGTCTCCTGCGCGAGGTCTCGTTGTGCCTCGACGCGGTCGGCTACGCGTATCGCGCGCTCGGGCAGTACCGCGACGCCTACGCGGCGAACCAGCGGCGGATCCCGATCGCGCAATCGCTGCAGGACAGCGACGAGCTCATCGATGCCCACAACATGGTCGGCGCGATGGCGGTCGTCCTCGGGAGCCTCGACGAGGCGATCGAGCATGCGAAGCTCGCGAGCGACATCGCGCAATCGACCGAGAAGCCGCGGCTCGGAGGCTACTCCCGGGTGCTCGATGCGACCGCCGAACTGCTGCGCGGCGACTTCAGCGGTGCGCTCGCGACGGCCAACACGTCAGCGACGCTCGATGCGGCGCACGTCGACGGGAACGCGAAGGCGCTCCTCGCGATCGGGATGGCCGCCGCGGCGGCCCTCGAGTCCGAGAGCGACGAGCAGCGGTTCCGGGATCGGCTCGCCGAGAGCGAGCCGAGCCCCGCGGAGCTCGCGACGGGCGACCTCCTGGCGTCGGTGTACGGCTGGCGCGCGAGCGAGAGCGCGTATCAGGCGGCGCGCAGCGCGGGGGCGCCGGGCAGCATCGTCGATCGGACGATCTGGGGCCCCGTCATGGTCGCAACGGCGGCCCGCTGGAGCATCGACGACGAGACCAACGAAGAGCGCGTTGGGGCCCTCATCGAGCGCACCGGCTACGCGCGCGGCCGGGCGCTCCTCGTGCAGGCGCAGGGGCTGCGGGCGGCGCGACGCAACGAGCACGCGAAGGCCGAACGGCTCCTGTTCGACGCGATGCAGGCGTTCGCGACGCTCGACCTCGAGTACGAGCGCATGGTCGCGCGCGCGGACCACGCGACGGAGCTGACAGCGCAGCAGCGGCACGACGAGGCCGCGGCCGAGCGCGCAGAGGTGCGCGCGTACGCCGAGCGCGTCGGCGCGAAGGCTCTGCTCGGCACCTTGGAGCCCACGCCGGCCGCGGTCTAACGTTCCCTGATGCGGCGTGACCTCCAACGCGCGGCGGACTGGCTGGCCTCGAACCCATTGGCCCTCGTCGCGATCGTGACGTTGGTGGTCGTGATCCCGATCGTCCTCCTCGGAGAGAGCTCCGCGTCGGACACGCAGCGGCGGCTGCGAGCCGAGCGGCTGGCTCTCGGCACACAGGCCGCGAACCGAGGGGCCGACGTGATCCAAACGCAGCTCTCGCTGGCCCGGCAGACGCTCGAGAACCTGAGGACCAGCGTCAGCCTCGCCGCGGCGGTGCAGCTCGACGACCGAGGCACGGCGAAGCTTCTGGCGCAGGCGAAGTTCGACGTCGCGAGCGATCTCTCGGCGATCGATGTCGCCAACGCATCAGGAGCGGTCCTGGTGACGGTCAACGGGTCCTCGGGTTTCTCGGGAGCATCGGGCGCCCCGTCGGTCGCGAGCGTCGCGGACCGTGACTATTTCCAGCTGGCGCGGTCGGGCAAGACGGCGAACCAGGGCGTCACGACCGAGCCCCTCCAACTCGATCACCCCGTCGTCATTGCCGTTCCGATCGGGTCGTCGACCTCGATCGTCGGGGTCCTCATCGGAGAGCTCAGGGGCAGCGACCTGGCCGGACACCTGCGATCGCAGCTCGGTCCATTCGAGGACCTGTATGTCGTGGATGGCAACGGACGGCTCGTCGGCCGAGCGGCGGACGCGTCAGCGACGGCCACCGACCTGGCGGGCGACCCGATCGTGAAACAGCTGCTGGCCGGCACGCCGGTGGCGGCAGAGCTTCGCGACCCGGTGACCGGCGCGACCCGGCTGCTGACCTCATCGCCGATCGGCTCGACGGGGCAACCGAGCTGGACCGTCGTCGCCGTCCAGGACACCGGCGGGGTCGAGGCCGAGACCGCCGGTGTCCTCGCCGACCAGCGCGCTCTCCGTCTCGCGCTCGTCGCGATCCTGCTCCTCGGAACCTTCGCGTTCGCTCGGATCGCCGCGGCTTCCGTGCGGCAACGGAAGCTGCTCGCGGTCGCGCTCGGACAGGTCGAAGCGAAGAGCCGCGAGGTGGAGACGGCCAACCGCCACAAGAGCGAGTTCCTTGCGAACATGTCCCACGAGCTGCGCACGCCGCTCAACGCGATCATCGGATTCTCCGAGGTCCTGAGCCAGCAAATGTTCGGAGCGATCAATCCGAAGCAGGGCGAGTATCTCGGGGACATCCAGGGCTCCGGCCAGCACCTGCTGTCGCTCATCAACGACATCCTCGATCTCTCGAAGGTCGAGGCGGGCAAGATGGAGCTGGAGCTCTCCCGGTTCTCGCTGGCCGCCGCGCTGCAGTCGGTGACGATGATGGTCCGCGAGCGGGCGGCCCGGCGCGGCGTCACCATGAGCGCCGACGTCGATCCGGAGATCGGTGTGATCCAGGCAGACGAGCGCAAGGTCAAGCAAGTCGTCCTCAACCTCCTGATCAACGGCGTGAAGTTCACGCCCGCCGGCGGCCAGGTCCGGCTCCGCGCGACGCGCGACGGCGGAGGTGTGGCGGTGACGGTCGCGGATACCGGGGTGGGCATCGCGGCCGCGGATCAGGCCCGCGTGTTCGAGGAGTTCGCTCAGGTCCGTAGCGACGTGACGCCCGAGCACGAGGGCACCGGCCTCGGCCTGACCCTCAGCCGGAAGCTCGTGGAGCTGCATGGCGGCACGATCCGGGTGGAGAGCGAGCTCGGGAAGGGCAGCACGTTCACCTTCACGCTGCCGGAGGCGACGCCGCCTAATCCGTGAGGTAGCGGTCCATGAGCGGCGTGAGGTACTGGCTCAACCAGTCGACCGTACGACGGAGCGCGTCAACGCGGTTCTCGATCCGGGAGAAGCCGTGGCCCTCGTCGGGATACTCGTGGTACTGGTGCGGCGCCGCGCTCACCTTCAGCGCCTCGACGATCTGCAGCGCCTCGGCCTTCGGCACGCGCGGATCGTTCGCGCCCTGGAGCACGAGCAGCGCCGCGCGGATGTTCTTCGCATACGTGATCGGTGAACGTTCGGCGTAGAGCTGCGAGTCCTTCGTCGCGTCGCCGAGCTCGCGGACGAGATACTCGCGGAGGTCACCGCGCGTCGTGTCGTACATCGTCTTCCACGAGACCACGCCGACGACCGACACGCCCGCGGCGAAGCGGGCCGGGTACCGACCGAGGGCGTAAAGCGTCATGTAGCCGCCGTAGCTGCCGCCGGTGATGCCGATATGCGCCGGGTCGGCGATGCGCTCCTTCGCCAGCCAGTCGACGCCGGCCATGACGTCGGCGAGATCGCCACCGCCCCAGTCGTGCCGGTTCAGCTCCTGCCACTCCCGGCCGTAGCCGGTCGAGCCGCGCACGTTCGGCGCGAGCACCACGAGGCCGCGGTTCGCGAGCAGCTGGGGCGTGGGGTCCCACATCCGGAAGTGCTGGTCCGTCGGACCGCCGTGCGCGTAGATGACGGCCCCCGGCATGCTCGACCGGACCGCCTCGGCGTGCGGCACGTAGAGGAGCGCGGGGACCTCGCGTCCGTCCGCGCTCGGATACCGCACGTGGGTCGGCTCGACGAGCACCGTTGGATCGACCTTGCCGCCGAGCGAATCGGTCAGGGGGCGGAGCGTGACCTGATCGCCCTCGCGCACCCAGACGTCGGCCGGCCGCCGCGCTGACGTAAAGGTCATCGCGACGGTCTCGCTGTCCGGACCGACCCGCTGCCACTCGTACCGACCTGGAAGATCGGCGACCGGCGTCGCGGCGCGCGACGCGGTGAACGCCCGGTGGACCGCGCGGTCGGCATCCCGGTCGTGGAGATACAGGACCCCGCGCGCATCGGGACGCCAGATCGGCTTCTGCTCGTCGAAGGGGTTCTCGGTGAGATAGCGCAGCCGCGTGGCCGTCGTCCCGTCGAGGTCGACGAAGGCCACCTCGCGACGGCCGCGTGCGTTCGAGGTGAACGCGATCGTCCGTCCGTCCGGAGACCAGGACGCGTACTGCGAATCGCCGCGCTTGCCCACACGCGTCTCGAGCCGGGCCGCCTCACCACCCGACGCGGGCACGAGGTAGAGATCGGCGTCGACCCGCTGGCCGACGCGCCAGGATTCGAACACGATCCATTTCCCGTCGGGCGAGAACGCCGGACGGGCATCCTCGAACGCGCCGCCGCCGATGGGCCGGCGCGCACCGGACGCGCTGTCGACGAGCTCGACGGCGAATCGCTTCCCCCCGGCGTTCGTGACGCACGCGATCGAACGGCCATCCGGAGACCACGCGAGGTCGCGATACATCGCGCCGTCATCCGAGGTCAGCTTGCGCTCGTGCTCGCCGTCGCGGTCGACGAGCCAGATCGCGAACTGTTCGTTCCCGTTCGCGTCGCGAAGGAACGCGACCTGCGATCCATCGGGTGACCAGCGCGGCCAGACGCTGCGCGTGTCCGCTCCGGTGAGCTGGATGATCCGGTCACCGGCGAGCGGCACGGAGTAGAGCTCGTACGCGCCGGTCCGGTTCCACGCGAACGCGACCTCGCGTCCATCCGGTGAGAGGTCGATCCCACCCCAGAAGAAGTCCACCCACGGCAGTCCGCCGATAACGTCCACGTCGAGCCGCGTGAATCCCGCGCCGAGCGGCGCCGGACTGAATCGCGCCGGTGCCGGCATGAGGTCGGCCGGCGGATTCGCCATCGTCGTCGGTGGCGCGACGCTCCCCTCGGCCGACCAGTCCTCGGCGAAGCTCTTCGGTCGTTTCCCCGGCTTCGCGACGGGCGTCGCGCTCGCGGCCGCCGGCGCCGCAGCGCCGCGCGTCGGACGCGGCGCGGCCTCGGTGCGCGCACGCACCTCCTGGGCGGCGACGAGCGTGTCGGGTCCCATCGCGGCCTCGCGCGCCGCGGTCTGGTCCTGCGGGACGATGATCGGGTTCGGCTTCATCTGGTCCTCGAGCCGGCCCTTGTACGCGCGATCCCACGGCGCCTGGAGGAGGATGCCGAACCGCTTCTTCGGCTGCGGCAGCTCTCGCTGCAGGAACAGCAACGTGTCGCGTCCGGCGTTCCACATCGGCGGCCGGCGCGCCGAGAGCACCGCGGAGAACTCGAGCTTCACCAGGCCGCGCGCGGCGTCGCTCCCGAGATCGAGATCGCCGCAGAACAGGACGCCACCGGCCTTGCGCCCGAGCACGACGGTCGCGCCATCGCCATCGTCGCCGACGCGGATGAGCCGAGCGTCGGGCCGGACGAGATCGTCGCTCTTGAGCACCAGATCCGGGCCGCCGGGGACGCCGCGCGCGTCGTCCTCGTGCGCGGCGATCTGCACGCCGAGCGCGTCGCGGTACCGCGCCGCGTCGGCGCCGCGGGCGGCGTTCGTGATGAGCAGCACGGAGCTTGGACCGGTGCCGCGGATCAGCCGGAGCGCGCGCTCGCTGAATGCCGGCGCGTCGATGAGCAGGTTGCCGCGCGCGCTGTCGAAGATGATGTACTGACGCTCGTCCTCGAGCGGCTCATAGAGCTCGAAGATCCACGAGCGAAGCTGGTGTATGTCCGTTTAATTACTCCGTCTGATTACTCGTGAACCGGAACGGCCCGTTCGACATGCTACCCATTCGCCTCGGCCAACTCAGGCAGCACGAGGAGCCCGTCCGCATGCCTGAGCTTGCGCTCGCGTTCGGCGCGCTCGATCGCGCGCGAGATGACGGCGTCGTCCCAATCGAACAATCGCGCGAGCTGCTTCTCCGTCACCGCCCCGGCGAGCTCGAGCGTTCGCGCGAGGAGTCCCACGGTCGCGTCGGCGGACGACATCCGCTCCGCCGCCTTCACGCTCTCGGGGTAGCGGCGCACGAACACGTCGTACGTGTAGTTGTAGTCCTCGCGGAACTCGCCGACGGCGCGGACACGTGCCACGTACATGAGCCGCTGCACCTCGTCGATTGCCTTGCCGTACGTCGCGCGTCCCTCTTTCGAGGTGATGCCGAGCTCAGCGCGCATCCGCTTTGTCTGCGTCTCGCCGTTCTGCGCGAGGTACTCGATGATCCGCCGCGCGACGTCGGAGAGGCGACCCGCACGGACATCGTCCATGTGATCGTCCGGCTCGCCGGCCCGGCCGAACGTCGCGTAGAACGTCGGCAGCAGCTTCATCGAGACGAAGGTCGGCTTCCGCGCGAGGAGGACCCCGTAATAGAGCTTCTTCGCCTCGGGCAGCTCGTCCTTCCAGGGCCACATCCAGCCCCACTTTCGATCGGTGTCGTTCGTCGAGAGGTGGTCGAAGCACGCGGGGATCGGCGCGTCGCCGGTGCGCAGGGTGAACGCGAAGGCGAACCCGAACGCGTCGACGAGCGCGACGAGCTGCGCGGCGTTGCGAACGCGACGAGCCTTCAGCACGTTCGAGCGGTGCGCGGCGACAGCCTTCGCGATGTCCGTCACGAGAAAAATAGCGCGATGAGACCGCTGATCGCGACGACGCGCATCGCCCGCGCGGCGGAGCGTCCGAGCTGGGCGTACTCGCGCCGCGCCGGGCTCGTCTCGGGCAGTTCGTCGAAGTCGCGCGTCTGCGCGCGGAACGTCCGGGCGACCGGCGCCGCGAACGCGCTCGCGTAGAGCGTCGCGCCGCTGACCACCGCAAGCGCGACCCAGCGCGCGACGAGCCGTGGCCCGATGTCGGTGTCCTCGAACGCGATGAGCTTCAGGATGCTCGTCGCGAGGAGCGTCAGCAGCGCGAGCCCGGCGAGCTGGTCGTACCGCCGCGACGGACCGCCGAGCACGATCGCGCCACCCACGAGGATCGCGAGGGCGAGGTGATAGAGGAACTGCAGCGAGTCGAAATACAGCGTGTCCACGGGGGAAACCAGCGTAGGCGAGGAATTTCCGACGTGCACCCCCGGTTATCCTTGACGCAATGGGGAGCTATCGCGACTACTTCGCCGACCTGAAGAAACGCGTCAAGGAAGCGACGCCGCAGGAGGTCCAGGATCTCCTGAAGGGCGACGTCCAGCTCGGCGACGTGCGCGAGAAGAACGAATGGGACGAGGGCCATCTCCCCGGAGCGGCGTTCGTGCCGAAGAGCTACCTCGAACAGTGGGCCGAGGACCGCCTCCCGAACAAGGACAAGCCGACGATCCTGTACTGCGCCGGCGGCGTCCGTTCGGTCATGGCCGCCGACGCGCTGCAAAAGCTCGGGTACACGAACGTCATCTCGATGTCCGGCGGCTTCAATCGCTGGAAGGACGCGGGCCTCCCGTGGACCAAGCCGGAGACGCTCTCGCCCGAGCAGGCGCAGCGCTACGCCCGGCACCTCATCATCCCCGAGATCGGCGAGCGCGGTCAGCTGAAGTTGCTACAGAGCAAGGTGCTGCTCATCGGGGCCGGTGGGCTCGGATCGCCCGCGGCGCTGTATCTCGCGGCCGCGGGCGTTGGCACGCTCGGCGTCATCGACTCCGACGTCGTCGACGCGACGAACCTCCAGCGGCAGATCATCCACAACACCGAGCGCGTCGGACGACCGAAGGTCGACTCCGCGCGCGAGACGATCGGCGCGCTCAACCCGGACGTGAAGGTCGTTGGGTTCCAGGAGCGGCTCACCGCGGCGAACATCGACCGCGTCATCGCGGGGTACGACGTCATCGTGGACGGCTCGGACAACTTCCCCACCCGCTATCTCGTGAACGACGCGTCGGTGAAGCACGGCATCCCCGTCGTCCACGGGAGCATCTACCGCTTCGAGGGTCAGGTCACGGTCTTCAAGCCGAAAGGAGGCCCGTGCTACCGCTGCCTCTTCCACCAGCCGCCCCCTCCCGAGATGGCCCCGTCGTGCGCGGAAGCGGGCGTGCTCGGGGTGCTGCCCGGGATCATCGGCTCGATCCAGGCCAACGAGGCGCTCAAGCTGCTGCTCGGGATCGGCGAGCCCCTCATCGGTCGATACCTGCTCTTCGACGCGCTCGATGGGACGTTCCGCGAGGTCAAGCTCCGGCGCGATCCGGCGTGCCCCGCGTGCGGTGACCATCCCACCATCACCGAGTACATCGACTACGAGGGGTTCTGCGCGTCGCCGGCGGAGTGGCAAGCCGAGCACGCGAGCGCCGGGGGCGAACCCGCATCACGCTAGGTCGGTATCCTCATCGCATGCGCCGCACGGCCGCCCTTATCGCAGCGCTCGCGATCGCTCTCGTCGCCTGCACGCCCACGGCGACGACCGGCGGCACGCCGTCACCGGCCAAGACCGGTGACTTCAAGCAGTCGAAGCTCGACATCGCCTACTCCTTCATGTCCGACGCGTCGGTGCACAAGCCGACCGCGAAGCAGCTCCTTACGGGCGCGCTCGACGCGATGAAGAAGGAGGCGAAGAGCAGCGGCGGCTCCGACGACGTCGCGACGCCGGACTTCACGACGGACACGGAGACGAACTTCCCCGATTTCAAGAAGTTCGCCGCGGCCGCGGGCGCCCTCGCCCTCAAGAACCCGCAGCTCTCGGCCGACCGCATCGCCCAGGCCGGCATCGTCGGGCTGATGCAGGCCGACCCTGATTGCCACACCTACTACCTCGATGGCAAAGGCGGCGTGATCAACTCGCGCAACGAGACGCCGAAGGGCGCAGCGCCTCAGGTCCCATCCGCGGGGACGTTCCTGCAACAGCAGCCGGATCAGGCCGGCCTCGTCGCGAAGATGCTCGACGGCGGGGTCGCGTACGTCTCGTGGCACGCGTTCGAGATCAACGGGACCTATCGGGTGACCGATGCGGTGAAAGCGGTCCTCGACAAGGCCGTGGCCGCGGGCGCGAAGGCCTGGCTCTTCGACCTGCGCGCGAACATCGGCGGCAACGGCGCCGACACGATGTGGAGCTGGTTCCTCAACGGTGAGGACACGCTCAAGGTCACGGTGAAGACGGGGAACGCCGGCACGCAGAGCGCGAACAAGGACCTGCGCCTCGGCCCGGCGTACCAGCTCCCGATCGCGGTCATCCTCAACGACCGCGGCGGCTCGGCGCCCGAGGTGTTCGCGGCCGGCCTCAAGGAGAACAAGCGCGCGACGATCGTCGGCTCGAAGTCGACGGGCTGCCTCGGCTCGACCAGCAGCTCGCCGCTGGGCACCGACGGCTCGCAGCTCTACGTCGTCCAGGCGGAGTTCGTCGGCGCGATCACCGGCACGAAGTACAACAACGTCGGCATCAGCCCCGACGTGCCGGCCGATGACAGCACGGCCATCGCCGCCGCGACCAAGGTCCTTCTCGACAAGATCGCCGGCAAGTGACCGGACTAGTCGAAACGGACCGCTTCTAACGCAGCGGCCGAGCTAGCCCTTCCGTACTGCTCGTACGGCAATCGGTACAGGTCCATCGCTCAGTGACCCTTGTTTGGTACCTCTGGGCGGTTGTCGGTGCGCCGTAACGCTGCGTATGGTCCTCACAGCACCCAGTGGGAAACGGGAAGGGGACGCAGGGCGTGGATGTAGCGGCTGTTCGCGTCGCGACTCTCAAGACCGTGCCGACGATCGCGGCCCAGATCGGACTGGATACGTTCGGCCCCGTGCCGGACGTCATCGACCGCGCACGGAACGGCGATCGGGCCGCCTTCGCGGAGCTCTACGACACGCACGTCGACAGCGTCTACCGCTACCTGCTCTACCGCGTCCGTGAGCCGAGCGACGCCGAGGATCTCTGCAGCGAGGTCTTCACCCGTGCGTTCGCGAACATCCACCGCTACCGCTGGCAGGGCAAGTCGTTCCTCGCGTGGCTGTACACCATCGCTCGCAATGCGGTCACGGACCGCCGCCGTCGCGACCGGCCGACGGTCGAGATCGACAACGCCTACGGTCTCGCCGAGGACGGCCCCACGGCGCACGATCGCGCTGTTCACGGTGAGGCCGTCGATGCCCTTCGCGGCGCCGTGCGTCACCTGACGACCGAGCAGCAGGAGGTCCTCGTGCTGCGCTTCGTCGAGAACCGCTCGAGCCGCGAGGTCGCGAAGATGCTCGGGAAGAACGAGGGCGCGATCCGCGCTTTGCAGTTCCGGGCGCTGGGTCGCCTGCGCAAGCTCATGCGGGACGAGCCGGCCTAGCTCAGACCCGAGCGAAGAGCCGGCGTCCGCGACCCCCTCGCGCTCGTACACTCGGAACAGCGATGATCCGTTTCCGCCCGCTCGTCCTCCTCCTCGCCGCCACACTTATCGTGTCGTCCTGCTCGGCGATCCAGCAGCAGCAGGATCAGAGCATCCCGCGGGCCCAGACGAATTTCGCGACGGCCGAAGCGGCGTTCAACATCCTGATCGAGCGGCACGTCGACAAGCCGACCTCCAGCCAGCTCCTGAACGCGGCGATCGACGCGGTCGCGACGCTCCTCGTGAAGATGAACGACCCCTCGCAGCAGGTCGCCAAGCCGACGTTCACGGACAACCCGCAATCCGACTTCGCGAAGTTCGCCGCGTCGCTGAACGCCGTGCTCGCGGCGAACCCGAAAGAGGACCCGAAGCTCGTCGAGCAGCAGGCCACCGACGGCATGGCCCGCTCGATGAACGAATGCCACACCTACTACCTCGACCCGACGCGCGCGAAGGGCTTCAATGCCCCGCCGCAGGAGTACTCCGGGATCGGCGCGACGATCACCTCGCCCGGCCCGAACGACCTCGTCGAGGTCGCCCAGGTCTTCCCGAACAGCCCGGCCGAGAAGGCCGGCGTGAAGAAGGGCGACAAGATCAAGACCGTGAACGGCGAGGACATGCAGGGCCTCACCTCGGAAGAGGTCGCGAACAAGATCAAGGGCCCCGAGGGAACGACGGTGAACATCGTGTTCATCCGGAACGGCGCCGACACGCCGATCTCGATCGTGCGGGGCAAGGTGACCCCGCCGCGGGTCATCGACCAGACCGATGACGGCAACGTCGGCTACATCTACGTCTCGCAGCTGAACGGCGACGTCTCGAACCAGGTCGCCCAGGCGGTGAAGCGGCAGAACGACGCCGGCGTCGTCGGCCGGGTGCTCGACCTACGCGACGACCCGGGTGGCGACCTGTCCGCCGCGGTCGACATCGCGAGCATCTTCCTGAAGAACTCGACGCTCGTGTACCAGGTCGGCCGAGACGGCAACCGCACCGCGCTGCGGACGAACGACCGGATGTACATCGACGGCCCGAAGCCGCTCGTCGTGCTCGTGAACAAGAACTCGGCGTCCGGCGCCGAGATCATCGCCGCCGGCGTGCAAGCGAACGGCATCGGCGTCGTCATGGGCGCCCAGACCGCCGGCTGCGTCGGCATCGGTCAACCGCGCGAGCTCCCGGATGGCGGCTTGCTGCTGGTGACCATCGCGCGGATGGAGGACGCCAAGACCGGCGAGCCGCTCAATGGACCTGGGAAGGGGATCGTCCCCGACAAACCGGTGGTCGCGGACGCGAACAGCGGGACCGACAACCAGCGGCTTGCGGCCGATCAGTTCATCCGGAGCGGCGGAAAGAGCTAGCCGCTACCCGGCCAGCCCCAGCGTCACCAGTCCGGCCAGCAGGACGACCACCCCGAGGTACTGGTTCGGCGCGAGCCGCTCGCCCAGCAGGGTGATCCCGAGCAGCGCGGGGATGATCGGATACACCCCACTCCCGGTCGCGACGATGGACGCGAAGCCCGCCTGCACGCCCAGGACGTAGAGGACGTTCGCGAGCGTGTCGAAGAGCCCGCTCGCGAGCACGACGCCCGCCGCGGCGAGGCCGGCGCGGCCCGACATCGTGCGGCGCAGCACGAGCACGATCGAGATCGCGACGCTGATGATCCGTTGCATGAGGATCATCGCCAGGCCGTCCTGCGTGCGCGTCGCGTAGGCCATGACCGCCGCCCAGCCGCCGAAGGTGAGCATGGCGGCGAGCGCGAGCCAGACGCCCGGCTTCGGCCGGCTGAGCGCGGCGGCGAGGCTCCGTCCGTCGGTCCCGGTCATGAGGATCCCGACCGTGGTCACGGTGATGCCGACCGTCTGCCCAGTGGTCAGCCGTTCGCCGAGGAACACGACGACGAGGATCACCGCGACCGCGACGTACGCGCCGCCGATCGGGCTCACGATCGCGATCGGTCCGAGCGCGAGCGCCTTGTAGAAGCAGAGCAGCCCGGCGAGCCCGAGGGCCGCGAGGACGAGGCCGAGGGGCAGCTGTTCGAACGAGAGCACCGGGAAGCGGCCGGCCGCGGCGAGCGCGACGGCGTAGAGGACGGTGCCGGTGAGCTGCATCCCGAGCATCGCCGGGAACACCCCGAGCCGCCGGGTGGAGAGCGCGCCCGCGTAGTCGGCGAAGCCCCAGCCGATCGCCGCGCCGACGCCGTAGAGGAGCGGGGTCAGACGACGAGCTGGCGGGGCGCGCGCGTCAGGTTGCGCGATCCAGCGGCGGTGATCACGAGCATGTCCTCGAGCCGGACCCCACCGACCTCGGGGTCGTAGAGGCCGGGCTCGACCGTCACGACGTCACCGATCTCGAGCGGGGACGTGCCGGCGCGGCCGACGCCGGGCGCCTCGTGGATCTCGAGCCCGACGCCGTGCCCGGTGCCGTGGATGAAGCCGCGGGTCACGGGATCGTTCGGGTCGTGCTTCTGGCCGGCGCGCAGGGTGTCGTAGCCGGCCTCGAAGATGATGTCCTCGACGAGCTCGTGGACCTCGCGGCCGGTGATGCCCGGGCGCAACGCTTTGATCCCGGCGTCCTGCGCCCGCTTCACGACCTCGTACATCTTGACGATCTCGGGCGGCGGGGCGCCCTTCGAGACGGTGCGGGTCATGTCGGCGAAGTACCGCGTCTCCTTGTGCTGCGGGAAGATGTCCATCACCACCGCTTCGTTCGCACGGATCGGACCAGTCCCGATCATGTGCGGATCCGCCGACTGCGTCCCCGGCGCGATGATCGTCGACTCGGCGAGGCAGCCGCGCTCGAGCAGCGCGCCCTCGACGAGCGCGCGCACCCGCTCGGCCGTGAGCACCGCGCCGTCGCACATGAGCGTGCCGTCGGCACGGGCCGTCGATCGAGCGATCGTGTCCACCCCGATCTTCCAGGCCTCCTCGGTCGCGCGCTGGGTCGCCTCGAGCGCCGTGATCTCGTCGTCCCGCTTCGTGCGGCGGCGCCGCTCGAGGTCGTCGGCGACCGTGAGGGCGAACCCCTTCGCGCGCAGCGCGTCGGCGAGACCGAGCGGGAACGACGGCGCGACCGTGACGGCCGTGAGCCCGCGCGACGTGAGGAATCGCTCGATGACCGTCGCCGTCACGAGCAGCGGCTTCATCCCTCCAGCGAGGAGCTCTCGTGATCCGAACTCGTCGACGTTGTGGATCTTCGTCGCGCGCGACTGCTTCTGCGCGCGGCCCTCCTCGAGCGAGTTCGTGAGCATGACGATCTCGCCGTCCTGCTCGAGCACGATCTGCGGATCGGGCGCGAGGAAGCGGATCGTGTGATAGATGTCGGGGAAGCGATAGGAGTCGCCATAGAAGAGGAGCGGCGCGCCGTTGCTGGACCGCTGCTGACTCATATCGGCCTCCCTCCGGCGGTTCGCCCGCGCGTCGGAAAACGGTACAAGACCGCCGGCGCTCCGGTCAGAACAGCGTCCCGTGCGCGACGCGTAGGGCGATCGGACCCAGGACGATGGCGAAGATCGGGAGCAGGATGAAGCCCGCAGTCGGCAGGAGCATCGTCACGGGCGCACGCAACGCCGTCTCCTGCAACCGTTGCCGCCGCTGGGCGCGGACCTCGAGCGCCAGGCTGCGCAGCGCCTGGGCGATCGGGGTCCCGAAGTCCTCCGCGATGCGGACCGCGCTCGCGAGTGCCGCGAGGGTGGCCGAGCGCGTCCTGCTCACGAGACGCTCCAGTGCCTCGCGGCGGCGGTAGCCGACCTCGAGCTCACGGACCGTGCTGGCGAGCTCGCGCCCGAGCTCCGAGTCGACCGACTCCGAGTACGCCGCGAGGGCCCGCTCGAACGGCAGACCCGCCTCCAATGCGAGCACGAACACGTCGATGGCGGTCGTCACTTCCCGATCGAGAGCGCGACGGGCCCGGACCGCGTCGGCTCTCGCCCGCGCCTCGACGATCGCGCGCGCCAGTCTGGGGACGCCGATCAGCGCGACGAACCAGAACGGGCTGAGGAAGACGAGCCCGAGCACCGCCAACGCGAGGAGGACCACGATGGCGCGTGCGCGGCGTCGGAGCGCAGGGGTCATCGCCGTCGAGTCACCGCCCAGGCTGATGACGAGTCCCGCTGGCGCGAGCCGGCCGATCGAATCGAACAGCTGCGCGGGTGTGGCTCGCGATCTGCGGGCCGGCCGGGGCGCGTCGATCCCAAGTGCCCGCTCGAGCCGCGCCCGATCCCGCTCTCCGCTGCGGAGGATCAGCCAGCTCGCGATCGCGGCGACGAGGCCGGCCGCGACCGCGAGGAGCGTGCCCATCAGACCCGTTCGATCCCGGTCGCGATGCGCCAAATGACATAGAACCCGAGGGCCGAGGAGAGCAGGCAGTAGCTCAGGATGAGGAGCCCCGCGGTCGTGGTCGTGAGGGGCTCGACGAAGCTCGGGAACAGGGCATAGAAGATCGCGAAGAGCGCGAGCGGCATCACGCCGATCATCTGCGCGGAGTAGCGCGCTTGCGCGCTGAGCGCGTGCGCGTCGGCACGGAGGCGTTGCTCCTCGCGCAGGAACGCCACGCTCTCCCGCAACAGCCTCGCGAGGTCGCCGCCGGTCGTCCGCGAGATCGCGAGGGCCGCGACGAGGTTGCGTACGTCGCGCGATCCGACGTCGTCCGCAAGCTGCCTGAGCGAGTCCTCGATCGTCGTCACCAGCTGCGCCCGGCTCGCCGCCGCGCGCAGCAGCGGCCCAAGCGGCGCGGGCGTCTCCACCGCCGCGGCCTCGAGCGCCTGGAAGAGCGTCGACCCGGCGGAGAGAGCGTTCGCCATGACCGTCATCGCCTCGGGTAACTGGCGTTCGACTCGCGCGGCGAGGGTCCAACGCCGGCGTTGCGTCCAGGCGTACCCGACGAGGATCCCGCCCAGTGCTCCCAGCATGCTCAGCGTCAGCGAGCGCGTGACCAGGCCGATCACGAAGATGACCACCGCACCGCCGCTGAGGAGCTGGATCGTCCGCACCGGGAGCTCGCCTGCGCTGACGCGAACCCAGACTCCACCGAGATCGGGCACCCGGAACGTCGGCATCGACGGACGATCGACGCCGAGCGTATCTCGGACGAAGCGGCCGTAACGCACGAGCTCGAGCTCGTCGAGCGCGAGGTACGCGACGATCGTCGCGCCGAGCCCGGCGAGGAGCGCGGCCGTCATCTCGGGACCGCCGCCTCGATGATGGGCTGCAACCGGCGCGGCAGCCGACTCACGAACGTCGGGCGAGCCACCAACCGCAATCCGCCTTCGCCTTCGTGCGCGAACAGCGTGCGCACCGGCAATTCGTCGCTCGAAGTCAGGCCCTCGAATTCGGCGATGCTCTCGATGCCGCGGCGGCCGTCCTCGGTCCGCGCGACGTGGACGATTAGATGAAGCGCGCTCGCGATCTGGCCGCGGATCGCGCGGATCGGATAGCTGACCCCCGACTGCAGGACCATCGTCTCGAGCCGACTGACCACGTCGGCCGGATCGTTCGCATGGACGGTCGTGAGCGAGCCGTCGTGACCGGTGTTCATCGCCTGGAGCATGTCGAGCGCCTCTTCGCGTCGGACCTCTCCCACGATGAGCCGGTCGGGGCGCATTCGCAGCGCGTGCACGACCAAGTCGCGGATCGTGTACGCGCCCTTGCCCTCGACGTTCGCCGGCCGCGCCTGCAACGCAACGACGTGACTGCGCCGAAGCTGAAGCTCGGCGGTGTCCTCGATGGTGACGATCCGCTCGGTATCGGGAATGAACTCGGAAAGCGCGTTCAGCAGGGTGGTCTTCCCCGAGCCGGTACCGCCGCTGACGATGATGTTCGTCCGCGCGGCGACCGCCGCAGCCAAGAACCGTGCCGCCTCTTGGCTGATCGCGTTGAGCTGCACGAGATCCGTCAGGCCGAGTAGCCGAGGGAACTTTCGGATGGTGATCGTCGGACCCTTGAGTGAGAGCGGCGGAATGATGACGTGCACTCGGAACCCCGCCTCCGGGATGCGGGCGTCGACCGCGGGGCTTGATTCGTCGACGCGGCGGCCGAGCTGCCGGAGCAGGCGTTCGATGATCGCCATGACATGGGCCTCGTCGTCGAATGCCGCGTCGGAACGTTCGATCCGACCGTCGCGCTCCACGAAGATCTCCCGTGGTGCGTTGACCATCACCTCCTGGATCGAGCGGTCATCGAGCAGCGGCTGGATCGGACCGTAGCCCAGCACGTCGTTGATGACGTACTGCTGCAGCTCAGCAAGCTCCTGCGCGGGGAGGATCGCTCCTCGGTCGCGAGCGGCGGCCTCGGCGAGCGCCGCGAGCTCGCGGCGGATCGCCGGCTCGTTGGTGGCTCGCCGCGCGAGCACCGTGTCGGGGTCGATGATGGCCTGGACCGCACGGCGGACCTCGCGACGCAGGGTCGCGTCGAGAGCGAATGACCGCGGACTCAGCATCAGCGCGCCTCAAGGGCAGCGGAGGCCTGCGCCGCGAGCTTTCCGAAGGCGCGGCTCACCCCACGGCCACGTTGCTGCGGGGCGGCGAGCCCCTCGACGACCAGACGCCTCGCGAAGGTGCGGTCCTCCTTCACGAAGATGATCCGCTCGCTCGCTCCCAGCGCGGCACGCACCAGCTTGGCTCCCTGGCCACGGTTGGAACGGTTTGCCACGATGAGCCGCTGGACTGGCGCGTACCGATCGAGCAGCCCGAGGTAGCGCTTGGTCGCGCGAAGTGCGCCCACCTCGCAGGTCGTCACCACGATGAGCAGCTGCGCGCTCCGGCTGAGTCCGACCACCGGCTCGAGCAGGCCAGGCAGCGTGTCGACGACGACCGTCTCGAACCACCGCCGTAATGCGATCGTCAGCCCGAGTGCCGGCGCGCCTCGGTCCGCGGCCCAGGATGCGCCCTCGATTGGCGAACTCACCCCTGCCAACAACGTGACGGCGCCAAAGCGCCGCTGCGCGATCGCCTGCACGTCGGCGAGCTGCACTTCACCCGCGCGCACGACCGCTGCGAGATGGTCGATCGTCCGCTCAGGCGGGTTGGCGCCCCAGCTCGACGCGTCGCTGAACTGGAGATCGAGATCGCACAGCGCGACACGACGCTTCTGCGCGAGCGAGCTCGCCAGGTTCACCGCGACCGTGCTACGTCCCACGCCGCCCTTCGCGGAGACGACCACGATCATCGGGCCAAGGGCGGCCGCGGGGCGCGATGGCAATCCCGACGGTTGGGCGAGCTGCCCCGCGAGCATCCGCCGCCGGCGGAGCTCCGCGAGCGCGCTGGCCAACACGTCGGTGGCGGCCCCATCGAGCGGGAGGGTCAGCACGCCGAGCGCACCCGCGCGCAGGGCCCGGCGTTCGAGATCGGGTTCCGCGCTCGGCACCACCAGCACGACCCCACTGGTCTCGGCGCGCGCCCACGGTCGATCCAGCAACTCGAAGGGGCCGGGTTCCCCGAGGTCGAGGTGAGCGATCACGATGTCGGGCGCGTTCGCGCGCACGATGGCGTCGACGTCCGTCCCGTGGTTCGCTCGCGCGACGACCTGATAGCCAGAGAGACCACCGAGCCACGGGTCGATCTCCGACCGCGCGTCATCGGGCACGGCGATGAACAGCCGAACCGGCGATCCTCCGGGCGCGCTCTCGCCGGTCATTTCACGAAGGGCCGAAGCGCGATGGCGAGCGACTGTCCGTCTCGTGCTGCGAGGACGCGCACGATCTCATCGGCCGTCGCTGCCACGGTCAAGAACGTGGACTGGTTGACGTTCTCAGATGAGCGTGGGGTCAGGTCGATGATCTCGAGGTCAGCGACGATCACCCCGCCCTCGCCGATCGGTCGTCCCTTGGGATACGCGACGATATCGATGCGATCGTGCAGCTGCAGCCGCGGTGGCGCCGAGAGGAACATCGCGACCGGCAGGTTGAAGGCGTACGGCTTCCCCGGCGGGATCAACAGGCTCGCGGACAGATCCGCGCCCTTGGCGGCGAGCTGCTTGTCGACCAGGACCGCGCCTTTGTACAAAGGATCGCGCAACAGCCGCCCGTCGGCGTCGCTCGCGGATCCGATGGCGCCGGGCGGCACGAGTCGTCGGGGCATGGCCGCGCTGGCGAGCAGGTCGCGAGAGAGCGCGGTCCGCGCGGGAATATCGACGGCCGCCACGACCACGGTCACCGCCTCCTCGTCAGCCAGACGGACCTGTTGGGCTTGCAGCACGATGACCGTCACGAGCGCGCCCGCGAGGAGTGCGATCACGAGGCGGCCGAGCCTCACGGCGTCGTCCTCGGCACCGCGGCCGCACCGGACGCGGTCAGGTGCAGCGGTCCGACGATCCCGCCGTAGCTCGTCACCAGCACGAGCTCGACGCGCACGACCTCAGAGGTGCTTGACGTCCGCGTGATCGTGACGCTCGAGAACGACCCGCGCAGCAGGTCCGCCGTGGCCACGTCCGTGGCCTCCTGCTGTGTCGCGGCATCGATCTCGCTCGACGTGCTCGTCCCGGCGATCAGCAGGTCAGCGGCCCGACCCGCCGCGGCCTCCGCTGCGCGCTGCGCCGCCTCTTGCGTCTCGAGTACGGCAATGTCGCTCAGGGCGACGCGCGCCGCGCCAGTGCCAAAGAGCGCCACGACGGCGAGTATCGCGGCAACCAGCACGATCACGGACAGGTCCCCGCCTGCGGACCCGCGTTCTCGATCGTCGCGGCCTGTCGCGCGACCCAGCTGGTCGAGAGTGGCAGCAGGAAACCCAAGTGTCCTGGCGCGGTCACGGTAATGCTGACCCCGGTACCGCTGCAGCGTTTTTGCGAGCCATCTGGTTCGATCGTGACAAGGATCTGCTGACCCTGGAGCCACCCGGTTGCGCTCGCAGCCCCCCGGGCCTGGGCATCGTCGTTCGAGCCGGTGATCGCCGCGACGGCGCGGCGGGCAGCTGCATCGACGGCTTCCTGGGTGGTGGCGGCATCGATGAGCGCGAAGGCGTAGAACGCCGCCAGCAAGACGATCGGAAGACCGAGCGCGAACTCGATGAGCGCTTGACCGCGATCACTCGACACGCGCGACCGCCCGCTCGGCAGTGTGGAGCTCGAGTCCGAACGGAAGGCTGACGATCGTGTCCTTCCTCGCGCTCACGTAGGTCGCCCGCGCCAGGGTCGCGCCGCACGGATCGGTAGAGGCAGCCGGCGTGGCGCCGCACCCGAAGGCGATGGACGAGTCCGTGGACGTTGCCTGCTCGGCGCGAGCTGCCGCCCGCGTGGCCGCTTGGACCGCGGCGAGGTCGCGCGCCGAATACGTGGCGTAGCTCACGAGCGAGGCGAACGGCAATGCAACGCCCAAGATGAGCGCGACGCCGAGCGCGGTTTCGACGAGGACCGAGCCCCCCTCGTTCTCGTGCACTCGAACCAGCCACCAAGAGCGGCGTTCTACCTCGGGCCCCTCAACATCTGCACCGCCGGAAAATGCTTGACAAGAGTATGGCTGGCTCCTAGCTTCACCGCCGCTCGAGGGCTCGGTCGCTCGGAAAGGCGGGGAGCATGCCGATTCGATGGGGCGGACGCATCAGGGCGGTCCTCGTCCTGGCGACGGTCGCGGCACTCTCGCTTCGGGTCGTCGCGCTGGCGTCCGCCGCCACGCCCCCGCCGCTGGTCTCGCTCGATGAGTGCGACGGCTGCGTCACCGTCATCGATGTGCCCGCGTGGGACGAGCAGAAGACGATCATCGATCAGCCCGCATGGGACGAGCCGATCACGATCCACACTCCGGATTGGACCGAGCTGAAGCAGATCGACGTCCCGGCGGTCTACGTCCCGGCGGTCCCGGCAACCCAGGTGTGGATCACGTCTGGGTATACCTCGCACGATTGGGTCGTCTCCTACATCACCGACTACCAGTGGGTCGACACGAGCAGCTGGCAGCCGTACTGGGTCGATACCAGCTACTGGCAACCCTACGAGTACTGGCAGTCCGCTTGGTGCTGGGATGGCGACGGGTACTTCGATTGTGGGTACTGGGTATCCGGGTCCCAGTACGTTTCAAGCGGCTACACGGCCTATGCGTGGGTCCCCTCCGGCTACGAGCAGCCCGTGAGGATCGACACGAGCCACTACGTCGACACCTGGCACGACACGAGTCACTACGAGACCGTGCCGGGACAAGATGCCTACTGGATCCCGGCGCACACCGAGACGCAGAGCATCTTCCATCCGGCGGCGACGAGCATCGTGTACGTCCACCACGATGCCGTGACGCACATCGAGACGACGCACCACATCGCGATCGGCCACCTCCAGCGCATCGCGGCGGGTGGCAGCGTGAGCGTCCAAGGCGCCCCGCCCGCATCCGGCGGCAGCGGTACAACAGGCGCGATCGTGACGGAACCGGTGCAGATCCCGATCGTGACGACCCTCACGCTCATCGACCAGCCCGCCCACACGCAGATCGTCACGGTCGTCGATCAGCCCGCGTACGACGTGGTCTCGACGGTCGTTGACCAGCCGGCGTACGACGAGCTCGTCACCGTCGTTGACCAACCCGCGACGACCGTCACGACGACCGTCATCGACGCGCCCGCGTACACGGTCGCCCACCACGATCTGGTGACACCCGCGACGACCGCGACCCGCCAGGTCCTGGTCACGCCGGGCTTCTACCAGAACGTCTCGACGCTGGTGCCAGCGCACTACGAGTACGGCAACCACTGGGTCAGCTCGGGCTACTCCCTGCCGTACTGGGTCTCGAGTGGCTACTACCAGCCGGTCTGGGTGAGCTCGGGCTACTGGGCGTGGCAGTGGGTGAACTCGGGTTACTGGGGACAGCAGTGGGTCTCGAGTGGTTACTACACACAGTTGTGGCAACCCGACTATTGGGTCCCCTGGCACTGCTGGGGCTATGGCGAAGATCGTGATTGCGACGGCGGCTACACCCAGCCGGGCTACTGGTACACCGGGTGGGTCGACACGAGCCACTACGAGCCAGTCTGGGTCGACACGAGTCACTACGAGAACTACTGGGTCGACACGAGCGGCTACCAGCAGCAGTGGGTCGACACGAGCCATTACGAATCGCAGTGGGTCGACACGAGCCACACCGAATACGGGCAGTACACGGTCGGCGACACCTACATCACGTCGCCGACGTACGTGAACAGCGGCTACCAGTCCTGGCGGTGCTGGGGCTATGGCGAGGATCGCGACTGCGACGACGTCTGGAACTCGACGGCGTACACCGCCTACCCGAACCAGACCTACGTGCCGCCGGTCTACACGACCGTCACGGACCAGATCCCGGCCGTCTACCGCGACTGGACCGAGACGATCCCCGCGGTCACCCACACCGTGACCACGACGGTCCCCGCGGTCACCCACACCGCGATCGTGCACCACGACGCGGTGACCCACACCGTCACGACGCACTACGCGGCGGTGACTCATACCGAAAGCCAAGCGGTTGCGGCCTCGACGCATGACACGACTCTCGCCTTCAACGCGACCGTCGTCCCCGACTCGACTGGTGGGTCTGGCGACGCGCTGGGCGAGTTTCTTGCCTTGTTGGGTCTCGTCGCTCTATCGGGCGGTGGCCGCCTCAGCGCGCGAAATGTGCTTCGACAGACTGTTGCAGACTGGTCAAACGCCGGGCAAACGACCTCGCTCGCGACGCTCTGCCTCGCGACGAACGACACCGAACCTGACGATCAGGTTTCGGCGGACCTCGCGGCAACCCTTGGTGTCACGTACGCGTCCGGATCGCTGGCGCCTGTTGGCGGCGATGGAACGGACCTAGCTGATGCGTCGCTCCCCGCCGACTTCGACGCTGCGATCGCCGGTCTCCTCGCCTCGCCGCTCGGAAGTAGTGGGCGTGGCGCCTGGGATGAGGCAACGGAAGGCGGCCGCGCTCTTCTGCAGTCACTCGCGTATGGACTCGCTGACCAGGCCGCACAGACCGAGGCAGAGCTCAATAGCACCGACGCAGCGGCACAGGCACGCGCACTCGCCAAGATCGCAATTTTCTCGATCGCGGCAGGCACCATCGGTTGGATCGGCTGGCGGTTAATCAACGCGCTCCGCGGATTGGTCGGTCTCGCCCGTTTCATGAGTCGGCTCGCGACGATGGTCGGAGGAGCAGCGACATTCGTAGTTTCGAAACTCGGCGGAGCCTGGCAATGGCTGAGAGACCAAATAGGCGAACTTGCTCCGGCCGCTGCGCGTGTTGGGAGTTGGGGACCGCCAAAGCCGACGGTCGTAGATGGCGACCTTCAGAATCTTGTCAATCAGCTCTACCGCCAAGGTGCGACCATTGGGAACGGTGGAACTGCTGATGCGATTCGCGCTGGCTTCGGCCACGTTCAGAAGGGACAGGACTACATTCCTGCATTGATGAGGTGGCTCCAGCAGCATCCAGATGCGTCCGCAGATGACATCCACGCGGCTCAGTCGATGCTGCAGGATCTGATCTCGGCGTTGGCGGGTCGGGGGTACCCAGGACCGTGAGCCGCCACTCTGCAACACCGACGCCTGCGGAGGCCCTCGCTAGGCTGCGCTCGGCCGTCGATGACGTGGGACTCGGAGTCGGTGCGCGTCCGCTGTCCGAGCTTCCACCCGAACCGTACGTGGCCATTGGCACTCTTGCGAACGAGATGGTTCGGCTGGCTCGGTCCTCGGCGAACACTGACTTCCGCGGCTTGTTCACGACGATTGAGGAGCTGCTGGCAGGGCCACCGGCAACGCGAAACCTGTTGATCGTTGGGATGCTCGAAGACCTCCAGACCTGTTCTCTAAGCGCAGGCCTACCGCTTGAACGGTGGAACCTATTCCTCGGACCTCGGACGCGGGAGGCATGGCAAGCTGTTATCGACATGTGGGCGGGTCGCAGGTCGGCCAAGGATTTCAATCACTTCGTTGATGGCGGCGCGTCGCTCAGGTCGGTGTAACCGAACCTGGTCATGACGTGATCACCGACGGTCAGCACAGCTTCCCGTTGGTCTCGATCGGGGCATTCGCCTCGTCCCTGCGTTCACTGCGTTGGGTAGCTCGCTGGAGCAACCCGGCCCGGTCAGGGATCTCCTCGGCGCCGCATCGGGGCGACTTTTGCAAAATCTGCCCGGCCGAAGCGCTGGGCAAGCCCCCCTTGCATCGCTGACTTCACGATCACGCGCTGACGCTGATCCACGGCGCCCGGGTCCGCACGGATTAGCGTGACGCGCTGGGTGTACACGCCGGAGGACCGCGAGCGCGTCCGTCAAGACCTGATCGCCGCCGCGCGCGCCGATCCGCGCATCGGCGGCGCCGCGCTCACGGGATCCGCCTCCGTCGGACGCGAGGATCGGTGGTCCGACATCGATCTTGCCTTCGGCGTCACCGACGCGTCGCAGATCGCGTCCGCGCTCGCGGACTGGACGGCCCGCATGTACGAGCGCCACGGCGCCGTCCATCACGTGGACGTGCGCTCGGTCACGTGGATCTATCGAGTCTTTCTGCTCGCCAACAGCCTCCAGGTCGACATCGCCCTCGCCCCGCAGGCCGACTTCGGTGCGAAGGCCCCGACGTTCCGGTTGCTCTTCGGGACTGTCGGGCAGCAGCGGCCGGCGGAGCCGCGCGCGAGCGAAGAGCTCCTTGGATACGCCTGGCTCTACGCGCTTCACGTTCGGCCGGCCGTAGCACGCGGGAAGCTGTGGCAGGCCGAGTACATGCTGAGCGCGGCGCGCGACTCGTTGCTCGCCGCCGCGTGCCGGCGATTCGGACTTCCTGCCACAGAGGGCCGCGGGATGGACCAGCTGCCGAGCGCTGCCACCGAGCCCCTGCGCGCGACGCTGGTGACGCGTCTCGATCCGAACGAGATCGCCCGAGCGTTCGGCGTCCTCATCGACCGCCTGAGCGTGGAGATCGGCGAGACCGACGCCGCCCTCGCGACGCGGCTCGAGCCGGCGCTGCGCGACCTCCTCGCGAGCACGCGCTCGGCCGTGGCCGATCCCGTTCCGGGTCGGTAGCGTTCGGAGACACCCGGACCTTCACAACTCCTACATATCGCCGACCCAGAGTGCGCCGCGTGAGCATCGGGATCGCGCGGCTCGCCGTCATCGTGTGGGCCACCTACTTCGGTCTGTCAGCCGCCGGCATTCGGCTCAAGAACCTGCCGCTCTCCCTCGCTGCGAACACGGTGTACTTCGTCCTCGCGATCGTGCTGTTCGGGTACTTCGCCTCGGCCGATCCGCTCATCGCGACCGCGCTGCTGCCGCTCGCCGCACTTGGCTGCGTGGTCCAGAGCGTTGGGATGATCCAGCACGACCGGGGCATCCAGCGCGTCGCGCTCGTCTTCTTTGGGTTCTTCCTCGCCGTCGTGGGCTCGCTGCTCCTTCGCGCGGACATCGCGCCGCGCCCCATCGGATACGCGCTGGTCGGCGCCGGTCTCGCCTCGTGCATGCTCCTCATCCCAAAGCTGCCCGCGCCAATGACCGCGCTGGCCTTCGGTATCGGCGGGCTCGCGGAGGGCGCGTTCGCGTTCTGGATGCTCGTCGCCGCCCCGTAGTCACTACCCCGTTCGGGGGCGGCGCCGACGGCCGCGCGGTCCACGCTTGCCGTGGTGCGTCGCGCTCTGGTCGTCCTGCTCGGCCTCGCGCTCGGTCTCGGGATCGGCAGCGGGGTGTTGCTGCTCGGGCCACGGCTCGATGCGCGCTGGCAGACCGCGACCGCAAACCGCGAGCCGACGCTCGTCGAGCGGTTCACCCGGAGCGAGCGCGCGCCGCTCCTCTTCGTCCCGGACTCGGTGTCGCGCGACCCGGCTGCACCGGCCACGCTCGTCGTCGTGCTGCCGGGCCTCGGCGGGATCGGCCGCGACCTCGCGCAAGAATTCGTCGTCGCCGCCGAGGCGCATCGCTGGCTCCTCCTCGCGCCGAGCTCCGACTACGACCCGCGGAGCGCGAATGAGAGCCTCGAGGAGGCAGACCTCCGCGTGGACAACGAGATCGTCGCGCTCGTCGACCGGATCATAGCCCGGCCTTCGTTCCACCTCGCGTCGCGGATCGACATCACGGGCTTCTCGCGCGGCGCGCAACAGGCGCATCGCTTCGTGCTGCGGCATCCCGACCGCGTCGGAGCGCTCGCGAGCTTCTCGGCCGGGACCTACACGATGCCGACGAGCCCTCAGCCCTACCCGATCGGCATGGGCGGCTTCGAGCAATGGGACCAGATGCGGCCGTTCGATCCGATCGCGCTGCAGCGCGTGGCCGTGCTCGTCGGGGTCGGTACCGCCGACGCGAACCCGACGGACGTCGCACGGGCGTGGGATGCGGTCGGCGGCACGACGCGGCTGGAGCGCGGATCGCGCTTCGCGCAGGCGCTCGTGCAGCTACACGTGCCGGCTCGATTCCAGACGTATCCGGGAGTCGGTCATACCTTTGTGCCGGCGATGCGTGACGACGCGGTCCGGCTCTTCCTCGGAGGCTGAGCCGACCGCATCGTGACCCGCGGGGTCCAGCCCTTTGGGACGGGCAACGATCCGCGCACCTTCGTGGACCCGCCTTCTTGGAGCCGCTCACCAGCGGCGCGCTCGCGGTCGTCGGGCCGCGAACCTGGGGCTAGGAGCTTGACCGGCGCGACCGCCGCTGAGGCACCCTGTCCGCGCGCGGGCCGCCGTTCGCGCGGGCCACACTTCCGCGGATGACGAGCGGCGCGCGCAGCACGTGATGCGTCGCCCTGCCGCGGCCCGGCGACGCCGCGCGGTCACCAACGAGGCGCGCGGCCAGCGCGCCGACCTCGCGCATCGGCTGGCGGACCGTCGTCAGGGGTGGATCGAAGATGCTCGAGACCGGGATGTCGTCGAAGCCGATCACCGACACGTCCTCCGGGACGCGCAGGCCGTGCGAGCGCAGCGCGGCGATCGCGCCCAGGGCGAGGAGATCACTCTGCGCGAAGATCGCGGTGAGCTTCGGCGCCGAGCCGAGCAGCCGCTCCGCAGCGCGCCGACCGCCGTCGACGCCCCAGTCGACGCCCGCTTCGACAAGCGTGCGGTCCGCGGGAAGGCCGGCCACGCGCACCGCGTCGCGGTAGCCGTCGAGGCGGGCGCGCGCCGACGGCCAGTCGAGCGGTCCGGTGATCGTCCCGACGATCCGATGGCCCTGCGCGACGAGATAGCCCGCCGCCTCGAGGCCGCCGCGACGGTTGTCGATATCGACGTGGTCTGCCCCCGGAAGCTCCACGTCCGAGGCGACGAGCACGGTCGGTATGCGCGCGGCGGCGTCGGCGAGGAGATCGTCGTCGGCGAGCCGGAGGCGCGGCACCGCGACGATGAGACCCTCGACCCGCCGCTCGAGCATGAGCCGCAGGTACGTCCGCTCGTCGTCCTCGGATCCCTCCTCGATGCTGCCGATGATCAGGAAGTAGCCCCGCTTGCGAGCCTCCGCCTCGGCGCCGGCCACCGCCTCCGAGAAGAAGTGGTCGCTCACGTCCGTCGTGACCATGCCAAGCGTGTGGGTGCGATTGGAGGAGAGGCTTCGGGCGACGGCGCTCGGGACATACTCGAGCTCCCGAATGGCGCGGAGGACCCGCTCGCGGGTCTCAGCCGTGACGCTCGCGTGGCCGTTGATAACGCGGGAGACCGTCTGATGCGAGACGCGAGCCCGTCGCGCGACGTCCCGGATCGTGGCGCCTTTCACTTCGTCGGTTCTCCTGCCGCTTGTCGCGGAACTGTACCCGGAAACCTCGGCTCGGCCACTTGACAACACCAGAATTCTGTCTATGTTACCGGTCACATAAGGCTGGGCGCCCGCGGGACGCCCCAAGAAGGAGGCGCGATGACACCCCGCGCGACACGCCGACAGGTCCTCATCGGTGCGGGAGCCCTGGCCGCCGCGGCCGCGGCCGCGCCGATCCTCGCCGCCTGCCAGCCAGCGACGCAGAAGACCGGCGGGAGCGGGAAGGTCGTGGTCATGACCGACCCGAACGAGTTCTCGGACGATGATCGCAAGACGCTCGAGGACGCGACGAAGTTGAAGATCGAGGTCGTGAAAAGCGATCTCACGACCCTGTACGCGATGTGGGCCGCGGGCAATCCGCCCGACATCTTCCGGGTTCAGGCGGCCGGCCTCCCGCAGTACATCTCCCGCAAGATGGTGAAGAGCCTCCAGTCGTACTTCGCGAACAGCAAGCTCCTCAAGCCCGAGGACCTCGCCCCGGCGAACAGCTTCTACCGCTCGGACGGCAAGACCGTCGGCAAGGGCGACCTCTACGGCATGGTGAAGGATTGGTCCCCCGACTTCACGCTCTTCGCCTACACGAAGGCGTTTGCCGACGCCGGCGTGACGGTGCCGAGCGACACGACGCCGCTCAGCTACGACGAGCTCCATGCGCTCGCGAAGAAGGTGGACCGGAAACAGGGCGGCAAGCGCGTCTACTGGGGCTTCGTCCACTCGAACAATGACCAATGGATCGACCGGACGGCGATGAACATGCTCGCGGAGAAGAACCAGAACCTGTATGCCGACGACTTCTCGAAGCTCGTCATCTCCGCCAACCCCGAGGCGCTCAAGGTGGTCCGCTACCTCTATGACCTCGCCGCGGAGGGGCTGCAGCAGAGTCCCGTCGATCCGAGCCCGAACTGGATGGGCGCCGACTTCAACAATGGCCAGATCGCGCTCCTCCAGTACGGCTACTGGTTCAGCGCGATGGCCGAGAGCGACACGACGAAGGGCAAGACCGTCATGCTGCCTGCCCCGACCTGGGCGGGCGTACGGCGCGACCCGACGATGACGGCGACCGGCTGGGTCATCTCCTCACAGACCAAGGACGCCGATGCCGCCTGGACGGTCTTCGAGCAATACATGGGCGGCAAGCCCGCGCAGGACCGGGCGAAGAGCGGCTGGGGCGTGCCCGGGCTGAGATCGCTGTACGCGCAGATGCCGCAGGACACCGCGTTCCAGAAGCAGGTGCAGAAGGTGCTCCAGGGCGAGCTGCCGAAGAGTGACTTCGTACTGCAGTTCAACCCGTATATCGGCGAGCAGACGTTCTCGACCAGTTGGACGAAGAATCTCGAGCCGGCCCTCAAGGGCCAGATCGGCTTCGACAAGTTCGTCCAGAACATCGAGTCGGAGGTCAACACCGCTATCGCGGACGGCAAGCGCATCATCGGCGGCTGATGACCGCGGCCACGGGTGCGCTGCCCCGGGCGGCGCCGCTCAGCGCGCTGTGGCGGCGCCGCGGCGTGCGGAAGGCTGCCACGTTCTACCTGCTCATCTCGCCGTGGATCCTGGGCTTCGTGTTCCTGAGCGCGATCCCGCTCGCGCTGGCGTTCCTCATGTCGTTCACGAACTACGACGGCCTGAACCTCGACTACGTCCGTCTCGTCGGCCTCGACAACTACACGCGGGCGTTCACCGACGCGGACGCGCAACACGCCCTCGGACGGACGCTCGTACTGATGGTCGCGGTCGTGCCGACCGGGCTGGTCGTGCAGCTCGCGCTCGCGCTCATGCTGAACCAGCCGATCCGGCTCTCGCCGCTCTTCCGCACGATCTTCTACCTCCCGTACGTCATCCCGGTCGTGGCCGGCGCATGGGTCTGGAAGCTGTTCACGGATCCGACCGGCGGGCTCCTGAACGCGCTGCTCGGCCTCATCACGCCGGACGCGAACATCCGCTGGCTCGTCGAATACCCGACGGTCGTCCTCGCGCTCTTCACGATCTGGGCCGGCGCGGGCGGCGGGATGGTTGTGTTCCTCGCCGGCCTCCAGGGAATCCCGGCCGAGTACCGCGAGGCGGCGATGATCGACGGCGCGAGCGGGGCGCAGGTCACGCGCTACATCACGCTCCCGCTCCTCACGCCAGTCATCTTCTTCAACCTCGTCATCGGGATCATCGCGGCGCTGCAGATCCTCGTGCAGCCGATGCTCCTCGCGCCGGGCATCGTCGGTCTGGGCCCGGGTACGGTGCCGCCGAGCGACAACTACCTCTACGTGGTGCACGGGTACATCACGATCTTCGTGCACCAGCTCTTCGGGTACGGCTCCGCCCTCCTGTGGCTGCTCTTCCTCGTCGTCGTCGCTCTCACCTTCGTCCTGTTCAAGACGAGCCGGCGCTGGGTCTTCTACGGGGTTGAGCCGTGACCCTCGCCGTCCGGCCGCGCGCGCCGGGGCGGGGGGTCGCGCTCGCGCTCCGCTACGGTCCGCTGCTCGTCGCGGCAACGGCGTTCACGCTGCCGCTGTTCTGGGTCGTCGTCACCTCGCTGAAGAAGCAATCCGAATACAACGCCTCGCCGGTCGTGATCGTGCCGCCTTCGCCGCAGTGGGTGAACTACGAGCTGGCCGTCGAGCTCGCGGATTTCGCTCGGTTCGCGTTCAACTCGATCGTCCTGAGTAGCACGTACGCCGTGCTCGTCGTGCTCACAAGCGCGCTCGTGGGCTTCGGATTCGCACGGCACCGCGCCCCCGGCCGCGACCGGCTCTTCGCCGTCGTCCTCGCGACGCTCATGGTGCCGAGCCTCGTGCAGTTCGTGCCCCAGTTCGTCCTCTTCGCCAGGCTCGGGCTCACGAACACCTACTGGCCGTGGGTCCTGTGGGGCCTCGGCGGAAGCCCCTTCGCGATCTTCCTGTTCCGCCAGTTCTTCTCGAGCTTCCCGCGGGAGCTGGACGACGCGGCCGAGGTCGACGGCGCCGGTCCGCTGCGGATCTTCTCCCGGATCTATCTGCCAAACTCCGGGCCGGCGATCGCCGCGACCGCGATCTTCATGTTCCTCTGGGTATGGGGCGACTACCTCTATCCGACGCTGCTCCTCGGCGTGAACAACACCACGCTCGCGGTCCGGATGGCCAACGCGTACGTCGACCCGCGCGGCAATCCGCTGCAGACGGTGACGATGGCGGGGGTGGTCCTCTACGTGCTCCCGCTCGTCGCGTTCTTCGCGTTCGCGCAACGGTTCATCGTCCGCGGCATCGTCACCACGGGGATCAAGGGATGAGGATCGTGGAGGTCCGTCCGCTCGTCCTCGGCGCCGCGTGGCGGAACCTCACGTTCGTCGTCGTGCGCACCGACGAGGGCCTCGAGGGCGTCGGCGAGGTCCGGATGATCAACCACACGAGCGCGCTCCTCGGCTACCTCGAGGAGGCGGTGCCGACGCACGTCCTCGGGGCCGACCCGTTCGCCTTCGAATCTCTCGCGCGCCGCATGATCCGCGACGACTACGCGCGCGCCGGCCAGATCGCCATGTCCGCGCTCGCGGTGCTCGAGATGGCGTGCTGGGACATCGTCGGCAAGGCGCTCGACCAGCCCGTCTACCGGCTCCTCGGCGGACCGATCCGCGATCGCGTCGCGACGTACGCGAACGGCTGGTACACGGTCGAGCGGACACCCGAGGAGTTCCACGCCGCCGCGCGGCGCGCGCTCGCGAAGGGCTACCGCGGCGTGAAGCTGGACCCCTTCGGCACGGCGTGGCAGGAGCTCGAAGCGAGTGAGCTCCGACGGGCCGTCGCCCTGGTCGAGGCGGTGCGCGACGCGATCGGCCCCGACTGTGAGGTCTACGTGGAGATGCACGGCCGCTTCACGCCGGCGCAGGCGGTCGCGATCGCGCGGGAGCTCGAGCCGTACCGCCCCGGGTGGATCGAGGAGCCGGTCCCGCCGGACAACGTCGCGGCGCTGGCGACGGTCGCCCGGAAGGTACAGGTGCCCGTGGCGACGGGCGAGCGGATCCACGTGCGCCACGAGTTCCGCGAGGTATTCGAATCGCGCGCCGCCGACATCATCCAGCCCGACCTCACGATGATGGGCGGCATCCTCGAGACGCGGAAGCTCGCGAGCTGGGCCGAGTCGTACTACGTCATGGTCGCGCCGCACAACGTCGGCGGGCCGGTCTCGACCGCGGCCGCCCTCCATCTCGCGGCGGCCACGCCGAACTTCAAGACCCTGGAACATTTCAACGACTTCGTCGATCCGTTCGTCTCCGAGGCCGCGCGGGGCATCCCGGCCGTGACCGACGGCGCCTTCCCGCTGCCCGAGGGCCCGGGCCTCGGGATCCGGCTCGACGAGGACGTGATCGCCGCGCATCCCCGCCGGCCGATCCACCTGAACCTCTTCGGCGAGCGCTGGCACCTCCGCGGGCGTCAGACGGAACGCGTGTGAGCGGCACGCTCGAGGGACGCTGCGCGCTCGTGACGGGGGCCGGTGCAGGGATCGGCCAGGGCATCGCCCGCGAGCTCGCGCGCCAGGGTGCGGCGGTCGCGATCCACTACGCCCACAGCGCGGCCGGGGCGCGGGAGGTCTGCGCCGAGATCGGCGCCGGCGGCGGGCGAGCGGTCATCATCGCCGGCGACCTCGCGCGCGTCGCCGACTGCCGGCGGGTCGTCGACACCGCCGCGGCCGAGCTCGGCGGCCTCGACGTGCTCGTCAATAACTCCGGCGTCACGAAGACGCGCGATCCCGCGGCCCTCACCGACGCCGAGTACGACGAGCTCTTCGACGTGAACGTGCGGGCCGCCTACTTCTGCGCGCAGCAAGCGATCCCTCATCTCGAACGGCGCGGCGGGGCGATCGTGAACGTGAGCTCGATCCACGGCGGGGCCGGCCTTCCCGGCCACGCCGCGTACGCCGCGACGAAGGGCGCGCTGAATGCGTTCACCCGCGCGCTCGCGATCGACCTCGCGCCGAAGCGGATCCGGGTGAACGCGGTCGCGCCGGGGCTCATCGAGGTGCCGCGGTACTTCGAGATGCCCGGCTACTCGCCGGAGCGGACCGCGCGTCGCGTCCCGTGGGGCCGGATGGGCGCGCCGGCCGACGTCGCGGGCGTGGTCGCGTTCCTCGTCTCGCCCGGCACCGACTACGTGACCGGACAGCTCCTCTACGTCGACGGCGGCATCAACGCGCGCATGGGCCTCGTGTGGGAAGAGGCGGAAGTGCGCCGGTGACCGACGACCGGGGGCCCCTCGCGCACCGCTTCCCGACGGGCTTCCGCTTCGGGGCGGCCACGGCCGCGTACCAGATCGAGGGCGGGCACGACGCCGACGGGAAGGGCCCCTCGATCTGGGACACGTTCTGCCGTCGGCCCGGCGCGATCGCGACCGGAGAGACCGGCGACGTCGCGTGCGACCACTACCACCGCTGGTCCGGGGACGTCGCGCTCATGCGCGCGCTCGGGCTCGACGCGTACCGCTTCTCGATCAGCTGGCCGCGGGTACTTCCCCGCGGCGCCGGCGCGCCGAACGAGGCCGGCCTCGCGTTTTACGAGCGGCTCGTCGACGAGCTCCTCGCGAACGGGATCCGGCCGTTCGTGACGCTCTACCACTGGGACCTGCCGCAGGCGCTGCAGGACGCCGGCGGGTGGGCATCGCCCAGCGTCGTAACCGCGTTCGGGACGTTCGCCGACCTCGTCGCGCGCCGGCTGGGCGACCGGGTCTCCGACTGGATGACCCTGAACGAGCCCGAGGTCGTGGCGTACGCGGGCCACGCCGCCGGCGTGCACGCGCCGGGGATCCGCGACTTCGCCACGGCCGTGACCGTGTCGCACCATCTCCTCCTCGCGCACCGCGCGGGGGCGGACGCGATCCGCGCCGCCGCCCCCGCCGCGCGTGTCGGCATCGCGCTCAACCTCTCGCCGTGCGAGCCCGCGACGGAGTCGGCCGCGGACGTCGAGGCGGCGCGGCGGATGGACGGCTCCCTCAACCGGTGGTTCCTTGATCCGCTCTTCGGTCGCGGGTACCCGGCGGACATCGTCGCGCTGTACGCGCCGTACTTCGACCGAGCGCCGGAGCTCGACGCCTACGACGGCCGGCTCGACTTCCTCGGGGTGAACTACTACACGCGCCGGCTGGTCCGCGCCGCGGCGGACGGGCCGCTCCGTGCCGATCGCGTCGAGCCGGAGGGCGCCGAACGGACCGCGATCGGCTGGGAGGTCCATCCCGACTCCTTCCGCGCGTTGCTCGTGCGCCTCCACCGGAATTACGGGCCGGAGCAGCTGTACGTGACCGAGAATGGCGCCGCGTACGACGACGTGGTCGCGAACGACCGCGTCGACGACCCGGAGCGCGTCTCCTTCCTCGCGCGCCACCTCGGCGCGGCCGCGGACGCCATCGCGGCGGGCGTGCCGCTGCGCGGTTACTTCGTCTGGACGCTCATGGACAACTTCGAGTGGGCGCACGGCACGAGCAAGCGCTTCGGCCTCGTCCACACCGACTACCCCACGCAGCGGCGACGGGTGAAATCCAGCGGCGAGTGGTACCGCGATCTCATCGCGGCACAGCGCGCGGCGCCCGCCTGGACGGCGGCGCGATGACGAGCGTCGCGACGAGCCCGACCGTCTCGCTCCGAGCGCTCGACCTGGCGCCCGGGACCATCGCCCTCTGGTGGCTCGGACAGGCCGGGTTCGCGATCCGCGCCGGCGGGTCCGTGCTGCTCATCGACCCGTTCCTCGCGCCGATGGCCGAGCGCCTGTCAGCGCCGGCGTTCGGGGCCGACGACGCCGTCGGCGTCGACGTCGTGGCTTGCTCGCACGAGCACTACGACCACCTCGACCTCGCCTCGCTTCCGGCGATCGCCCGCGCGTCGCCGGACGCGCGCTTCGTCGTGCCGCGGCCGCTCGTCGACGCGGTCGCCGCCGCGGGCTTGCCCCGCGGCCGGCTCATCGGCGCGCAGCCCGACGAGCGGATCGCGCTGGACGGCGTGACGCTCCACCCCCTCCCGGCCCGCCACGGCGTCGGGATGCAGGACGCGTACACCTTCGGGCGCGAGCTCTCGGGCGGACTCTGCCGCTATCTCGGGTACGTCGTGGACGACGGCGTCGCGCGCGTCTACCACGCCGGCGACACGATCGCTTACGACGGGATGACCGAACGCCTTCGCGCGCTGCGGGTGGACGTCGCGCTCCTGCCGATCAACGGGCGGGATCATTACCGGGAGGCCGCCGGGGTGGTCGGGAACATGGACCATCGCGAGGCTGCGCGGCTCGCCGCCGACGCCGGCGTCGACCTGATCGTCCCGATGCACTACGACACCTTCGCGAACAACCTCGGCTATCCGGCGCATCTCGTCGATCTCGTGCGCCGCGACCATCCGTCGCTCGCGGTGCTGATCCCGACGCGCGACCGGCCGGTGCTCTACGTGAAGGCGCGCAATGGCCACTAGCCGGTCGCGGCGCTTCCTCGCGTCGATGGGCCTCCCCGAACGCGACGCGAACGAGCTGCCCGACTCAGCGAAGCGATTCCCCGACGGCGCGCAGTACCGCGTCGAGATCCCGAGCACCGAGGGGCCGCGCGCCCTCGAGGCGGTGCTGGACGAGGCCAATCGGCTGGGCGTTCCGGTCGTTCGCGTCTCTCAGGGCAGCGGCGTCTTCATGCATACCGACGGCGAGCTCGACGAGATCGTCACGCTCGCCGCGACCGCGGGCGTCGAGGTGAGCCTCTTCGCGCGGCCGAACGCCGGCTGGGACGCCTCGGCGATGGCCCGGTCGCCGGTCGGGCCGCTCGTCGCGCCCGCGGCACGCGGCACCGAGCAGCTCGTCGCGGTCCTCGAGGACATCGGCCGCGCCGCGGCGCATGGCATCCGCAGCGTGCTCGTCCAGGACATCGGCGTGCTCTCGGTGTTCGGCGCGATGCGCGGCACGGGCGACCTGCCCGCGGACATGCAGGCGAAGGTGTCGGTGATGCTCCCCGTCGCGAACCCCGCGGCGGCCGCCGTCATCGCGAGCCTCGGCGCGAGCACGATCAACCTGCCGACCGACCTGACGCTCGCGCAGATCGCCGCGGTCCGCGCCGCCGTCGACGTCCCGCTCGACGTGTACGTCGAGTGCCCGGACAACCTCGGCGGCTTCATGCGCTTCCACGAGATCGCCGACCTCGTTCGCGTCGCCGCGCCGGTGTACCTGAAGTTCGGCCTTCGCGGCACGATCGATCCGTACCCGGCCGGTGTCCATCTGGAGCCGGCGCTCGTGGCGTGCTCGCGCGAGCGCGTCCGGCGGGCTCGACTGGCCCTCGACCTGCTCGCGCGCCTGCGCGACGACGCCGAGCCGTTCGCGACCTCCCGGCCGGGCGCACCCGGACTCGCGGTCCCCGTGACGCCGGTCGCGGTCATGGGTTAGGAGCGCCGTCACGGCGTCGATACTTGGCGAATGCGAATGCGCGGAGCGCCGCCCGAGCCGGCCGCAGCTGAGACCGAGCGGATCCGCCGGATCTACGAGCGGATGGCCGCGGCGTTCCGGCAGCACGGCTACGTCGTGCGTGATGACGCGGTGCGGCTCTTCCGCGGAGGCTGAGCCGACCGCATCGTGACCCGCGGGGTCCAGCCCGTTGGGACGGGCAGGATGCCCCGCACCTTCTTGAAGCCGGCCTTCTTGAACAGCGCCTCCGTGCCGTAGAACGCCCACTCGTCATTCACGCGCTTGCGATCGGCGCGCGGGTACGCCTCGACCGCTGGCGCGCCATGCTTCGTCGCGTACGCGACCGCGGCGCGGATCAGAGCCGTCGCGGCGCGCTGTTCGGCGCCGGTGAATCGCGGCCACAGATCCCAGCACGCACTTCCCGATGCGCTCGACCTCAGCACATGCGCGAAGTCGTCGATCCGCGACGGGGTCAGCGGCTTGAAGACGAGCTCGTCCGTAGGATGCCCATCATGAAGCCCCCGCCGTCGTCGCGCGCGCTGGCCCGCGCGTGGTTCGACATCGGAACGCAATCGTTCGGCGGTGGATCGAGCACGCTCTTCATGATCCGGAGGATCCTCGTCGAGCGGATGGGCTGGGTCAGCCTCCGCGAGTTCACGGAGGCCTGGGCCCTGAGCCAGCTCAGCCCGGGCATCCACCTCGTGGCGATGGCCGGTCTGCTCGGCCGGCGGATCGCCGGTCTTCGCGGCATCGTCGTGTCGGTCGCGGCGATGATGGTCCCCGCCGCGCTCATCACCGCGATCCTCACCGCGTTCTTCGGCCGGATCGCGCAGGAGCCGCTCACGATCGCGGCGCTCGCGGGCATCGGGCCGGTCGCGGGCGGGATGACCATCGGCCTCGCGCTCACGATGGCCCGGCCGGTCCTCCAGCGCGGGCGCTTCGCGATCGTCGACGTCGCCGTCATCGTCACCGCGTTCGCGGTCCTCCTCGCGGGCGCGGCCCAGACGATCGTCGTCATCGTCGTCGCGGGCATCTTCGGCGCGGTGCTGCTCGGACACGAGCGTCCGACCTCGAGCGACGCGCCGATGAGCTGATCGGATGCTGGAGCAGATCGCGCTCCTTCTGGTCTTCCTGAAGGCATCGGCCCTCGCCGTGGGCGGCCTCGCGTCGCTCCCGTTACTGCGCGCCGACCTCGTGCCGCGCTTCGTGACCGACGCCGGCATCGTGCAAGCGCTCGCGATCGGCCGGCTCGGGCCGGGCCCGAACGGCCTGTACATCGTGAGCCTCGGGTACCTCGTCGCCGGGTGGACCGGCGCCCTTTACGCGCTCGTCGGCGCGACGCTCGCGCCGCTCGCGATCCTCCCCGCGACCGCGCTCGCGCGGCGGTGGCTGCTCTCGTCGTGGTTCGGCGGCCTCGTGCGCGGCGTCTCGCTCGCGACCGCCGGTCTGCTGTTGGCGACCGGCGCGACGATCGTGAACGCCGGCGGGACACAGGTCTGGCAGCTCGGGCTCGTGGTGGCGACGGTCGCGGTGACGCTTCAGGGCCGGCTCCACCCCGCGGTCATGATCGTCGTCGGGGGCATCGTCGGCCTCGCGCTCGGGCGCTAGGAGGCGGCGGACTCCACGGTCCCGTAGTACGCGGCGAGGCTGGCGGCCGACGCGACCGAAACGAGATCGCAGGCCCGCCACTCGTGGACCTCGGCGACGCCGCAGGACGCATCCGGGCACCAGCCGAGGACGCCATCCTTGGGATGGATCCGTCCCGAGTCGCCAGTGCCCCACTGGTGGTCGGCCCGGACGCAGACGAAGGAGACCAGCTCGCCCATCTGCGGGCGAATGAGCATCGCCCGTGCCACCGCCCGCCCGGGTGCGTGACGGCCCGTTACGAAGGGGTTTACTGTGGCGCTAGCGCGTTTCTCAAGTAAGAACGGAGTCGAAAGTGAACGGGACGATCAAGACCCTCACGGATCGCGGGTACGGATTCATCGCGCAAGCGGACGGGACCGACCTCTTCTTCCACCGCTCTCAGGTGGCGGGCGGCGGATTCGACCGGCTGCAAGTCGGTCAGGCGGTCACATACGAGAAGGGCGTGAGCTCGCGCAACAACAAGGAAGAGGCGCAGAACGTCACGCCGGCCTGATCCGCTTCCCTAACGGAGCAGTCCTGGATGGATCCCGGGCAATGGGCCCGGGATCCACTAATTACAACTACACCCAGAGACGTCTCGAATACTGCGCGGCCATGTCGATTTCTTCCCAGTTCGGGCGTCGTATCGCTACAGATCGCGCTCAGTTGGGCGCACCACGGAGGACCGGCGTGAAGTACATCCTCATGTTCGTCAGCGACGATTCGAACTGGGACCCGAGCAAGCCCGAGATCCAGGCCGCGTACAAGCGCATCGGCGAGTGGTTCGAAGAGCACAGGAAGAGCGGCAAGATCACCGGCGGCGAAGAGCTGAAGGGCACGACCACCGCGACGACCGTCCGCCAGCGCAACGGCAAGATCACCGTCACGGACGGCCCGTTCGCCGAGTCGAAGGAAGCCATCGGCGGCTACGCGCTCGTCGACGTCAAGGACCTCGACGAGGCGATCGCGATGGCGAAGACCTGGCCGGTGCTCAGCACGATCGAGATCCGTCCGCTGGTCGAGCACTAGGCTGAACAGCACATGAGTCGACCCGACGCCGACGGGTCCTCATGAGTGCATCTTCCGCGCACCATAGACCAGCTCCCAGGGCGTCCGGCCTTTCGTGTGCCGCCCGGTGTGGACGCGGTCC